>Ga0207701_10001103_pt1 | contig 28506 bp, 28 predicted proteins | sample KBSSwiSSwithPhiX_FD_184294 | JGI IMG/M metagenome (GOLD analysis project Ga0207701, IMG submission 184294) | Switchgrass rhizosphere bulk soil microbial communities from Kellogg Biological Station, Michigan, USA, with PhiX - S5 (SPAdes) (version 2) | ecosystem: Environmental > Terrestrial >... | reverse complement strand
TCCGGCTCTTTGATCGAACGGCTGTACCTCGGCGCCACGCTGACGCTCACGCCAAAGATGTGCCGGATAACGTCGGCGTCGGTGAACACGTTGCGTCGAATGTTGCCCTGCTGGTAGTCGAGGCCATATGACGCATTGAAGGTGTAGAAGCCACCGGGCGACCACGACGCGATGAATGCCTGGTGATAGTTGGTGAGCCGATGCGAGTCGAGCGTGTCGATCGCGCTGACCGACGAGATACTGCTGATCTCCATCCGCGGACGGAACGGCCAGATGATGCGCGCGCCGCCGCCATTGAGCACGACGGGGCCGCGAATGCCGAGCACGATCGTCTCGGTGTGGTAGTACTCGAGCGCTGCATCGAGTCGCGGCGTCTTACGCGCAATGCCCGCGTTGATCTCTGGCTCCAGCCCTCGATATGACGACACGCGCGGGCCGGCCTGGATCGAGAAACGAGTTGCTGGGGAGAGCTGATGATCCCACCCACCGAGCACCGCTACTGAATCGCTCCCGTTGGTGGCGTCGCTCGGATCCGCGAAGTGCCGCGCCAGCACCCAGCCGTTCGCCGTCGATCGTTCGCTGAACACGTGCGACAGCCCGATGCGCCCGGTCTGCATCCGCCCCGTGCCGTTGTCGACGAGGCTTTCCGAGATGTAGTCGTACGACCCGGCAATGCTGGTGTGTTGACGCAGGCGATGGTCGAAGTTCGGCGACACCTCCCACCGTTGCGCCTGACGGCGTTCCGACAGGATCCCGGTGCCGATGTTGATTTCTCCAGGCGTCGACGTCCGGTCGTACTGCCCCATGAGACCGAGCGTGGTCATCGGCGTCGTGCGGTACTTGAACGTGGCGTCGCCATGACGACGCGCATCGATCATCGTGAGATCGCCGTGATTGGATTTCTGTGAATCGAAGGTGAACAGGCTCGCCAGGCTCAACCGGGGCGTGTCGATCGCGCTGCCCAAGCCGGGCCGCACGGTCAGCATCTGCCCCGCGTCACCCTGCTCCTGGGCGAACAGGTTGTTATCGTAAATGGTGCCGATCGTCACCGACGGTACGGCTTCAATGTGCGATTGCGCCGCGACGGTCGCCGCGTGCCACGTTGCGACGGCGATGATGGTGACGACTGCTGCTCTCATGACTCCTCTCGTCGTGCTGGCCAAACGGCTCACTTACCGACGGCTGAAGTGCAAAAGCTGTTCACATATTTGCCGTTCCACTCGTTTCGCCAATGTGTCCATCGCGTTTCCACAAAGTCCCCACACTCACGTCACTCGGAGCAGCGGACGCGCCGATGGTCATCTCGGCAGGCGGCGATGGGAAACGCGCTTCCACATCCGAGGTCGCTTCGAGCGCAGATGCCCGTGGTGCAGCGTGGCGCAGTGGAGACGGGTCCATGGACATGGAGTTCACCCAAAGTGATGCGAAGCGGACCTGAAGGTCCGCCTCTACGGTTGAAAACTAGTGACGGATGGGTCTGGACTCGGGCGAGCCGCCTCGCCAGTTCACGACCGGATGCGACAGCGCCTGTTGCCTGAGGGACTCAGGATCGACCGCGTGAGTGGGGTAACAGGCTGCGCCAAGTGAGATGCGAAGGGGTGTGGCGAACTCGTAGCTATCGATCCGCTGCACGAGCCGATCGATGACTTTCGTCCCGTTCTCGTAATCGGCATCGAGCAGCGCGAGCGAGATCAAGCCCGTGTCAGTGCTGCCGAGGAGGTCGGTATCGCGCACTTCATGGCCGATGATCCGTGCGACCTCGTCGAGCGTGCCGTCGTCGGCGGTGACGGTGATGCCGTCCCATTCACGCTGCGCTTCGAGCACGACGAGCGTCAGGAAGTTCTGCGAGCGAACCGCACGCTTCATTTCGCCGTGAAGGACGAATTCGAATGCGGTCGCCTTGAGCAGGCGCGAGCCTTCTTCTTCGAAAAATGGATCCGGCATGCCCACTACGTAGCCTTGTCCAGGCCGTTCTCCTTGATCTTGTAAAGGAGGGCCTTGTAGCTGATGCCGAGATTCTCTGCGGCTTCCTTCCGGTTCCAGCGGGTCTTGGTCAGCATTCGCAGAATCAGCTCGCGCTCGGCCTCACGCGCCGCCGAGCGGGCGATGTCCTTCAGCGACACGTGGCCATTGCCGTTGGCGGCGCTGGTGGCAGCGGACCCGGCAACTACGGCAACCGATTCGATACCGACGTGGGAGGGCGCGCTGACCGCCGCCGTCGGCGGGACCATCGGCGCCGCAGCCGGTGGAGGCATGACCGGCTGCGGCGACGGAGTTGCCGGACGCGGAGCGGACGGAGAGGTTGGGTTCGGCCACTGGTGGAGCGCCGACGCAGGCTGTCGCAGCTCCTGGACGATCGGCGCCTCGCTGCCCAGCACCACCATGCGCTTGATCAGGTTTTCGAGCTGCCGCACGTTGCCCGGCCAGTCGTACTCCATGAACATCCGCGACAGTTCAGCCGAGATGCCGGGAAACGGTTTGTTGTACTGCACCGAATACTTCTTGACGAAGTGTTCGGTGAGCATCGGGATCTCCTCGTGCCGGTCGCGAAGCGGGGGAATCGTGATCGTGACGACGTTGAGGCGGAAATACAGATCTTCGCGGAACTTGCCCGCGGCGACGGCGCCTTCGAGGTCGCAATTGGTCGCGGTGATCACACGCACGTCGACGCGTACATCGGCCTTTCCGCCAAGCCGCGAGAACTCGCCGTCCTGCAGCGCCTGAAGCAGCTTGGCCTGCAGTGGGAAGCTCATGTCGCCAATCTCGTCGAGGAACATCGTGCCGTGATTGGCGAATTCGAACTTGCCCGGCTTGTGCTGGATCGCGCCGGTGAACGCGCCCTTCTCGAACCCGAACAGCTCGCTCTCGAGCAGTTCGGTCGGCAGCGCCGCGCAGTTCACCTTCACAAACGGTTTGTCCTTGCGTAGTGACTGGTCGTGCAGCGCGCGCGCCACCAACTCCTTGCCGACGCCGCTTTCGCCGCGAATCAGCACGGTCACGTCGGTGTCGGAGACGCGTTCGATGAGGTCGCGCACCTCCTGCATCTGCTCGCTATGGCCGAACAGCATCGTGTACTTCGACTGCTCTTTGAGCTGCGCCCGGAGGGATGCGACTTCCTGTGTGAGTTGGTGCTGCTTCAACGCTTTCTCGAGCACCATCTCGAGCTCGTCGTCGTCAAACGGCTTACAGAGAAAATCCGTGGCGCCGAGCCGCATCGCCTGCACGACCACGCTCGTCCGCCCCTGGCCGGAAATCACGATGATGGGGATGTCTCTATCGATCTTCTTGAACGCCGCGAGTGCCGCCAGGCCGTCCATGCCAGGCATCACCACGTCAAGGAGCACGGCGGCCGGCCGCTCCGCGTGAAAGCGCCGCAATGCTTCGTCGGCGTTCGTGACGGTCAGTGCGTTGTAATGGCGCGAGCCGAGGAACGTGCGAAGAAATCCGCACATCGCGAGATCGTCGTCCACAACCATTACCTGAGATTTCTGACTCATCTGCCGTTAGCCCTTCCACCCGCCGAGTTCGCGGGTTGGACTTCCGGTCGAGCAAGCAGGGTGCCACAGCAGAAAAAGGTTGGAACAGATAGGTAGATCGCGGTTTGTGGGAATTGCGTTGACGTCCAATCGTGGAACTCGGCTTCCGCGTGGAAACCAAGTTCTCACAATCGCACTTTCGAAGGGTCAGCCGTTGCCCATGCGGATGAGGTTATTTACGGGCGTTCGATCCCTGTCTCTTTGATCTTGTTCAGGAGTGTCTTGTAGCTCACGCCCAGCAGCTGTGCCGCCTTGCGTCGGTTCCAATGGACCTGACGCAGCGTATCGGCGATGACCGTTCGCTCAGCGGAGAGCGCTGCCTGGCGCGCAACGTCCGACAGCCGCCGCCCATCGCTGCCTGGTGCTGGTGGTGGAACCACATCGTCCGCCGCTTCATCAGCCTCGTCAGCTGCTGGACCAGCCGCGGGCGGCGGTGCAGCGACCGCCTGCGGCGGTGGGGCAACCGCCTGTGGCGGCGGCGCATGATACGCGGGCGGTGCTGGTTCCATCGGGGGCGGGTTGGCGACCAGTCGTGGTTTGTTCAGCTCGCGGATGACGAGCGATTCATCCTGCAGAATGACGAACCGCTTGATCATGTTCTCGAGCTCGCGGACGTTGCCCGGCCAGTCGTAACTGAGGACTCGCTGACGGAGTTCGTCGGAGAGCGAACGCACGGGCCGGTTGTACCGCTGCGAGTACTTCGCGAGGAAGAAGTCGGTCAACTTCGGAATTTCGTCCCGGCGTTCGCGCAGCGGCGGGACGTACGCCTCAATGACTTTCAGCCGGTAATAGAGGTCTTCACGGAAATCGCCGCGCACCATCATCTGCTCGAGATCGCGGTTGGTGGCGGTGACGACGCGCACGTCGACGTTGATCTTCTTGTTGCTTCCGAGTTTCGTGAACTCCGCGTCCTGCAGCACGTGCAGCAGCTTTGCCTGCAGGGCCGGTTTCATCTCGCCGATTTCGTCGAGGAAGATCGTGCCGCCATGCGCCTGCTCGAACTTGCCGATGCGCGTCGTCGCGGCACCCGTGAACGCACCCTTCTCATGGCCGAACAGCTCGCTCTCGAGCAGTTCCGCTGGAAGCGCGGCGCAGTTCACTTTGACGAACGGCCTGTTGCGCCGAGTGGAGCGCTGATGAATGGCGCGGGCGACGAGCTCCTTGCCGACGCCGCTTTCACCGCGAATCAACACGGTGACGTCGCTGTCGGCGACCTGCTCGATGATGAGCGCCACCTGGCGCATGGCCGGACTCTCGCTCCAGCCGATGAACGCGTCGCTTTGATCGTCACTCAGCTGCCTGCGCAGATCGGTGAGCTCGTGTACCAGACGGTTGCGCTCGAACGCCTGTTTGATCGCGGCATCGAGCGCGATTTCACCGAGGCCTTCCGGGTCGTCCGGCTTGACGACGTAGTCGGCCGCGCCAAGGCGAACGGCTTCGACAATGGTCGCGGCATGCTCGCGTCCTGACAGCATGATCACCTGCAGCTCGGGGCGCGCGGCTTTCAACGCTTTGAGCGTCTGCAGGCCGTCCATGCCGGGCATAGCGACATCGAGGAGCACGATGTCCGGCGGCTCCCCCTGGCGGATCGCTGCCACGATTTCATCGCCGCGCGTGTAGGAGCGTGCCTCGTAACCGCGGAGTGCGAGGAAGGTACGGAGGTATCCGGCAAAGCCCGAATCGTCGTCGACGACGGCGATGTTGGCGGGACGGCCTTCGTCCGTTGGATTGTTGGTGGCTTCAGAGCTCGCGCCCGCGACTGCTGACATCAGGTGGACCTCAGGTTCGAATCGGTAACTTCAGTGCGGACCCTGCACGCGGCCGATCGCCGGGTGCCGACCACAATGCGCCGCCAAGTGCCTCGACGACGCGCCGCGCCACCGGCAACGCAAGGCCAAGTCCTCCGCGCCATTCATCGAACTGCGGCGGAGTGCTGAAGCCTGCGTGAATCAGCGACGGCAAGGTGTCCTCCGAGCCGACGGCAAGAACGGCCCAACCCGGCGAGTCATCGACAACCGAACACTCGGCCACGATGACACCTGGGTCACCGCGCTCGCGCAAAGCTGCATGCAGCAACGTCTTGACGGCCGCTGCGAGACGCGCGCGATCGCCGGTCACCGTGACCGGCTGATTCGGCGCGCGAACATCGAGGCGGACCCCGCGGTCGCCGCCCTCATGCATATCGCTCGCCACGTCCCGGAGAAGCGCCGCGAGATCGACCTCCTGGCGTGAGACTGCGAGTTCGTGTGATTCCAGCTTACCAAGTTCACTCAACTCCGTGACGACCGCGCTGATTCGCTCGCAGGATCGTTCGGCCTCCTGCAGCATTTTTTTCTGCTTGTCGGTCAGCGGACCGCCATGCTCCTTGAGCACCATACGGAGGTACCCGCACACCACGGTGACGGGTGTCCGAAGCTCATGCACGGCGAGCGAGACGGTTCGGGGAAAACGGTCGGGTTCGATTGCCGCCTCCGGGTGCCTCACACTACCACGTGAGCCACCGCGGATAACCTCGGCCGTAGCGTCGAAGCGCTCTATAATTAAGCGCATGTTGATCCGACGTGCGCCCGATCTCCGCTTCTCGGACATCACACCGAAATCGTGGTACCTCCGCAGGCGGGAGTTCCTCCAGACAGCTGCGGGCGCGGCGCTCGGCGCCGCGGCTGCGGCAATGGCCCCGCCGTTCACGGCCCATGTCGCCGCTCAGAAAGAGGGGACGGGCCACGGCGCGAAACTGGCGAACGTCGTCAAGAGTCCGCTCAGCACGACAGGCGAAAAGCTCACGTCGTGGGACGACGTCACCAGCTACAACAACTTCTACGAGTACGGCCCTTATAAAGAAGATCCAAAAGAGAACGCGTGGCGCCTGAAGCCGCGGCCCTGGACGATCACGATCGAGGGATACGCGGAAAAGAAAGGTGTCTTCGGCTTCGACGAGTTCGTCAAACCGTACACGCTCGAAGAGCGCGTGTATCGCATGCGCTGCGTCGAGGCGTGGTCGATGGTGATTCCGTGGGTCGGTATTCCGCTCAAGGACATCATTGCGACCTATAAGCCGACGTCGCAGGCGAAGTACGTCGAATTCATCACCGCACTCAATCCCGCGCAGATGCCGGGTCAAACGACTCGGATGCTGCCGTGGCCGTACGTCGAAGGCCTTCGGATGGACGAAGCGATGAATCCGCTTGCCATCCTCGCCGTCGGTCTTTACGGCGAAACGCTTCCCAACCAGGACGGCGCGCCGATTCGACTTGTCGTGCCTTGGAAATACGGGTTCAAGGGTATCAAATCGATCGTGAAGATTCGCTTCGTCGATTACCAGCCGAAGAACACGTGGCAGGTGATGACGCCGAACGAATATGGCTTCTTCGCGAACGTGAACCCGAACGTCGACCACCCGCGGTGGAGCCAGGCGAGCGAGCGGCGTATTGGCGCCTTCCTCCGCGTCAAGACACTGCCGTTCAATGGGTACGCAGATCAAGTCGCTTCACTGTATTCAGGGATGGATCTAAAGCGGAACTTTTGAAACCCATCGTCCTTCTCAAGAGAATCATCTTTGCCGCGGCGCTCATTCCCGCCGCGGCGCTCGTGCTCGACGCGTTCCAAGGCGACCTCACCGCAAATCCGATCGAATACATCACGCACACGACGGGCGACTGGGCGATTCGTTTTCTAGTCATCACGCTGGCGGTGACGCCGATCCGCCGCATCACCGGCTGGAACCCGGTGATCCAGCTCCGGCGGATGCTCGGACTGTTTTCGTTTTTTTATGCGACGCTCCACTTCCTGACGTGGTTCGTGCTCGACTGGTTCTTCGACTTCCGCCAGATGGCGGAGGACATCGTCATGCGTCCATTCGTCACGCTGGGCATGGCCACCTACGTGATGCTGATCGCGCTCGCCGTGACGTCGACGCAGAGGTCAATCCGCCGCCTCGGGCGGAAATGGACGCAGCTGCATCGGCTTGTCTACGTTGCCGCGGTCACTGCTCTGGTGCATTTCTGGCTCGCCCGGAAGACGGTGGTGCCGCAGTTTCAGGTGGTGCTCGTCGCGGCGATTCTGCTGCTCGGGTTCCGGGTTTGGTGGGCCATGCGGCAGCGGACGCAGCCCCGTCCAGCCGCGCCGTTAAAGCCCGTCAAAATGTAAGCCCCCTTGCGCCTGAGCTTGTAAAGGTGTGTTGCGTGCTCCCGCTGCCGCGAACTACATTTTCGACAGGCATCGCGAATGGCGATCGAGACGACCGACATCTCCACGCACGATCCGCTGGTACTGATCGTCGAAGACGATTTCAGCACTCGAATGCTGTACCGCGAGTACCTGCAGAACGACGGCTTCCGCACGATCGACGCCCACAACGGTTATCAGGCACTGGAGAAGGCCCGCGATCTGCGCCCCAACGCGGTCTTAACCGATCTCGCCGTCCCCGGTATGGATGGCTTTGAATTCTGCCGCGCCTTGCGCGAGTCGCCGGCCACGCGATCGATTCCGATTCTCGCGGTCACCGGGCACTCTGAGTATCTGGAACAGCCCGATCGATTCGCGCAGGCGGGCATCGCGCATGTGCTCATCAAACCGTGCGCACCGGACGTGATTGCATTTGAGCTGCGGCGTCTGCTCAACACGTCGCCCGACTCTACGCAGTTCTCCTGACGCGAAGGACCTTCGTCAGCGCGTCGGCGAGGACATGCGGCTCGAGCGGTTTGCCGAGATGCGCATCGAAGCCGGCTGCAAACGCATCCTGCACACTCTGCGGATCCGTGTAGGCCGTCAGCGCCACAGCGGGGATCTCGCCAATCGACGATGGCAGCGCGCGTACGCGCCGGATGAGCGCGTATCCGTCTTCGCCGGGCATGGCGATGTCGGTGAGCAGTACGTCGGGGCGCCACTCCGACAGGATCTGAATGGCGTCCGATGCGCGGCCGGCGGTTCGCACCGATACGCCATACATCAACAGCATCGTCGCGACCAGATCCTGCGTCGACGCATCATCGTCGACGGCAAGCACGCGCCGTCCGCGGAGCGGCAATGGCGTCGGCTGCTCATGACGCGTCGGCCGCGCGGTCGGCAGCCGCACGAGGAGGATCGATCCGCCGCCTTCTGCGTTGTCGGCCGTGACGGTCCCGCCGTGCGCTTCGACCAGATGGCGCACGATGGCGAGGCCGAGACCGAGGCCGCCAACGGTTCGCGTCGTGAGCGATTCGCCACGGCGGAACGGCTCGAAGATGTGAGGCAGAAAGTCCGAGTCGATTCCCGGTCCGGAATCTCTGACCGTGATCTCCAAATCGGTCGGCCCGTCTTTCGCGCTGACTTCAATGCGGCCGCCTGCCGGTGTGAACTTCACTGCGTTGGCCAGTAGATTCCAGAGCACCTGCCGGAGGCGCGCGGTGTCGCCTGCGAGATCGCTGATGTTGTTGTCGATCGACAGATGGAGCTCGATCGATTTCGCGTCCGCCGCGGGCCGCACCGTTTCAACAGCGCCACCAATCAGGTCGCGCAGATCGACCGGCGCGATGTTCAAACGCAGATTGCCGGCTGCCATCGACGACAGGTCGAGCAGTTCCTCGATGATCTGCATCTGTGCGGCCGCATTGCGTTCGATCGTGTCGAGGATCGAGTCGGTGCGTTCTGGCGGAATCGTGCCTCGGCGAAGCATCCGCGTCCATCCGAGCACCGCGTTCAGCGGCGTACGGAGCTCGTGCGAGAGCATGGCGAGGAATTCGTCTTTGACGCGGCTCGCCTGCTCCAGATCTCGAATCAGCTGTACGCGCTCCCGCGACAACGTGCGTTCGTGGTCTTCGAGCAGGCGACGTGCGGTGACGTCCATCACCGCCCCGGTTGCGTAACGCGGCGATCCACCCTTATCGAGCACGATCCGTCCACGATCCTGCAGCCACCTGACCTCGCCGTCGTGGCGGATAATTCGGTACTCGACGCTATATTCGGTGTGTGAGGCGACGGCTTCGTCAATCGCCTTCATGACGCGCTGGTGGTCGTCGGGGTGGATGCGGGTGAATGACGGATCGCGAATGGGTCCTTGTGTTTCAGAGCCGTCGAGACCGAGGATACGGTTCAGGCTCTCATCGTGCGTGGCGATGCCGGTCCGCAGATCGACGTGCCAGGTACCCATGCCTGCCGCCCCGAGCGCGTTTCTGAGTCGATGCCAGGCGAGCAGGACATCGGAGGACGGCATGGCCTGTCAAGCTAATGCACAGTGGATGCCTCAGCGTGATACCCGCCGGCGAATGGCGCTCGAATCGTGGCCATTGCCGACTCGAAGCGGTTGGGGTCGGACCTGGCCCAGCTGTTTCAGCCGTTCGATCGCGGCGCGCTGCATACTCATCTCACGCTCGAGAATCTCGGTCTTCTTCGAAAGATCGGCCAGATCCGAGGGAAGTGTCTTGCGTGGACGAGCCATGAAAACCTTCTTTCACGTGCGAGGGAATGTTTACGGGAGACCGCGAATCTATAACCTCGGCCGTAGAGGCGACAATACAGCGCATTACTGACTTTTCCTGATAATTTGCACACGGATGTACCCGACGCTCTTTCGCATCGGAAATTTTGACGTCACCACGTTCGGCGTGATGGTCGCGACCGGCGCGCTCGTGGGTCTGTGGATCTTCGGCCGTGAGCTGGCGCGCAGCGGTCTGCCCGCATCCGCAAGCGACGCGGCGATGGCCGGCGTGTTCGGAGGACTTATCGGCGCGAAGTTGCTCTGGGTGGCCGAACACGTGGGGCAGGAGCCATTTCGCGATCTGCTTTTCAGTCGTGGGGGCATGAGCTGGTTCGGAGGACTCGTCGGCGGCGTTGGCACCGCCGTGATGGTGATGAAGTGGCAGCGACTGCCACTCATACCAACGCTGGCGGCGGCCGCACCGGCGCTCGCGATCGGACACGCGATAGGGCGCATCGGATGCTTTCTCGTCGGAGATGATTACGGACGGCCGAGCGACCTGCCGTGGGCCGTTGCCTTTCCGCGGGGGTTGCCGCCGACCGACGCGCGGGTGCATCCGACGCAGCTCTATGAGATGGCCGCGCTGTTTGTCGTCGGGTGGCTGCTGATCCGATGGCGGCGCGGCGGTGTGCCGGATGCCATCGTCCTTGGCCGCTATCTCGTACTGGCGGGCGCCATCCGGTTCGCGATCGAGTTCATTCGCGTGAATGAGCGGGTTCTCGGCCCATTCACGGTGGCGCACCTGGTCTCGCTGGCGCTGGTTGTTGCCGGCACCGCGCTGTTGATCGCTGGATCTCGTGTGGCGCGCGTGCTAGATTGAAGGTTCGCTGCACGTCGAAATTCTCTTCTGTGCGGTCCTTGACGCGGGGTGGAGCAGTCCGGTAGCTCGTTGGGCTCATAACCCAAAGGTCGGGGGTTCAAATCCCCCCCCCGCAACCAACAAATACGGGCCGATTTCGTTGATCATGTGGCCCGTTTTCGTTTGTACAGCGACTTTCGACACACGGCAGAAAACGACACGCTCCGACACCGTCCGACAGGAAAGGCTGGCACAACTGGCCTTGGGCGAACCTGCGCGCGACGGAGACCGACCTTACCGAAGGCGCGGACGGCTACGTGCGCACACGAGAGCGCGCCTGTGGTGACGCGGAGCCATTCTGTCAAATGGCCTTTTCGCGTCTTGGTTGGTGATGATTGGCGGGTGGTGGTACCCGATCGGTTATTTGGGGAGGGCGCCGTGCATCATCCCGCCGCTCGTCGCGATCGTCGCGCTGATTGCGGTGCGCCCCAGGGAATAGCGTTTGCGACCGTAGATGCGCTGCAAGTGTTTGAGGGCGCGTTTCGGATCGCCGAGGTTCTCGTAGGCAGTTGCGAGGCAGGGCCCGATGCATGTCTTCGGCTGGCACCGCCGCAATAGTTTACTGATTCTTCCGAGTGAGGACGCCGTCTTTGATTTCACAATCCTTGAAGACGGATGGTAACCCTCGCCGATCGTATGAAGGAACTTGAGCGCCTTGAGGGCGTCGGGCTGCGGGCTTCCACCTCGCTGCGTCTGATGGTCAATGGACCGCTCGTTGACCTCACCAGGATCGAAGGGCTCACCCTTCTTCAGCTGAAGCGACGGGATCGTTGTGCGAAACAGAACAGGCGCCACGGCCTGGTTCGCGTCACCATCGGGGATGACCACTCGAGTGAAGCAGACCTCGCGTGCCATCGCCTTGACGGTCTCGTGCGCGTCCGTAGGCTATGCGCAGGCGCCGACGACAAACGACCGGCCGGACAACCCGGTGTTCAAGGTGCAGGCGTGGGGTTTCATCTCGGCCGACTTCAGCGAGCGCGTTTCGAATTATGTCGAACTTCGGACCAGCCTCGAGAAGGGATTGCCTGTGCTAACCGTGACAGACGATCCAGGAGAGATCTGGCGGGCGCAGCGCGCGTTGGCGAAAGCGATTCGTGTTGCGCGCGCGGGAGCCAGACAAGGCGACATTTTTACATCGACCATCAGTGCGGAGTTGAGGGACGTCCTGCTCGTTGAAACGAACCCTGCGACGATGGCGATCATCATGGACGAAAACCCGGGAGACTTGTCGCGTCGCATTAACCGCGCATACCCGACAGGGCAACCGTTCGCCAGCATGCCGGCTGGCATGCTGGCTGTACTACCGAGGCTTCCTGATGACCTCCAGTATCGTTTCCTGGGGCGCGCGCTGATCCTGATCGATACGAGGACGAATCTGATTCTTGACCGGATGCCTTGCGCGATAGGATGCGCCGCGCGGTCACCTTCGCTCGCCGAGTAAATGGCGAACGCGGCGGCCACGGTGAGCTGCGACCCGGCGCCTAGGATGGAGCCCATAACCAGATCGACGAGTCGTATTTGAACTTGGCGATTCGATTCGAATGAAGCACCACCTTTTCAAGACGCAGCTCGATTGCTTAGATAGTCTGCAGCGCGCACGGCGCACCCAGTAAACGCACCGGTTTGCCCGCCCCGGCGGCTCCGCGAGCCCGGCGACGCGTCGGTTGAGCGCATCCGGAAGGAGGCGCCCTTCCTTCGAGCAGCCCGGCAGACGTAGTAACGGCGTCATTCCTTCATAGCGTCCGCCGTCCGCCGCTTCTTACGGAATGCGGTTACGACTCACTGTCTCGCGCTCAGATACAGGAGGACTAAGTGATTGAATTTCATTGAGTGTCCGCGCGTGCTAAGTGCACGCACAGCGGCATCTGGCTTGCGACGACAGATACGTATGCGGTTGTTGTGAACAACTGATTCGCTGTATCGCTCACGTCAGAATTGCCGCGTCAGGTCGTGCGTTCGCGCAAGATGTTCGTCCGCCAGCGCACCAATTGAAAAGAGACCGGGGCGCAGAGTGTGGTGGGATGATGATTATCACAGCCCTTCTTTTGGCCGCGCTTTCCGCCGAGGCGGAGGTGTTCCCCGAGCGGATGTGCGAGAACCTTCCCGAGGTGAAGCCGGAGGTGAAAGCCTGGGTTGCCCAGGTCGCTCCGGAACTCGCCCAGGTCAGCGTCCGGGAGCTACCCGAGAAGACGGCCCTTGACGTCTTCGCTCGCGCGGCGGCGGCGGGCTGGGGCAGTATTGACGTCCTCACCGACCGCGTGTTCCGGGCGCCGTGCACATTCTATTTCTCCGGAGAGGCGCTTCGCGCCGTGGACGCGGCCTTCGCGCTGGACCTCGTAACCGTGATCCGGGGACAGGACAAGAGGCGGCAGGATTTCGAAATGACCGCGCTCCTCGCCGGCCGCGGCAAGCTCGTTGTCTTGTACGACCGTGACGGGATCGTCTACAGGAACGAGAGGCTGGGCCGCGACTTCAGGCTCGCCTCCAGGGTCGTATTCGAAACGCCGACTACCGGTGTGCTCGAAAATGTCGAGGGGCTCTGCGCTAAGGTCCGGCTGTTGAAATGCGTGCGCATCCGCTCGCTCGTGAGAGTCGGCAAGACGCTGAAGGTACGTGCGGGGAGCTCCACCTCCGAAACGCCGCTGACGCCTATCCAGGCTCGGACCGGTCCGGGAGGTACTACAACAGGATGGCGGCCCTGAGTCGCGTCGCAGACGAGAGCGTTCTCGCTACCCAGCCGCTAGGCTCGCGAGGGCGCGCCTGGCCGCGCTCGTAGGCGTGCAAGTCGCGACCGCGGCCGCGTTCGCCAGCTACGGGCGCCTTGCATCGGATCTCGCCTTTCTGCACCGGTAGCAGCCTGAGGCGATACCAAGCTCGTCCGGGAACACCCGTACTATCTGTGACCTCGCCGCGGCAACGAAGTGGAGCGAGGTAGTATCAGCAGGTCTGTCCGCCTCGTTGAGATCCATCTTGGGATTCGTTTGTACGCCTACCCATCAACAGACTGAAAGCGACCGCGTGTTCAGGGACAAGCCGCAGGTGCTCTAAGAGGATTAATCACCCATGAGAGTTGATGCTGGTGTTCACGGTGTCCTCGGCACTACTTGTCTGGTCGGCTTGAGCTTGTACGTACTTGGCGCCATCGATTGGGGTTCTCGAGGCGTCGCGCTCTTCACGCTGCTCGGGTTCGTGTGGGTCCTCATCGTGCTGACGGGGCTGGCCGCGGAACAGCGGCGACGGCCGCACCGGTATGAGCCAAACACCCGCGAAAGTACAGACCAGACGCCACCCCGGATGGCGTAGTCGTCTCACGTCTCACCCGTATGAGCGAACGTCGATCACGCGCTTCGCTTTGCCGATCGACCGTTCGACCGTTCGGGATCGCAGATGGAGCATCTTGACAGGAAAAAGCCACATCGTACGAAGCCTTCGATTGTCCGTCCTGCTTGTCGTGTTCTCTGCGGCTGCGGGCGCGTCGCAGTCCACCTTGCAACTTCGCGGCTCCTGGCGTGCCACTGCGGGAACGCGCGTCTTTCAAGGAACCTGGACGGCCGTTCTGGACCCGAAAACACCAAACCTCGCGCAAGGATCGTGGACGGTCATCGAGGCCAACCGTGTCCTGTTCCAAGGAACATGGGCCGCGGAGAAAGAGCGCGCAGGATGGCGTGGCGGGTGGTCCGCTCTCGTCGCGCCCGCACGCCCGGGGGTGGCGCCAATGACAGGCGCATGGCAAGCGAACATCAAGGACTCGACCCTCGACACGCTGACGGACATGCTTAAGCGAACGGCGGAGGGGCAGGTCGACGGGACCTGGCGCAGCGGACGGATGGCAGGAAGCTGGTCGCTCGTTCGATAACATCACAAGTCGCCCTCTCCGATCGCGACAACCGAGACGCTGCGGCTGCGCGGTCCATCGAGTTCAACCAGGAAAATGCGTTGCCAGGTTCCGAGGTGGACTCTCCCTCCGGCGATATTCAGGCTGACCGACGGCGCCAGCAGCAACGCACGACAGTGTGAATGCCCGTTAGGGCGGTCGCCGAGAACGCAATTCGCTGTGCGCAAGCCGACGTTGTCGTGACGGTAATAGCTGTCCTGGGGTGCGATGCGATCGAGTAGTGCCGTCACGTCGCTGAGCAGCAGCGGGTCGTTTTCGTTGACGATGACGGCGGTCGTCGTGTGGAGTCCCTGAATATTGACCAGACCAGTGTGGATGCCTGATTCCGTGATGAAGGCGGCGATCTCGTCGGTGAGGTCGATGAACTGCGTTGGATGTTGCGTCGCGATCCGGATGGTCGCATGCCTGAACGTCGATGTGTGTGCGAGCGTTTCCACGTCGTATCCTCCTGGTTCGAGAATGCGCGGCGGAAATGCCGAAGTCTTCAGCGCTCGGTGAGCGTTTCGTGAGATGTGCGTGAGGAGGGGCGTCGCGTCAGTCCGAGCGCCAGTCCGAAACCGAAAACCGCGCCTTCGGCGGTGCCAAGCAGCCGCTGCGATACGGGACCGAAATCGGGCTCTCCAATCAGACGCGCCAGCGGCGTTAGCGTGATCTGGGATCCGCGGGCCTGGCGTGCGATGCCGTGCAGCGTCCCGCCAACGAGTGGTCTCCCCGCGAGCGTTAAGGAAAGCGCTCCGACACCGCATAACAATGCGGTGAGGGCGGCAGCCCGAAGTCGTTGCCCACCTCGCGGTGCTGCGAGACCCCCTTCGACTTGCGAGGTGCCGATCGCGTAGCCAAGGCCTGCGCCCGTCCCGATGATCAGACCCTCAAGACCGCCTCCCGTTTTCATGTGAACACCGACGAGCGCCAGAAGGCTCCAGCGAGCGAGCCACTGAACGGCCGAGCCGACGAGCGCGCCACCAAGTGCTGCTCCGGCGATGAGAGCGATGCCACGCATCGATCGGGCGACGGCTTCCGCGACGGAAAGTCCAGCGCCGACACCGGCTCCTCCGAGTGCGCCGCAGACGCCGCCAATGACGGCGAGAACAGGAATCACCGCCATCGGCTCAGTGCTGCCCGGTACCGCGGTGAGCAGGAAGCCGCCCGCGGCGCCAGCGAGCATTCCGGCGACACCGCCGCCCGTGGCTGCGCTGATCCCACGCACGGCGATCACGCGACCGGCGCGTCGAAGGCGGAATGCGATCAGCTCCAGTGAAACGGCAAGTGGTGCCGGGGAGCCGAGCAACGGCACGTCCGCGGCCCGGGCAGAATCCCACCGCGTGTCTCGTAGGAGGGCACGTGCCGCCGCATGCCCCGGCCGATCGCCCAACCGGCGGAGTGCTTCGGCGGTTCCCAACCCGTGCAGTAACTCCGCAGCCTCGCGCCGGTCCTCTTCGTCGGTTTCGGTGCGCGTCACGCGGTCCAGGAGCGGCTCGAACGGGTCATGTGCTGCGATGCCGCCCGGGACCTCAGGTTGAGCGTCGGGCGCGCGCCGCGGCCACGCGTCGTCATCGTCCTGTTCGATGACATCGGAAAACACAAATCGATACCCGTGACGCGACACGGTACGGATGAATCGAGGTTCGCGCGGATCTTCGCCGAGCGTCCGGCGAAGCGTGCGGATCGCCTGGCTCAGTGCGCTATCGGATACGACGACATCGCTCCAGACGCGATCGAAGATTTCCCGCCGATGTACCGCCTCGTGACGACGCTCGACGAGAAAGACAAGAAGGTCGAAGTAGCGAGGGATGAGCGGCAGCTCACGTCCATCGCGGACCAGCAGCCGTCTGCGTGGGGAGAGGATGAAGTTGTCGAACCGGTAGCGGGGCACAGCCGCAGTGAAAAAATTCTATGTCCGCTATCGTCTGACGAACAGCTCGTTCCACTGTTTATCCCATTTCGCGGCCTCGTCGAGAACCGTCACCGGCTCGATGACGACGAATGGGAACTTGTTGAACTCGCTCGTGATCTTCGTGCTCGCCGGCACCCGACCCATTGACTCGAACAGCTTCTGTCCGTCGGGCGAGAGCACGAACTCTGCGAACAGCGCGGCGGCATTGGGATGCGGCGCGTTGCGTGCGACGCCGATGCCCTGCGGCCGCGCCACCACCGGCTGCACGGGCACGAAGTCAATCGGGGCGCCCTTGCGCTTCAGCGTTTCGATGTTGCTGTTGTACATCGCGAGACCGACGGGCACCTCGCCCGCGGCCACAAGTGAGGCGAGCAGCACATGTCCCTTCCGCAGCGACGGCTGAAGCGCGGCGATCTTCCGGACGAGATCGGTCCCCTTGTTGCCTGGCAACGTTTTGATCAGCGTCGCCATCCATTCCGCATCAGTCGCTTCGAGGGCAATGCGCCCCTTCCATTTCGGATCCGTGAAGCCTTCATAGGTCGCGGGAATGTCGCCGCGCTTCACCTTGGTGGTGTTGTAGCCGACGACGAAGTAATTCATCCGATCAGGGAACCACGTGCGGTGCGATGGAATGGCATTGGCGGGCAGGTCTGCGACATGCGCGGACTGAAGCGCGCCGAGCAGCTTCTCCCGCGCGATCATTTCCATCTCAGGACCATTCGTCTCGATGACGTCCACCGCGAAGCGGCGACCCTTGGCCTCAGTGGTGACCCTCTGCACGACTTCGTCCGACTGCCCGCGCCAGAGCTGCACCTTGACCCCGAATTTCTTCTCGAACGCCTGCGCGAGCGGCTGCGATTCCGTCGGTGCGAGCGACGTATACAGCGTCAGACTGCCTTCACGCCTTGCGCGGTCGAGCAGTCCGGAAGGCGACTGCGCCATCAGGACGGCCGATGCGAGCAGGGCGGCGGCGAGCGCATTGGCGAGCGTACGCATCGCGGTGTATGTTTAATCGCCTCGCAGCCCCATGTCCACAAAAACCCAGACCACGACGACGCACTATCACATTCAGAAGAAGCGCCGCGCCGAATTCATGGACGAGTGGCGCAAATACCGGCAGTCGGTCATTCGCAAAGAGGACGTGACGCTGGTGCCGACCGCGCGGGGTCTCCGCACCGGCGTCTACATGGGATGGGACGGCGATCGGCCCACTCGGCAGCTCGACGCGCTGGTCCACGAGATCGACCCCGGCAGCACCACAACCATCCATCGCCACTCGTGGGACGCGATTCTCTTCATGGTCGAGGGCAGCGGATGGACGGAGGTTGACGGCGTCCGCTACGACTGGAACGCGTGGGACGCCATTCATCTACCGGCGTGGAGCTGGCATCGGCACGGCAACGAGGGCGACAAGGTCGCCCGTTTCATGAGCTACTCGTCGGAGCCGACGCTCTGGACGCTGGGCATGAGCGTGCTCGAAGACGGCGGCCACGAACCGTTTGCGCGGCTTTCACCACGTCCGCCTGTCTCACCGGGGACTCCAGGAAACGACCCGTATGCACGCCGACTGCGTCGCGTCGACGTTGAAGCCAAGAAGCGACGATCGGGGCGCATCCACACGCCGTACGACGAGCAGGAAATCCTCGCGACGCCGCGCGGCACCCGCACGAAGTTCCTCAACGATCGCGCGATTGGCAACCAGGCATCCGGGCTGACGCAGGTGATGATTCAGTTCGCCCCTGGCAAGACACAGTCGCTGCACCGCCACCCCGGCGAAGCGTGGCTCTATGTCGTCGAAGGGTACGGCCACAGCTTCATGGGCATCGCACCCGACAACGGCGAGCACCATCGGTGGAAGAAGGGCGATCTGATCATCGTCGATCACTATCTCTGGCATCAGCACTTCAACGACGATCCGGTAAATCAGTGCCGGCTGGTGCGCATTCACATGTTCGACTCATTGCTCGAAACGATGCGCGCGGTGATGGATCCGATGGTGCTCTTCGAGGAAGCGGAAGACACCCTGGTGTCCATGCAGGAGCTGTCGCAAATCCAGTGGCCGGACGATAAGCGGCCCGGCGACTGATGGACGTTCCGCGCTCCGCCCTTCCGCCCGGCGTGCTCTCACTGCACATCCTGCCGGCCGAGCATCACGATCGCGACTGGGACGCGATCATCGTTCCACGCGAGGTAAAGGAACGCCTGCTGTCGCAGGCGCTGCTCGTCCTGCAGCACGGCCGCAAGCTGTCGATGCTCTCGGGGTTGCCGCATGGCCTGATCGTTCTCGCTGGCCCTCCGGGAACGGGCAAGACGACGATGGCGCGCGGGTTGGCGCAGGTGGCGGCGCTGGCGCTTGCGAGGCACGGCGCCACCGCGCTCGTCGAGATCAACCCCCACGCGTTTCCGAGCGACATGCTCGGCGAGAGTCAGCGCAACGTCACGCGACTGTTGACCGAGACGATTCCCGAGATTGCCCATCGGCGCCCATTCGTCATCGTGTTGATCGACGAGGTCGAAAGCTTCGCCGTCCGCCGCTCTTCGGCGTCGTTCGAAGCCAATCCGGTTGACGTGCACCGGGCGACCGACGCCGTGCTCCTGGGCATCGACGAAATCGCCAAGAACCTGCCGGCGGTGCTGTTTGTGACGACGACGAATTTCATCGAGGCCGTGGACGAGGCGTTTCTGTCTCGCGCGGATCTCGTCATGAAGTTCTCGTTGCCCGACCGCGAGACGATTGAGCGCATTCTCGACCACGCGCTCGGCGAGCTGGCGGTGCAGTGGCCGGCGCTGCTGCCGCTGAGCCAGGATCGCGCGCGCCTCTCGCAGCTCGCGGGGTTATGCGACGGGTGGGATGGCCGTCGCATTCGGAAGCTCGTGCTGGCGGCGCTGGCGCAGCGACTTGACGTCGCTCGCGATCCATCGACATTGTCCTGGGATGACCTGCTGGCAGCCGCGCGTAAGAAGGGAGGCGTCGAATGGGCCGGCGGCCGAGCGCCTACGTCACGCGAGCTGTTTCCCGACGTGCCCAAGGAACTGATGCACGATCACGATCACGGCCACGCGCTGCACGACCATCACCACCACCACTACGATCACGACCAGGCGCACGGGCACCGCCACACGCATACGCAGCAGAAAGACGAAGGGTAGCGGTCTGCGGCCTGCTCTAAGTCGTCGAGGAGGCCAGCCGTGTTCTTCAAACCCCGCACCGTACGGACGACTTTAGACGAATCGAACGACCGCCGCGGCGAGCACGCCTAGCACGCAGGACCACGCAAACAGGTCACCGGTCTTGGCATGAAACGTCGAAATATGTCCAACGGGGGACCTGTGCGGTCATGGTGCCGTCGCCTGAGTCGAAGTAGTCCGACATTCCGAAGATCGGCGTTGGCGCCATTGGCGGTGCCATCGTCGGAGGTATTCTCGGCGGCGGGAGTGGCGCAGCGAAAGGCGCGGCGATTGGCGGCGCGGCAGGCACCCGCGTCGTGCTGGCGACGCGCGGCGAGCAGGTGAGCCTGGTTCGGGGAACCGCGCTGGCGGCCAGCCTCGCGTCGCCGGTCACCGTCCGGGTTCGGGCCCGGTAACAGTTCACGATTGGCGTTCCACGCCGGGCTGGCTCCCGCATTGCCGTGCAGGCGAGGTCAGTTCCCGATCCGCCTTTCGTCCTCCTCGATGTGAAGACCGATCGAGCGACCGCCGATGACGGCCACTTCGCTCACCTTGCCCTTCACCTCGATCCTCGTACCCGTCGCAGGAGCACGACCGGATCTCGAGACCACGGCGATTTCGCCGGTGCCGTCGTCCACGTTGTAGACCTGGAAGGGCACCAGAGGGATTCCGAAACTGTTCGTGACCCTCCCTGTGACGCGGACGGATTTGTCGTTGTACTTTGTCGGCTGATCTTTCAATTCGACAATTCGCACCTGGCGAGCCGCACATCCAGCGAGCAGAACGACGGCGAGTATGGCTGCGAGGGGACATCGTTTCATGGTTGCTCCAGCGCGGTGTCGGTGTCGACCATCAGGTCTTCGTTGCCATGGATGATAAGCCGATATGACCAGCATTGATGGCGATATTCGGGCCGGCCAGTGTGTGTGGCGTCACGCTGATCATCCCACCGTCGTTCCGAACAACCGTCCGACGGCCGCCGTCAACGCCATAGCGAGTGCGCCCCAGAACGCGACGCGCGCGGAGCCTTTCGAGGCCGGCGCGCCGCCCGCCCGTGCCGCGATCGCACCGAGCGCCGCCAGGCACATCAGCGAAACGATCGAGACAAGGAAGGACAAACGACTGGCGGGCGCGAAGAGGACAGTCAGGATTGGCACTGCGGCGCCGAGCGCGAAAGTGGCGGCCGAAGCCAGCGCCGCCTGCAGGGGCCTGGCGGCGAGCTCCTCGGTGAGTCCCAGCTCGTCGCGTGCGTGCGCGCCGAGCGCGTCCTTCGCCATCAGCTGGCGTGCAACCGTCCGTGCAAGCTCCGGCTCCAGCCCACGCCGCACATAGATGCCCGTGAGCTCGTCCTCCTCGGCCCGCGGCTGCGTCGCGAGCTCGCCCTTCTCGCGTCTGATATCCGCTTGCTCCGTATCCGCCTGCGAGCTGACCGACACGTATTCGCCGGCCGCCATCGATAGCGCTCCAGCGACGAGGCCGGCGACGCCGGCGACCAGGACCTGCTGCGGGTTCGCCTCCGCCGCGGCGACGCCGACGACCAGGCTGGCCGTCGAAACGATGCCGTCGTTGGCGCCAAGTACCGCCGCACGCAGCCAGCCGATTCGCGTACTCCGGTGCTGCTCACGATGTCGCATGAAAACCCTCGAACCGCGACATCATAGTGTGTTGGCAGGAGTCGAGATGCCGTGCGCAAACCCATGACGGCTGCAACCGAGGCCACCGCGGCAGGCGGCGCCAACTACGGAAGAAGCGGGCCGACGCGCAACGTGTCCCGATCGGTTCGCCGGCGTTGGGTACCCGCCGAGCGGTGACCTGAAGGCTCTGATGTTATTGGGTGACGGTGACCTTGACGAGCGCCGTCGTCCAGCAGCAGACCTCACCTGATCCGCCTTCGCCGGAGTAGTCGTTCGCGGTGACCTGGAGGAAGTAGTCGCCCGGCTCGTTGAATGTCGCCGTCACCGTCGACTTGCCGCGGAATGGTTGATTCACCGCTCCGCCAGCCAGAATCTCATTCGTCGGATTCTCTTTGTCGAACGTCACCGCGGCTGGTCCGCGGAACATCGACCAGTAGACCCGCACCGGCGGCGGCAGATTCTTCGGCAGCGCCATCGTGCCGCTCGAAAACTTCGCATCGTCTTCGGTCCACACAGACACCGCGAGCGGGGAAGCCACGCGCGCGGTGCGTGCGACAGCCGTCGCGATGGTCGCCAACGGACCGCGCACGCTGGGACCCTGTTCAGCGAATCGCAGCATCGGCGGCGTGTTCTTGACGGCGACGTCGGTGAACGGGCTGACGCTGTAATCGGGATGCAGCCGAAGCGGTATGACCGTGGCCTGGCCGTTGACGACAATCGTCCACGTCAGGCGCTGATCGGGTGTTGTGAACTCCGCGGGCACCTTGACGACGAACATGCCCCAGTGCCGGCCGGGAAGGAAATGCGTCGGCTGCCCCATGTCGGGACCGCCGGGGTCGATATGGTTGTTCGGTCCTATCGGAACGTCGACCGGCTGGTTGTTGTTCCGATTCAGATAGCCGATGAGGAAATAGCGGGTCCCGTCGGGAGCCGGGAACCACCCTTCAAATGCGCCTGTGACGCTCGTGCCAAATTGACGGAACGGCTCATTCGGCAGTTGTTGGGCTGAAAGCCGTAGGGGCCGGCTTAAGCCGGCCCCTACGATGAAAGCCCCTGCGATGAGAACCACGACGGCGACGAGTCGCTTCATCGTGTCGAAGTCGGCGCGGCTTTCTCGGCCTTGGCCTTTCTCTCCGCGACGAGCGCCTTGTACTCGTCGTCGGTGAGATAGACGACATTCATCCAGGCGTGCGCCATCTCGTCGACGGTGCGATCGCCGTAACCCACCCACTGATCGGGATCGGGGTTGTACGGATTCGCGCGCGTGTTGTCGTACCACGCGCTCACGTGGATCACCGTCCCCTTCGGGTACACCGGCGCCGCGTCGTCTTTGTAGATGTAATTGGTCATCCAGTTGAAGTTGAACTTGCCGACGTAGCTGATGATCTCGTTGTGACCGTCCGGCAGGATCGCTTCAACCTGCATCGCTTTGCCGCGGAGGTGGAAGTGCGGCTGGAAGTTGGTGATGAGCGTGTTCTCCTTCAGCACGGTGAAGCCGTCGGTCGACGCAATCGAGTTCGGCGGGATGTCAACGAACTCCTGCTTGCGCAGACCGGTGAAGCCAATCAGATAGCTGCGCTTCTTCGGCTCCTGACCTTTCGGATAGAACCAGATGCCGATCTCGGATCCCGAGGTGATCTCTTCGCCGACCGCGTGGAGATGCTGATCCCACGAGATCTTCTCGCCGGGAAGAATCAGCTTGCCCGTGCCGTCGCGGAACCGGTCGTAGCCCTTGCCGATCGCCCACTCCATCAACTGCGGACGGCGGTTGACGAGATCAACAGGCGTTGGATCCGCCGCTGCGGTCGCAAAGCCGTTAGCCGTCCCCTGACTCACCGCGTCCGGGTCGTTGTTCAGCACGAGATAGGCGATCGAGTGGTGGACGATGCGCCGCCCCCTCAGATTGGTTGGACGAATCTCCACCATCCGCGCCCAGCGCGGCTCGGTGAGCGGGACGTCGCTCATCGGCCGATACCAGACGTCCTGATGCTGCGCGGGCATCGTGTACTCCGATGACCGAATGACGAGATCGGGTGGGCCGTATCCGTCGCGGACGCCCTGCCATTCGTTGTCGGTGACGAGAGGCTTCGGCGGCGGCATGTCCTTCGGATCGCCTTCGGGGGCGCCCGCATCGACCCAGCGAACGATCGTGTCAATCTGCGCGTCGCTCAGCGACATGTCGTTCTTGAACTCGTGCACACCAACGCTCATGTCGATGTGCCACGGCGGCATCTGGCGCGTGATGACACGCTGCTTGATCGAACGGGCCCACGGACGCGCGTCCTCATACGTGATCAGCGACATCGGCGCGATCGAATTCGGCTGATGGCACTGCTGACACTTGTCCTGGAGGATGCGCGCGACGTCTTTGCTGAAGGTCACCGGCCGCGCGGTGGGGTCCGCGGCCTGGCCGACGACCGACATCGCCGCGACGGCGATGAGCGTGGCCCCAACGGTGAGCGTGATACGCAACCAGGGTAACCGAGCACCATTCATAAATGCCTCCTGCCGCGTAGGTTGGAACGAGTCTAGCGCAGGTTTCCGGCGGACGCACCAGGTTTCGCGTAGGCCTGGTCCAGGGTCAACACGTTGACGGTAAACGGGATAGTGATGACTTCACCATTCCGCTGGAACTGACTCCATGCGCGATAACGACCTGCTTTCGGCATGTAGCCCTCGAAAGTCACCGTTGGCCCACCAAATCCCTTCGAGGTCGCGTCGATGTCTTCGAACGGGTGGGAATGGACGTAGTCGCGCATGTCCTCGCTGAGGATGAGCGCGTGGCCGAACGCGCCGAGATACGGCTGGAGATCGGTGACCGGGCGTCCCGTCTTGGCATCGGTCAGCGTGAACCCGAGATGACCGAATTGCCCTTCGATCAGCGTGGACGGCTCGAGCTCCAGATGCGCCTTGACCGAGCCGACAGTCTTCGTCACGTCCACGTCCGGCGTCAAATGCGGTGTTTGTGATTCCAGATCGCCGGTGAAGTCGACCGTCTCGAGCGTCCGTCCGACAAACTGCGGCGAGCCGCCAGTCGGAAGGAAGTCGGAGAGGATGCGATAGTCGCCCGGCTTCGGCAGCGTCACCTGAATCATCCACGTCCCATCGGGCTGCTGCTCGGGATGGATGTGCTCGAAGACCTCCATGTCGCGGCTGACGACAAAGAGGTGAAATCGCTTCTCGTGCACGACCTCGTAGCCGGTGATGATGGCATTGGTGCCCGGATGCCGCACCGTAAGGTGCAAGGTGACGGGCACCCCGGCTTTCACCGCAGCGGGAACGCTCGTGAGCTCGAGCGAGTACTCGCGGGTGTCGAACGGATCGCCCGGGACGAGCGCCATCCCACACTTCCGGCAGCGGCTTCCTGCTTCGCCCGCTGTCACCTCCGGGTGCATCGGACAGAACCACGCGGTGGTTCCTGGCGGAGCCGAGCCTTGCTGGGCCGCGGCGCCAAGCGAGAGCAGTACGACGAGCAGCAATATGAGCTTATTTCGTCGCATAGTGATTCAGCGTGAGGGTGAATCGCGGACCTGACCCGCCTTCGCCGATGCGCGGCTTCGGCTTGGCAACAAGGTCCGCGCCGCTTTCGACGTACGCGACCGCCTGCAGGACCGAGCCCGCTGGCAGCGGCACCGGCTTCTTGAAGACGTACGGCGTCGGCCAGAGCTGATCCGCGTCCTTCACCCACAGCAACACATCGCGAGAGCCGTCGGGGCGCATCAATTTGATCTCGAACGATCGCGTGCCAGCAGGCAGCTCGGGTCGCATCGAGACAAGCGCCCGCGCATCCGTCGCTTTGAATTCGGCGACGAAACGCGCCGGTGTCTTCGCATCAGCCATCGCGCGCACCGTCGTCGCGGTCACCGGCGCCGGGGGAGACCCGGAGGCGAAGTACAGCGCGAGTTGCGGCTTGTCGGTGACCGACTGCGCCGCGCCGGAGTACATGATGTCGACGGCAACGCGCGCGCGAGCTGGCAGTTTGAACGCAGCGCCCGCCGGTAATTCGGTTGACGACTGCCACGGCGTCCATCCGCCGAGATATTGCCCCCCGCCGTCGATGCTGAAAAACGCCGCGCGCGTGACTCGCGCATCGGGTTTGAAGTCGATGCCGCGGATCCACGCCTCGCGCGCGAGGCCCGTATCGATCGTCACGCGTTTAAACGTGGGCGCGCTCCGCGCCTCGACAGCGGAGCCCGCTGCCGGCGACGCGACAAGATCCGGCACGCCCAGCGTCCAGTGATCGCCGTGATCGACGAATGCAGGCGCGGGGTCGGTTCCCTCCGGGACGCCGCCATCGATCCACGAGATCAGGAACTCGAACTCGCGCGGCGTCAGTCCGATGTCGTTCGCGTACGCGCCGAAGCCGCGCTCCGCGGGCCACGGCGGCATGCGCCGCGACAGCGTCTCCTCTTTGATCGCTTCCGCCCACGGGCGAGTCTGCCCAAAAGTGATGAGCGGCATGGCGAGCTTGCCGTCGGCATGGCACTGCACACACTTCCGCTGAAGCAGGGTCGCGATCTCGCGATTGAAGAGGACGGTCGTGGTGGTCGGGTTGTGCGAATAGGCTGGACGCGACAACACCGTCCATACCAGCACGAGTCCCAATCCCACCGTTGCGAGGCAGCGCTTCATAGCTCTTGAGGAGCGCTCGGGTCGAAAACCGCGCGAATTATGGCACGGATCGCCCGGCAGCGGTTGTGCACCCACTTTCGTCATCATGACTCCTCGACGAATGGCCGGCGTGAGTTTCTCGATCGTCCTCATGTCTGTCGCGGCGGCCGCTCAGCAACGCAGCGATACAGCCCGCACGCCACCCGCGTCCGCCACGACCGTTACCGAAACCACCTATCCCGTCAGCGGTTTCATTCCGTTCAGGCGAGTGGAGAGAAGGACCGAGTCGGGCGGACGCAAGGTCATCATCGAACGGAGCGAAGCGCCGGGCGTTGAGGGAAGGTGGGAGCCGCTCGAGGAGGATGTGACGGACACGACCCGCACGGGGAATGCAACCACACGTTCCCAACGCGACGTGTTTTACTTCGCCGCGCAGCGTAAGGGTACACTCGCCGCGACGACGCAGTCGGAGCAGGAAACTCGGCCGAACGCAATCACCAATGTTGCACGCACCTGGCTCGCCGACCTCGACGGCCACTTGATTCTGTCGTCCGGTTACTCCGAGGAAAGAAGGTTAGTCTCACCTGACCTGCACCAGACGGAGGCGACGATGTTGCTGCGAGGGCCTGAGGGGCTTCGCGAAGTTGAGCGCAGCGAGTCGACAGAACAGCAGGTCAGTCCAGCCGTCATCCGGCACGACCGCGCCTATATGTATCGCGACCTTAATGGACGGTGGGTGCCGACCGAAGCGCGCAGCGGTGAGACGCGCGGCATCGGATCGGCGGAGCGCGTCGAGGAAGAGACGATTCAACGTCCGAATCTGACCGGAGCATTGGTCCTCAGTGACAGGGTGGTCACTCGCACATCCGAGTCGAACGGAGAGCATCGAGTCGTGATCGACACGTATTCTCAAGACGCCGAAGGGTTCGTTCGAAACGACAGCCGTCTGGCGCTGCGGCAACGAATCCGCAGGTCGACAACGGTCACGGCGTATGGCGTCCAGAACACGGTGGAGGAGATCGAAGCACGCAATCCGCTTGCGCCGAACGATCCGATGCGCGTGATTCAGCGGACGCTCGAAACGGTCCGGAGCGTCGGCCAGGGTCGATGGGTCACCGAGCGGCAGGTCTTCGAACGCGATCAGAATGGCCGCATGTTCCTGGTAGCGAACGAGACGGAAGAAACCGAGAAGTAGAGAAGTCGGCTACACTGTCGGCAGTCCCACACGCGAATTTCCCCATCAGTTCCGAGGAAAAGACATGTCGAACAAGCTACGGCAGTGTGCCTCCGTGATTGGCGTGGCAACGGTCTGGTTGGTTGCTGCTCCTGCAGCGGCGCAGACGACCGACGGCTGGGAGTTCGAGTTCGAACTGATGCGGATGGACGTCAAAGGCGCCGATGCGCAGACCGGCCATGTCGTAAGGTTGACCGAGGTGCAGACGTTGAATCCGCCGCAGGTCACGGATCGCGCGACGCACACACCGATCGACTTGAACATGGAGACGAAGAACACCATCCGCGCAGAACTGAAGCACCGGGGCCAAACATGGGGAGGCGGTGTGAGCGGCTGGTACCTGCGCACCGACGACTCGCAGTCCGGACGCGTATCGAGTGCAGCTGAGTCAATCACGTCATCGTCGATCACATCCGACTTCAATAGTGTTCTCATGTGGAACGAACTGGTTTCGCCGACTCGGAATGACCTGCAGGCTTCCGGACTATCACCGCTTGATTTCGAGGTGAGCGGCCGGCTGCGGACCTTCGCGCTCGACGGCTTTGCCCTCGCTTCTCTGGTGAGCAACGACACCGTTCGCCTCGAATTGATGATCGGAGGCAAGGTGGGAAGAGTCCGGTCGTCACAGGACCAGGACTTGAAGTTGAGAGCGTTCATTCTGAACGCGTTCAGGCCGCTGCATCTGAACAACAACATCGAGCTTTCGAGCGCCGCGGAGGCCAACTTCACGGGAGCCGGTCCCATGGCCGGGTGGGCTGCTCGCGCGAGGTGGGGGCGTGTCAGGTTCGATGCATCCGTGACCGAATCGATCCTCTACGCATCTTCAAAGCAGACCGGTCTGTTCTCCGATGTCGATGACCTGACGGCCGCGCAAACGCCGACCGGTCCTTTCCTGACCTGTCCGGCGGCGCTGGCGGCGCTGGGATGTTTTTCGGTTCGGTCCGACTGGGATTTCGAAAAATCAACGAAGGCGTTTATTCCTGTGACGGACCTTCAGTTGAAAGTGCTCGTTGACGTCGCTCGAAACATCGCGGTGGGCGGCAGCAGCTTCACCAGCATCTGGAACAACGTCCCGGAGCCGCCGGCCTTCACGATGACACACGCCGATGCCGGGCCCGGACTCGACTGGGATTTCGGAACGCGTTCGTTGATATTCGGCTCCATCGGCCTGATCGTCAATTTCACGTTCTAGACGGGGGGCTCACCCCCCATCTGGTTGAC
>Ga0207701_10001101_pt1 | contig 28509 bp, 20 predicted proteins | sample KBSSwiSSwithPhiX_FD_184294 | JGI IMG/M metagenome (GOLD analysis project Ga0207701, IMG submission 184294) | Switchgrass rhizosphere bulk soil microbial communities from Kellogg Biological Station, Michigan, USA, with PhiX - S5 (SPAdes) (version 2) | ecosystem: Environmental > Terrestrial >... | reverse complement strand
GTCAGGACACGTGGTTCTCAGCCACGGGACCGGGGTTCGAATCCCCGTACCGGTACCAAAAAAATCCCCAAATCCCAAACTCCACGTGCTGCCGCTCGCGGCACGCCCCGGGTCGATCCCAGGACTCGCGGCGGCAACGCCCGTTGCACCGGACGGACGCCGGTGACATTATCGACCGCCGCCGTTGAGAACGCTGGGCGTTAGGCAGCCCATACGTCCTGCGCGATTATTTGTAGTCGATAATTCGCCGAATCAACCGGAGCAGAAGCTGTGGCCAAAGCATCCCGCCTCTCCTCCACTGTTCTGATGGTGTTGCTGGCTATCGCTTCCGGATCAGCGACAGTGGCGCAGACAAGGGCCAGGGAAGGCTTCATCGACGCCGGAAGCGGAGTGAAGCTTTATTACCGCCTCCTCGGCACAGGAAGCGAACCGGTCGTGCTGATTCACGGCGGTCCCGGCTTCACCAGCGACTACCTCGCCGACGATCTCACGACCATGGCCCGCAATCACTCACTGCTGGCATATGACCAGCGCGGTATCGGTCGCTCCACGCTCGTGAGCGAGTCCACCTCGCTGGCCGCGCAGCGCTATGTCGAAGATCTGGAAGCGATACGCACAAATCTCGGTCTCCCACAGCTGACACTATTGGGACATTCGTGGGGTGTCGTTCCCGCTGCGCTGTATGCGATGCAGTACCCGCAGCGCGTGCGCCGCATGATTCTCGTCGCCACCATTCCGGCGGAGCAAAGTGAATTCGAAGGTGCGTTTGAGAGAATGGCCGCCGCTCGGGACCGTGCGGCGCTGCAGCGGATGGAAGAGCTGTCGCGAATCCGTGAGGCGAACCCCGATGATCGGACGGCTTGCCGCGAGTACTACCAGCTCTATTTCACACCGTTCTTCGCGTCGAGCGACGCCGCAAGCCGGATGAGGGGGGACGTGTGTGCGGGGTCTCCGGAGTCCCTCAGGAACAAACCGAACGTCTCCAAATTCACCTTCGCCTCGCTCGGAAACTGGGATTGGACGACAGCCCTCAGCAGGGCTGTCGCCCCGACACTGCTTATCCACGGCGAGCTTGATCCGCTACCGATAGAAAGTGCACGCAGGTGGGCCGCCGCGATGCCAAACGCGCGGCTTCTTGAGCTGAAAGGGATCGGTCACTTCCCACACGTAGAAGCGCCGGAGATATTCTTTGCCGCCGTCGATCGGTTTCTGAGTGGCGATTGGCCGGAGGGTACGATTCGCTGAAGCCGCCGCTTGTGAAGCCTCACAACTAGGGTGACACATTCAGCTCTCTTCTCTAGGTTTCCGAGCGGAATGCGATGATGAAGGCAGCTACGGACCCGCGACGGTTAGACCGCAATTCCTGAGAATTCGAGGATCCAACCTTTCGCAAATCCCCGTACCGGTACCAATTCCCAACCCGAAAATTTTCATTGTTCTGAAGATTTCTTCGGAGCCTTCGGCGATCGAACATATCTCGCGCGTGGACCGACTTTTTTCGTCTACCTCGTCGCCGGCGACAAGGACGAGCCTGGCGCCTCGGCCGCGGTCGCGTTCAGCAGGATGTCCAGGGGCGCGACCGACGACGGAGGGACATATCGGTTCACGATGAATCGGCTGCCGTCCTTGGTCACGTCGTAACTGAACAGGTCGCTGGTCGAAAGGCGAGGCCTCACGCGCGCGCGAAAAAGTGGGCGGGGCGGACCGCTGGAGAAGGAGACGGCCGTCCCGATGCGGACGGTCACGGCGGTCAGGACGCTTTGCGAATCGAGATAGAAGATCTCCTGTCCGTCGCCACGCCAGCGCGGCTCGGAGCCGCCGCCAACCGACACCTGCCACTTTCCAGCGGCGCCTGGGAACGTCGTTACATAGACAGATGACTCTCCGGATTCATAGGACGCATAGGCCAGCCAGTTCCCGTCGGGAGATATCTGACCGTTCGTCTGGTTGCTGTTGTTTGTCCCGAGCCTCGTCGGTCGCGGGTCCCCCATCCTGAACAGGGCGAGGTGGGCGGATTCGAGACCGACGCCCTCGACCCTCGCCAGCAGAGACGTCCCGTCGCGTGACCAGCTGTTGGGGTAGATATTGTTTCCGGTCGTGAGGCTCACGGCCGGCCGCTGCGCGACGATGCGGCCGTCCTCGAAGCCGCTCGTGACCTTCACCTTCGTTCCGGTATCCGCAGACTGATAGGCGATGCGGCCGCCATCGGGCGACCAGACAGGCGTGGCTTCTTCGGCGGGGTCGAACGTGAATCGACCGGCCGTGTCGCCCTGCAGATCGATCACCCAGACGTCCACGTTCGACGCCTTGGCATCGGAGATGTCGACCGCCACGCGCCGGCCATCCGGCGACAGCGACGGATTGAACATCACGCCAGGACGCCCGGCCGTGCCGAGCTCGTTCCCGCTTCGATCGTACCAAGTCAGGACCGACTGCGAGGTCGCGGTGCTCGGGTTGACGACGACGGCGCCCGTGGCGGACACCGTGAAGGCGCCCCAATACAGCGCCGCCTGAAAGCCCACCGCAGCGCTAACTACGCGGACATCGCCCTCGAGGCGGCCGCTCGTGGAATCGAAGGCGTGCATCACCAACTGACCTGCCTCGTCGACGTAGAACAGCTTTCCGTCGGACGCGAATCCTGGATTGGATCGTGCGGCGACGATGAAGACCTTCTGACGCATCGACAAAGAGCTCAAGTAGATTCCGCTTCGCTCCCCGTCTTTGGAGAAATGTCCGCCCCAGAACACGAAACGATCGCCGTCCGGCAGGAACACGGGCCAACGGTGCGACTGCTCGTCCGGCGTCAACAGCGTGTCGGTCAGCGCGGCCGCGCCCGTGCCGTCCGCGTTGACTCGCCATAAAGGCCCGCCGGATCGTTGCGAGTACACGATGACGTTCCTGCTGCCCCAACTCGCACCGCGGGCGGTGTCGGTCACCTCGACGATGGTCTGAGCGGCGCCGCCGGAGGGCCTCACTTTCATCAGCTTGCGGTCCTTGAAGAAGCCGACATACGCATTGTCGGGCGACCAGAACGGAAAGCTCGCACCCTCGGTGCCTGTCAGCGCGGTCGCTCGCGGGGCTCCGATGGCCTGGACGTGCAGCACGTGCCTGCCCGTATCCACATCCGGCATCACGAAGGCGAGCAGTGCACCGTCGGAGGAGAGGGCCAATTGGCTGACCTCGCCGCGGACCGGAATTGCAAAGTGTTTGACGTATGTGGCCTCCGGACGACCGATCATCCCGACCGCTGCCGCCCCAGCGGCGACGCTCGCCAGCACCGCCGCAGCTATCCAGGCCTTGTGCGAGCGAGACCACCCCTGCACGGGGACGACCACGCCTGCCTCACCGGCCTCGCCGCCAGGCGGCGCTAACGCATCGTCGATCTCCAGCCGGGCGGCCGACGCGGAATCGAGCCGCCGCTTGCGATCCCTCTGCAGGCACCGCCGGAGCAGGCGGCGAGCGGCGAGCGGAGTGGCGGCGGGAAGCCTGCTCCAATCGGGATCGTCGTTCAGCACCGCCGCGAGTAGCTGCTCGTCGGTGTCGCCGGCAAATACCGGTCGCCCCGTCAGCATCTCCAGCAGAACGACACCGAAGGCCCACAGGTCGCTCCGCCGGTCTGCGACTCCGCCCACGGCCTGCTCGGGGCTCATGTAGGCGGGGGTGCCGAGAACAGCACCGACGCGCGAGGCGACGGTCGACACCGCCGAATGTGGCGGCGTCAATCCGCCGTGGGGAACGTTGCCGGCCGCCATACTCGCCAGACCGAAGTCCAAGACCCTCGCCGTCCCGTCCGCGGCAATCATGATGTTGGCTGGTTTCAGGTCGCGGTGAACGATCCCGCGCTCGTGGGCGGCGTCGAGCGCGTCCGCAACCTGTCGCGCGATCATCAGTGCTTCGGTCGGGGCTAGTGGTCCCCTCTTTATGTGCGCCGCCAGGGTCTCACCCTCGACGAGTTCGAGCACTAGGGCGGGTACGCCGTCGACGTGTTCGAGGCCGTAAATCGCGCCGATGTGCGGGTGAGTGAGCGCGGCGAGTACCCGTGCTTCGCGCATGAAGCGCGTGACGCGGTCCGGCTCGGTGACGAAGAGGCGCGGCAGGACCTTGATCGCCACGTCGCGTCCGAGTGCGCTGTCGCGCGCACGATAGACCTCACCCATGCCGCCCGCGCCGAGCAACGAATGGATGTGATAGACGCCAATCTGCCGGCCGATCAGCGCGTGTTCCGACCCCTCGGCGATGCGCTGGGCCGCTGTGAGGAGCGCCGGTTCGACTAGGAACCCGTCGACGTTCGACTCGTGCCGCAGCAGCGACTCGACCTCGCGGCGCAGCCGCTCGTCGCCGGCGCACGCCTCGGCGATGAACGCGGCGCGGTTCGCCGGCTCGAGTGCGAGCGCGGCGTGGCAGATCTGCTCCACGCGATCCGGCTCGTATGGATCGTCGGACGGCGTGCCGTGGCCCTCGATGTCACGGCGCATCGCCGTTCAGTGCCCTCAGCAGCCACAGCTTGGCGAACCGCCAGTCGCGCTTGACCGTGTCAGGTGAGACGTGCAGCGCCTCTGCTGTCTCCTCGACGCTGAGTCCGCCGAAGTAACGCAGCTCCACGACGTGACCCTTACGAGGGTGGCAGGTCTCAAGCCTGCTCAGCGCCTCGTCGAGCGTCACGAGATCCGGATCCACCAGCGACGCCTCGCGGAGCGCGTCGTCGAGGGGGACCTTCGGGATGCCGCCTCCACGCTTGTCGTTGTTCCTGGCTCGCGCCGAATCCACCAGGATCCGTCGCATCGCTCGCGCCGACAGCGCGAAGAAGTGGGCGCGGTTCTGCCAGCTGACGTGATTGATTTCGATCAGCCGCAAATAGGCTTCGTTGACCAGCGCCGTGGCCTGCAGGGTATGCCCCGGACGCTCCCGGCTCATGTACCGGACCGCCAGCCGCCGCAATTCGGCGTGGACCAGCGGGACGAGCCTGTCGAACGCGTCAGCCTCGCCCCGGCCCCAGGCAAGGAGGAGCGCAGTGGGGGTCTCGCGAGGTTCCACTGTGGCCGGTATTCTACGCCCGCCCTCCTCGATTCCCGGGCGGTGCCCCTTTTCGCGGTCCGGATACGCCTTATGAACTGGGACCGGCAGGCGCCGGTCGGACGAGGAGGAACAATGAGATTCCTGCATGTTCGTCGGCACGCGCTGGCGCGTGCCGCCGTGATGACTCTGGTGCTTCCGATGTCTGCCGCGATCGCGGCAGGCCAAGGCGACACCGACCATGGCAACCAGCTCGGCGATCGACCCGTCACCGTCAGCTTCACAAAGTGGCGGGTGAATATCCCTGCCGACCCTTCTCAGCCCCCGTTCCAATTCGACGGGATAGCCCGCGGCCCCGTGGCTGGCACGTTCGTCGCCGAGGTACTCCAACGTCAATCGACTGCTTTCACGAAGTTCAGAAACACACTGACACGCCTCGAGGCGGTCTATGAAGTCCAAACGGAGGCCTGCATCGCCACTCCGGAAATCTGTGGCTTGGACGGTGACCGGTCGTTCACGGCGCTCATCCGCGGTGGACAGGACGCGGCCGCTTCGGGGAAGCTGGATGGAGTCATTCTGGCGGGGTGGCGGACCGGCGCGCGCGTTCGCGTCGAGTTCGTACGCCACGTCCCCTTCGCGCCGACCGAGTTCGCGTGCCCGGACGCTCCCATCAACAAGGTCTGCTTCGAAGGAACCCTGGAGATCGGGAGCGCTCCCAACAACTAGACGCATCCGATATCTGCCGTCCGCACGAACGAAACGGTAGCCGGGTTGTCTGAACGGCAACCTGGCTGCCCGAATGGAGCTTGCGACGAACTTGCGGTACCTGCCCCACGCTCTCGCAGCGATCCGTGTCGGGCCGATCGCGCTTACCGCGCACGTCACCGCCGGCCACCCGCGCGGTTGCACGTCGTGGTCATTCCCCGTTCGCGACGGAGACCTCGTGCTGAACGTCGTGAGCGTGTGCGATCCCGAAATACTGGCAACCTCGCAGTATCCAGAACAAGGGACCGACCGCGAGCGCAGCCTGCGCGTGCTGCGAAGTCTCCCCGTCGACATCTGGGTCACCAACCCGTCAAGCGGGGTGCAATATACTGCTGAGCTATTCCGACTGATCCTGGAGCGAACGACACGTAGGGAGACGACATGCGCTTTTCGACGAGCTTCGGTGCCCTCGGTGTGCTGGCGATCATGATCGCTTTGGCGGCTGGGACCACTGCCGACTCCTCCGAGCTAGAGCAGGGTACGAACTCCCAGGTCGCTCGGACATCCGACCGCACCGCGGCGAGAACGCCGCTCATCCTGACCAAGGAGGAAGGCGAGCGCCGGATCCGTCGGGTCATGGGAGGTGCGCTAGCCATCATCAAGGTCGATCGCCGCAATGGCGGTTCCCAGGGGCTAGTGATGGGCTATGAGGAGGTCCCGCCAGGGCAAGCAATCCAGGCGCATCGGCATCCCGCGATGGACGAGATCATTTTTGTGCATCGTGGGACTGGTGCCGCCGAACTCGGCGACGGATCCGCTGCCGTCGGACCCGGCGCGACGATATACATCCCTCAAGCGACTCGTGTGATGCTGCGCAACACGGGCAGCGACGCTCTGGCGATCGCGTATTTCTTTCCGCAGCCGGGCTACGAGGAGTACCTTCGCGATACGTCGGTCCTAGAGGGTCAATCGGCGCCGGTTCTGTCAGGTCCTGAATTGGCCCAGATCCGCGAACGTCACAAGGCGCACATCGTTTTCGATCCCTAGACCGCCACCATGGACGGCTACGTCCGGGGGACGTGGTCATTGCCGCACGACGCGGAACGATCCCGGCCTCGGGCCCGGCTGCACGGTCCACCCTGGGCCGACGGTCGCCGTCCACCCATCGCCCTTCAGCGTCGTCGCATCGAAGACAACGGGCGCCGGCAGCGAAATGGTCTCGCCGTCGGCCGAGATGAGCGCGCCGTCCCTGGCGTCGAAGAAGCCCCAGGCGCCTTTGTTCGCCATGGCGCGGAACACCGTGCCCGCTCCGGGAATGACCGTGGCGCCCATGTTGTTGACGCTGCCGCTCCCGGCTCTTGGCACGATGAGCACTGGTCCATCGACAAAGCGGCGCCGTAACTCGGCGATGATCGCCTGCTGCTCGCGATCGCGCTGCTCTTCGGCAGCCCGCAGCGACGCGCTGTCATACCGCGCAGCGACGGCGGCTGCGTCCGGCGCCGCAGTCACTCGAGCCGCTGCTGAGAGCAGCTGGCCAAAATCGCTCGCCGCTGTGATCTTCCGATGCCAGCCTGGAGACAACGCGTCGAGCAACAGCCCGTAGCCGGCTCCGGACGCATACGCGAACGTCCGGACGAATGAGGTACTCGTCTCCGAGGCCGTCAGGGTAGCCGTGGCGTGCCGGCGCGCGTCCTCCACGCTGTCCGACCCGGTCACATATTGCGTGTACGTTGCGATTCCCTCGTTGATGTCGACGGCGTGCTCCTCCGCCGCGGCGCCGGGAAAGCGCTGGTGGCGCGCCGCGCGAAACGCCAGCGCATCCGCAATGGCGGACGTGCGCGCCGCGCCCGAAGCGCCAAGGGCCCGCGCTAGGGCCCGCCACTCGAGGCGCATCCAGTAGCGGCCCTCCAGCGAAGGTTCATGAGTGCCTCCAGAGTTGCCGCTGGCCTGGCCATTACAGTGCCGCACAGGCGGAGCGTAGATCGAATGTTGTTCAGGCGGCGATGCCAACGAATTCCACGTTCTGGCGGGAACACTCTTTCTCATAACCCCGTACCGGTACCAGAAAATTCAATCCCACATTGGTCTGGCGGCCGATAATGGGTCGCCGAACACCCCGTGAATCCTACGGATCAATTCAAATCGCTGCTGTTTAAGGGGAGCATGTGACGAGGCGCTCGCTGAGCTACGTCGCTGCGGTGCGTCTCCGATCCAATGCATCAAGGCCATCCACGGGGTAGAGGGAGCGAGCTTTGCGATGGCCAAGCGACTCCTTAGCGAGTCGTTTCTCCACAGCGCACTGCCCGTGCTGCTAGTGCACCCGTCCTTGGCGTAATTCCGCTTCGGCGGCATCGATGAACGCGCGGTAGCCCTCGGGGTCGATGAACGGGTCCACCGGGTTCTTCGCAGTGGTGCTCGCGACGAACTTGCGGTACCTGCCCCACATACGTGCATGGTTGGTCACCCAGATGTCGGCGGGGAGACTCCGCAACACGCGCACGCTGCGCTCGCGGTCGTCCGCTTGTCTTGGATACCGCGACGTGGCCAGCACCCCCGTGTCGCACACGCTCACGACGTTCAGCACGCGGTCACCGTCGCGGACGGGGAACGACCACGACGTGCAGCCGCGAGTGTGCCCGGCCGTGATGTGCGCGGTGAGCGCGATCGGTCCCACACGGATCGTTTCGCCATCCTTGAAGCGGTGGTCGACGCGCGGAGGCGGATAGCGCCCGATGACGCCGAGCCAGACGAGCGTCCTTACCGGCAACACCAAGTCGGGATCGTCTCCACCGGAGGTCAAGGCGTCTGCGCTTGCCTCGCTGGCCCACAGCTTGGCTCCGGACGCCTGCTGGAGCACCGCCAGCCCACCTGCGTGGTCGGCGTGCGGCTCCGAGTTTAGAAGCACTTTGACGTCCTTGATGACGAAGCCGAGCTTGGCGATGCTCGCCATGATCATGCGGGCGGTTGTCGGATAGCCGGCGTCGAGCACCACGTGGCCCTGGGGCCCGGTGATCAGGAAGGCCGCGATGTCGTTAGCCCCAACGTAGTAGAAGTTGCCAGCGATGCGAAACGGTTCGGCGGGCTGCTGTCCGCCAACCTTTGTCGCGTTCAGCCACCTGCCGACGAGTACCAGCGCAACCACGCTCAGGAGTGTCAGCAGGAACGCCAGCCGATGTTGCTTAGTGAAGTTATGCCACATGGATTCGACGGCTCTCTCCTTGCCGCGTACGACCGCCTGCCGGTACAACACGGAAAGAATCGACCGCCGGATGCCGCCAAGTCGTGATCATCTGATGACCATTACCTGAGATTGCATTGAGCATGGCGGCCAGGGCGCCTTCTCAAGCGATCGACCCTCCGAGAGAATCGGTAGCGCAGTGTGCACTTGTGAACAGCTGGCGGGAACATCAGCGAGATACGCTTGCTCAGAGGTGCATCATCGTGAGCGCAAGCCATCACCCCACCGACATCCATCTGCGGCAACATCGGGCGAAAAAGCGGAACAAGCTGCGCGCGCGGATTGCGGCAGCGCCGGCGACCGGACGGGCCGCGCTCGAAGCAAAGTTGCAGCGAACTTATTCACCATCCCACTCGATGATGAAAGAGAAACTGCCGCCGACGGTGGTCTAGCCGTGAGGGCTCGGTAGAACTCATAGCCGATACGTTCGTTCCTCTGGCGTGAACGCGTCGGCCTGCGAGTCGCAATCGCGCCAATGGCGCCGTGACTACGCCTTGCGCGCCAGGTCGCGTGCAATCGTGTTGAGCAGCGCGCGCTCCTCTGACGATATACGGTTGATCCCGAACATCCCGCCTGACGCCGCCGCGATCTGCTCGCAGTACTTCACAAGATCGTCAGCCGTGAGCGGGACGACGCCGGGTGGCGCCGACTCTAACGTTGCCCGGATAAGACGGAACGCGTTCGAGAACACCTGCGGATCGGGACGGCTCGAAAGCCAGGCTGCGAGCTGCCGGTCGGCTGCGCTGCCTTCTTCGATTCCGCGGGTCCGGGCGAGCTGCAGGATCAACTTCCGTTCGCCGTCGCTCACTCCCCCTTCCGCCCACGCCATCTGCACCAGAGGCACCAGGGGCAGCAAGGCGACGGTTTCAGAGGTAAATCCCAACGCCTGTAGTTCCTGGAGCATCTGCGGATCCTGCACGCCGCTTTTCGCGCTCAACTCCTGACGAGCGACCTCGGCAGCCGAGGCCTGACGCATCTTGTCGATCAGCTCGCGATCCTTCTTCCGGAAATAGTCGTCTTCCAAGGCACGGCCGCGTTCGGCAAGCGGGTTATCCTCGGGCATGGGGCCATCCTATCATCGCGTGTTCGCTGCGCTGCGATCCGAGACACCGCTCTTTGAGTGCGTCAGCGTTCGGCAATTGCGCACGCGATGCTTGCTGGAGCACCCTCAGCCCGCCCCCGTGATCGGAGTGCGGTTCCGAGTTCAGGAGCACGTCATCGGCGCAGTGCTGGGATAGCCACCGTCTCGTACGACGTGGCCTTCGGGTTGGACGATCGCACCATGCTGCTGCCGGCAGAAGGAATCGAAGGTCGTTATACTCATCCACGATGAACGATCCTGCCGACGACCTGCTACGAATTTCGATGAGTCACGGCCTCCCCCGGTGCCTTCATGCGGTGGCGGAACTCGGTATTGCCGATGCCTTGGGGGAATCGCCGCGAAGTGCGGAGGAACTCGCGCGCGAGACCGGAACAGATACAGGAGCGCTGGCGCGCACGCTGCGCGTGCTTTCGGCTGAAGGGATCTTTGAGGCACGTGATGGCGCGTGGGGCCACACGCCCGCATCGCGTTTGCTGCGATCGGATCATCCGCAATCAATGAGATCGTTTGTCCGGATGATCGGTTTGCCCGTCTACTGGCGAGGATTTGAATACTTCACAGATGCCTTGAGGACCGGAGAGTCCGTTCAAGAGCGAGTCGTCTCAGGCGGTTTTTGGAAGTACTTGAGCGAGAATCCTGACGCGGCCCGTCTCTTCGACGAGGCGATGATGGGGAAAGCGGCGGGACAAATTGCCGGCGTTTTGAGGTCCTACGACTTTTCCGCCTTTGGAACGATCGCCGACATCGGCGGCGGTCGCGGTCATTTGCTCGCGGCGGTACTGCAAGCCGCGCCCAGAGCTCACGGAGTGCTGTTCGATCAGCCGCATGTGACGGCCGCCGCTCAGGCGGCGGGAATGGAATCGGGACAGCTGCGCGTGCATCCCGGAGATTTCTTCATTGATGCGTTGCCTTCCGCCGATTGCTATCTCATCATGCAGGTCATCCACGATTGGGACGATCAGAAGGCCGCCCGGATTCTAGCCGCCATTCGAAAGGCGGCGGCGTCAGGGGCGAAGCTCCTGCTGATCGAGTGCATCGTTCCGGAGGATTCGAAGCCGAGCTGGACGAAGATGCTCGATCTCCAGATGCTGACGCTGCTGTCGGGAAAAGAGCGAACCGAGAAAGAGTATTCGGAAATGCTTCGAACCGCCGGCTTCCGCCTGGACCGAGTGATTGATGTCGGGATGTCGACGTCTATCTTGGAGTCAGTTGCGGTTTAAGGACTTCGCTGCTGACCAAAAGCCAACGGCGTCTCCATGGGAACACCCTTTGTCATAACTCCGTACCGGTACCAGAAATCGCGAAGTCGCTCGTCCTCAACGCAGTACCGTATTTCGAACGCGCTCCGACGTATGGGGGCGCCGATTGCCGGCACGGGCATGCGGACGGGCTCCATTCCGCTGCGGCTTGACGAGCCCTCGCCCGTGGCGTTGGCCATGATGCACGGGCGCACCGGCCGAACGCGGCGCGTCGGAGAGCTCGAACCCGCTGACGATGACCTGCTCGAGCGGCGTCGGCAACAGTCGCTGAATGTCGCGCAGCTGTCCGTGCTCGGGTGGAGACACGAGCGAGATCGCCCGCCCCGTTAGCCCGGCGCGTCCGGTTCGTCCGACTCGGTGGATGTAATCTAGCGGCACCAGAGGTAGGTCGTAGTTGACGACGAGCGGCAGTTGGGCGATATCGAGGCCGCGCGCCGCGAGGTCCGTCGCCACCAGGACGGCCACCCTGCCTGCCTTGAAGTCGCGGAGCGCGCGGTTCCGTGCACCCTGGCTTTTGTTTCCATGAATCACTGCCGACTGCACCCCGCTGCGTTCCAACGCCTCGCCAACGCGGTTCGCACCACGCTTCGTCTTGCAGAAGACGAGCGCCTGCCCCATGGGCTCCTCCGTGAGCACGTGGCGAAGCAGTTCCGCCTTGCGACCGTTGTTCACGGGGCACACAGAATGCGTGATTGTGGGCGCGACGATCTGGGCTTCTGATACGTCGACTCGAACCGGCGCCTGCGTGAACTCCGAGGACAGCGCCACGATCTCCGTCGAGAACGTGGCCGAGAGCAGCAGCGTCTGCCGCTGGCGCGGCAGTGCCGCGAGGACTCGCCGCAGTGGCGGTAGGAATCCCATGTCGAGCATCCGATCCGCCTCGTCGAGCGTCAGGATCTCAATCGCAGACAGGTCGATGGTGCGCCGCTGCATGTGATCGATCAGGCGGCCGGGCGTGGCGACGACGATATCAACACCCTGCCGAAGCGCACGCACCTGTGCACCCATCGGCGCGCCACCAAACACCGCCAGGGCCCGGACGTTGACGGCGGCACCGTAACTCGCGAGCGAATTGTGAACCTGGATGGCGAGTTCCCGCGTCGGCACGAGCACCAGCCCACGTGGCCGGCTGGGCCTTGCGGGGCGGCGATCGCGAACGAGCAGCCGCTCGATCATAGGCAGACCGAAGGCGGCCGTCTTGCCTGTCCCGGTCTGAGCCCGGGCCATCAGATCGCTTCCAGCGACGACAACCGGAATGCACTTCGCCTGAACCGGCGTGGGATGGGTATAGCCGATGCGGCGGAGTGGAGTACAGATCACAGGTGATAGCCCGAGGGTCGAGAACGGCATGTGTAGAAACGCTCCGGAAAGTGCCTGAGCGTTTCCCTGACCGCGCAGCAGGCGAATGTGACGAACTAGCGAAGCACCAGAATGGCGTGTAAACGAGAGGCGGGGACCGGACGCTGCCAACGGCAGGCTCGGCCATCACTTCAGGAGTCCAGCGGGAATCCCGGGTGCCTGTTGAACCTGCCTATTGTACTCGGTTGTGAGGTTAGCCGGCTCGATGGAAATCACCCAGCGGCTCCTGTGAGCGGATTCAATTCCAATCGCGTCAGCGGCATTTCATGCGTCCGCGCCGAGCGTCGAAACAACTGACGGAGACCGCCGCTCCTGCATCAACATTGGTCTTCCAGATACAAGCGCGATGAACGGGACGAGCATTTGCGCAATCGCCGTCCCGCCAACTATCAGTGAATCGTCTCGGGTTTGCTCGTGACTTGTTCGTCGGCCTCCCGCGTGGCGTCATTCCAGGACGACTTCATCGGATTTCGCCTGAGAAACGGAACAATACGGTGCGTGAGGTTGGCTACAACGAGCACCAGCTCATCAGGGACAACCGGTTTTGGCATGTACATCTGGAAACCGGCCCTCAAAGCGCGTACGCGATCTTCGACTCTGGCGTTAGCGGTCAGCGCCACGGCTGGAATATTCCCTCCCCGCTCTGGGTCGCGCTGGCGGATGTGCTCAATCAGTTCGTACCCATCCTGCTCCGGCATGGCGAGATCCGAAACAAGCGCATCCGGCAGAGACTGTTCGAGAGCGTTGAGGGCGTCGCCGGCTGAGGATGCCGTGATCACCTCGGCGCCGCGGTCTTGGAGAATGACTCGGAGCATCTCGAGCGTATCCAAATCGTCTTCGACAACTAATACACGGACGCCATTCAGGTCTTGCTGCTCGTCCGTTTGCTTGGGCTGCGCCGCCTGTTTCAATTCCGGTCCCGGCGGCCGTTCTTCCGATTGCCAGACGATGTCCGGTGAAGCTATCGGAAATCGGACCTTGAATGTCGCGCCCCGCCCTTTTCCGGGACTCGATCCGGTCACCGTGCCGCCGTGCATCTCGACCACGTGACGCACGATGGCCAAACCGAGGCCCAATCCGCCGTACTTGCGCGTCGCTGTGCTGTCAGCTTGCCGGAATCGATCGAACACATACGGCATGAACTCAGGCTCGATGCCGATGCCGTTATCGGTGACGGTCAGCTCGATCTGGCCCTCGGTCCGGGCCAACCTTGCTTCGACACTTCCGCCCTCGCTCGTGAACTTCACTGCATTGGACAGCAGGTTCCAGATCACCTGCTGCACGCGATTGGCATCGCCGAAGACGATGCTGGACCGATCGTCGGTCACCACTTGTAGACGGATCCGCTTCGCTTCGGCGCTGGGCCGGATGACGTCAATAGCGGCCTGAAAGACCCGTTCGATCTCAACGGGGCGGGCGTCGAGCTTCAATCGCCCGGTGATGATGCGGGAGGTGTCCAAGATGTCGTCGACCAGTGCCGCTTGTGCCCTCGCGCTCCGCTCGATCACCTGCATCGCGCGGCGCGTCTGAATTTGCGAAAGGAAGCCACCGTTGAGCATGCTCGCCCAGCCCAGGATCGCAGTCAGAGGGGTACGCAATTCGTGCGAGATCGTGGCCAGAAATTCATCCTTCATCCGGCTCGCCGTTTCGGCTTCCTCACGCGCCTCCTTCTCCTGACGCAAGAGCCGTTCACGCTCCTCCTCGGCGTGTTTGCGCTCAGTAATGTCGCGACTGATCGTCAACCAACAATGTTCGCCACGAAGGTCCATCGGCTCGGCGGAAAACAGGATCCATCGCACCTCTCCGGACTTCCGCCTCATCGTCAGCTCAAAGTCACGAACGAAACCTTGCACTTCCAGCGTGTGTAGCGCACGTTCACGCGACGAAGGATCCGCATAGAGTCCGAGTTGAACGGCGATGTTTCCGATGATTTCATCGCGAGCATAGCCGGACATTGAAACGAAGCTGTCGTTGACTTCGAGAATGACGGCATCCGCAATCCGGCTGATGACCAGGCCATCCGGACTCGCCGCGAACGCCTTTGCAAATCGCTCCTCGCTCTCGCGCAACGCCGCATCGGCCAGCTTCCGTCCGCCGATGTCGCTGAATGTCAGGATGGTCAACACCGTGCGTCCTGTCGGATCATGGATTGGCGCAGAATTGACGGAGAAGTAGGTTTCGGTGGAATCCTCGAGCCGGTACTTAATCTCTTCGTTCTTGACGATCTCGCCGAACATCAGCGAGCGTGCGGCTGGATGGTCTTCGGCTCGATAGGGGAGGCCGTCTTCACGCACCGCGCCGTGCTTCGAGTACCCTCGATAATCTTCGGCGACCAGGAACGGACGGTGAAGCAATCGTGATGCTTCGATGTTGTGAAAAACGAGCCGGCCCGATGGCGCTTCGGCAATGATCACTCCGATGGGCATCTGTTCGAGGATCCGCCTCAGACGGTCACGTTCGCTTTCGATCTGTCGAGACCAGAGCTCACGCTCTGCCTCCACCTGTTTCCGTCCGGTAAGGTCATGGATGACGAGTAGAGCGAACTGTTGATTCCCATCGAAACGGACCGCGCTGACCTCGACGGGAATCCGTTGTCCATCCCTGCTTCGCAACGTGCCCTCCACTTGCGACGCAGGCGTCCCTTCGGTCATAACGGTTTTCATTAAGGCGCCGCAACAATCCTGGCATTCGGGCGCGACGAAATCGAAGAGGTTGCGTCCCGTCAAGTCCTCTGCAGGGGCGCCGAGCATCCGCAGCATCGACGGATTGACCAGGTGGATCGTCCCGTCGGCGCCGGCGACAACCGCACCGTCGGGCGAAAGCTCGGTCAGCAGACGGTAGCGCTCTTCGCTCGCGCGCAACGCCTTTTCAGCCTGCTTTTGGGCGGTGATGTCCCGTTGTGTTCCCCAGGCGCGGATAACCAGTCCGTCTTCCACAATCCCGCTCAAGCTGTTGAGCATGACTTTGGCATTGCCGTACCTGTCCAATTCGGACGACTCAACGTCGTTGAGACTGTAACCGCTGGCGTAGAGAGCACGAAGATATTCGATGTTCTTCGGGTCCGATTTAGGCATCAGATCTCCGAGCCGTGCACCCAGAATCTGATCCCCCGTGTCGTAGCCGTACATTCGCGCCATCGCGTCGTTGCATTCAGCGAGGTAAGCGAATTGGTACAGCTGCTCGATCTGGTCGTCCACAGGAAGCGTCACCGGGATTGGCTGTTCGATTTCAAAACGCCAGATCCCCTCCCCACTGATCGCAATGAAGGAGCGGTAGTCCTCGTAGCTCGCCTTCAAACGTCTTATCGCCGTGACGCGCTCAATGGATTCCCAACATCGGTTTGCCACGGCGTCAATGAGGTTGATCTCCTCGCGGGACCAATGGCGAGGCGTCTCTTGGACCACAGCCATCACGGCGACGAGATGACCCACCTTGATCACCGGTACACACACGAACGACCGGATTTCCGAACGGAGATGTGACGGAATGTGGATTCCGGATGGCGCTGCGGTCTGGATATCACTAACGACGTACGCCTGGTCTTCCAGGAAAACTCTCGATGCGCGTTCACCGAAGTCGGAGATTTGATAGCGGCCCGTAATCGTGTTCGTTTCGACTCTGGTGTAGTCGCCCAGTATCACGAAATGATCTTCGTCCGCCTCGACCCGAGCATACTCACAGCGGTCTGCTCCCGTGTACTGGCCCAGCATCCGCACCGTGAGGGCCACAATGTCTTTCGGATCCGCAAGCTGCACCAAGGCATAATCAAAATCGGCAATGAACCTGTCTGAGGCGTAACGGGAGCTCAAACCCGGTTGTTTCGTCCGCGCAAACCACTCTCGCTGGAATCCCTTGATTCTTCTTCGGGCCCGATCGATGTTGAACACCGAAGTCCTCAATTCAGGTTAGCGCGCTCGACTCCTCAATCCAAGCTGGGCGCTCGTGACTGAGCGTCCGTCCGAACAACAGACGGCAGCCGTACATCGGCCTCGCCCATCGGGAGGCAAAGTGACCTGGAGTGGAAGTGATCAACCGCAGGTGCTGCTAACGTGAGAAACCAGTTCTAGCAGGAAGGCTGATCGGCACGCTCCTGCTGAAGCACTTGCCTACGATGCCGCAGCTGCGGCGCGGCCAAGGAGATGTTGGGCAAACTGAGATGCCCACCCGATGACCTCGGCGGCTCGCTGCGCTTGCGCGCACGTATGCGTCGCCATGACTTGCATCCGAAGGCGGCAGGCGCCAACCGAAACTGCCGGGTATTCGATCAGATTCGCGAATACACCATGGTCGAAACACAAGGCCGCCGCGATCCGGCCGACCGCCTCTCGTCCCAGCAGTACCGGCACCAGCGGCCCCGGGTTGCCCAGGCAGACGACTCCGGAGGCGGCAAGCGCTTCGCGCAGAACGTGAGCGACATGGCTCACCTTTTCTCGCAATGCGTCACCTTCGGCGCCACGTACGATCTCAACGGCCTTCAACACCGCCGCGCATTGAGGCGGTGAGATAGCATTCGAAAACGTGTGCGATGGCGCGTAGGGCCGCAAGTACTCGCGGATGGCGGCCGACGATGTGGCTGCGAACCCACCATTTGCCGCGAACACCTTGGAGAAGCTGCCGATGATCAAATCCACTTTGCCGAGGAGGCCCTGCAGCCCGACGACCCCCGTGCCGCCAGGCCCGACGGCTCCAAGATCGTGAGCAACGTCAACCAGGAGCGTCGCGTGGTACTCGCGACAAGCCGTTTGCAGCGCTGCGAGATCTGGCGAGTCGCTGTTCATCGAAAAGATGCCCTCGGTGACGACGAGGATTGCGTTCTCCGTGTCGGTGGCCCGGATACGACGGAGCTGCCGCGCGAAAGCGTCGCTCGAGAGGTGCCGTACCCGATGCACATTCGGAGTCGCAGCCGTCGCTCCCTGGACGCAGCAATTGTGGGCGTACTGGTCAAGAACTACGTGGTCCTTGCTGCGGATCAAGGCCGTGATGACGCCGTATCCAGCCGCCCACCCGGTTGGGAACAAGACGACATGTGGGAGGCCGACCAGTTCCGCCAACGCTGCCTCCAGCCGTAATGACAGAGCCGAGTTTCCCTGCAACACCGGTGCTCCCGCCGTCTGCGTGCCGTACCGATTAATAGCCTCGATGGCTGCGGCTCGAACTTCAGCGTGCGTGGAAAGCCCAAGGTAGTCGTAGGAGGCGAAGTTCAGGCCGGTGCGTTCTTTCGCAGTCTCATCGGTAACGGTGGCCTCCGGCCCGGGAGGGGATTGAAGCTGGGTTGCGAAAGGCCACACGCCTTGTTCCACACGATTTCTACGCCAATCGTGATATTGCTGCGTCCGTAGGTCCAGACTCTTACCCGAGAGTCGAACGAAGTCGGCAAAGCTGCCTTCGAGCGCGCCACTGTCAATCAGCTTCGCTATGTCGAGAGTAAATCGATCGGCAAGGGTGTCCACGGTGCCTCTAATAAACGTTCTGACGGAATAAAGCGACAGAAGGGAATTCACCCATCCTAACTCGTCCTGTCGCAGGCGGCGACAGCTGGGTGTGCGGTGCTCCACGCTCGCAGGAAAGCGGGGCGCCGGGCGGTGGCGTCCATCATGCGCTCCGATGCGTGCAACCGGATGAACTGCGCGCTGCGGCCGACGGGTACGCGTTCTTCGGCCTCGATCACGTTGCTCAGTTTCTTCGTAGCGATGAACCGGTGCATACCGGCGTACCGGTACCAGAAATTGATTCCGAGAAATGTGGGTTGAGACACAAAGCTGACGGGTCGAACAGCCGGCAGCGAGCGCCGAGGATCGATCCGGCCGCACGTGTGACGGCCGATTCACCGCCTGCGTGGTCGATGACTCAGGCAATTTCGCGAGCCCGAAATCGAGCACCTTCACCCTGCCGTCGGGCCGCAACTTGACGTTGGCCGACTTCAAGTCACGATGAATAATCCCCTCACCGATCGCATTCGCCAGGTCGCCCCATTCGTAGGCCCGTTGATCCGCGAGGCAGCGGTCCAGACGTCGCTCCCTTCGGGCAAGCTTCGTCTCGAGGTCGCATCAGTTCGCGAAGCAGTAGAAGTATCCGTTTCCGCCCGTGGCGACGAGATTCTGCTGCGAGCAGCCTCTCGAACTGTGCGCGGCGTTCCATGAGGTCGGCGCCGCACCGCCGCCCTGCTTGTTGTGATGGCCGACCATCGCCCCGCCGGTCGTCGCAGCGCTCGTCCAGTTGCCGCATGGGGCATCGCCGGTTTGCAAGGTTCCGTCGGCCTGCGAGCCGGTGAGCATGTCGTGCTGGTTACCCGGGACAGGCGTGCCTTTCTCGGTCAGCGATGTTTCGCCGCCGAGATTGTTGGCATCGGAATGGAGATCAGCCACCGACTTGGCGACTACCACACCCTTCGCATTCATCCACGGCCCCTTGCCGATGCGATCGCGCGCGTTCACCGCCGGCTGCCCGGCCGCCGCGGCGGCGCTCAAATAGGCGCGCCACGTGCGGTTCCCAGCTCCGGCGGCCGCGGCGAGTGTTTGACATTGCTTATCGGCGCCGGCGAGTCCACCGAGATTCGCCCCGTTGCCAGGTCCCGCGCTCGTGATGAAGAAACTCATCTGATTCTGCTGCGCAGAGACGTCGAGGGATGCGACGGCCGCGAACACTGCGATCCCGATTGCGCGTGAAATCAACTTCGTCATGAGAAGCTCTCCTATTGGATCGCCGGCGATCATAGCGCGACGCCTGCGGGTTGGACGAAATACGCGGAGACCACGGTCAGCGTCGTGTGTCTACTGCTGCCAGTGAAGGGCCGACCCGGAGATCGGGTCTCGAGAACGTCATTGTGTTGCTTGACGGTTGCTTGCCGCACGCGATCTCGCGGCGTCCTTCTGAACGAAGCGGACCGGCCTGGCGAAGCGATTGCGCCGCTCATTTCCCTACGGGTGCGCCGTGCGCGCGGTGACGGCGCTCCTCATCGTTTCAGCTTCTGCGTGAGCGAACCGCCAGTCGGTTGTGCGGTTGCGCCGGAGCTCAATGCCAGACCAGATCGCCCGCATCAGCCCTGCATCGGGATGACGAGGGTCATCCAGTAGCAGGTGGCCGATTTCGTGAGCGATGGCATACCCGAGCAGGCGCTTGGCGTCGACGGAGGTGCTGCGGGCCACCGACGCCACACGATCCGCGAATACCGTCGAGAAAACTGGCGGGGCACCGCCCGTCTCACGATTGACGACCGAATATCCCATCGATGAATACCGGTTGCCATCTACCAGCCCACTCATTCGAATTCGGAGGACGACCTCGCCGGTGCCAATCGGCGGGTCGCACCGCACCACACCGTCCACTAGCGTCTGCGTGGTATCGTCACAATCAACCCACGAAACGGCAATCCCAGCATCCGTAAAGATCGACTCGGCGAAATCGCGTGCGGCTCTCAGGTCCCGGCGCGCAACCGTATCACTGCTGTAGGTTCGCACCACCAGTACCGGGCGCCCAGGTGTGTCGCTGCTCTCCGCTGTCGCCATTCCGGGGATGATTGAAAGAGCCGCCGCCAAGCCAACCAGCTGAGCATTCATCTCGGTCCCTCCGCCGATCCGTGTCTGTCGGCTCACGCGGAAACGGCGGAGAAACTCACTCATTGGGCCGTAGAGGGGGACTTGGGGGACCGCGCGAAGGGGCTATGAGCGAAAGAGGACGCTACTTGCGCGTGAGAGGAGGGATGGCGACGATTGTCTTTGCGGGCGCCGCGAGGTTGCTTATGCTTAGGGCCCTCGTCACGTCCATGGCACCCTCACGTTCGGACGTCACTGAGCTCTTGCAGCGGTGGAGTAGCGGCCGCCAAGAGGCGCTCGACGAGCTCCTCCCGCAGATCTACGGCGAGCTCCGACGCTTGGCCGGCAGCTACCTCCGGCGAGAACGGCCGGACCACACCCTACAGGCGACGGCGCTCGTCCACGAAGCCTTCCTGAAGCTTGTCGATCAGCACGCGGTCCGCTGGCAGAATCGCGCGCACTTTTTCGGCATCGCCGCACAGGCGATGCGGCGCATCCTGGTGGACCACGCCCGCGCGCACGCAGCCGGGAAACGCGGTGACGGCGTGCGGCCGGTCTCGCTCGACGAAGCGCTGTTGCTGACCGACACGCCTGATGTCGACCTTCTGGCACTCGACGAAGTTCTCACGCGGCTGGCTACCATCGACTCTCGACAGAGCCGGGTCGTCGAGCTGCGGTTCTTTGGCGGACTCACCATGGAGGAGACCGCCGTGGTGCTGGACATTTCCCCCGCGACCGTCGGGCGGGAGTGGACGCTCGCGAAGGCGTGGTTGTACGCGGAACTGCAACGCGGAACGACATGAAGCCGGATCTCTGGGCGCGGGTCAAAGAGGTTTTCCATGCTGCGCTCGAACGCGCAGCCGAAGAGCGATCAGCATTTGTCATACACGCGTGCGGCGGCGACATGGCGCTGCGCGCGGAAGTCGAGCGACTCCTCGCGGCTCACGCGCAAGCGGGTCGATTCATCGAACAGCCACCCGCCCAGCGGACCCGACCGTCGCTCACAGGCCGGGCCTTTGGCCGATATGAGATTGGGCGGCTCCTCGGCGCCGGCGGCATGGGAGAGGTGTACGCCGCGAACGATGTCGAGCTGAGGCGCGAGGTTGCAATCAAGATCGGCTTCTCCAAAGACTCGGATCTGCGACTTCGGCGCGAAGCGCAGCACGCGTCGCAACTGAATCATCCTCACATCTGCACCATCCACGAGGTCGGGGTCAGCGACGGCGAGACCTACATCGTGATGGAGTACATCGCAGGACGCCGGCTCCAGGAACTCATTCCGCCAGAGGGGTGGTCCACTGAAAGCGTCGTGCGATACGGAATGCAGATCGCGGACGCACTGGGACATGCACATCGGCAAGGTGTGATCCATCGCGACTTGAAGGCCGCAAATGTCGTCGTGACACCAGAGGGCCGGGCCAAGGTGCTGGACTTCGGGCTTGCACGCGGTGCGTCTGCACATCGCCTGATGGAGGTGCCCGAGCCACCGGTGACGGCGACAGGAAACGTGGCGGGAACGCCCGCGTACATGGCGCCCGAACTGCTCCGCGGTCGACAGGCGGATGCCGCCAGCGATATCTGGGCATTGGGCGTCCTCCTGTACGAGATGGCGAGCGGTGTGCGCCCTTTTGCGGGGGCAACGGGCTTCGAGGTGACCGGCGTGATTCTGCACGGCGATGCGGCGCCGCTTCCTGCCCGAGTCCCGCCTGCACTGCAGCACATTATTCGACGCTGTCTGTCGAAAGAGCCGAACCAACGGTACCGTCACGCCGAGGAAGTGCGCGCGGCACTCGAGGCGGTGCAGCACGAGACCGCACGCGGAATGCCGCGCGCGCGGCGCGTATCGTTAAGCTGGCCTCATCTGCCCTCGTGGCGCGCTCGTGCAGGGATTCTGGGCCTGCTGATTACGCTCGCGGCCGTCGGGACGCTGACGTGGCGGTCGTTTCGACCGGGAACCGTGCCTGTGGCGCTTGGCGCGGGCGGCCGACCGGCAGTTGCCATCATGCCCTTTGACAACCTCTCTGGTGGCCAGGACGTGGCTTGGCTCTCGAAAGGCGTGCCGAGCATGCTGCTGACAGGGCTGGCCCAGACGCATGGCCTCGACATCGTGAGCGGACAGCGCCTGCAAGACGTGATCAGACAAACGGGCGCGAGCAACCTTGAAACACTTGGACGCGACGCAATCGCGGAGGTTGCGCGGCGGGCAGGCGCCGGAGCGATCGTTGTGGGTGGCATTTCGAAGGCTGGAGCCGAAATCCGCATTGACGCGCAGCTTGAAGATCTGGCGAGCGGGCGGGTCCTGGTGGCCGAAAGCGTCCGCGGAACGGATCTCTTCGTGCTCGTCGACCAATTGGCCGCGCAGATCCGTGACGGCATCGGATTCCGCGACGCAACCGGCATCCGCAAGGTGTCGGACGTTTCAACCGCATCGCTCGAGGCGTTCCAGTTGTATTCGCAAGCGGAGAACGCATTCGTCAACACGCGAATGGACGACGCGCAGAGTTTGCTTGAACGCGCTGTGGCTATCGATCCAGCGTTCGCCGAGGCATACCTGAGACTGGCGGACGCCAGCAGATTCCGTGGCCTTCTCGGTCTCCAGCAAAAGTACCTCCACAAGGCAACGGAGCATGCCGACCGGCTGGGAGAACGGCAGCGGCTTCTTTTGTCAGCCCAGTCGGCTCTGGCATCGGGCGATTCCGCGGCGGCGGCTCGGGCTGTCGACGAGCTGATCGCCAAGTTTCCGGATGTCGACGAAGCTTACGGCTTCGCCGTTCAGTTGTACGCTCCGCTCACCGGGCTCATTCACGATCCACAGAAATTTTTGACGACATCTGCGGCAGGTGCAGCGGCGTTGCCGAAGTCGATGGCCACGCGCAACAATTACGCGTACGCGCTGCTGGGTGCGGGCCGGTATGAAGAGGCGCTTGGCGAGTTCGAGGCATACGTGCGGGTGGCCCCACGTGAACCAAATCCTTTCGACAGTCTCGGGGAAGCGTATCTCGTGATGGGCGCCCCCGACCGAGCGCTCGAATCGTATTCACGAGCGCTCACGATCGACCCCACGTTTGCCGGTTCACATATCGGACGCGCGTGGAGTCTGGCGACCCTGGGTCGCCATGACGACGCGATTCTGGAGACGCCGCCGCTGTACCTGCTGGCCAATTGGTCGTCCGTCAGAGCATTCGTTCTTTCGCGCGTCGGCCGATATCGCGAGGCCGACCAGGCCATCGAGGCCGGCAGACGAGAAGCCGAAATCGGCGAGAACGCCGGTGAGCAGGGAAACATGTTCCTGATGTCATCGCTTCTTGCGATCGAGCGCGAGGAGTACGGGCGCGCGCTGCAAGACTGCGGCTCGGCCGAACGCCTGTTCGCGAGTTTGCCGGAGAAGAAAAGGAGAGTCGGCCTCGTGCTGGTTCACCTAATGAGCGGCATCGCGCAGGCGAGGGCCGGCCGCATCGATCAAGCTCGTGGGCATCTAACGATGCAGGAACGCCTTTTCAACTCTTCCGTCGAGCCCGAGAACTGGTGGCACAACGCGTTGGCCGGGGAAATCGCGTTGACCGCTGGCGATCTCGAGAAGGCGGCATCCGCTTTTTCGGCCGGCGAACCCTCGAAAAAGATGTGGTACGGCGCCCTGTATGCGAACTTGTCGATTCTGGCGAACAATCTGAATTCGCGCGATGGACTCGCACGCGTGGCGACGGCGCGAGGGGATTTCCCTCGCGCGATTCGGATCTATCGCCAACTGTTGTCCTACGGCCCCGACCAGAAATGGGTGTCGGTATTCGAGCCGCGGTATGTGCTCCAGATCGCACGGCTGCTCGAGCGGTCTGGAGACAAGCAACCCGCACTGAAGGAGTACGAACGCTTTCTGAATTTCTGGAAGCGTGCCGATTCCGGCTTGCCTGAGATCGCCGAGGCACGACGAGCCGTCGAGCGTCTCCTCCCGCTCGCGCAGGCCACGCCATAACCTCAGACAAATCGCCGCCGGCGATCGAGCGCCGAACCTCGGCGGTTGCACAACACGTGACCGTGACGCGCTCAGCTGTAGGAGCCGCTAGACCGCCGCGCACGAGAGCGGGAGAGACGCCCCGTATAATCGCCGGTGTGCCAGATCTGATGGTGCGGCCGTGAGCGAGCAGGAAGAAGATTTCGCGACGATGTTCGAGGCGTCCGTCAAGGCGCGTCGATTCGAGCAGGGCCAAATCATCGAGGGGACCATCGTCGCGTTCGGTCCGGAAGTGGCCTTCGTCAGCGTCGGGGGAAAGAGCGAGGCGCAGATCGACCTTGCCGAGCTGAAGGACGACGACGGCAACATCGAGGTGTCGATCGGCGATCGCATTCAAGCCGTCGTCGTCTCGACCAGTGGCGGCGTCATGCTGTCGCGCAAGGGCGTGCGCAATGCCGCGACGCAGCGCGAGCTGGAGAACGCATTCCAGGCCGGGCTCGCCGTGGAAGGCAAGGTCGAGAGCGTCATCAAGGGAGGCTACGAGGTGCGGATCGCGCGCGCGCGTGCCTTCTGTCCGCTCTCGCAGATCGATACGTCTCGCACCGCCGACCCCGCGCTCCACGTTGGGAAGACCTACACGTTCCGCATCATCGAGTACAGAGACGGCGGCAAGTCCATCGTCGTCTCGCGGCGGAAACAGCTCGAAGGGGAACAGCAGGCGAGTGCGGCGGCAGTACGGAAGTCGATCGTGCCTGGCGCGGTGCTGCCGGGCCGTGTGGCGTCGGTGCTCGACTTCGGCGCGTTCGTCGACCTGGGTGGCGGCATTCAGGGCCTTCTTCACGTATCCGAAATGAGCTGGTCGCGCGCCACCACACCCGGCGCGGTGGTCGCCCCCGGCGATCAGATCACAGTCAAGGTGCTGCGCGTTGACGACGGCACCGGGAAGATTTCGCTCGGGCTGAAGCAGCTGCAAGACGATCCGTGGAGCACCGTCGGCACGACCTACGAGGTGGGCCAGGTGCGGAGCGGCCGTGTGACGCGGCTGGCGGAGTTCGGTGCCTTCGTAGAGCTCGAGCCTGGCATCGAAGGGCTGGCGCACGCCTCCACGTTCGCGCCCACCGGGCGGCCTCGTGGCTGGGCCGAATTTGTGCCCGTCGGTACCACCGCTGCGTTCGAGATTCTCAGCGTCGACCTCGCGCAGAAGCGGATCGGCATTGCGCTCGTCCAGGAAGGATCATCACGGGCCGCTGGTGCCACGACACCGCAGGGCGCATTCGCGCCCGGCGCGATCGTGAAAGGGAAGGTGGAGCGTCACGAACGGTTCGGTGTGTTCGTCTTCCTGTCGCCAGGGCGAACCGGCCTGATACCGTTCTCTGAAACCGGGCTGGATCGCGATGCGGATCTGGTGAAGGCGTTTCCCCTCGGGAGAGAAGTGGAGGTGGTGGTGCTGGAGGCCGATACCAGTGGCCGCCGCATACGCCTCAGCACGAAAGCCGTGGCGCAGCAGCGCGAGCAAGCGGAGCTCCGCGAGTATACGGACAGGGAGGACGCCACGTCCCCGAGATCGTTGGGCTCGCTTGCCGACACGCTGCGAGACGCCCTCAAACGGCGTTGACGGACCCTAGTGGGTCATGATCCAAACAGCCACGTTCACACCCAGCGCATAACCTTTTCCCCCATAGGTGTGAAAGTAGTCCTGGTTGTCGCCTTCTCGCTCCCAGCTATCTGAAACGTCTGAGTTCATGCTGACGAGCACAACCAGCCTGTTGTGGTCGTCAAACAGACCGTAGTAGTGGACGGTTGAAGGCCCAATCTCAGAATCCTGACCGTTGCGCACCCACGAGCCCAGCGACGGGACCTGCGGAAGCGGGTTGACCCGAAAGAGAATCGAGAAGATCGGGTGGTCGACGGGCAGGTCGACGATCCTTGCGCTCGGCAGGATTCGCAGGAGATTCGGACGGATGTACTCGAAGTCCGGATCCCAGTTGTCGTCGATCCAGAGAAAACCGCCCTTCAGCAGGTAATCGTGCATGCGGGCGGTCTCTTCAGGTGTGAAGTCGTAGTTGGCCGCATTCTGCATGCGCAAGTACGGACACTGGAAGAGATCGGGATCCATGACGGTGACGTTCGCAAAGCCGGGATCGCCATTGTTCCATCGGCTGATCTTTGCTGTGGTGAGCTCCGAGAGACGCACCATGAAGTTGTAGTCCGCTTGCGGGTAGTCGTCGCCCCAACCGGACTTCCTCGCCCTGCGGATGTTCTGGTACCGAAGGCGGCAGAACGTGAAGCCGAGCGGCTTGTCGGGGAGTCCGTGATTGATTGGTATCTGGAGATTCCGACCGTTGGTCAGGATGGTGGACCGCTGCGCCGCGGCACTCATGACCGCCAGTCCGAGCGACAGTGTAAACGCCAGTGCGAACCGCATCCATCGAGCCGATGCCCGCGTCCGCCGCATGTGGGCATCGTACAACGACTTCGCGTCAGGGGTCGGACGGCCGCCGAAGGAGAGCGCAGCCCTTTATTTAGTCACTGCCTTCAAGAACCGGTAATAGAACTCGACTCCATCGTCAAAGGCGCTGACTCGAACGCGTTCGTCCTTGCCATGCGCGCGGACATCGTCTTGATCGATTCCCACGCCGTGCACGCCGTAACTGGGAATGCCCGCGGCCATCGTGTAGATGCTGTCGGATGCGCCGGTTTCCATGATTGGAATGATCGGGATTCCCGGCCACATCTCCGATGCCACCTGTTGAAGCGGGCGGAGCACGTCGTCTGAGGGCAGGACGGTTGGAAATCCCTTGGAGTCCGGCGCCTCGGCGATTCCGCCAGCCGCCGCCACATACTTCACGGCAACCTGAGGATCAGCCGCGATGCGAATCAGAGCCTGCTCCGTTTCGGCGGGCGAGTGACCCGGCAGAATGCGACAGTTCACGATCGCCTTTGCTTCCTGCGGCAGCGCGTTGTTGGCGTGGCCGGCGCTCAGACGAGTGGCGACACAGGTCGTGCGCAGCATCGAGTTGTAGCGAGGCACGGCGCTCAGCCGTGCCACTGCCCGTGTATCCGGCGGGGTCCGCAGAATCGCTTTCATGTCCGCCTGCGTCTGCGGAGCTTCGAGCGGAGCGCGCCGTTCGAAGTACGCGTGGGTGACCGCGTTGAACTCGAGAGGAAACGGAGTGCGTTCCAGCCTGGCCAACGCGCCGGCGAGACGATAGATGGCGTTGTCCGGCGTCGGCAGGGAACTGTGACCGCCGGCGTTCAGGACCGTCAGTTCGTAATCGGCGTACTGTTTCTCGCTGGCTTCTACGTCCACGTTCACCAGCTTGCCCTGCGCCGTCGTGACACCACCCGAATCGGCGTTCAGCACGAACTCGGCGTCGACCAGATTCCGATGATTCTTGAGCAGCCATTCCACGCCATTCCACTGGCCACCTTCTTCATCTGCGGTCAATGCGAGAATCACGTCTCGAACCGGCCGGTACTGCTCCCGCTGGAAGCGGATGAACGTGGTGACCAGGATGGCATCATTCGCCTTCATGTCCTGGGTGCCGCGACCGTAGAAGTAGCCGTCCTTTTCGACGAAGGTGAACGGATCGGTGGTCCAGTCCTCGCGCTTCGCCTCGACCACATCGAGATGGCCAATGATCAGGATCGGCTTCTTCGCGCCGGTTCCTCGCAGTCGTGCGACGAGATTGCCCTTCCGATCGTTTGGTCCCAGCACCTGGATGTCGCTCGCCGGGATGCCGGCCTCCCTCAGGCGACGCGCCATGGCGTTTGCCGCACTGGTGGTACTACCGGTCGAATCGGTGGTGTTGATCTCGATCAGTTCCTTGAAGACGCCGTGACTCAGCTGCCGCGTCGCGTCGTCGAGTGTTGCCGCGGAAACGACCGCCGCGCTCATTAACAGCAGCCCCACCATTCGCATGCGCGGGATTCTCAACGCAACGTCGTCCCGCTGCGGCATGGGTCGGCGATCTGTCAACCGATTCGCCACTACGAAGTTAGGTCACTTTAAAAAGCAGCTTCTTGGCCTTCGTCTTGACCCTCAGCACTCTGGTCGACGAGGCGAGGTAAAGGTAGCCGTCTGCGCCGAGTTCGCAATTGGATACGCCCTGGTCGGTACTGATAAAGCCGATCCGCTCGCCTCCGGGCGTGAACACGGTGACCCCTTCACGGGTTGCCGCCCACATGTTGCCGGCCGCGTCGATTTTCAGGCTGTCGCCGCCCATCACGACCGTGCGGGCCACGAAATTGCGGCGGTTCGAGACGTTCCCCTGTTTGTCGAGGTCCCACATCACCCAGCCTGTCGGCGCGTCGGAGGAATAGAGCTTTGTCCCGTCCGGAGAGACGCCGAT
>Ga0207701_10001100_pt1 | contig 28510 bp, 21 predicted proteins | sample KBSSwiSSwithPhiX_FD_184294 | JGI IMG/M metagenome (GOLD analysis project Ga0207701, IMG submission 184294) | Switchgrass rhizosphere bulk soil microbial communities from Kellogg Biological Station, Michigan, USA, with PhiX - S5 (SPAdes) (version 2) | ecosystem: Environmental > Terrestrial >... | reverse complement strand
GTACCCGTGGCCGTGAAGCTCGTCACCGCATTGAGCCGCTGCGCTCCGCCGAGCGCATCGAGGTATTTCGCGAACACGCCATCGATCTGGCTCGCGTTGCTGCCACTGGCGACGATGAATTCCAGCGAGTTCGGGTTGTCCACGGGATCGCCGTACTGAATCGCCATGTTCGGTACGTTCTGCGGCACCGACGTATTCGAGTGACACGTAAAGCAACTCACCCGCTTCTGGTTCCCGAAGAAGTTGCGGTTGATGGTGTTCATCATGCCGACCATGAACCGAGCCTTCTGGATCATGGGCGTATCAATCGCGAACGCCTCCGGCTTGCCGTCGAGAATCTGCGGCGAGTGGCAGCCGGTGCAATCCTTCGACGTGGCGGCCGCGAACATCCCCATCGTGTCGATGAATTCGTCTATGGGGATCCCTTTGAGGACGCGGATGTCCTTGAAGAACGTTTCGGACATCTGCGGAGTGCCGGCCGTGGCGCCCTGACGCGCCGCAACCGCAACGCTGGTCGCGCAAGCAAGGACCGCCGACAGCAATAACACGCGGGGTATGTTCAATGTCGTTTTCGGTAGGGGCGTCTTTCACGCTCACGTTGCCACGGACACACGGAGACACGGAGGTTTGTAAGGATACTCTCCGTGTTCTTCGTGTCTCCGGGTTCGTGAACGTGTAAAGGCGTTATGGCTTCTCGCTGCTTCCGTCGCCGTAGTCGTGCCAGAAGTCCATCTTCGTGCCATCCGGCAGCGTCCATGTCATGACATAGCCGCCGTTGGATCCGTCACGCGCCGGGGCGATCATCGCCGTGTAGGTCTTGCCAATCGGGAACACGCCGGCGGCCGAGATGCCGTTCGCCTTGTACGCGCCGGGACCCGAGCCCTGAAGCATCCAGGTCTCGACCTCGCCGGTCTTCTCGTTCTTGATGTCGATGTACCAGCGCACGTGCGGGTTGGTCCACTGGACGCGCGTCAGCACGCCGGAAATCGTCTTTGGCGAGTTCTTGTCGAACTCCGCCTGACTCGCGTGATGCGCGAGCGCCGGAATGGCAACCGCGATGATCGCTGCGGCGATGACCGCTACGAATGACTTACGCATCGAAACAACCTCCTGGTCGCGTCAGGAGAGGCGGACGTTAAGATCCGCCTCTACGTCCCGGTGAACCTATCAACCACGCTCCCGGCTGACCATCGGCCGGGGATTCATGATGCACGGCGGGTCCTCGTTATAAGGTCCATTCGTCGTGTTGAGCTGGATCGGACGCGGTCCAACTGTCCACGGTTCGGCGAGAACCTCGGGATCATACACGGTGTATCCGTAGTAGAGCGTGTTCCCTTCGCGCCTGAACCGCTCGACCACGCGCATATCGGTCGTGTGGAACCATCCCGGGGCCGTCGCGACATTGGAGAGCCAAGTCTCGTCGTTGAAGCCGACCGCCTCGACGACAAGCGTGTCCCCCTCCCAATGTCCAACTGAGTCGCCCAGGTAGGTCTGATCTCTGTCGTCCTCCTTGCCATGCGGCCGGCCGTCGGTCGGCACCACGCGCCACGTGTTGCGATTGTTGTAGAGCAGGACCACTTCGGTCGGCGTCTGGACGATGCGAATCGGCGCGCCGATGCGCGGCAATCCGACCGGGGCGCAGAGAAACGCGGTATCGAGGTAATTGCCGTGCAAGTCGAGATACTGGACGCGGTCCCAGTTCTCCGGCTTGTAGACCGGCGGGTTCATGTTGTCGCGATAGCGATCGTTCATCCCCTGGTCGCGCTCGGCCCAGGTCGGGTTCCCGTGCCGCGCGACGTAGTTGCGCGCGAAGATCTTCGTCGCCTTCGCCTTGGCTTCCTCGAGGCTCTCATAGGTCACGCGTTTGCCGTCCTTGTCGAGCCCCTGGACCGGTCCGGTGCCGATTGCGCCACCTCCTCCACCGCCCCAGCGCCCGTTGAGATCCGGATGTCCATCAGCCATTTTCGGCGTCTGCACGTTCGCCGCTCCGGCCGCCGGTCCGGCTCCACCGGCGCGTCCTCCGGCCGGCGCGGCCGCAACCGCTGTCGGGACCGCGGTCGCCGCCGATGCGGGATACGCCGCCTTGACGTTGGCAGGCACCGGCATGACCACGTACGGGTTGTAGGTGTTGGTGCGCTGGATGGTGAGGTCCGCGACGGTCATCCCGTTGCGCTTCTCGGTGATGCGTCGCGGGAACAACACGTCGCTGCGATAGTCCGGCTCATTGAGCTCCTGATAATCGGAATACGTGAACTCTTCGACGATGTTGCCGACGCGCAACTCGACGCGATCGATCCAGTAGCTCAGTTGATATTTCTCGCCGCTGTCCATCGTCAGCTCAATGGCGTCGGTCGTGTTGAGCGCCACCCGTGCGGTGCCGGTGAGCGGCGCCGGCAGCGGATAGGACAAATACAGCACGCCACCTTCGAGGGTCGTCCTCGCTCTGTCGCCGGCGATGACGGCCGCCTTGTAGACCGAGAACGGTACGGCCCAGAGTCGCATGAGACGATCATTGACCGCTTCCGGCTTCGGCGTGGCGCCCGTGCCGGGCGTGGTCTCATCCCACGCCATCGCATTGGCAATCACCTGGACGACGCGCGCCCCAGGTTTGCCATCTGCCTGCGCGCAGGCAAAGTCGATACGCATCGCCGGAATGTTGTAGCGAAGCTGGCCGCGGAAGTTCGCCACCGTGCACGGCTGGCCGGCGACGTTCAGTGTCCCCGTCCCTCTGAAATCCGTCGTCAGGATCGTGTCGCGCTCGTCGGTGTCGCGGAGCATGCCGAGCCCGTCGCCGATCCGGTAGAGCGTGTCCTTGACGCTCGGCGCGGCCGTCAACGGCGGGTTCTTCAACGCTCTCCGGCTCTTCGCCGCGTCAAGGCTCGGTTGAAACGTCTTGGGAATGCCGACGTACTGTGCGTGGGCGTACGCCGTCATCAGGCCCAGCACCAGGACGACGGCTGTGGCGATCGTGCGCATGGAATTCCTCATCTCTGTCCTTCCCGCGTTTTAGAACTGAACCCTGAAGCCGATCTGCAGCGCGCGCGGACCGTACGACACGTTGTTGTTGAACGCCGGAAGCCCGTACGATGCACTGCTCTCCTGCGTTGTGTAGGAGCCGTAATTCGCGTGGTTGAACACGTTGAACAGCTCCAGCATCCCGTCGATTCCTGCGCGGCCGCGAAGATTCACGTGCTTCTGCAACCGCATGTCCAGTCGATGAACCGGCGAACCCACGAGATTATTGCGCGGCGCGATCGTGCCGGCCGGTCCCACCGCCGTGCTGGCGGTGCGGTATCGGTTCTCGCCGCCCGCGGCCTGCCCGCGGGGATCGCCGCCGACCGACGTACTGAATCGCAGCCCGGACCCGTAGAAATATACGCCGCTTACCTGTAATCCGTATGGCGCTTCCCAGATGCCGTTGACGACGGCGCGATGGCGCTGATCGGTGGCTGCCAGGGTGTATTCGCCGCCCATATCCGCCGCCGTCGCGAAACCCAGATCTCTGCGCTGCAGGTGTCCGTTCTCGATGTACCACTGCCACGGCACGTGCGTCGCATCCTTGAACTGCGACAGCGTATAGGTGACTGACGCCTGCAGATGGTTGAGCATCCGGCGCGTGAATGCGTTTTCCCATCCGTAGTAGTTCGATCGGCCGTTATACAGGCTCATTTGCACCGGACCGAACTGCGACAGCGGCCGCCGGCTGGCGTCGCTGTTGTTGTAGTTCACGCCCGTCGCGGGGTCGTAATTCAGGTTGATGTTCGGCGTGAACTCTTCGTTGTGGCCGCCCGTGTAGACGATGTTGGACTGGAATGACATCGACGTGCCGAACTGCCGCTCGATGCCGATCGACGCCTGGTGGCTGTACGGCATTTCCCAGAAGGGACTGTTGATCTCGGGAATGAACTGCCGAACGATGCAGCCGGTGCGATTGTTGTTCAAGTCACACGAGTTGGCGAGCACCGAACTGAACGTCGGGGTCGCGCCGTTGAACGGGTTGGTTGGAAAGTCGGCGCGCCCATCATAGGGCACCAGCGGCGACGCGCCGATCTGGTACAGGATGGTCTGATGCGCCTCGTCCTGCGTGCCCTGCGCGAAAAAGACGCCGTAGCCGCCGCGAATCACCGTGCGATCGTTCAGCGTATAGGCCGCGCCGAGGCGTGGGGCGACGTTGTTCTTGTCGCTCGCCTTCGGCCCCGGCAGGAATGGCGCCAGCTCCAACTCCTGTCCAACATGATTCTGATAGTCGTAGCGGACGCCGAGATTGAGGGTCAGCCGTGACGATATCTTCCAATCGTCCTGCATCCAGACACCGAAAGTATCCTGAGGAATCGTGCGGAAAAATCCTCTGATGTCGGTGAACGACGCCTCGTAGCGCGTCGAGATCGGCGCGAGTGCGTTGACGTTCCACGTCGACGTGTCGTTCCAGACAGGGAACGCTGCCCGCAGGAGCGCCGCGGAGTTGGCGGCGGACGCGCCCTGAGCGATCAGCCTCGGCGTGCAGAGACTGCCGCACCCTACCAGGTTCGCGAGGTTGTAGATGTACTCCGCACCCGTCTTGATGTCGTGTCGTCCGCGCGCATCGAACGACGTCGTCAGGTCATCGCGCACCGAAGAGAGGTCCTGGTTGTGATGCTGCACGACCGCGCCGGCCGCGTAGCCGGTAAAGGTGACGCGCGGCGGCGCGCCCCAGCCGAACGACGGGATGTTCAGGATGTCAGGGTTCGGTCCACCCTTGTAGCCAGCGAGCGAGTGGTTGTTGCGGTTGAAGTTGCTGTAGCCGGCCTTGACCACGTTGACCATGCGATTGCTCAACACGGTGGTCCAAAGTCCCTGCACCTGCTTGGTGAATCGCTGGTTTTCAAGACCCGTTGACGGATGCGACGTCGCACCGCCACCGGACAGGTACTCCTGATCGTAGCCGTTGCCGCGGATGGAGACCCGGTTCCGAGGCGAGAACTGGACGTCGCCTTTCAGCCCCCAGATGTACTGCGTGCGCGGCGCCGGAATGTTCATGTTGAAAGCGGCGAGCGCGCCGTTGGCAGCAAACACGAGCACCTGCGGTTCCCGCTCGTATTCGTAGTTGGCAAAGAAGTGCACGCGGTCCCTGATGATCGGACCGCCAAACGCGGTGCTGATCTGCTGATTCTGATAGGGCAGCACGACGTTCTGAACCTTGTCGGCAGAGTTCAGCTTCGCATCGCGGAAATACCCGGCGACGAGACCGGAGAAGTTGTTTGTCCCCGACTTGGTAATGGCATTGGCAATCATGCCCGCGGACCGCCCCTGCGTCGCGTCGAAGCGGTTCGTGATCACCTCGAACTCGGCGATCGAGTCGCGAGAGAAACGCGGCTGGTCGTCACCGATGCCGATGTAGTTATTGGTCACCTGCTGGCCGTCGATGTTGATCTGCGAGTACCCCTGGCGCAGTTGCGGCACGCCGCTCGACTGGTTCTGGCGGCTGCCGGGCGCGAGCATCGCCAGATCCATCCAGTTGCGCCCGTTGATCGGCAACTCCTCCATCTGCTTCGGATCGATGTTGCCCGCCAGCACGGAACTCTGCGTGTCGATGAGCGGCGCTTCGCCGGTCACGGTCACCGACTCCTGCACGGTTGACGGCGACATCTGCAGATCGACCGTCGCCGTTTGTCCGAGCAGCAAAGTGACGCTGCGAACCACGGTCGCAAACCCCGCAAGTTCGACGGTGATGCGATAGCTGCCGGTGCGGACTGGCAGACGGAAGGCGCCGACGGTATCGGTGACGACGACGAACGTGTTGCCGCTGGTTTCGTGGAGAGCCGTGACGGTGACGCCCGGCAGCACGCCGCCGGAGCTGTCCCTCACGGTCCCGGAAAGGGTTGCATCCTGCGCAAACGACGTCGCAGGGACGATCAGGACCACGGCGATCAAGAGCAGGCGTCTGACCACACGGACCTCCATCGAGTCAGTTTGTAGGTGAAAAGTCGCCGGAGAATACCTCCGACGGGATCGCTTCCGCAATGCGTAAGAGGGCCCGGCCGGCGCGATTTCCCCTTGACTAATACATAGGAGGAGTGTCTTATTGGCGCCCTGCGTCGTCGTCGCGTTCACTCCGGGTGCAAGGTTGAAAAGGAGGAACGATGGTCAGATCCGCATGGCTCCTGTTCGTAGGGTGCATGCTGCTCCCCGCGACCGCGTGGGCCCAGGCTGACTCCGGGAATATCGCAGGCGTTGTCCGGGATACATCCGGCGCCGTCATGCCCGGCGTCACCGTCGAAGCCGCCAGCCCCGCGCTCATCGAGAAAGTCCGTTCCGTCATCACCGACAGTCAGGGTCTTTACCGGATCGTGGATCTGCGCCCTGGCACGTACACCGTAACCTTCGCGTTGCCAGGCTTCAGTACAGTCAAACGAGAAGGCATCGCACTCACGACCGGGTTCACAGCGAACGTGAACGCAGAGTTGAGAGTCGGTTCGCTCGAGGAAACGGTCACGGTCACCGGCGAGTCGCCCGTGGTCGACACGCAGAACGTCGAGCAGCAACAGACGCTCTCGCGCGAGATCCTCGATGCGATCCCCACCAGCAGACGCCCCGCGCAGTTCATCACGCTCATTGTCGGAGCTGACGGCGGAGCCAATGCGTCAACGCTCCACGATGTCGGCGGCGTCGGCAGCGACCGCGCCTTCTTCGGGGTCCACGGCCAGCGCGCCGATGACATGACCTACAACTTCGGCGGCATGGATTCGAGAGTATTCAGCGGCGGTGGCTTCCAGTACAACGCCCACACCTTCGAAGAAGTTGTCGTCGAGACGGCAGCCGGCTCCGCGGAAGCGACGACCGGCGGCGTTCAGATCAACATCATCCCGAAGGATGGCGGAAACATATTCTCGGGAAGCATCAGTACCGAGATCACCGGCCCCAAGCTGCAGTCCGACAATATCAACGACTTCCTTCGCACCCATGGCGTCGCGAGCGCGGGAGCCGTCAGGAGGTACTACGATATTGGAGGAGGCTTCGGCGGCCCGATCAAGCAGAACAAGCTGTGGTTCTTCACCGCGGCGCGCTACGAAGACCGATCGCTGTATCAGGCGGGTAATTACTACAACAAGAAGCAAGGCACGGTGTTCTACGAGCCGGACTTGAGCCGCCCGGCGTACAACCACGACTTCTCCAGAGACGCCTCGCTTCGCCTCACGTGGCAGGCGACGACAAAGCACAAGATCGTGGCCAGCTTCACGGAACATCCGGCGTGCCAGTGTACGTTCCAGCTCCTGGAGCAGGTGAGTCCTATCTTCGCGCCAGAAGCTGTAGCCGAGCACCATTACGTCCCGCAGTACTTGGGGACAGCGCACTACCAGGCTCCGCTGACCGATCGACTCCTGATCGAGGCGGACTATTCGAAGAGCCGGTATAACCGCGAGCAAAGACGGATACCCGGCGTCGGACGGGACACCATCTCGGTCACCGACACCGGCCTCAATCTCAGGTACGGCGCGCGAAGCACGCTCTACCAGCGACTGAACGATCTGCGCACGCACGAACGGGTCTCGGTGTCCTACATCACCGGCACACACAACTTCAAAGCGGGTTTGGACACGAACCAGTACAGTCAGGGTGAGAAGCACTACGACGATCCGTTCCTTGTCAATCGGGCGATCTCGTACACCTTCCGCAACCAGTTACCGGTGTCGGTCTCGATCTACACGGGGCCATACGGACCGTACCAGGAAGGATGGGAGAACGACCTCTACGTGCAGGACCAGTGGACCATGCGGAGGTTGACGTTGAACCTCGGCCTGCGGTACGGCGTGTACGACATGACGATCCCGGCTATGCATTTGGACGCGGGTGTCTACGTGCCGGCGCGCGATTTCCCAGAGGTCAAGCACTCGCCGCGCTGGGAAAACCTCAGCCCACGCGTAGGCGCGGCCTACGATCTGTTTGGCAACGGGAAGACCGCGGTCAAATGGGCGCTAGGCCGGTATCCGCAGCGCAACACGGGCGTCGCCGTGAACCTCCCCGTGTCGAATCAGCCGACGAGCACGACGATCGCCTGGAACGACACGTTCTACGGGGCTGGTGATCCACGTTCGGGCAATTTCGCGCCCGACTGCGATCTGCACAACCCGAATGCCAACGGCGAGTGCGGCGCATGGGGTGACCGCTCGTTTGGCCAGGTCGTCGGCGGCAACACGCGCTTTGCAGGCGACGCGCTGAAAGGCTTCAACCGGGAGAATTACAACTGGCAAGCCAATGTCTCGGTCCAGCAGCAGCTGCGGCCGAACGTGGGTCTCACGGTCGCGTATTTTCGGACGTGGTACGGCGCGATGCAAGCGCTGGACAATCAATTCGTGACGCCGGCGGATTTCGATCCGTTCTGCTTCACGGGGCCGGTAGATTCGCGGCTCGGCGACGCCAGCGGCAAGCAGTTCTGCGGGAACTACGACGTCAAGCCAACGAAGTTCGGCCAGTTCGACTACCTCCGCACGCAGGCATCGCACTACGGCGAGATGACCGAGGTCTTCGACGGCATCGACGTCACCACGATGGCGCGGTTTGGGAAGGCACAGTTCCAGGGAGGCGTGGCTACTGGACGCACCGTTACGGATAACTGCGGGCTGAAGATCGATTCACCGGCGACAGCCACCGCCGGATCACCCGCAGGCGCAGCCCTCGCTCTTGGAGTGGTGGATCTCAGGCCGGGCTTCTGTCGCGTCAGTCGGCCCTGGTCCTCTTCCACGCAGGTCAAGTTCAACTTCGTCTATTCCCTGCCGTGGGATTTCCAGGCCAGCTCGATCTATCAGAACATTCCAGGGGTCCCGATCAGAGCCAGCTACGTGGCCACTGATGCGGAGATCTTCCCTTCGCTGGGCCGGCACCTTGCGTCGTGCCCCAGCCAGACCGCGGCCACGTGCAATCAGACGTACACGGCCGACCTGATACCGCCGTTCTCACTCTACGGTGACCGCATCCAGCAAGTGGATCTTCGTCTGACGCGGAACTTCGCACTGGGGAGCCGGCAGAAGCTTCAGGGCAACTTCGACATCTACAACATTCTCAACGCGAGCACCACTCAGAACGAGCAAGCGACCTTCCGCCCCGGACCGGCCAACCAGTGGCGGAATCCGATACAGATCATGGGCGGGCGCCTGATCAAGTTCAGCGCTCAGCTCACGTTCTGATGCCCACCAATCACCTGTGGCGCCGACCTTCCCAGGTCGGCGCTGCGGTCTGATACCAATTGAGATGAACATTCACCCGTGGCGCGAACCTAAAGGTTCGCGCCACGGGTGATTGGTATGACTCCCTCAAGTACTTCCGCGATCTGCTCAATCGCCCACGCGGTTTCTTCTTCCGTGATTACATACGGCGGCATGAAATAGAGAATGTTGCCCAGCGGACGCAGCAGCAGCCCACGATCCAGAAAAGCAGCGGCGAGTCGGGGACCGAGCTCATCGAGATAGCCGCCCGCGCTCTTCGTCACACGATCGACGACGAGCTCGATCGCGCCGACACCGCCGATGACGCGCACATCGCCGACAAGCGGCAGGCTTCGCAGCGGTTCGAGGCCCGCGTGGAGCTGCGCCTCCAGCCGTCTCACGCGGGCGAGCGTGTCGTCCTGCTCGAACAGATCGAGGCTCGCGAGCGCCACGGCACAGGCAAGCGGATTGGCCGTGAACGAATGCCCGTGAAAGAACGTGCGCGATCGATCGTCGCTGAGAAACGCGTCGTAAACCGCGTCGGTCGTGCACGTTGCACCGAGCGGCAGGTAACCCGCTGTGAGCGCCTTCGACAGACACATGACGTCGGGCGTCACCGCGGCATGCTCGCAGGCGAACATGCGACCCGTGCGCCCGAACCCGGTCAGCACTTCATCGGCAATCAGCAGCACGCCGAACCGATCACACAGGCGACGGACGCCGGCGAGAAATTCGCGCGGCCAGACAATCATGCCGCCGGCACCCTGCAGCATGGGTTCGACCATCACGGCTGCCGCGTCTTCACCGAGACGTGCGAGTGTCTCCTCCAGATCCCCCAGGCAGTCAACACGACACGAGCGGCGCTCGAGGCCGAGCGGACAACGATAGCAATAGGGCGCGTGCGCCCTTTGCACCTGGAAGAGCAGCGGCGTAAACGCGCGCGTGAAGATGGAGTCCTCGCTCACCGACATGGCGCCGACGGTGTCTCCGTGGTAGGCGTGATGGAGCGCGACAATCGTGCGGCGCCGCGGCTCGGACCTGTTGACCCAATACTGGACGGCGAGCTTGACCGCGACTTCAGCGGCGGTCGATCCATTGTCCGAATAGAAGACGCGCGTGAGGCCCGAGGGGAGCACCGATATCAGACGCTCGGCGAGATCGACGGCTGGCGGGTGCGTGCAGCCGGCAAACATCACGTGCTCGAGCCGTGCCGCCTGCGCGGCAAGCGCGGCATTGAGCGCCGGGTGTGCATGGCCGTGAATGTTCACCCACCACGACGAAATGCCGTCGAGAATGCGGCGTCCGTCCTCCGTGTGTAGGTACACCCCGCTCGCCTTGACGACCGGCAGCGGCAGCGGCGCCGTTTTCATTTGCGTGTACGGATGCCACAGGTGCGCGCGGTCGCGATCGACAAGGGTCATCGAAGCGCACCGACAAAGAGGACGCCGCTCCGATCGAACTCCGCACGGGCCCATGCCTCGAGCGCCTCGGGCGTCAGCGGATCGAAGCGCGGCAGCTGGGCGATGACTTCGGCCGCGCCGTACCGCTCGATTGCCAGCCGATTCTCGTCGTTCGGCTCGCCGACCATCACCACGCCGGCGACACGCAGCATGCGGCGGCGCAGGACCTCAATGGTCATGCAGGTGTGATTGATCGTCCCGAGCGTCGAACGCGCGGCGATGACCACCGGCAGATCGAGCGCCTGCATCAGATCGGCCATCGTCTCGCGCTCGTTGATTGGCACGAGCACGCCGCCGGCACCCTCGACGACCCATCTCGGCCGGGATTCGGGATTCCGGATTCGGGATTCGGGGGTGGGCGCGTGCTCCACCTCACGCTGCATCGCGATAAGATCGCGTACGGTAATGCGCGTTCCCACACGTTGCGCCGCAAGGTGTGGGGAGACAGGATCCGGCAACCGGACGCCGCATCGGAGAATCTGGGCCTCGCTCGTCCGCGACAGCCGGGCCACCTCCGTAGTGTCGTCGTCGCTCGAGGCGCGGTCATCTGGGGTTCGAATCCCGATTCCCGAATCCCGCCCTTGGAGAGTCTCAGGGCGTCCCGAGCGTGTCGAGGGACGAATCCCGGTCTGCACTGGCTTCCAGTACCGCAGGGATACTTCATCGCGATACCGGAGCATCAAGGCCGCCGCCACGACGGTCTTTCCCACGTTCGTGTCGGTACCCGTAACGAAGATCCCTCGCATCGCCGTAATGTGATCTCCCAGTGTAGAGGCGGTCAGACCCGCCCGGCTGCCAGGGCCGATGTGAGGGACGAAACAAACTGTTCAATCACGTCCTCGGTCAGGTTCGCGTTCACGGAGACGCGCAGCCGCGCCGTGCCAGGCGGCACCGTCGGCGGACGGATCGCGCGGACATCGAAGCCGTCGCGCTGCAGCATTCCCGCAATCGCCACCGCGGCATCGTTGTCGCCGATGAGGACAGAAACGATATGCGACGTGCCGGGTCCGATCGAAACGCCTGCCGCCGTGAGACGGTTGCGCAGGCTCGCGGCGAGCTCACGAACCCGTTCGCGGCGTTCCGGCTCCTGCTCGATGAGGGTGAGGCTCGCGTAGATTGCAGAGGCGAGGGGCGGCGGCGGCGCGGTCGAGAAGATGAACGGCCGCGCGCGTTGAATCATGTAATCGATCGCCCATGCCGGTCCGGCGACGAACGCACCGGCAACCCCCAGCGCCTTCCCCGCGGTACTGACGGAGAGAAACACCTGCTCCGCCACTCCGTGTTCTTCAATGAGACCGCTTCCACGCGAACCGTAAATGCCGACCGCATGCGCCTCATCGACGACCAAATGCGCTCCGCGCTCCGCGCACAGCTCGGCGTACTCGCCGAGCGGCGCCTCATCGCCGTCCATGCTGAAGAGCGATTCGACGACGACGAAGCGCGTTCCGCCGGGTCCGGACGGACCCGGCCTACCCTCCTCACCGGCCCCACCCTCCAGCGCGCGGAGCACAGCACCCACGTCGTTGTGCGGAACAACGTGCCGGCGCGCCGGCGAGAGGCGCATGCCGTCGATCAGGCTTGCATGGTTGTGCGCGTCGGAAACGATCACATCGCCCGCTTCCGCGAACGTGGTCATTACCGCGATGTTTGCGAGGTAGCCGCTCGAGAAATACAGGGCGCGCTCAGTCCCCTTGAATTGCGCGAACCGCCGTTCAAGTGCCGCGAAGCTGTCGCGCTCGCCGCGCAGCAGACGGGAGCCCGTGCTGCCGGCGCCCTCCCGCTCCGTGGCGGCAGCCATCGCCGCCTTGATGCGCGGGTGCTGCGCGAGTCCGAGGTAATCGTTCGAGCAGAGGTCGATGCCCGCGGGCGGACGCAGCGTGCGCCGCAGGCCGTTCTCCTCGAGCGATCGCATCCGGGCATCGACGCGACACCGGAGCGGCCGCGAAGATTCTGGATGCTCCTCCACGTCAGGACCCGAGCGCCGCGGCCGTAGACGGCAGATGATCCGGGCGGGCAATGGCATCCGCCCGGAGCTGCAGTCGGAGGCCCAGGCGTTCAAACAGCGATCGGTCGACGTCTGTTGTGGGATTGGGCGTTGTCAGCAGGCGATCGCCCAGAAAGACGGAATTGGCGCCGGCAAGGAAGCAGAGCGCCTGCGCCTCGTCGGACAACGACAGACGACCGGCGCTGAGGCGCACGTACGTTCGCGGCATCAGGACACGCGCGGTCGCAACCATTCGTACGACTTCGAGCGGGTCTTCAGGCGACCGCGATCCAAGTGGTGTCCCCTCCACCGCAACGAGCATGTTGATCGGAACACTCTCGGGGTGCGGGTTGAGGGTCGCGAGCTGCTGCAGCAATCCGATACGTGCCTCGCGGCTCTCCCCCATTCCGATAATCCCGCCGCAGCACACGGTCACACCTGCCGCGCGGACCTTCTGCAGCGTTGCGAGCCGGTCGTCGTAGGTACGCGTCGTGATGATCTGTCCATAGAACTCGGGCGAGGTGTCGAGGTTGTGGTTGTAGGCCGTGAGTCCGGCCTCGGCAAGCGCGTCGGCCTGGGCCTGATCGAGCATGCCGAGCGTGCAGCACGCCTCCATGCCGAGCGCGCGTACTCCGCGCACCATCTCGAGCACGCGCTCGAACTGCGGACCGTGCGGCACGTCCCTCCACGCCGCGCCCATGCAGAAGCGCGTGGCGCCGTGCTCGCGTGCCGCACTGGCAGCTCGCAGGGCGTCATCGACGCTGACCAGCTCGGTGCGGGCAACGCCCGTCTTGTAGTGCGCAGACTGCGGACAGTACGCACAGTCCTCGGGACACCCGCCGCTTTTGATGTTCAGCAGCACCGACCCCTGAACCTCATTTGGCGCATGATGCTTGCGGTGAACAAGCTGTGCCTGGAAGACGAGGTCGATGAACGGCGCGCTATAGATCTGCTCGATTTCGCCGAAGGTCCAGTCGTGACGCACGAGGCGCCATTATACCGGCCGTGTACGCGATGGTTCAGCTTGCCTGAGGGTGTTGTTGCGTCTATGCTCGCTGACAACGCGTGCCCCGGGTGAGTCGGAGTACGGCAATAGCTGACTCACGCGGCGCCTGCGTCGAGGCGAGTCGGGATCCCGACCAGTCCAATGGGTGCCAAAGCGATCACCGCGAACCAGCCGTCGTCTTCATCGAAAACCTCCGCGCATCTTGTGCAGCTGTTCGATGCGCCGCGCTCGCTCGCCGATGCCGTCTCTCATTATCTGATTGAAGGACGCGCTGCCGGACACCACCTCCTCGCCATCGCCCGCGCCTCGCATTGGCAATTGATCCGCGCGTACCTCGAACGCCGCGGGTTGCCGGTGGAGGACAGCGCGGAACATCTGACGGTAATAGATGCGCGCAAAATACGCGCTCGCATGACGCGCCGCGGCGTGCTCGATCCTGCCCGCATGGAGGAAACACTGGGCGGAATGTTGACGGAGCTGTCGGCCGCTCCAGGTGGGTTGCGCGTGTACGGCGAGATTGTCGAGCTGTTCGCCGAAGAAGGGAACTTCGATGAGGCGTGCGCGCTCGAAGACTACTGGAATCACTTGCAGGCCAAATACAGATTCACGCTGCTGTGCGGGTATTCGGCGGCGCACTTCGCTGACCCGCGCAATACCCACCACCTGCGCGCGGTGTGCGGCCGCCACACCGCGGTCAAGTCGCAACCCGCCGATTCGCTCGGCACCTGGCTGACGACGCGCTAAGGCTTCTCCGATGGCGGGCCGGTGGCCGTGCTCGCGCGCACCGCGCGTCACCGCCATTCGGTCGCGCACCACGGTCAGGTGAAATCCCGCGGGCGCAACATAAATCTGCCCGGCTCGATGCGATCACGATCCTTGGCGTCGGCGCGGGCAGATTACCGGGGCGTTCGAGAATCTGGGGCAGCATGCTGCGGATACCGTCCGGCAGATGCAGCGCATGAGAATCGCCGCGGGAAAGTCAGGCTGAATGTGTGTCGGTATCGGATCGGTCGAGCACGGCAAAGGCGTCATCATCCTGATGCAGGACAGCTCGCGCGTCGGGGCCGTACACTGACCAGGATGAACACCGCCTCGGACCTTTCACGACGTATTAACGCCGAACGCGTTCTCATCATCGCGTGGCTGCGCGCGATTCTGCTGCAGCTCGCGCATCCGCTGATCGCTGCGGCCGTGGCCGAGCACAGCACGTTCCGCGGGGGCACGAAGGCGGCCGCGTTCCGCCTTGGCCAGACGATCAACGCGATGCTGGCCATTTCGTTCGGAAGCGACCCCGAGCGAACCGCCGCGCTGGACGGTATTCGAGCCATTCATCGGCGCGTTCAGGGCAGGCTGTCGACTGGGTCCGGACCGTTCGCCGCCGGGACGCGCTACTCTGCCGAGGATCCGGAGCTACTGCTGTGGGTGCATGTCACGCTGATCGAATCCGTTCTTCTCGGCTATGAACAGCTGGTCGGCCCGTTGACCACGGCAGAGCGCGACCAATATTGCGCCGAGAGCGCGGAGGTCGCCGTCGCGCTTGGCGCACGGAGGGAGGCTGTACCGCGGACGTGGGACGCGCTGCGCGGCGCGGTCGAGCTCGGCTGCGCCTCGAAAACAATAGCCGTCAGCGCGCACGCCCGTGCGCTTACCGCGGCGTTGCTGACTCCGGTTGGCGGCTGGCTCGGCCGGAGTGCGATCTCGCCGATCCTTTCTGTGCTCGCGGCAGGCCAGTTGCCCTCGGCGGTTCGATCGCAGTACGGTTTCGCGTGGGATTCGACACGGGAATCGCGCTTCATGCGGGTAATGGGCCTGCTCCGAGCGATACGGAGATGGGCGCCGCGCGCAATCGCGTGGTGGGCACCGGCGCGTCGTCGCCCGATTGCTAGTTTGGTTGGCGCAGATGGCTGTACAGCGGCCATCAGATGACGCGTCTTGATCTCTTTTTGCAGGACGAAATAAAATTCCCGCGCCGGGGGTCCACGCGACACCCCAGGTCGATCTCTGATGGCTATTTTGGCAGGTTGTGGCCTATGTCACTGCTAAATTCAGCGTCATCCGCGGTTTCACCCCAGCCCGTCACTGACCTTCTTCTCGTCGATCCAACGCCAGAGGCCGCGACAACGGCCGCAGTATTGCGCGGCACTTACCGCGTCGCGGCAACGGAATCGGCTGAGATCGCGAAACAGTTTCTCCGTCGCCATACGCCGGCGCTCGTCATCACCGAGCTGGATCTCAGTGGCGCCGATGGCGTGGACATCTGCCGCGAGGCGAAATCGCACCCACTGCTGCCGAAGGTGCTCGTGACGACGTCATTGACCGAACGCGTGCCGGACGCGCTTGCGGCGGGATGCGACGGCGTGCTGCTGAAGCCATTTCCACCGAACCTCTTGCATGCGCGCATTGGCCGCCTGCTGCGCGCCCGCGGCGAGGCCTTGAAGAACAAATCGCGGCAGAGTCAGCTCAAAGTGCACCACCTGGGCGAACAGTCGGAGCTGCTGTTAGGCGGCACCAACCGGGTCTGGCCGAACACGCACTGTCCGTACTGCAATCACTCCGGTGTCACGAGCTTCGAGTTCTGCAGCCACCGGCGTTCGTGGTATGCGTGCCTCGAGTGCAAGAAGGTCTGGATCGCCAAGCGACTGGAGTGACCGGCGTCTCAAGGACCTGCGAGTTCGCCTTCCCATCTGGCGATGATCACCGTCGCCAGACAATTTCCCAGCACGTTCGTCGCGGTTCGTGCCATGTCCATCAACGCATCGATGCCAAGGATGATGAACACGGGTTCGGCCGGCAGCCCGAAGCTGCTCACCGTGCCGAGCAGGATCACGAGCGCCGCACGCGGCACCCCGGCGACACCTTTGCTCGTCAGCATCAGTGTGAGCAGCAACAGGAACTGCTGTCCGACCGATAGTTGAACCCCGGCGGCCTGCGCGACGAACATCGCGGCCAGCGAGAGATACAGCGTCGACCCATCGAGGTTGAACGAATAACCGGTCGGAATCACGAACGCCACGATGTGGCGTGGCACGCCGAACGCTTCCATGTTCTCCATGGCGCGGGGGAGCGCCGCTTCCGAGCTTGCCGTCGCGAAGGCAATCGACGTCGGCTCCGCGGCCGCTGCGATGAACCGCCGCAGCGGCACGCGCGCGATGAGCGCCACTGGAAGAAGGACGCCGGCAATGAACACCGCCACGGCAACGTACATCGTCGCGAGGAGCTTGGCGAGGTTCACCAGAATGCCGATGCCCAGATGCCCGACCGTATAAGCCATCGCGGCGCCGACGCCGATTGGCGCGAACAGCATGACGATGTTGGTGAATCGGAACATCGTCTCGGCAAGCGTTTCCGTGAATGTCAGCATCGGGCGGCGACGCGGTTCGGGAACCATCGCAAGCGCAGCGCCGAAGATCACGCTGAAGACGACGACCTGCAGCACCTCGCCGTCGGCCACCGCCTTCGCGATGTTCTCCGGAAACACGTGGAGCAGGATGTCCTGCCATGACTGAGGCGGCGGCACCGCCGCCTGTTCGCCCGGCGCCGGCGGAGGCAGCGAGATGCCAACACCGGCGCGGCTGATGCTGATCGCGGCCCATCCGATCAGCAACGCGAGCGTCGTCACGATCTCGAAGTAGACGATCGCCTTGACGCCCATCCGTCCGACCTGTTTGAGGTTCCCGTGCCCGGCGATGCCAACGACGAGCGTGGCAAAGAGCAAGGGCGCGACGATCGTTCGAACCAGGCGAATGAAGATGGTACTGAGGATGCGGAGCTCGGTCGCGGCGGCCGGAAAGAAATAGCCGAAGGCGCCGCCGACACCGATAGCGATGAGGATCCAGGTCGTCAGTGAAGGGCGGCGCACGGTTCAAGATGCGGTCGCGACGCCGCTTTTCAAGTTTTCTTCCGCTTCGCGTATTTGGATCACTGCTCGGAAATGCGTCTCTTCTGCTGCTCGATCAGTTCACGCTCGCGCTCAATGGCGCGGTTGACACCGCTGAAATCGCCGCCTTGAGCGCGCGCATTCCCTTGGCATGCCCAGCATCCAAGCTAGCTTTCAATTCTTGCTGGTTCGTCGTTCGCGCTTTCGCCATGTCTCAACTCGTACGAGACCTGCCTTGGGATGGGGACTACCGAGTATTCCCCGTAAATGACGGCGGAGTTGTGCGCGACGATGTCACTTCGAACGAGAAGCGCAGCGCGGGGATGCGGTTGCCCGGGTGATCGTCGGCGTAGGTGAGCTGCGGGAGCCGATAGAGCTGCTGTCCCCCTTCTGCTCCCTGGTAGATGCCGGGATAGAGATCGATGATGTGGACGCCGGGCGCGCCGGCCGCGGTGAAATGAATGACAACATCACCGCGCGTGTTGAAGCCGCACGCGTAGCCCATATACGCGTTGTCGTAGGTCGCGATGTAGATGTTGTCGTATTCGGTCCAGCCGACGCCCTTCAGATGAATCGTCACCGGTGTTCCGACAGGACCGAACGTCGGCGTCATGCTGACGATGCTGGTTTCGATGACGAACCAGGTCGTGGCGAGCGTCTTGTCACCGGAGCGAACCGACAGTGAGTGGCGTCCCCCGAGATCGTCGGGAATCGTGATCGGCATCGCGATGCGCCCATCGGCCGTCGTCGTTACTTTCGTCAGCTCGTCCTCGACCGGCTCGAAGCCGTTGCCGCTAACGCGGCTGCCTTCGTAGCTGCCCCACACGAGCGAAACGGGAGCGTTCGCCGGCAAACCGGTGACATTCAGCGATGCCTTCGTGCTGACCGGACCCTGCGTCGGCGTAATCTTCGCGACAGCGCCGTCCGCGCCTGTCGAGGCGGGCACCGGCTGCGCGTGATACGGCTCGGCGTAGACAGCGGGTGTCGCGGCGCGTCCGGGTGTCACCCGAAACGAGAACTGCGGCACCGGCAGATACGCGTTGGGTGCCTGCTCGTGATTGAGATATCCCTGCCCCATGTAGCCGGTGAGCACGTTGATCGTGTGTTCGCCAACAGGGCCGCTGGCGCGGAAGCGCGCGACGGCGCTGCCTCGAGTGCCCGCCGCCGACACGTAACCGGCCTGATGGTTGTCCCAGTTGACGACCCACGTGCTTTCCATCGTCCGCCATCCGAGCCCTTTGACCCGGAGCTCGATCGTCGTGCCGACGGGGCCTTCCTGCGGTGACATCTCGAAGGTCTGAGCGACCTCGAGGCCCCCTTGAGCGAGCGTCGTGTCGCCATCGCGGACGAACACTTCATGGACGCCGCCGAAATCTTCAGGAACCGTAAAACGCGTGGTCAGGCGGCCGTTGCTGTCCGTCATCGCTTGCGACAGCATCCGCGTCGTCTCCGCGTACTTCTTTCCGCGGAAATGAAAGTAGTCCTCGACGACCCATCCGCCATCAACGGTGCCCCACACGAGGTCGACGGTCTTGTTCGGCGGAAGGCCTTCCGCGGCGACGTCGATCGCCGTGCCGACCAGAGGCTTGGGCGTTTGCGCCTTGTCGTAGGTGAGCGTCAGGCGTGTCGGCGCGGGCGCCGAGGGACTCGCGGCCGCGTCAGAGGACGAGGCACGACCCTGCGGTTCGGGAGTTTGCGGAGGGGTGCCGCGCCCACATCCTGAAGACATGAGCGCGGCGAGGATCGCGGCGCCGAGAAATGTCGCGGCGCGCATGGAAATCGCTGCCTTAGTTGGTTGCGGCCGTGCCGTCAACGATCGTCAGCTGAGACGCTTCGACGTCGAACGGCTTGAACTCGCCCGTGCGACCGTACTTGTCCTTGGCCGTCACGGTGAAGCGGACGATCCCGGTCGGGGCGTCGTTCGGGACGATCCACTTCGCGACCCAGAAGGTGCGTTCAGGCTGCTGCGCGGTGGCGCGCCACCGCATCGGAATGTCCTTCGTCTGGCCCGCGTAGTTGAGATGCACGACGAGCTGTGTATCGGAGTCGGCATGCTGTCCGGTTTCGGGATCGACGGCTTCGATGCGCCAGCCGACCGGCTCGCCACGCTTGTACACGTTGCTCAACGTACAATTCTTCGGCTTGCCCGGCCCGAAGAAGTACGTCATGTCGCCGCGCAAAATCAGTTTGCCCGTCTTCTGGGCCGGCGCCTGGGCCGACACGTGCAACGAGGCGATCGCGAGCCCCGCGATGACGACAACCGATGACAGGATGATGGTCAGCGTCCTGCGCATTCCAGATCTCCTTTGCGTCTCGTCAACCAACAGCAATTAGCCTCGCCGAAGCTCGCGGGCCGAGTGCAGGCGCGAGCGAAGGCTTGGTGCGCCGGACAGTTTACCCGAATTCGGCGGCGGGAGGTTATACTCGATTTTTCGCGGTCTCTACGCGCTCAACGCCTGCGGAAGTGGCGGAATTGGCAGACGCGCTAGCCTCAGGAGCTAGTGGCCGCAAGGCCATCGGGGTTCGAGTCCCCGCTTCCGCACCATCTCAACCCAATTCCTTTTCCCACACCGCCAGCCCGGCCATTGACGTGGAGATAGTCCGACCTGCCGCGTATCGACAATCGGTCACAGGATTCGGTGATCGGTTAAACAACGCGTCGCGACAGTCACACCCATAACTCCTTACCACGCGGCGTCTTCCCGACCAACACCTGTCGATCGCAGACCAGGATCACTTGTTGCTCGACGGGGCAACACCGAAGAGCGACCGTCAACGGCGCGATGCGCTTGGAAACAGCGGGAGCCTGCGATGGATGTTTCGTTGATGAGAAAAAGCGCAGATAGTCCGCGCGAACCAGGACGTCGTCGAGTTGACGCTCGAGGCTGCGCCAAGCCCGGTCACGGTTGCGGGGCGTTCGTTCATCTCAAATGTCTACAACGGTCAGTACACGCTTTCGATCATGTCGAGCGACGGGCTCAGGTGGGCGATGTCGAGGAATGGACGGTTCGTAACGTCACGGGCGAGCACCACGTCTTCCACATTCACCAGACGGATTTTCTCGTGACGTCGACCAACGGGAGCAGGTCTGACATGCTTCGCGTTCTCGACACGATCAACGTGCCGTTCGCCAGCAACGGGACACCCGGCCAGGTCACGCTCATCGTGCCGTTGCTCCGCGATCGCATCGCCGGAAGGTTCGTGTATCACTGTCATATTCTCGAACACGAGGATGGCGGCATGATGGCCAACATCCTCGTGCAACCGCGATCGGGGCCATGAAGCACCCCCGACCTGGCCGTCGGTAGACAAGGTCGCAGGGCGCATGCAGCCGATCACGCCGTCGTTCCTCGGGGGCTTGTTCGTCGCGATCGTGGTCGGGACGCTGCTCTCCTTCGAAACCGGACTCCGGCTCGGTCGATGGAGGAGCCGGCAACCGAACCCGGAAGCGCTGCTGCCCGTTCGGATGCTGGTCACGAGCACGCTCGGCATGCTCTCGTTCATTCTGGGATTCACATTCGGATTGGCCTCTTCTCATTTCGACAACAGAAGCCAGTCCATCTTTGATGAAGCGACGACCATTGGAGACGCATACCATCGGGCCGATCTTCTTCCGGAACCCGAGCGGACAAACGAGCGGCGACTCATTCGCAGTTACCTCGACGTGCGGCTGGAGCCGCTGGACGGCAGAAAGACCGACATCGTTACCCGATTGCGACAATTGCAGGAACAGATGTGGCATGAGGCGGTTGGCGCGAGCCGAAAGGAAGGCGCTACGTCATTTGTGATGCCCTTCACGCAGTCGTTGATCGAAATCAACGCTCAGCGCGAGCGCGTCCTGACCGAAGTCCGTTCGCGGATCCCGGTTGTCGTGTGGGTCATTCTGAACGCCATCATGGCCGTGTCCGTCGCGGCCGCGGGCTATCACGCGGGTCTGGCCGGTACCCAACGATCGATTGCAGCTGTCGCCTACTCGCTGGTCTTTGCTGCGGTCATCGTTCTCATCACCGCCGCGGACATTCCGGGTGTGTCGCAGCTACGGACCAGCCACCAGGCGCTGGTTGACTTGCGAGAGCGTTTGAAAACGCCGTGAGGGAGCCATGGATTCACCGAACAACATCACGAATGAGCGCCACTCGTCATTGAACGACAAACGAATGGCGAAGGCGTTGCGCATACTGAAGGACGCTCAGAGCGTCGAGTTAAAACTCACGATCCTCGACGCCGAACGCGACGTGGCGCTTGTGCAACTGGACCTCGACGTGCTTCACGCGGAGCTGCGACAGGTGATTTTCTTCGACACGCCGGATCTGCGGTTACATCGCGCGGGACTCATCGTTCGAGCCAGACGCACGCGAAAGGGCGGTGACGCGGTGATCAAGCTTCGTCCGATCGTGCCCCCTGAACTGCCGCGTCGTCTACGCCGCTCCGATCATTTCCGTATTGAAATTGATGCGATGCCCGGTGAGTACGTCTGTTCAGGGTCATTGCACGAAAGTGTCGACAACGACGACGTGAAGGCGGTGATTCGGGGGACCCGACCTATTCGGAAACTGTTCTCAGCGGAGCAGCGTACATTCTTTTCCGAGCATGCGCCACGGGGCCTCGACCTCGATGCCCTTACGCCGTTCGGTCCCATTAACATCGCGAAGACGAAATTCGAGTTGGGTGCCGGCGGACGAACGATGAAGGCCGAGCTCTGGTTTTATCCCGATGGTTCCCGCATCCTTGAACTGTCGGTGAAATGCCCGCCGGAGAAGGCGTTTCAGCGCGCGGCCGAGGCGAGGGCCGACCTCACCCGCCTCGGAATAACGCTTACCGGGGAGCAGCAGACCAAGACCCGCAAAGCACTCCAGTATTTCGCTGACCAACCCGCTCACAGGGCCGCATAGTCCGGAACGCCTCCAGGAGTTTGGCGGTGCGTCTCTGTGTCCTCCTCCTCCTGGCGTCGGTGTTGGCGACGCCAGACAGCCTGCAGATCTACGTGGTGGATGTCGAAGGTGGCAAGGCGATGCTGGTGGTGTCCCCGACCGGCGAGTCGCTTCTGGTTGATACAGGGAACGTGGGCGCCGGCAGTCACCGTGACGCGGGTCGAATCCTGGCTGCGGTCCACGATGCGGGCCTTCAGCAAATCGATCATCTCGTCACCACGCACTGGCACCGCGATCACTTCGGAGGGATGGCCATGCTGGCTCGGCACATCACTGTGCGCGAGTTCATCGACCACGGCGCGAATGTTCAGCCCGATCCCGTCGTCGATGCATTCCTGCACCAGACGTATCCCCTTCTGTATCGAACCGCGAAACATACCGTCGCAGTTCCAGGCGACACCATTCCGCTCGGTGAGGTCGACGTACGTGTGGTCGCTTCAGCCGGCGACACGATCCGAATAGCATCCCCGCCAGGGACACTAAACCCGTTTTGCGCCGCATTCAGACGGAGAGCGGACGTGCCCACCGAAAACAGACAATCGATTGGGCTTGTCCTCTCATTCGGGCGTTTTCGAATGGTTGATCTGGGCGACTTGACGGCGAACAAGCAATTCGAGTTGATGTGCCCTGGCAATCCGCTCGGTCCGGTGGATGTGTTGATGGTCACCCATCACGGGCAGCCGGCGGGGAACACGGACGTGTTTGTCCACGCCATCGAACCTCGCGTCGCGATCATGAACAACGGACTGCGCAAAGGCGGGCAACCCGAAGTCATGAAAACGATCCACACAGCTCCGGGACTCGAAGACCTGTGGCAAGTGCATGCTTCGGAACTGAGTGGCCAGGAATACACCGTGCCCGGACTCTTCATAGCGAACGGCTCGGACACGCCAGAGCATGCCATGCCGATCGCGCCACTGCGACCGGCCCGATCCCGAGATGGTGCGCCACCGGCTCACAACGGGCGGGCCTATTGGATCAAGCTGTCGGCATACGCAGATGGATCGTTCGCGGTGACAAATACGCGTAACGGCTTCTCGAAGACCTACAGGACGAGAGGCCCGGCACCGGGAGGGAATATTTTTTGATCAGCTAGCGGAACAGCCGCTCTTCGGTTAAGGTGGGGGACCCAGTGGAGGGGTGAGCCCGTGGTGCGGATGGTCAGGTGGAGCATCGCGTCAATCGGCGTGGTGTTCCTCGCGTGCGGCGGTACTTCTCCTCTGACCTCACCCAGTTCGCTGGCAACAGCCACAAAGGCGGACGCCCCCTTCAACGTCGATTCCCCGTTCACTCCGGACGGCGGTCTGCCGCTGCTGGCGCCCGAGACGTTCGTCGGCGCGGGCGACATCGCGCAGTGCACCAATGGCGGGACGCCGGATCTGACGGCAAGGCTACTGGATGCCATCGGCGGCACCGTCTTCGCTCTGGGTGACAACGCGTATCCGTCCGGCACCGCGGAGAACTACCAGGCGTGCTACGACGGGTCATGGGGTCGCCATAAGGGTCGGACGCGTCCTGTTGCAGGCAATCATGAATACGACTCGCCGGCAGCGGCCCCGTACTACGAGTACTTCGGGTTCAACGCCGGACTTCCTGGCGTTGGCTATTACAGCTACAACCTGGGCAACTGGCACGTCATCGCGTTGAACAGCAATCTGCCCGTCGGCCGTTCGTCGGCGCAGGCCGCATGGCTGCGCAACGATCTCGCCGCACACGCATCGCGCTGCACGCTCGCCTACTGGCATTTCCCGCTCTTCTCATCGTCGAAGCACGGCAACATCGAAATGATGCGCGACTTTTGGCGCATCCTGTACGACGCGGGCGCCGACGTCGTGCTGTCGGCGCACGATCACGTCTACGAGCGGTTCGCCCCGCAGTCGCCCGACGGCGCCGCCGATCCGATGCGCGGCATACGCGAATTCGTGGTGGGCACCGGCGGCGCGCCACCATATCCGTTCGTCGATGTGAAAGAGAACAGCGAAGCACGCCTCAGCACGATCGGTGTGCTGAAGATGTCGCTCAGGGCGGGCGGTTACGACTGGAATTTCATTTCAGCGTCAGGCGGTGGGGATGCTGGATCGGCCTCCTGTCACTAGCTTCAAATCCCAAACCCCAAATCCCAAATCCCAAATCCAAAGCCACGTACGAGCGTCCTTGGGGTTTGGGATTGGGTTTCCTACTGAGTCAAGCTCGCGACGTATTGACGCACCTCGTCGGGCCGAATGCGGACGTACTGCTCGATCGTTGTGTGGGCGCGTTCGAATTGCGACAGCGGGTACGGCGAGAACGCGTCCGCGTACACCGCATCACGGATCTGCTGATAATCGCGTTGGGCTTCGGTCAGGAGCAAGCCGTCCGCGCTGACGAGATCCGCAACCTGCAGGAGCGCCCCAAGATACCGCGCCCGATACTTCGGTTCGTTCCAGATCTTCGATGCGAGGACGTTGCTGTCCATGTTCCACCACGGCGGAGGGTCGAACCCGCTCTCGAACGAGCCAAACGCGTTGCCCTGGTCCCACGGAATCAGCACCGACAGGTTTTTCCCGGCAAACCGGTACAGGTAGAAGTTGTTCAGGCCGACGCCGCCCACGAGCCCGTCGGTCTGCGCCACGAAATTCTGGATCGCGAGCATCGTGATGACGCCGTTGATGTCCAGATACCCGCCCAGCCGCGATTCGAGATCCGACTGGGGCGCGTCGTTGATGCGCTGGACGAGGTCGCGTATGGGCATATAGAGATTGGCGACCGACTCGAACTCGTGCGTCTTCGGCGTAAACCGCGGCACGTACCAGCCCAGCCTCGGACCCGGATCCTGAAAGCCCCAGTTGTCGTTCTCCAGGTGATTGAACTCGTAGAGGTACCCGGTGCCCTCGCCGAAACGCGCGCGCAGGAAAGACTCCGTCACCTCTTCGGTGACCGCGTACACACCCACGTATTCGCGGCCGGCACCTGCAAACAGCCGCACGTGCGCGACACGTGGGGCGGCAATGCCCATGCGCCGGAAGATCAGCATCGACAATCGATTCGTGATCATCGATGGGTCCTGCCATGAGCTGTCGAGGGTGAGCGCGTCCAGACCAAAGAACGTCTGGCCGGTCACGTACCGATTGAAGTCGACTCGAAAACTCGGCTTGTGCCCGTTCCTCGAGGCGACGCCGCGCACTCGAATAGCGGCGTTGCGTACCCGGACTCCTCTCCACTCCACGTCAGCCGGGTAGTACGTGTTCTCCTGGAAGTGGGTGTGGAGGTCCTCCCAGTCTCGATCGTTCACGTGAACCCAGAGGTCCTCTAGCGAGCTTCCATCCAACAGTGAGTCGACCGACACTTGCGCGCCCAGCGGGCGGCCTGCGAGGAGGCACGCGACCACGAGCGCAATCGCGAGGATGGAAGTCGGCGGGCTCGGTCTCGTCATCTTAGAATCCGAACTGAACGCGAAACGTCTGGCTCCAGAGATCTCCCTGGCCCACGATGACGCGACCGTCCGCTGCCCGCCGTTCGCGAATGATGTTCGCCTGCAGCTTGACGTAATCGTTCCAATACCAGTTCACGCCACCCGTCCATACATCGTCGGCGACCGGCATCACCCATGGCGCGCGTGGCGAGGAGAACGATCCGTCGTTCACGCCGGGACTCCACGCGGCGAGGCGCTCCACACGCGCTCCGATCTCGATAGCCCCGACGCCGCCGCGCAGAAAGGGGCGCGCGGGTTCAACGGAATCTCTCTTCTGCTCGCCGGTCAGCAGCCATGTGCCGGTGACATACCAGCCGCGTGCGTACGCGTTCGGCAGGTCCTGGTTGTCGATCCCCTGTCCGAACCGTTGATCGCGGACGCGGATGTATTCGGCCTGAAGACCGACAGGACCTGGGCGCCACTGAAACTCGCCCCCGATGCGCTGGCGGTGGCCATTCACGAACAGGTGCTGGAAGAGCGCATCGCCCGGAATCGTCTTGCCGCGCACGCCGTTCGGTCCCGCGGGAAGCACACCGGACGTGAACGCGGCACCGACGGAAAACGTACGAAACAGGTTGTCGAATGCATTCCAGGGGCGGGCCACCAGGCGTCCCGCGTACGTGCGGTCGGCCTGCGCGTCGGTCCGCTCGGATTCGCGTACGTTATCGCCGCCGTGTTTGAAGACACCCACTTGATACCGGACCGAGTCACTCATGACGCGGCCGAACAGCGTCACGCCGACGTCGCGTCCCGGCGAGAGAAACGCAGCGGCAAGGGATCGGTAGTTGAAATCGAGGTCCATGCCGGAGGTGAGTTGATCGAGACTGAAGGGAATCTTGAATTGGCCGGCACGCACCTGCAGGTCCCGGAACGGGCGTGTCTGGATATAGATGTCGCGCCACGGCTGGGCCGCATCGCCCAGCTCGCCTTCAAGTTGGTATTCGAAGGCCTTCATCAACCTGCCTTCGACGCCAAGGCGCGTACGGTGCAAGTCAACCAGCGGCTTGGAGGGGGTGCCCGGTTCGTCGGGAAATTCAGTGAAGTCCAGCTGTGACTTGAAGCGGATGTCCGCCGTCAGCAGATTCCCAACCGCGATGGACGGCCGTTTGTCGAAGGTCACCTTCACCTGTGCCAGCGCCGGTGCCGCTCCGCCCCACAGCAAGATGGCGATCGCAGACGCCCACGTGAACACGACGCGAAGCGGACAGCTTTTCATCGATCGAGCGCGCCGCGAGCCGCTATGGATGTAGCCCAGCCGCTCGAGCATCGCCGTCGAACGCAATCGGTGTACCGCTAAGACGTGCTGATGAGTATTGAAAAATCTGGGGAGAACCGGCGTCGAACTGTCAGCGCGCCTCGGCGAGTTGTTCAATTCGCCGCGACGGCGTGTCGGCCAGGTCGGAAGCGAGGTCGAGGAGGAGCGATTGCGAGGAGACACCGGGTTCGCCAGGTCTCGGCGCGAGTCGGCGGTATCGGCCGGACGGAAGCAACTCCCGGGCGGAGAGGGTATCGGAGAGATAGGAGTCCAGAATTTCGTAACGGACCCGATGGGCCACCGCCCGATCTTTCAGCGGCACGACGATCTCGATGCGACGATCGAAATTCCGCGGCATCAGGTCTGCGCTTCCGATAAAGGTGTCTTCGGCGCCGCCGTTTCGGAAGTACCAGATTCGGCTGTGTTCCAGGAAACGACCGACGATGCTCCGCACGCGAATCCGATCGCTGACGCCCGGGACGCCAGGTCGCAGCACCGACACACCGCGCACAATCAGGTCCACCTGAACCCCGGCGTGCGACGCGCGTTGAAGCAGATCGATGGCGGCGGCATCGACGAGCGCGTTCATCTTCAAGACGATGTGGGCGGCCTCGCCGCGCTGCGCCCACGCGATTTCACGTTCGACCAGTGTGCGGAACCCACCGCGCAGCGCAAAGGGCGCGGCGATCACCGTTCGCATGGCCGGCGCGTGCGTGGCGCCGGCCATGAACTCGAACAGATCCGCCACGTCCGCCGTAATCGATTCATCGCACGTCATCAGCGCGAGGTCGGTATAGACCATGGTCGTGAACGAACTGTAGTTGCCGGTCGACAGATGCGCGTACCGCCGGACGCGATTGCCCTCGCGACGCTCGATCACCAGCATCTTCGCGTGCACCTTCAGCCCCGCCGGCGCATGGATGACCTGCGCACCCGCAGCGGTGAGCGCGCGCGCCCACTCCGCGTTCCACCGCTCGTCGAACCGCGCCTTCAACTCGACGACGGCCCGTACCCGCTTGCCGCGGCGCGCCGCGTCGATGAGCGCCTCGATCACGGGCGAGTTGCCGCGATCCGTGCGATAGAGGGTCGCCGAAATCGCCTCGACGGCCGGATCGGCTGCCGCCTGACGTAGCAAGTCGATGACTGGCCGGAACGACTCGAACGGGTGGTGCAGCAGGATGTCGCCGTTGCGAATCGAGGTGAACATGCACGACCCGATGCGCGCCGACGTGTGGGGAACAAGCGGCGGATATCGCAGATCGGCGCGCGGCAGTTGCGTGAAATCCCAGAGCCGCTTCAGGTCGAGCACGTCGCGCGTCCGGACGATCGCTTCCGGCTGGACGGATAAGACTTGTGCGAGACGATCG
>Ga0207701_10001099_pt1 | contig 28511 bp, 26 predicted proteins | sample KBSSwiSSwithPhiX_FD_184294 | JGI IMG/M metagenome (GOLD analysis project Ga0207701, IMG submission 184294) | Switchgrass rhizosphere bulk soil microbial communities from Kellogg Biological Station, Michigan, USA, with PhiX - S5 (SPAdes) (version 2) | ecosystem: Environmental > Terrestrial >... | reverse complement strand
GCCCGAACGAGGCGCGAAGCCGCCGAGCGAGAGCGAGCGGGGGTGGGGGCCCCGCGAGCAGTGAGTGAAGAGGACAAAAGCCCGATCCCGATCACGCACGGCGGAGCGCGGCAGAGATCGAAGCTATTCCGACCAGACCAGCACACGTTCTCCGGTGACGTTCTGGTGATCGACGATGAGGGTGGGACCGAAGCGTTCGAGATCCTCGGCGGTGAGGCGGAGATCCTCGAGGTTCATGTGTTTGCCGTTGAGATCGATCGTCGCGCCGCTCATCTTCATCCGCACGATCCAGAACGGAATGCTGATCCTGACGATCTTCCCTTCATCCGGATCGAACGCCATCACATTGATTGATTCTGGGGGCCTGGGATTGTCGGGGGGCTTGCGATCCACGTGCGAGCGAAGATATCGCCCATGCTGGTCGAGCTCGATCAACGGCTTCTGGCCCTCGAACCGGCGCCGCACCTGATCGAAATCGTGGGATGCGTTGCCCGCCGAAACCGTTCGGGTCTGCACGTGCTGCGAGAAGAAATACAGGCCGACACCCGCCATCGCGACGGCCCCGAGGATGCAAATCGCGACGATTGCAACGATGACCCAGACCCAGGCCTTTATCTTAACGGCCATTGGAGCTCCTCAGGAGCTCACGCGCGTCCTGAATGCAGATGGGATCGTTTCCGCGTTCACACAACGACTCCGCCTGCCTGGCTTCCTGCGCCGCACTGTTTCGATCGCCGCGCTTCAGCGCGAGCCGTCCCATCTCCACGCGGGCACGGCCATTGACCCAGTTCTGCGAGTCCGTTCCGCTCGCGACGCTGAGATCGGCGAGCGCATCCTCCGTCCGGCCGAGCGCGGCACGGGCGGCGCCGCGCTTGTAACGCCACAGCGCCTCTTCACCTGGTATGCGAGGCCGGTTGTCTTTTGCCAGCATGGCGAGCCCGTCGTTCAGCAGACTCTCAGCCTGTTGAGCGCGCCCGGCACGCAGAGCGGTCGAACCCGCTTCCAGCCACAGCAACCGGTTCCGTGGAAACAAACGCTGCAACTCCGCGAGAACCTGCAGCGCCTGGTCGAATTGACGCTCACGGTTGTACACCAGGATGAGCGCGAAGAGCGCATCGGCACGCGCATCGTTCCCGCGTAAGATCGTCGCGCCCGTCGCGGTGCGAACAGGTTTCGAATCGGGGTCGAGTTCGGCTGTCTCCCGGAGCATCTCAATCCCGCGGTCACGTCCGCCGCCGAAGCCAGCGACGTAGGCCACCATCCGCATCGGCAACGCCAGCGTGGAGACGACGTAGCGATAGGTGCCGACGACCAGCGCCGCGTCGGCTCTGGAAGGATCGAGGGCGAGCGCCTTCTCGTGTTCATCGTAGGCGCGTCGCGCTGACCGGAAACCCGCGAGCATTTTGCCTTCGACCGTTGCGACGTACGACGCCTGGAGTCCGACCGCGGCGCCAAGGTCGTAATGAGCCTGCGCATCTTTGGGATTTGCCGCGACCCGCCGCTCGGCAAGCGCGATCGCGCGATCGATGTGCAATCGGAACTCGGCGTCAATCTCCGGCGGCGGCTTCGCGAGATCGACGTTCGAACGGGTAAACGACCCGAGGTAATGATCGACGGTGACGGCGCCCCGACGGAACAGCAGGTTCAGCCACAGCACGGCAGCGAGGGAGCGGTGCGGCGCGGGATCGTCGGGAGAAAGCGCAACCGCGCGCCGGAGCAGTTCGAGCGCTTGATCGTGATCGAGATTGCACGCCAGATCGAGACCGCGAAGGCGCAGTTCCTCGCTGCTTTCAGCCGCGGTCACGTGGTTCGGTTGAACCGACGCGTGACACGGCAGCGCCGTGAGAATCGCAATTGTGACAGCCGCGACTGGCAGTTGCCAGTTCATAAGACTATGATAGTCCGCTGCACGTATCGACCGTTCCGCTTTGGGACGAGGAGGAGCGAGATGCCGCGAGGCCGACCGAGAAAGCAACAAGGCAGGGTTCTCCTGAAGTCCGCGGAATTGATCGGTTGGGCGATCGGCGGCATCGAGCGGGAGATTGCGCACACGCGCGAGCGTCTGGCCGCGCTGACGGCACAGGCGGCCCAATTGCGCCAGCGCGCGGGGGTCAAGGCTTCGGCGGCGGCAGCGAGCGCCGCGAGTGCGGTTGGCGTCGGCGAATCGGCCGGCGCGGGCGGGAAGCGTCGTCGTCGCAAGATGTCCCCAGAGGCGCGCAAGAAGATTTCGGAAATGATGAAGAAGCGCTGGGCGGAGCGTCGCAAGGGCAAGTAGCCTGCTATAACACGATCCCGCGACCCAGGCCGCGCTCGACAGCCTTGACGTAGGCGAGGTGCGCGGCCGCCACATCTTCCACGGCCATTCCCAGCGACTTGAACACCGTCACGTCCGCAGGCGATGTTCTGCCGCTGATCTTCCCTGTGAGCATCTCGCCCAGCTCCCCTGCGAGATGCGTCTCGCTCAACGCGCCAGCCTTCATTGGAATGACGATGTCGCCTGCTTCGGCGAGAGCGCCAGCGCGCGAGTCCACGAACACGCGGGAGCGTCGAACGAGCTCGGTATCCATCTCGCGTTGATCCGGTCTGCACGCGCCCACCGCGCACACGTGCGCGCCGTCGGCGATCCACGCGCTGCGGACGACAGGTTCATGCGACGAGGTGGCGAGGACGATGAGATCCGCTCCGTCGAGCGCCTCTTCGACCGCGCCGGCGACGGTGATTGGCGCATTCACCCGCGAGCGCATCTCACGCGCGAATGCGGTGCGATTGCTCTTGCTGCGACTCCACACACGAACCTCCGCAAGATCTCGTACGAGTGCAATCGCATCGAGATGGCTTCTCGCCTGCACGCCCGATCCGATGATCGCAAGCTTCGACGCGTCCGATCGCGCGAGGTGCTTTGCCGAGACGGCTGACACGGCGGCGGTTCGGGCTTCGGTGATGAACCGGCCATCCATGATCGACAGCAGTTCTCCGGTCATCGGATCGAGCAGCAGGATCGTGGCGAGGTGCGTGGGCAGTCCAACCGCCGTGTTGCTGCCGAACACACTCACGACTTTGGTACCGAGCGCCGCGGGATCGGGAATGAACGCGGGCATCACACCGACGAACGCGCGTTGAAGCCCCACTTCGATCACCGTTCGCAACGGCTGCGCGACGTCGCCGGACGAGAATCGGGCGAGCGCGATCTCCATCGCGTCGATCAGATCGCGCATGGACAGCACGATTCGAACGTCCTGTTCAGAGAGCAGTACTGGCATGGAGGTACTTAAGCTTACCTGAACAATAGGATGTCAGCGGTGGTCAGCGACGATGATTCGAATTGAGGGATGAGGGGAGGATTGTGAGGGCGACGCGCACCCGCCGCCCAGGCCGCATGCAAATCGAGCGGTCTACGCGAAACTCACCACCAGGATCGCGACGGTGAGCAGAATCGCCACGATTGCATCGGCATTGGTTGAAAAATCGAGGTCTCTCATGGTGTCCGTCCTTTCAATATCGTTAGACGGGGCACCACGGGTGAAAGTTTACCGCGTTACTTTTCTGTCGTAGGTTCGCCGGTCGCGACGTAGCTCTTGCGCGCACGCGCTGCCATGCCTGGCTTCTTCAGTCTGACGTCAAGCTTGTGAATCTTGCCGTCGAGGACTTGCGGCGTGAAGCCGAGCACGTATTGACTGTGCAGTTCCTGCGCGACGCGCGTAAACGTGCTCGTCAACTCGTCGGTCTTCTTCAACAGGAAAAACCCGCCGCCGGTCTCTTCTGACAGGCGTTTCAGCCCGCGGTCAGGGCTCGATCGTACTTTTCGCGAACCGTCGAAGTACTCGTTCTCCAGCCCGACCGAATAGACCATCACCTCTTCGAGCCGCCCGCGGTCCGTCACATGGCCTGACCCAATCTTGCTCGAGTTGTCGTCGCCGTCGGTGAAGACGAGCACCACCTTGCGCCCCTGGAGCGGCTTCAGCTGCGACATGCTTTCGTTGACCGCGTCGTACAAGCGCGTCGGATATCCAAAGTCGAGATCTTTCAGCGAATGCACGAGCATGTCGCGGCTGTTGGTGAAGCCTTCGGGATGGAACTCGATCTTGTCGTTGAAGGCGCCGACCATACCTTGATCGTCTGGCATCAATCGAAGCAGGAACTGCTCGGCGGCGGCTTTGACGAGATCGAGAGCCAGCGTCATGCTGCCACTGGTGTCGAGCATGACCACCACGCTGATCGGTTGTGGTTTGTTGTCGAACGACGTGAGCGTCTGCAGCTTGTTGTTGTCGTAGACCTCAAAATCGTCCTCCACCAGATCCGGCACGAGGCGCTTCTCGGCGTCCGTCACCGTCGCATACAGGGCGACCGTGTTGGTCGAGACTTTGAACGTTTTCTGTGGCGTTTCCTGGGCGCCCAGAGAAGCAATCAGGATTGCGGTGGCCGCAATCGGGGCAAAGATCCGTGTAGACATTTTGGGTTACTGCTGCAGAAAGTATTCCAGCCCTCGTCCCGGCGAGCGTCAGCCAGACACAGCGCCGACGTCAGGCAACCTGTCGCGTTCCCCCATTGTACTAGTCCCTAGACGCGGAAGCGCGTCCGCAAGCGCCTGCGGCCCGAGTCGCGCCGTCGCGCGCAAACCGCTGAACGGCGCGCGGAGGCGGAGGGCCCCGCGAGCACTGAGAAAAGCGGCCAAGGAAAGGGGAAAGTCAAAAGGACGGGCGGAGGTGCCGCTCCAGCGCTGCGGCGATTGCCTCCGCCATCCGGCGATATCCGGTGGGTGACGGGTGCAGCCCGTCCGGCGATTCGAACAACCGGTCCGGGTTATCGGAGGCAGCCACGCTGGACCGTGTGTCGACGAAGGCCACGGCCGCCTGCCGCCTTATCCAATCGTTGATCTGGCGCATCCGGGCATTCTGTTCAGGCGTGGCAGTGTTGTAGGGGATGATGGATCCGGCGAGGACGGGGATTCGGGCCTCTGCCGCGCGGGTGTACATCGCCTGCAACTGCTCGGTGACGTGGTCGACCGTCTGCCCTTGGTACACGTCGTTCACGCCCGCGATGATGACGACCGCGCCCGGGGCTGCCTGGATGACGTCGCGTTCGAACCGCGCGCGAATCTGATCGCTCCGCTCGCCGTTCACGCCGCGGTTCAGCACCGTCCATTCAGGATGTGCCTTCATGAGCCAGTATGCGTACTGGCTGGTCTCGTCGCCGCGTCCGTTCGGCGGCGCTTCGAGCGGTGACTTGAATCCCGGCGTCCCGGCGGTCGTGGAATCGCCCAGCGCAACGATCTTGACGGTCGCGGATTTCTGACTCGTCATCGCGGCCAGCAGCATCACACACGACACGCAGGCAAGAGGAACGACGTTCACTTCTGTTCGAAGATGACCGCGGATGGTCCGCGTTCCGACTGCAACCGCTTCGAGACCTTTTCCACCTCGCGCATGACCTGGAGAAGGTTCTGGCCGGCGATCTTCTTGATGTCGTCTTCGGTGTAGCCGCGACGGAACAACTCCGCGATGAGCGCCGGGTACTGGGACACGTCCTCGAGTCCCGCCGGCACCATCGTGATGCCGTCGAAGTCGCTGCCGATGCCGAGGTGATCGATGCCGGCAACCTTGCGAATGTGATCGATGTGATCGGCGGCGTCGGCCAGCGTCGCGCGGGGTGCCGGATGCGCCGCGGACCACTCGTTCACGCCCCGCGTGACTGCGGCAGCGTCAGCTGGAAACAGTTTGGTCAACCTCGCCTGCTCGGCGTCCTGCAGCTTCTGCCACGCGGCAACCTTCGGCGACAGGAATCCAGGCACGAACGTCACCATGACGACCCCGCCGTTCTTCGGAAGCAGTTGGAGGACATCGTCGGGCACATTTCGCGGCACGTCGTTCAGCGCGCGCGCGGATGAGTGTGAAAAGATGACCGGTGCCTGGCTGATACGAATCGCGTCCTTCATCGTCTCCGGCGAGACGTGACTGAGATCGACCAGCATTCCGAGCCAGTTCATCTCGCGGACGACCTCCTCGCCGAACGGCGCGAGCCCGCCGAATTTCGGATCATCGGTTGCCGAGTCCGCCCACGCCGTGTTCTTGGCATGCGTGAGCGTCATGTACCGCGCCCCCAGCCGATGGAACATGCGCAGTGCGGCGAGCGAGTTGTCGATGGAATGGCCCCCCTCCATTCCGATGAGCGATGCGATCTTGCCCTTTTTGAAAATCCGCTCCACATCGTCGGCGGTGAGCGCGAGCTCGAACGTTTCCGGGTAGCGCCGAACCATCTGATGAACGGTGTCGATCTCCTCGAGCGTGGCGGTCACAGCGCTCTGTCCCGTCAGCTCGACGGGCACGTACACCGACCAGAATTGAGCGCCAACCCCACCGGCGCGCAATCGCGCGATGTCGGTCATGATTGACGGCTGCGGCTTCGCAATATCGAGCTTCTCGAAGTTCCGCTGCGCCTTCTCCCTCAGCGCCCATGGGTAGTCGTTGTGCCCGTCGATGAGCGGCGACTGTTTCAGGAGCGCGCGGGCGCGTTCGAGGAGCGCCGCGTCGTTCGCTTGCGGCACAGGCAGCAGGGCAACGGCAAACGCGATCCAGAAGAACACCGAGAAAGGGTTGCGCATACCAGCAATCTTACTGGCGCTTCGCTGTCGACGCCTTCCGCGGGTCTGTCTGCATTTCTCACCGCTCGCGGGGCCCCACCCCCGCGCTCGGCGGCTTCGCGCCTCGCTCGGGCCGCAGGCGCTGAATGGCGACTTGACTGGTCGGATATGCGGAGGATAGGCTTGGAAAACGAGATTAGTCGCATTTTCTCCGCCTCACGCCCCGGATGGGCGCGGCAGCGCAGGCGGACCGTCGTCGGCAGACGCCACAGGACACAATGATTCAGTCGTTTGTGATCACGCTGCGGGAGGGGCTGGAGGCGTTTCTCATCGTCGCGATCAGCCTCGCCTATTTGAAAAAGACCGGGCGGTTTGCGCTTCTGCCGGCGGTTCATTGGGGAATCGCGATTTCTGTCCTGCTCAGCGTCGCCGCCGGCCTGCTCCTCGCCCAGGCAAACAATCAAGCTCTGTGGGAAGGGATCCTCGCCCTCACCGCGGCACTTCTCGTCGCATCACTGACCATGCACATGTGGCGGGCAGGCAAGCGGATGAAACGCGAAATCGAAGGGCGGCTGGAGGCCTCGTCGATCAAGGCGGGACGCGCCGCATTTTTCGGCGTGTTCATCTTCACGCTGCTGATGATCACGCGCGAAGGCATGGAGACGGCGCTGCTGATGACACAGCTGATCTTCACCGTGAAGTCGACGCACGTGATCGCCGGGGCGATTTCAGGCACGATCGCGGCGGGGTTCATCGCCTGGCTGTGGTCCCGATACGGGTATCGAGTCAATCTGTCCCGCTTCTTCCAGGTGACCGCGGTCTTCCTGCTCGTCTTCGTCGTCCAGCTGCTGATTTACGGCTTTCACGAGCTCACCGAGGCGAACATCTTTCCAAACAGCCAGCCGCTGCACGACGCCACCGAGGCCTATGGCCCCGACGGTATTTATGGTCAGTACCTGACCTATCTGCTCGTGCTGCTACCGCTGGCGTGGCTGGCGGTCACGCACTTCGTCTACGGAGTCAGCCGAAGCGCACGCCCGAGCAGCACCTAGGCCGCGGGCCAGGCCCGGCGGCGCGGTAGAATTCCCATATGGCAGTCGTGCCGACGGTCAAGCCGCCGACCAGAATCTCTCTTGTTTGGGAACACGATCTCGTCTTTGGCGGGCGATCCGGCGACGTCGAGATCACGCTCGATAGCAGCTCGCACGCGGGACCCTCGCCGGTGCAGGCGCTCGCCTTTGCGCTGGCGTCCTGTATGGCCATGGACGTTGTCCACGTGCTGACGAAGGGGCGACACGATTTGCGCGGTCTGCGGGCGGATCTCGCGGGCGAGCGCGCGAATACGACGCCGCACCGTTTCACTGCCATCACGCTCACCTACACCGTTACGGGCGACGTGCCGACCGACGCGATCGACCGTGCCATTCAGTTGTCTCGCGACAAGTACTGCTCCGTCTGGCATTCCATGCGCCAGGACATCCCTCTTACCGTGAACTACACGGTGACGCCCGGTACGTAGTGCAACAGGCCATAGCGCGACGCCGATACCTGGATTGGGCGCGGGGCCTCGCCGTGCTCATCATGATCCAGGCGCACGTCCTCGACAGCTGGACCCGCATCGACGCACGCGGCTCCTGGCAGTTCGCCTGGGCGATGATTGTCGCTGGCTTCGCCGCCCCGCTGTTTCTGTTCCTGGCGGGTGTGTCTGTTGCGCTCTCCGCGGGATCGAAGTTTCGACGTACCGCGGACAGCCGGTCGGCGGCATCAGCCGTGGTCAAGCGAGGGGGCTGGGTTTTTTTCCTCGCCTTCCTCTTTCGTCTTCAGGCCTGGGCACTCGGGTGGGGGCCGCCGCGTGGAATGCTCAAGGTCGACATCCTGAATGTCCTGGGTCCCTCGATTGCCGCTGCAGGCGCTCTCTGGGGGGCGTTCGTGTCTTCGAGGCAGCGGCTGGTCGGATTTGCCGCATCGGCTGCGGCGATATCGATCGTGACTCCCATTGTCCGCGCCACGCCTCTGCTGAATGGATTGCCCGACGCGCTGGAGGCCTACGTCCGGCCTCTCGGCGGCCTCGCAACCTTTTCCTTTTTCCCCTGGGCGGGATTCGTTTTTGCCGGCGCCGTCGTCGGCGTGCTTCTGGATCAGGCGCGCGTTCCCGAACGCGAGTCGCGATTGAATTCGTGGTTCGCCATCACGGGAGCGTTGCTCGCGGCCGCAGCGTACGCCGGATCCTTCCTGCCGACACCCTATGCTCACTCCGAGTTCTGGGGAGGCTCACCGTCGTTCTTTGCAATTCGCGTCGGCATCCTCACCCTCATTCTTCCGTTCGCGTACGTCTGGCAACGGGTTATCGGCCAGTGGTCCAGTCCCGTCGAACAGCTCGGAAGAAACTCGCTGTTCATCTACTGGATTCATGTCGAATTGGTCTACGGCCTGCTGTCGCTGCGGATTCACAAGACGCTCAGCCATCCGCAGGCTTGGGCTGCGTATGTGGCCTTCGTGATTCTGATGGTTCTCTGTTCGATCGGAAGGGACCGGGTGGTTGGCTGGTGGAACACGCGCCAGAGACCGAGCGCCTACTTGATTGAGTCGAGCACTTTCTGAACGAGATCGGCACGCACGTCGTGCTTGTCGCGCAGGTCTCGGGCGACGGTTGACAGCTGGATCCGAACGAGCGCGATCGATCGTGTGGCCGATGCCGCCTCATATCCCTCGCCGCGGGACGCTTTCTCCAGCGAATCCAGATTGAGCTGCGATCGAAGCTGCGCGACGAGCGGAGGATCGTCCGTGCTCAGCTGCGCGACCACTTTGCCGATCGCGTAGATCTCCTGCTGCTCCCGCCGATCCGCGCGTTCTTCAAGTTTGCGCGCGTCCTTGAACTTGTGATCACTGTCGATTGCCCGAAGACGGCGGTCAGCGTCGGCGACATCGAGGAGGCCCGTGTAGGTCGTGACGATCGTGCGGTACGAGCGCCACGCCTCCGTCAAGAGCCCGCGCTCTTCGAGGGCGCGCGCGCGCGAGATGTCTTCGGCCAGAATCGCCTTTGCCAGATCGAGATCGCGCGGCCGGCGGCCGTCCTTCATGGCGACGACTTCCATCCATCCGAGCGCGCGAAGCGCGATGTCGGATGGCGGCCACTGATGGCCGCCGTCGAAGAACTCGACGCGGTGCGTCCCCTTCGCGTCTTCGAGAGCCGCATCGATGTTCTTCACCTGGAGAAAGTTGAAATCGCTGTGGCCGGCGCTCCCGAACCACGCGAACTGTTTGCCTTTGGCAACCTGCGATTCCGGATTCGGCTGACCTGACGCAATCACGCCGGCGATCTGACCTGTCTGCTGCGCCACGAGCCACGCGACCGTCGCACCGCCAGAATGACCAGCCGTGTACACGCGACGTTGATCGACGGCGTAACCACCAAGTAACGCCGGCCACATCGCGTTGACCGCGCGAAGCGTCGGCTCCCACGGACCGTTGCGTGAGTTCTCCGATGCCGCAATGATCCAGCCGAACCGCTCGGCCGCCTCGCGAAAGACTTCAGCTGCGCGCGCCGCGCGTGCGCCGGGATCGAAGACGAGAAGCAGCGGCCATTCCCGGCTCGTCTGATATGTCGACGGTAAATAGAGTGTGTAGGTCTGCGTTGAATCGCCCGGGCAACTGACGTGCTCGACGAGCACACCCCGGGCCGGTTGGGGCGAAGATCCAGCCAAGAACAGCGCCAGCGCCGGGATCAGCGGTCCAACCATTGCAAGAACCTGAAATCAAATGGGTTAGGGCACATCACCCGGCTCAGCGCGAGGGAGTCTTGAGAATATGGCGCCGAGACAATATAAGATGGGCAAGCCAGTGACGCCTTAGCAGTCTGAAAGCCCCGAGTGTAAGCCAAACAGCCGAATACGCCTATGATTAGCGTCGCCGCTATCCGGATGCAGCAGTTTGGAGTGCAGTTCTACCAAGCCTCCCTGAGTGCCAGTGATATCGACAAGCTCGTCCGATTCGAGGTGCTCAGTTACGGGGAACAGTCTCAGCCGGTTCGCGGAGGACGCAAGAAGGTGCCGGCTCCCACCAAGGTCAACTGGGATCTTCTTGAGCGCCGGATTGCGGCGAACGAAAAGGCCTATCAACGGCAGATCATCCGAAAGAAGATCGACGAGCTGGTCCAGTACTACGAACAGTGCCGGCAGGCGCGCGATCTGCCATCGATTCCCGGCGCGGTCATCATTTCCTGCGATGAAGCGCTGAAGTTCGAGCCGGCAGAACCGGGGTCGTCGGTCGGCATGCTCAAGGTGCCCGAGCGCGAAGGAATCCTGCGCGCCATCGATGGTCAGCATCGGCTTCTCGCTCTTCATGCGGACATCGACAGGTTCGGTGACGAGCCTTTCACCGTACCGGCTGTGATTTTCGACCGGCTGCCCGACGACCATGTCGTGCAGATGTTCGTCACCATCAACGCCAAGCACACGCGGCTGAACGCGTCGCACCTCGTTTCGCTCTCCGGACGCCAGCTCTACAGCGACGAAAGCCTGGCCGCCGCGCACGACATCGTCCGTGCCCTGAACGATCGCGAAGACTCACCGCTCTACGGCGAGATTAAGTTGTTGGGCGTCGGTCGCGGGAGGGTGGCCCAGGCGCCGCTCGCGCAGGAGCTCAAAAAGCTGTTTGCCGCTGACGCGTTCGGACCGGGTCGAAAGGGTGAGGCGTTCCGCGAGGAGTCCAAGCGATTCTTCGTCAATTACTTGAAGCAGGCGGCGCAGGTGTTCGGTGCCGCCTGGAACGGGCGCAAATACAGCATCAAGTCCGCAACCGCCTTGCGAGCCTTCATTCGCGTCGCTCCCGATGTCGTCCGTCGACTCGATCAGGAACACGCGGATCGGACGGACTTCCGGGCTATTGGCCGCGTCATTGCCCCGTGGGGCCGGCGCATCGGTGACCTGCGCTTCGAGACCGAGGGCGCCTGGAAGCGCCACGGAACCACGGTTGACTCGTTGTCGAAGGAGCTGCGCCTGGCGTTGCAGTATCCGGAGGGAGCGGCAGTTTAGGAATGCTGAATTCTGAATGCTGAATGCTGAATGATTGTTCTAGGCGCGGTCGTGAGACCGCGCTCATCAGCATTCAGCAATCAGCATTCAGCATTCCAAAAAAAAGGGCAGTCGCCATTATTGACGACTGCCCTGCGGTTGTTGCGGGCGACCCGGCTCCCCAGCAACTCACGGCTCCCTGCCGTAAATATTCAGGCCGCCTGCACCCTCCTTCAGAGCAAGTGATGTACCGCTCGATTTCCTTCTGATTTATGCCGCTGGGCGCCGGATTCGGGGGACCTCACCCACAAAAATCGTGGGTCGATTACATTTTTGATCTGCTCCCAGGGAAACGCCCGTTTCTGACGGCAACCGTGATTGCGGTTTGGTTGATTCTGGTAGCTTCTGTCGAGATTGGTGCGCAGGAAGCGGGCGCGGCCGCCGGAGCCTCACCGAAGGCGGGTGTCGTAGCCGGACGCGTAGTCGATGTCCGCACGGGCACCGGCATCGAGAAGGTGCTGGTGCTCGTGGAGGACGGCGGGCCATCGACCCAGACCGATGCCACCGGTGCGTTTCGGCTGGCGTCGGTAACCCCGGGGTCTCACCGGTTGTTCATCTCCGTTGTCGGCTACATCCTTGTCCGGCGCGACGTGCAGGTATCGGCTGGCGGGACGATCGACCTCACGATTCCGCTCAGCGAAGGCACGGGAACGTACACCGAAAACGTCACGGTGGCGGCCGACCGTTTCCGCGCGCCCGAACCCGGCGTCGCCTCCCAGCAGATGCTCGGCAGCGCGGACATCCAGAACCTGCGCGGCGTCCTCGCCGACGACCCTCTCAGGGCGGTCCAGGTACTCCCTGGTGTGGCTGCCGCCGATGACCTGCGCAGCGAATTCAGCGTGCGGGGGAGTCCTTTCACGCACTTGAACATGACGGTCGATGGCTTCTCGACCCCATTCCTCCTGCACACCGTTCGCGCGGTCGAGGATCAGTCGGCCTCGGGCTCGGTGGCGATGATCAACAGCGACATCCTGGAGGACGTGACGCTTCTGAACGGCGGCTACGCGCAGCGCTACGGTGACCGAACCGGCGCGGAACTGGATTTCCGGCTGCGCGAAGGATCCCGGGAGCGCCGCCAGGCGCGGGTCGCCGTCAGCGGAACGAGCGCGTCCGTGGTTGTCGAAGGACCGATTGGCGGCTCGAAGCGAGGCTCGTGGCTCGTCACCGCGCGCCAGAGCTACCTGCAATTGCTGGTGGAGCGGCTGCTCGATGAAGGCGACGGCTTCAATTTCGGCTTCTCCGACACGCAGGGGAAGGTCGTATTCGATCTGTCTCCGACCGAGCGTGCCGAGTTCACCGTGATCGCCGGCCACTCGAAGCTCGAGGAGCGCCGCGAGGATCTCGATAGCCAGGATCTGTTCACGGGACGCAATGCGTCGGCGATTGCGATTGGCAGCTGGCGCCTGACGCGGTCGCGCGGCGTTCTGACGGCGCGCCTGCTTGGCTCGTTCAACCAGTTCAGCAATGACGCCGCCGATTTCGTCACCCTCGACGACGGTCACGACAAGGAGGCCGCGGGAAGGGTTGATGGGAGCCTGACGCTGACGCGTCATCTTCAAGTGGACGGCGGCGGCCAGGCGGAATACGTGGACCAGAGCCGGTTTCGTCAGCGATTCAGCGGCGCAATCGGCCGCTACCGGACGATCAACGACTTTCACGGGCGCGCGACTCGTTCAGGCGGCTATGCGACAGTTCGCATGACCGCTGGTCCGCTGACGCTCGTGCCGGGCGCTCGCGTCGATCACTGGACGCTGACGGATGAGACCACGGCGTCTCCCTGGCTGCAGCTTGATCTGCAGCTGCCGCATGCGTCGTCGATCCGCGCTGGCGGCGGCATCTATCGGCAATTCCCCGAGTTCGAACAGGTCATCGGCGCGCTTGGACTGGCCGGCGCGCCGGCGCAACGCGCCGAACAGTACGACGTCGGATTCGAGCAGCGTCTCGGCTCGTCGATGCGCTGGACGGTCACGCTCTTCGATCGCGAAGAGGATGGCTTCTTCCGTCGGCCGGGGGCTGAAACCAGGCTGGTCAACGGTCGAGTGATTCGCGGCGCGGTCACAGCGCCGTACGAAAACCAGCTCGAAGGCTTTGCCCGCGGCGTCGAGTTCCTGTTGCAGCGCCGGAACACGCACGGGGTCTCGGGATGGTTGGCGTATTCGTACGGCCGGACGCAGCGAACTGACAACCAGACGCACGAGACGTACTGGGCCGATCTCGATCAACGGCACGCCGTCAACCTGTACTTGTCCTTCAGGATTTCCGATCGCACCAACCTGAGCACGAAGATTCGCGCCGGTACCAATATTCCCGCGCCTGGCTATTACGTGCAGCAGGGAACCGATTTTTTCGTATCGTCGACCCGCAACACGTTGAGGCTGCCAACCTACTCACGCGTCGACGTCCGGGCAAATCGCACGTTCAACTGGTCGCGCAAGCGACTGACGCTGTTTGCCGAGGTGATCAATCTCCTGAATCGCGAGAACGTGCGATTCAATCCGCCTGGAGTCAACACGGCGACCGGCCGAGTCTCGAATCTCTACGAATCGCTCATTCCAATCGTCCCCTCCGCGGGGATTCTCATTGAATTCTGATGACGAGCATCGACCTAAATTGCGATATGGGAGAGTCGTTCGGCGCCTTTACGATTGGTGCCGACGAAGCGGTCATGCCGAGCATCTCCTCCGCCAACGTCGCCTGTGGTTACCACGGCGGCGATCCTTCGGTGATGCGGCGGACCGTGCGGCTCGCGCGCGAACACGGCGTCGCCGTCGGGGCGCACCCGGGATTTCCCGATCTCGTCGGCTTTGGCCGCCGCGAGATGCGCGTCGCGCCGCAAGAAGTCGAGGACCTCGTGCTGTATCAGATTGGCGCGCTTGCCGCCATTGCCCACAGCGAAGGCGTCCGGCTGTCGCACGTCAAGCCGCATGGCGCCCTGTACAACATGGCGGTCAAGGATCGAACGCTTGCTGACGCCATCGCGCGAGCTGTCGCGGCCGTCGAGCGATCGCTGATCCTCTTCGCGCTTCCGAATTCCGATCTCGCTCGCGCCGGTGAGTCGGCAGGTTTGCGAGTCGCGCTCGAAGGGTTCGCGGATCGGACGTACGAACGAGACGGGTCGCTGACGCCACGGTCGCGGCCGGGAGCGGTTATTCACGACGTCGACGTCGTCGTTCATCGCGCCGTGCGCATGGCGACAGAGGGCGCGGTGATCGCAGCTGACGGCTCAGCGCTGGCGATGCGAGTCGATACGATCTGCACGCACGGAGACACGCCCGGAGCGCAGGCGTTGACGGCAGCGCTTCGGGCTGGCCTCGAGCGCGCGGGTGTCAAGGTTGCCGGTCTCGCGGGACCTGCGCGTTGAGCGGCATTTTCGACTGGTGGAAAGACGGCACTCCCGAGGGCCGGCGCGCCGTGATCGCGGCCGGACTCGGGTGGATGCTCGACTCTTTCGACGTCACGCTCTTTGCCCTCGTGCTTCCGGCTCTTCGACGCGATCTCGAACTGTCGCCAGCAGCCGGTGGCGCGCTTGGATCCATCGCGCTGCTCGCAGCGGCTGCCGGCGGCGTCGGCTTCGGCTGGGTCTCCGATCGATTCGGCCGCACACGCGCGCTAATGGGGAGCATCGTCCTCTACTCCATCTTCACCGCCGCCTGCGGCCTCGCCACCACGTTCAATCAGTTCGCGCTCTTTCGAATCGGCCTGGGCCTGGGGATGGGCGGCGAGTGGGCGAGCGGCGCCACGCTGGTGTCGGAGACGTGGCGAGACGAACACCGCGGCAAGGCGCTTGCGCTGATGCAGAGCGCCTGGGCGATTGGCTATGCGCTCGCGGCTGCGGTGAATTACTTCGTTCAGCCGGCCTTTGGCTGGCGCGCCGTTTTCTTCGTCGGCATTCTCCCGGCGTTCCTCACGCTGTGGGTCCGGCGCAGCGTCCGCGAACCTGACATCTGGCAGGAGGCGAGACGGTCCCGCGTGGCATCACCGAGCGTTTCCAGGCTCTTCACCCGTGACCTCGCGCCGCTGACGATCGCGCTGACGGTCATGAATGCGTGCACGCTGTTCGGATGGTGGAGCTTCAATCTCTGGCTGCCGAGCTATCTCCAGGAGCCGCCGTCGCGCGGAGGACTCGGGCTGCAGATGCTCTCGAGCTCCACGATGATCGTGGTGATGCAGATCGGCATGTGGTTCGGCTACATCACCTTCGGATTCGTCAGCGATCGGATCGGCCGGAAACCCACCTACATCGGCTACCTTCTTGCCGCCGCACTTCTCTTGTTTCTGTATGTGTCGGTCAGTGCTCCGCTGGTTCTGCTGGTGCTTGGACCATTTGTCGCGTTTTTCGCCACCGGTTACTTCAGCGGGTTCGGAGCCGTCACCGCCGAAATTTTTCCCACTTCCATTCGCGGAACCGCCCAGGGCTTCACCTACAACGTCGGCCGCATTGTCAGCGCCGCCGCGCCCTTCACCGTAGGGACCCTGGCACAGACTCAGGGCTTCGGCACGGCGTTATCCATCTCGTCGCTGGCGTTCCTCGCAGCCGCCGCCACGTGGATCTGGATTCCCGAAACACGAGGCCGCGCTCTGGCATAAGATCAAGTTCATCGGCAAAAGGTGGCTGGCACCTTTCCGGGAAAGGTGCCAGCCACCTTTTGCATCCTCGAAGGCGAGCGCACGCATGTTGAAAGGCACACGAACGGTCCAGGTGACCAAGATTCAGCCCGTGAGCATTCACGGCCAGCTTTCCCTGGACGTGTACTTCATCGATCCGGACGATCCGCAAGGACAGGTACGGCTCGCGCGCGTCGGCGGCGAGTCGGTTCCACGCAACCTCGAGGCTGGCGATACCGTTGATTTGCATTACATGGTGGGCGTGGTCACGAACATCACGAAAAAGTCCAGTTAGGATCCTTGTTACCCCTGGAGTTCCGAGAATGCGTGGTTTGATGTCTTTTCCTGTCCGCGTCGCGATCCGCTCGCGCGGGGCTCTTCTTCTACTGCTGCTGGTCACAGTCGTTGGCGCGGCGCCACTCGCGCAAACCCCGCAGGCCCCGGCTGCGCCGAAGCCGTCTGCGCCGAAACCTGCCGCGCCGGCGACGGAATCGGCTACTTCGACGCGAGATCTCCCGTCGGCACGCTCGATCCTCGATCGGCACATCAAGGAAATGGGCGGCCGCGCCGCGATTCTCGCGCATAGCTCGACGCACGCGACGGGAACGATTTCGATGACCAGCAACGGCATTACCGGAGCGATAGACGTGTACGCCGCGAAACCGGACAAATCGCTGGTCAAAATCAGTCTCGGCGGGATTGGCGACATCGTTGAAGGGTTTGATGGCACCTACGGCTGGACCCTGCAACCGCTGACCGGCCCCATGCTGTCGGAAGGAAAGGAACTGGCGCAGAAGAAATTCGATGCGGACTTCTACAGCGATCTGCACCAGGAAGGGCGCTACGCCTCGATGAAGACCGTTGAAAAGACCAGCTTCGATGGCCGTCCGTGCTACAAGGTTGCCCTGACGCGGAAGGAGGGCGGCGAGGACATTGAGTATTACGACGTGCAGACCGGGCTCAAGGCTGGCGCCGTGCTCACCCGCGAGAGCCCGATGGGACCGATTACCGCAACCCAGGTGCACTCGGATTACAAGAAGTTCGGCGACCTGCTGCTGGCAACGACCATGAAGCAGACTCAGATGGGGGTCGAGCAAATACTCAAGATCACGTCGTTCGAATTCGATAACGTCCCGCCGTCAACCTTCGATCCTCCAGCGCAGATCAAGGCGCTCATCAAGTGAGGCGACTTCGCGCCGCCGTCGCGGTCGTAGCTGTTGCTCTGGCTGGACTGGCAGCGGCGCAGGTGCCGCAGTCGAGCGAGACGTTCGACGCGGCGTGGACGATCATTCGCGATACCCATTTCGACAAGACGATGAACGGCCTCGATTGGGACGCCGTTCGTGCGGAGCTCAAGCCCCGCGCCGCGGCAGCCAGGACACCGGCCGAATTGCGGGCCGTCATTCGCGACATGCTCCAGCGCCTCGGGCTCTCACACTTCGCGCTGATTCCCGCTACCGCCGATGTTCCCGGTGACGCCGGGTCGGGAGATGCGAGCGGCGATCCCGGCATCGACGTCAGGCTGCTCGGACACGATCTCGTGGTGACCCACGTCAACCCGGAGGTGACGGCGCCGGTCCGGGCAGGCTGGCGCATCACGCAGATCGGTTCAGCAGCGGTCGCCGATCTGTTGAAGGGGATTCCCGAGACGGAAAACGAGCGCATGCAGAAGGTCGAGGCCTGGCGCATTGCCGAGACTCGCCTCCGCGGACCCGCAGGCTCGAAAATCGACGTCACGTTCGAAGATGGCCAGGGCGTATCCGTGAAAACGGCGCTCGAGCGGCGACCCGAGCACGGCAACCCCGTCACCGTCGGCAGCCTGCCGACGATGTACGTCCGCGTCGAACAGGATCGGAAGACGACGCCGTCTGGCAGGACGGTTGGAGTGATCAAGTTCAATGTCTGGATGGCCGCGGTCGATGCGCAGTTTCAGCAGGCGATGGATGATTTCCGCCACGCCGACGGCATCGTCATCGATCTCCGCGGCAACCCTGGCGGGCTTGCTGCCATGCTGATGGGCATCTCCGGGCACTTCGTCAGCGAACGCGTGTCGCTCGGTGTGATGAAAACCCGGGAAGGTGAACTGCGCTTCGTTGCCAACCCGCGTCTCGTCAACGCCTCGGGCCAACGTGTCGACGCGTTCGCCGGACGGGTCGCGATCCTGGTCGATTCCATGAGCGGCAGCGCATCGGAGTGCTTCGCCGGCGGGATGCAGTCGATCGGACGGGCGCGCATTTTCGGCCAGACCTCGATGGGGCAGGCGCTTCCGGCGCTCTTCGATCGGCTTCCGAACGGCGACTTGCTGATCCACGCGTATGGCGATTTTGTAACCGCCAACGGCACCCGCCTGGAGGGCCGCGGGGTAATTCCGGACGAATCGGTTCCGCTGGAGCGCGCCGATTTGCTCGCCGGGCGGGATCGGACGCTGGAGGCGGCGCTCGCCTGGATCGACCAGTCGAAGGGTTCGAGAACACCGCAACATCCCTGAAATTGGACGTTTGCGGCGACGATTGTTGCGCTGACGTGAGGTCTTTGCTAGACTACACAGACCGCCAACGGATCTCTCTTTCCAGCCATACACGGTTATTCTCGGGGGAGTTGAATGGAGCAGCGCCGGCTGCGTCTCGGTGACATATTGGACGACTACTGTCCGCGCGAGCGACGGCTCACCAATCACGCCGTCGTCGCGATGATCGAAGAAGACGTCAAGCAGACCCGCTGTACGACGTGCGATGCTGAGCACGCGTACAAGGGAGGGAAAGTCCCGAAGCGGCGGAAGAAAGAAACCACGGCGACGCTCTACAAGGAAGTACTCGCCGGCCAGACGTCGCGCGAAGACGCGCACATTGTCATCCCCCACGATTCAGACGAGACTGAAGAGCAACCGACGCCGGCTGTTGCCGCGCCGGTTGAAGTAACGGCCCCCGTTGATCCTCCTTCCGAGCCGGTGGTTGAAAGCGCGGTCGAAGAAGTCGTTGCGCCAGCTGACAGCGGCGAAACGGACGAGATGCCGACCGAGCTCGAAGAGGGACCGGTTCACAGGCCGTTGATTCGGGCTCAGCTTCCCCGCATCGAAGGACAGAAGGAAGAGCGCCGGCTGCCGGACTTCACGATTCGACAACGCGGCAACGGTCACTTCCGTGGCGACGCGCGGATGAAGCCGCATCGTCACGGTGGAAATGGCCACGCCGGAAACGGCGGGGCGAACGGCAATCGCACGCAGGGTGGATCACGATTCGCCGGGCAGCGGCCTTCCGGTGCGGGCGGTCGCGGCCAGTCCGGCCGCGGCGGCGGACAGTCGGGATTCCGCTCCGGCCAGCGGCAGGGTGGCGGCAGGAAGCGCTCCCGCTAGCCCTCCGCCGTCGCGCTTCGGCGTGTTGCCGCGCTCGCGATCCGCTAGAGACACGCCTGACGCACCTCCTCGCGTCCACGAGGGCTGCAAACCATGACGGATCTCTCCAATAAAACAGGACTGATAGTCGGCATCGCCAATAAGCGCTCGATTTCCTGGGCCATCGCGCAAGCGGCCTCGGCGGCGGGCGCCAGGCTCGCCATCACCTATCAGGGTGATCGGCTCGAAGAGAATGTGCGCGAGCTCTCCGCCGGCCTCACCAATCCGTTGATTCTCCCTTGCGATGTGACCGACGACGGGCAGATCGCGGCGGTGTTTTCGGAAATCGAACGCGAGTTCGGTGGCCTCGACTTTCTCGTGCACGGCGCGGCATACGCCCCGCGCGAAGAGCTCGCGTCCGACTTTCATTTCGTCGATACGACCAGGGTCGGTTTCAAGCTGGCGATGGACGTCAGCGCCTACTCGCTAATTGCGCTGTCGCGCGGTGCGGCGCCGCTGATGGAGAAGCGCGGCGGCGGCAGCATCCTGACGCTCACCTACCTCGGAAGCGAGCGCGTCTTTCAGAATTACAACGTGATGGGGGTTGCCAAGGCCGCGCTGGAAGCGTGCGTGCGTTATCTCGCGGCCGATCTTGGTCCGCGGGGCATTCGCGTCAACGCCATCTCCGCCGGTCCGATCAAGACGCTCGCCGCGGCAGGCATCTCGGGCTTCTCGACGATCCTTCAGCATTACCGCGACCGCGCCCCCTTGCGGCGTACCGTTGATACCGCCGAGGTTGCCGATGCGGCGATGTTCCTGCTGAGTTCCGCGGGCCGCGCCGTCACCGCAGAGGTCATGCTGGTCGATGCCGGATTCCATGCGATGGGAATGTAGGGGGATCGTGAAATGCTGAATGCTGAATGCTGAATGCTGAATGCTGAAGGGCTTTTAATGCAGACTCAGCATTCTGTCCGGATCTTGCATTGCATAGACGATCATCGGAGGCATTAGCACGATGAAAAGAATGGCTTCGGTAATGCTCGCCCTCGCACTCGCCGCTCCGCTCGGAAGCATGGCTTGCGGTGGAGCTGCCACCACTCGCGCGCCGGCCAACGGGCCGGTAGACGATGCGACGATCACGACCCGGGTGAAAACGGCGTTGCTCAACGAAAAGGGAATGGACCCCACCAGGATCGACGTTCAGACGTCCCACGGGGTCGTGACGCTGAGCGGCAGGGTGAAGAACAAGGACGACGAGAGCAAGGCGCTCGCGGTGGCGCGCACCATCCGTGGCGTCTCGGACGTGAAGTCATCGCTGCAGATCGAGTAGCGTTCACGCCGCTCGTCGATCCCGCGCGGCCGGGATTAAGATCGCCCCGTGCGTGATCTCACGCTTCGCGTCAGCAGCGTCCGCAAAGCAACACCATCCTCGGTCATCGTCTCAGTCGGCCTGGACGGCGCTCCCTTTTCCTATCGCGCCGGCCAGGTCGCCTCTCTCGCCCCATCCGAAGTGACTACGCGCGTTCCGTACTCGATTGCGTCCGCACCGGAAGAAACGTCGGCGGACTCCACGATTCAGTTCCTCATCAAGCTGGACTCGCATGGGCGCTGGGGTGATCGTTTCGAGCCGCTGCGAAAAGGATGCTCGTTATCGGTCCGCGGGCCCTCGGGTTCTTTCGTCTTTCCAGACGATCCACTGGAGCAGCGGTTCCTCTTCATCGCCGGAGGTACCGGTATAGCGCCGTTGAGATCAATGATCCGGCACGCAGTCCTCACAGGGAGGTCTGGCTCCATCGCGCTGCTGTACAGCGCCCGGACGCCGGCCGATTTTGCCTATCTCACCGAACTTCGCCGAATGGAGCGCCAGGGACAGCTGCACCTGTCGACGACCGCCACTCGCGAAATTCCCAATCGCTGGCGCGGCGCCCGTGGCCGCATCGTCGCCGCGCAGCTTGCGCCTCTCGTCGAGGATCCGGCAACGCTGTGCTTCGTCTGCGGCCCGGCGGCGATGGTGTCGGACGTTCCGCCGATGCTTCAACAACTGGGAATTGATTGCACGCGGATACGGCTCGAAGACTGGTAGGAATCTAGAGAATTCCTGAAGCGGCCTTCTGGATCTCGAGGTCCGTCAGTTCCGGGAACTGGGGCGCTGACTCGGATCGCGTCGTGTCCCGTCCGCCGGGGCGCTTGCGCCGGGACTTGTCCTGATACATCCGGCTGTCTGCGGTCGCCAGAAGCGCCTCGTACGATTCGCCATCCTGCGGGAACACCGCGGCGCCGACGCTGATTCCGAGTTCCACGCGTTTCCCCGGGCGGGCTTCGAAATACACGTCGTCGATGCTCTGTTGCAGCTCGGCGCGCTTGGTCTGCGCTTCCTCCGCGTCGCAGCCCGACAGCACGACGATGAACTCGTCGCCCGCGTACCTCACGCAGATGTCGTACGGGCGGATCGCGGTGCGAAGCACGCGAGCCACTTCGCACAGCGCACGATCGCCGACGTGATGGCCGTGGCTGTCGTTGATGCTCTTGAAGTCGTCCAGGTCCATGACGAGCAGCGACACTTCCTGCTTCAGCCGTTCGGCGCGCGCAAGCTCGCGCGTCAGGTGCATGAAGAGGAAACGGGTGTTGGGCAGGCCCGTCAACGGGTCGGTCAATGAATCTTCCTTGGTCTGTTCGAACAGCATCGAGTTGTTGATGACGGCCGCGGCCTGTTCGGATACGCGATCGAGCAATCGGCGGTGATCGTCGCGATAGTAAGTCGCTTCGACGTGATAGACCGACAAGGTGCCGATGAACCGTTCGCTGAAGAGCAGCGGGCAGACCAGCGCCGACTGAAGGTTGGTCTGGACATCGGCGAGCCCGGCCGCTTCGAGATCGGCGCTCGGGCGCGCGTTCACCAGCGCGCGGCGATTGCGCGCCACCCAGCCGGTCAGCCCCTCGCCGGTGTGCACGCTGATCTTCTGGATGATCTCGGCGTCCACCCCGGTCGCGAAGCGGCAGCGCAGCGTCTCCGTGTCCTCGTCGTAGAGGAACAGCGCCGCGCACGAGAACGGCACCAGGTTGCTGAGCTTGGCCGAAATCAGCGCCATCGTGTCCGATACGCCGAGGCTCGTTCCCATCGCCTGCGCGATTTCATACAGCGCGTAGATCTCGCGATGCGCCAGCGCGATGTCGTCGAACACGTTCTTCTTCGCCGGCTCGGGCGTCAGCCCCGTGGCCGGCCGGCCGACGGTATGCAGCTGCTCTTCCGGCGCCGTCGTGCGCGGCATGGCCTGCTCGAGCGTCGTCGCTTCACGCTGCAGCGCGGGAAGCAGCTCGATGAACTTCTCCACAACTCTCGGATCGAGGCCTTTGCCCGCTTCCTGCTGCAGGAGTCCGATCGCGGCGTCGTACCCCATCGCCTTGTGGTACGGCCGCTCTGCCATGAGCGCGTCGAAATAGTCGACGACCGACAGGATGCGAGCGCCCAGGGGAATTTCCTCGCCCTTGAGCCCGGCGGGATAGCCTTTGCCGTCCCATCGCTCGTGGTGGCTCAGGATCAACGGCGACACCGGATACGGGAACGGCACCGCGCTGATGATGTCGGCGCCGACCTTTGGATGCGCCCGTATCTTCTGGAACTCTTCCGGCGTCAGCGGCCCCGGCTTCGATAGGATGTGCTCGGGTACGGCCAGCTTGCCGATGTCGTGCAGCAGCGCCGCCGTCTTCACTCCCTGGATGTCGTTCTCCGACATGCCGAGCGCGCGGGCCAGCGCCGCCGCATACAACTGCACGCGGCGGATGTGCGACTGCGACGTCTGATCCTTCGCATCAATCGCGAGCGCCAGCGCTTCAATCGTGGCGAGGTGCAGATCCGCCATCTCGCGGACGTGCCGCTGCTCGTCCTCAATCCGGCCCAGATAGACCTTGTAACCGTGATAGGTGACGTAGAGCGGCGCCACCGCCAGCGGCAGCACCCACCAGACCGACAGCAAGGCGAGAATCGTCAGCGAAGCCGCGGCAACCCCGGCGCCGACGAAATAACTCGGCGCGCTCCAGAGAAAATTCTCGTTCCAGATTTTCAGGACGTTCTGACGGGTCGAGAGAGCGATTGCTGTCGCGACCATCGCGGTGTTGACCAGGAAGTACGAACTGGCCGCACCAACGAGCGGCTTCGAGGAGCTCCAGAAATTGAAGTGCGTGAGATCGGTGCCGATTGGCTTTCCACCCAGGTAACCGTAGATGGCCCCCGCCGCCTGCACGGTAATGATCAAACACCCCATGCTGAAGAGCGTTCGATAGAGCGGATTGCGTTCCTTGATTCGGAACGAGCACTGGCTCCACGCGCTGGCCGCGGCCACGAGCATCGTCTCGTTCGGTCCCAGCAACAACAGAGACGCAAAATCAACGGCGTACGAGACCGACATCGTCGAGCCGCTTCGTGCGAGCGGCAGGTTGACCTTGAATACCGACGTCAGCGACGACAGCGTCAGCAGGAGCAGGAAGAGCGTCGGCTGCTGGAATGTCCTGAACGGAAAGAAATACCCGAGCAGGGCTGCGCCCACGCCGATGACACCGCAGACGAACAGCCGTGCGGGAAGCGGCAGGGACTTCATTGATTCGTGTCAGGGGACAACGGACAAGAGACAAGGGAAAAGGCACAAGGCACGAGGGACAAGGTCCAGACGACGTCGTCCTCGATCGCGTCAGTGCTCGTGCCCCAGACGATGTTGTCTTCGTCGGTAGAGGTGCCCCACACGACGCTGCCGCACGTCTGCTGATCGCAGTCGAGCCCCCAGACGGTGGCCGCGCAGTCATTCCCGGAGCATGCGGTTCCCCACACGATGTTGTCTTCCGTGCTGGGCCCCCAGACCACGTCGCTGCACTTCGCGTCTGAACAGCTCGTGCCCCACACGATGTTGTCTTCGTCGTCGATCGATCCGCGGATGATGCTGCCGCAGTCATCGGCGCGCTTGCACACGCTGCCCCAGACGATGTTGTTGCCGTCGGCGGTGTTCGACGCGCCCCAGGTCACATCGAGCCGCCATGCGTTCGCATCGGGCTTCAGCACTCCTCCGCCGATGCGATGATTACCCCAGTTGATGTGCTTGTTCCACGGTGTGGGATCCGAAATCGACGGCGCCTCCGCGCCGGGCGTGGATGCGGCAAGCGATTTCGCCATCTGCACCGCCCCGCGCGCGTTCAGGAAGCCGGCGCCCTGCGTCATCTCGTTGTAGCGCGTCTTGTGCTCGGCCGTGTATTGCAGGATCGCCTTGACCAGATTTGGCGTCAGCGCCGGGTTCGCCTGCAGCATCAATGCGATCGTGCCGCTCACGACGGGTGCAGCCATGCTCGTGCCGGTGAGGCTGAGGTACGGCTGTGTTGCCGTGTCAACCGTTCCCCATAGCCGCGCGGCAGGGTGCGTCGCGAACAGGAGACTGGACGGATCGGCAAGCGACTCGATGCCGACACCGGGTGCGACCACGTCGGGTTTCGCGCTGTAGTCGATGAAGCTCGGCCCTCGAGAGCTGAAGGGCGCGACCGTATCATCGGCGCGACTGATTGTGCCGTTGTGGCTGGACGCGCCGACGGTCAACACCCATGGCGCATTGCCGGGTGCGGTGATGCCACCGTACTGGGGAAGCCCTTGCGCGTTGCGTCCAAGATTGCCGGCCGCGGTGACGACGACGACCCCGGCTTCGACCGCTCGCTTTGCCGCGAGCGTCAAGGGATCCGTGTTGTAGGACTCGTACACACCGGCGGCGACCGACAGGTTGATGACCCGAATGTTGTACTGGAGACGATGTTCGACGGCGTAGTCGAGCGCCGCGATCACGTTGCTGATGTAGCCGAAGCCTTCGCCGTCGAGCACCTTGAGGACGACGAGGTTTGCCGCCGGCGCAATGCCGCGCCGCGCGCCGTTGGAATCGTAGCCGCTGCCCGCGAGGATTCCAGCAACGTGGGTCCCATGGCCGTAGTCGTCGTAAGGCTGCGATTGAAAGTCGACGAAGTCCGCAAAGTGCGTAACGCGATCGCTGCCGAGGTCGTCGTGCCAGGCGGTGACGCCCGAGTCAATGATCGCCACGCCGATTCCCGACCCGTCGAATCCAAGGTTTTCGCGGACCCACTTTGCACCGATCGTCGCGGCGGTTCGCTCCATCGTTCCCTGGACGGGACGGTCGAGTCGGACACCGGTCACCCCTGGCCGGCTCGCGAGTGCCTCGAGCGCGGCGTTCGGTATGAGCGCGACCTGGCTTCCGAGCAGACGGAGCCGCCGGCCGGGAATCCCCTTGAGCGACCGAATCACGCGATCGGTTGCGTTGGCGTCGGTGGTCTCGATGATGACGCGAGACGATCCGCGTCCACTCTGGGCGCGGGCACGAAGCGGCGTGTCCAGCTTGGCGCCGGATGCTCCGCCGGCCTGTGCCAGCGCGGGCACCCCGGTCAGGACCAGGAGCCCGATCAAGATGAGGGAGCGCTTGACCATTTCGAAGGGCCCGGGGTGAAAAGAGATCGAACGCGTTCCCGAATGTGCAAACTTGCTGCCTGAACGCGGAGCCTTCCAGTGAATGAGTATTTTACTTCGCCATCTAGTACTTACGCGATCCGGCGGAGCGTATTGTTAGGGTACGTACAGCGCAGAACCGTGATCGATGCGACGGTTTCGTAACCCGGAATACAAAGTCGTGATCGGTACCATGGTTTTCTGGAACCGCTTTGGCCACGGCGCGTTTCAGTTTGCGTCACGGGCCACCGACTTGGCCGGGCGCTGGTCGCCTTCGAGGCCATACTCGACGATCTTGCGATACAGCGTGCCGCGGCTGATTTCAAGCACGCCGGCCGCCTGTTTCTTGTTCCAGTTGACCGCCTCGAGAACCCGAACGATGTGCGCGCGCTCGGCGTCGGCCAGCGAGGGCAGCCGCTGCCGTGTCGCGTCGGGAGGCGCTTCGACCGCGTGCAGAAATTCGACATCGTTGCCGCGAATCGAGCGGCCTGGCGACGACAGCGCCGCCCGGGCGACCGTGCTCTCGAGCTCGCGGATGTTTCCTGGCCAGTGATACTGCATCAGCAGATCCATGGCCTCCTTCGAGAAGGTTTTGCCGTCGAGCGGGAGGCCGTTGGCCGCGCAGTAGCGCGCCAGGAAGCGCTGGGCGAGAACGGGGATGTCGCTGCCGCGCTCGCGGAGCGACGGTAGCCGGATCGAGAAGGCGTTGACGCGGTAGTAGAGGTCTTCGCGAAATCTCGAGTCACGAACGAATTGATCGAGTGGCCGATTGGTCGCGGAGATCAACCGGAAATTCACTTCGATCGGTTCGTTGCCGCCAAGCCGCTCGAAGCGACGTTCTTCGAGCGCCCGCAACAGCTTGGCCTGGCCGACCAGCGCGAGATCGCCAATCTCGTCGAGGAACAGCGTGCCGTTGTTGGCCATTTCGAGCCGGCCCGGCTTGCGATCGTGGGCGCCGGTGAACGCGCCTTTTTCGTAGCCGAACAGCTCAGATTCGAATAACGTGTCGGGAAGCGCGGCGCAGTTCACGCCCTGAAACTTGTTCGTCCCGCGTCGGCTCAACTCGTGGATCATCCGGGCGACGACTTCCTTGCCCGATCCCGTCGGTCCGAGAATCAGGACCGAGATGTCGGATTTCGCCGCGGTGCGGATCCACTCGAACACGACCAGCATTTTTTCGTCGCGTCCGATCATCTCGCGGAAACGCTGGACCGCAGGCGAGCGATCTTCGTGGCTCACCGTCGCGCGCCGCTCGAGGAACTCGTCGAGCAGATCGCGCACCGTGTCGCTTGGCGGCTGGACGAAGGCGTAGCGAGGCGTGCCGCCTCCGGCGATCTTGCCGGCGACGCCAAACGTCACCAACTCGCGCATGCAGTTCTCGACGTCGAGCCGCATGCGGCCGAACGTCTGCATCAGCGACTCGACCTCGAAGGACTCGTCGGGACGCGCGCACAGGAATCGCAGAAGTCCCGCGCGAAGGGGCGACTGCACCAGCGCGTGAAACCGGGCTTCGACTTCCGCCGGATCGACTCGGCGGGATACCGATACGTTCTCCATATCGCTCATGACGGACGATCCCCGGCAGCCGCGGCCGGCGGCGTCCCCTTGCTGGCGCGGTAGTATTCGGATTGAAACTGCTCGATCAGCCGTTTCATCTCAACCGCGTCCGATTTTCGATGGCCGTGGCAGCGCACAGGGCTCGCGCCGCCCGAACTCTCAATCATGACGTCCGCAAAGAATAAGTTTCGGTCGATCAGCACCGACGCGACATGGGCCAGATGCATCGATTGTTCCCGGCCGCCGAAAAACTGCGGGGTGAAGTGGACGACGCTCGTCGGAGTGACCGACACCTGCGTCGGAAACCACAGGTTGCCGCGGCTGAACCGGCTCGCCCGGAACACGTGCGGTCCGGGCAGAGGACGTCCCTTGAACCAGAAAAACGCGACAACCGCGCCGGCCAACACGAGTGCCAGCGCGATCCACGGTGCGACACCGGGACCCGAACTGATGTCATTCATGGTCAACTCGAAGACGGTTGCGGGGAGCGGATTACCTTCGCCCGGAACCTTCCGGGTGTCAAGGGAATTCCCCGACGTTACGCCTGCCCACTGATGCTATCTTAAGGACTGGTTCTACTAGGTTCTGCGAGGTTCTACAGGGTTCTACGAGGTTCGTTCGACGAACTCAGAACGAACCCCGCAGAACCCTGTAGAACCTCGTAGAACCCAGTAGAACCTGTAGATGCCGGGAGGTTCGTCAGTGCCCCACCGAGCGCCCGGGTCTCCGGGCCATAGCAAGGCAGAGCATTACCTCACAGGAAAGGCGATTCGCTACTATCGACCGCGCGGCAGCGCCGACGTCCGCCAGCTCATCGACGGCGGGTTTCAGGCGTTCAATGCCGGCCGACTGTCCGAGGCCTGCCACATCTTCGCGGAGAAGATG
>Ga0207701_10001098_pt1 | contig 28529 bp, 29 predicted proteins | sample KBSSwiSSwithPhiX_FD_184294 | JGI IMG/M metagenome (GOLD analysis project Ga0207701, IMG submission 184294) | Switchgrass rhizosphere bulk soil microbial communities from Kellogg Biological Station, Michigan, USA, with PhiX - S5 (SPAdes) (version 2) | ecosystem: Environmental > Terrestrial >... | reverse complement strand
GGCCGCGCTTTTGATCAGGGCGCTACAGTCCGGCTCCGCGGTGCAATCCGTTGCGGTGCGAGACTATTTTGCTTCTTGGGTCCGTCCATTGCCGACTACTTATGAATTCGTCACCGCCCTCTTGTGCAACTCCATCGATCTATATCCAGCGGGCATCACCATCCCGCGGGGTGCTGCGCTCGGATTGTTTATCATGCTCTGTCTGGCAGCGACTGATTTCATTATTGCCGCTCGTCGAGGTTGTGAGTGTCTCGTTCTGCCGCTCGGCGCCGCAGCACTCGGTATGGCGTTCGGGACGCTGGCAATCGGAGCGACGCTCAATAGCTGGTCACCTGGCGTGCCCTGGTATTTGTTTCGCCACTATGTCGCCACGCTGCCGTTCCTTGTTGTCGGTATGATGTTCCCTTTCCGCCACCTGTCACGATCCGCTCTGCCTGGAGTATATATCGCCTGTTCAGCGATGGGGTGTATCCTTCTATTTCGCATGGCAACCATGCTGCGATAGCCGCCTCTGAACAGTCGGATCGTCGGCAAGGTATCATTTCGACGTCGCGCTGGATTCGGGACATTGGGCCCAATGCGACGCGCAGCATCACAAATCACTAGTGGGTAATCCCGCGGCTTTCCACGCGCGAAAACCACCCTTCATCGAGCGCACGTTGCGATAGCCCATTTTTTGCAGGCTCTCTGTCACGAGCGCGGAACGGCTTCCGCCACCACAATAACAAATGATCGGTTGGTCAAGATCCGGAATCTGTTCCTCGATTTCGAGTTCAATTTCGCCGCGCTCGAGGTGCTTCGCGTCGCGTGCGTGGCCTGCCTTCCAATCGGCGTCCGCACGCACATCGATCAAAGTCGCATTCCCGCTCTCAAGTTCGCGCGCAGCGTCGTTAGGCGAAATCTCTTTGATCTTCTCCTTGGCGGCGAGGACCAACTTTTGGAAACGATTCGGCTCCTCCATTTCCTTATTCCTAAAGCAGCTTCCCCACCTCGTCACTCGTAACGCAACGCCTCGATCGGATCGAGCTGCGCGGCCTGGCGCGCTGGATAGAAACCAAAAAATATTCCCACCGCCGCGCTCACGAAAAAGGCCGCAATAATCGAGGGAATCGAGATCAACGTCGGCCAATGCGCTACAACCGAAAGTACTCGCGACGTCCCAAGTCCAAGCAAAATTCCGATCACGCCGCCGACAAGACTTAAACTCACCGCCTCGATCAGGAACTGCGTGAGAATGTCGCGCCCGTGCGCTCCGACTGCCAGTCGCACTCCGATTTCGCGGGTCCGTTCCGTCACGCTCACGAGCATGATATTCATAATGCCGATACCTCCAACGACCAGCGACACACTGGCAATCGCGCCTAACAACAAGGTCATTACCCGCGACGTGGCCGTTGCAGTCTCGGCGATTTCCTGCTGGTTCCGAACGGTAAAATCATCGTCCCGTCCGGCTCGAATATTGTGCCGCTGTCGGAGCAACTCCGTGATCTGGTCCTGGGCCGCAGTGAGATCGGAAGGCGACGCAACCTGGACATTGATGCCGCGCAAAGTGGTCCCGCCGAGGACGCGTTTCATTGCGCTCGTGTAGGGCATGATAACGATGTCATCCTGATCGGTTCCCTGCGGACTGAGCCCTTTCGGCGTAAGCACGCCGGTGATGAGAAAAGGCACGCCCTTGATGCGTAACACCTGACCGACCGGACTTTCGGATCCGTAGATCTGGCTCGCGGTGGTGCGTCCAATCACACAAACCTTATTTGCGCTCCGCACATCTTGTGGAGTGAAGTTCGCGCCGTCACTCAACGGCCATTGCCGGATATCGAAATATTCCGGCGACTCGCCATAAATGCGGGTGAACCAGTTCTGATTGCCGGCCGAAACCTGGCTCGTGGAAATCACTTCCTCGCTGACCGCGATCACTCCGGGCACTTCGCGCCGGATCGCTTCTGCGTCTTCGATCTTGAGCGTGCCGGCGCTTCCCCATCCTGTCCGAATGCCACTTGAGGTGACACTACCGGAAAAGATCAGGATCACATTTTCACCGAGGCTGGCGATTTGTTCTTCGACTTGCGCCTTGGCTCCGTTGCCAATGCTCACCATCGCCACCACCGCGCCGACGCCGATGATAATTCCGAGCGCGGTCAAGACCGAGCGCAGCTTGTTTCGTTGCAAGGCTCGGAAAGCAATCCGGAAGGTCGAGTCCATTCTCATAACGGCGTTGCGTCAGCTTCCTTCTGGGGAGCGCACGCGCCCTCGCGTGCTCCGTTGGCGCCTCGCCGAACGGACGATGGTTCGACGACGGCTTCGTTGTTCTCTTGTGCGCGCAATCTTCTTTGCGGCGAGGCGCCGCAAATCCCGCAATGACGGGACGAGGGCGCGTGTACTCCCCAAACCTCTCGCGCACTACTTTTCATTCAAGTGATACCCTGCCCGGTTTTCTTCATTTCAATCTCGGCGCTCAACCGCTGCATGACTGGCCGATCGGACTGCACAATCCCGTCGCGCATGACAATGTTTCGACGCGCATAAGCCGCGATGTCGGGTTCGTGCGTCACCATCACGATGGTAATGCCTTCCTCATTCAACTTTTGGAAAATGCCCATGATTTCGACGCTGGTGCGGCTATCGAGATTCCCGGTTGGCTCATCCGCGAGTACAATTTCAGGACGATTGATCAAAGCGCGCGCAATCGCGACGCGTTGTTGTTGTCCACCGGAAAGCTGGCTCGGATGATGATCTTCACGACCGGACAATCCAACCGCGGTGAGCACCTCTTTGGCCCGGGTGCTCAACTCGGTATGCGTTAGGTGATGCTCGCCGTAGAGCAAGGGCAGCTCCACATTTTCGAGGGCGGATGTGCGGGCCAGAAGATTAAAACTTTGAAAAACGAATCCGAGTTTGCGATTGCGAATGTCGGCCAGTTGATCTCGATCGAGTCCGGAAACGTCGAAGCCATCGAGCAGGTAACGGCCGCTCGTCGGACGATCGAGACAGCCGAGCAGATTCATGAGAGTCGATTTGCCCGAGCCGCTCGAGCCCATGAACGCGACAAACTCGCCTTTCCCGATTTCCAACGACACGCCGCGCACCGCGTGCACGTCGATCTCACCGGTGCGGTAGGTCTTGTGCACCTCCTCCAGCCTAACGACAGCGCCGTTGCCCGACATCTGGATTGCTAGAACCGGCGCTGTTGCGAGCCCGCCAACGGATTATTCGATGTTTGCGCAGAGGCAGCCGGTCGACCGGTCATCGCGGTGACGACACGATCACCCTCCTTCAGACCCTCGAGCACTTCCGTGGAAATCCCATCACTGATTCCGACCTTTATTTGCACGGGACTTGGTTTCGAACCAGCCGGAGTATAGACCGTCCGATCGGTCAAAACTTCAGCCTGCCGGCCCCGGCGCTCGTGCTGGCCAACCGCCGGCGTCGCGTTCGGCGGTCGAAAACGCAGAGCCGCGTTGCTAATCTTCAACGCGCTGTCTCGGGTCGCGCCGACGATCGAGACATTCGCCGTCATGCCCGGCTTCAATTTCAGATCGGCGTTATTGACACCAATGACCGTGTCGTAAGTCACCACGTTCTGCACCGAAACAGGCGCATTGCGCACCTGCACAACATCGCCGTGGAATGTGCGGCGCGGGAAGGCATCGACCGTAAAATCCACCTTTTGACCGACTTCAACTGTGCCGATGTCGGCCTCGGCGACGGCCGCGTCGATTTGCATTTTCGAAAGGTCGTTTGCGATGATGAAAATGACGGGCGCGCTCAAGCTCGCGGCCACGGTTTGGCCGACATCGACACTCCGCGAAATCACGATGCCATCGATTGGTGAGGTGATGGTGCAGTGCTCGAGGTCGACTTTGGCTCGTTCCAGCGCGCCTTCCTTGATTTTCACATTGGCTTGCGCCTGATGCAGAGTGGCTTTTGCCTGATCGAGATCTGCTTGCGCGGAATTCTGCTTGGCGACGAGTTGTTCCGTTCGTTTCTCAGTCACCTGTGCGAGTTCGAGCGCAGCTTTCGCGCTATCGAGATCGCCCTGTGCCTGCGTCACCGCCGCTTGGAAAACGGCCGGATCAATTTCCGCGACTACCTGGCCGGCCTTTACCGGTGAATTAAAATCGACTGAAAGCTTCGCAATATTACCGGAGATTTGGCTGCCCACCTGCACATTCACGACCGGATTCAGCGTGCCGGTAGCTGTGACGGCTTGCGTAATCGGACCACGCGTGATTGTGCTGGTCTGATATTCTTGGGCGCCGTTTTCGCTCCAGTGGCGGAAGGCGAAAAGCGTGAGAACCAGGAGAAGGCCACAAAACCCAAAAAGGATGGATCGTTTCATCAAAAAAAGCCGCCGACCATGCGCCGACAGCTATTGTTTAGACCGCTCGTTCGAGAATTAGTTACAACAAATCATGCGCCGCTACCTCGAAATCTATTCCATCATGCTGCGCAACTCGCTCATCCGCGAGCTGAGTTTCAAGGCGAATTTCATCCTCTGGATGATCGTGGAGGTGCTCTGGTTTTGCGGACAGATTCTTTTCTTCAGTATCATTTTCGGGCAGGTCGACCGAATCGGCGATTGGACTAAATGGGAAGTCGTTCTGCTCATCGGGACCCACCAGATCATCGCCCAGCTCTTCCAGGCGTTTTTCTTCGTTAATGTGGCGAACGTTCCGGAGCTGGTGCGGACCGGAAAACTCGATTCACTTCTGGTCCTGCCGGTGGACAGTCAGTTCGCTGTCTCGACAAAACAATTCAGTCTCGACAGCGTCATAAACGCCTTTCTCGGCGCAATTGTGGTCATTGTTTCGCTGCGGCAACTGCACGTCGTGCCCGGGCCGCTCGCGATCGTGCTCTATCTCATCGCGCTCGGCTTTGGCATCGCGATCCATTATTCGATCATGCTCACCCTCGCGGCGGTCAGTTTCTGGATCGTTCGCGCCCAGGGTCTGGTTTACGGCTACTTTAATTTTCTCAATATCGCGCGTTATCCTGACGTGATTTTCCCGCAGGTTTTCCGCTGGGTTTTTGGCTGGATTATCCCGGTCATCATCGTGGCGAATATTCCGGCCCGCCTGCTTATCAAGTCGCTTGGCCAACCCGGTTGGCTGATGCTTCATCTGATCGTCGCCGGCACAATTGCAGCTTTGATCAGCCGGGCGTTCTGGCGCTGGGCGCTTCAGCATTATTCGAGCGCCAGTTCCTGAGCCACGGCTCCGTTATGCTGGGAAACAAGCCTCGCCAAAACCGCTTGCGCCAAAATCGAATTGCTCTTAATTAAGCCTCCCCTCATCCGGGCAGAAGAGGATCCTGCGCCCGGAGCATCAACTTTATGGCTAAGAAAACATCTCCAAAGAAGCCGGCCAAGAAAGCCGCGACGCACAAGTCTGCTTCGAAGAAGCCGGCTCATAAGTCCGTTGTGTCGAAGAAGAACGCGGCTCCCGGGGGCAAGCAGAAAGTGACCAAGCCGGTTAAGTCCGCGAACGGCAAGGCTAGGAAGTCGGGGGACCGGAATAACCAATCATTCACCGTCAACGCCAATCACGCCCAAGTGAAACAGCGGCGACTCGATCCGTTCACTAAAGCACAAAAGGAAAAGCTGCTGCAGCTGCGGGATGCGATGGTGGATTCCATGGCGGGCGTCGCGCAAGACACTTTGCGCGCACGCGCAGAGGGAAGTGAAGCGTCAGCTTTCGGTATGCACCAGGCCGATGCGGGCAGTGATGCCTACGATCGCGATTTCGCGCTCAGCCTTTTGTCGCAAGAACAGGACGCGCTTTATGAAATCGATGAAGCGCTTAAGCGCATCGATCTCGGCACCTACGGCAAATGCGAAATGTCGGGTAAGCCGATTCTGCGCGCGCGACTTGAGGCGATTCCGTTTGCTCGTTTCACCGTTGAATGCCAATCGCAACTCGAGAAGCAGAACAAGGCTTCGCGCGTCCGTCAGTCGGTCACTTCGCTCTTTGGCCTAACGGACGAAGAAGCACGCGAAGGCGAAGAAGAAGAGAAGCCGGAAGAAACCAAGGAGTAAACGAACATGCCCCAGGAAATCATCACGCTGGAATGCACCGAGGCGAAAGCCGCCGGAGCACCGCCTTCGCGTTACATGACGACGCGGAACAAGAAAAGCCCGCGCACGCCGAACCGGCTCGAGAAAAAGAAATATAACCCGTTCCTCAAGCGGCATACGCTGCATCGGGAGACCAAGTAACCATGCAACCAAAAACCGCTAAACGCCGCTCCGCTTTTCGTCGCGCCAATCGCACCATGCCGCGCCGTCGCATCGATATCGCGACCGAGGCGATCGATTACAAGAACCCGGATCTGCTTCGTAAATTTGTTACCGAAAGCGGCAAGATTTTGCCGCGTCGGGTCACCGGCATGCCGGCGCACATGCACCGCAAGATCACGCGCGAAATCAAGCGCAGTCGTTCGGTGCTTTTGATGAAGTAACGTGGGGCTGGGATCGTCGATCCCGGTTCAGCGGGCGCCGCAGCGACATTTCCTCAGCGTTATTCAGTTCGTCTGCTGAGGCCTGATCTCTGTCATTTGGCCGTTCATCGAATTAACGAAAGGGTGGCCCCTGAATCTGGGGAGCGGACGCGCCCTCGCGTGCTGTTTGCGGCGCCTCGCCGCAAACCGGGTCGCGCGCTCAAGAGAGCAACGGAACCGACATCGAACCCCCGTCCGTTCGGCAAGGCGCCAAACGGAGTACGCGAGGCGCGTGCGCTTCCCATAACTCGTGCCGCAAAGCACAACCTGCGAAGCAACCGGCGCCCAACATCGTCTGTCGAGCGCCGGCTGATGCAGAAGTGCTCGGGCTGTCCGAAATTACGGAAGGATGCGATCGGTCAACGTGTCGTTGTGGAAAGAAACGTGCTCGCGAAGTTGGAACCAGCCACCTTCTTTTTTGTTCGTTTGCGCGATGCTGTTCTTTTCGTTCTGCGCGAACTTCTCCCAGGAATCATATCGAACCACGGCCAGGTAATTCCAGGCGCCGCCTTCCAGATGGGTCATCAGAACAGCGCCGGCGGAAGTGTCGATGTTGCGATTCGGGGCTTCGCTCAACATTTTTCCAAGATCTTCACGATGACCGGGAGCCGCGCGATAAACCGATACGGTGTAGACCGAACCGGCGGTCTTGCTCGCGTCGCTATCGATTCCCAACTCCTTTGAGAATTCTGCCCAGGACGGCCCGCTAACGAAGGTGTCATCGTGTCTTGCCATCAGAGCACGCTGCGCTGAAGTCATCGCATTGGCGGGAATTTCTACCGTTGCTTTCGTGCCAAGGTGCTCGATCGCACAGTAATCCCAAGCGTCACCGTCCTGGTGACGGAAGATGATGGTATGTCCCGGCTGCGGTGCCTTCGGATCCGGCTCCTTCATAAAGTCGGCCAACTCGGCGGCTTTCCCAGGTGCCGCATAACCAAAGAAAACGTGATAGACATCAGTTGCCTTCGACGCGTCGGCGTTTGCTGACTTCGCTGCGGGTGATGACTGTGCTTGCAACGCCGCCGCGCAGGCGAAGCTCAAGAACGTGCATATGATGAGACGGATAAGTTTTTGCATAGCCTCAGCTTCTGAGGCGCCACCGCCTGGGTGTCAAGCACCATCGCAGCGTTCTCTGCCCTAACGATCAGAGAGGAGCGGCTCAGGCCTTACGGGTCCGCTCGCCTTGCTCGATCAACTTCCAAAACTCCCTGGTCTTCCCAAGTTGATCGTCCTCCGCCATCGGCAATTTACTGCGGAAGAGGAAATCGCGCAGCGTGTTCTTGTGCAGCACGCGATGAACCGTCACGCCCTCAGGACTTCGCTCGAAGTAAATGCGGTAATCTTTCGCCCGATAACGATGCAGCTTCTTGCCCTCGCGTTCGATCACTCCGAAGCGGCTGGTATCGAGGCTATCGAGGTCTTCCGGCAGGATCTGAAATTCCGCGAGAAGATCGAGTTGGAGAGTCTTTGGCAATGCCGCCATCTCCGCCGCGCTCAATTCATTGAAGATGATCTGGAACATTTGCTTTTCATAAATACATCCGGTGTACCCGACTGCCAATTCCTGTGAAGATCTCCCACGGGATTTTGCCGGAGCGCTCCGCAACTTCCGCCGCCAAAATTTCTTCTGCACCCTGCTTCCCAATGAAAACCACTTCGTCGCCCAACTTCACGCCCGGCACCGCACTAACATCCGCCATCATTAGGTCCATTGTGATTCGGCCAAGCAGCGGGCAGCGTCGGCCACCGACCAGAACCTCGCCGCCTTGGTTGGAAATTGAGCGTGGAAACCCATCCGCGTAACCGGCACTGATTGTAGCAACACGCGTCGTCCGCGTAGTCACGAATGTCCGGCCATAACTCACGCTCCGGCCGGCGGGCAGGTCACTGAGCAACGCGATACGTGACTTCAATGTCATGACCGGGCGCAAAAATTTCTGTCCATCCGGAAGCGGCGAGCTGCCGTAGAGCATCAGCCCGGCGCGGACCAGATCAAAATGGTGTTGCGGGAAGCTGAGAATTCCGGCGCTGAGCAACACGTGAGCTTGGTAATTCCCGGGAATGCGGCGACGCATTTCCCTAACGAGTGTAGCGAACTGCTCGATCTCTCTTACCGTGAAGGCGGCGTCTTCTTCCGCAACCGGAAGGTGAGTCGAAATGCTGTGAAGCTTTAGACCCGGAAGGCGCGCCATCTTTTCCAGCTCGGCGATGGCGTCGTCCTGCCAACAGCCCATGCGCCCCATTCCAGTATCGATCGCGAAGTTGATCCCCGCTGGATTTCGCGCAAAAGCCCGCGCTTCCTCCATGTTCGAAATGGAAGGGATGAATGCCGCGCTGCAAATTGCGTCCCGTTCCTCCGGCAGAGCCGGGCCGAGTAGCATGATCGGCTTGGTTGCGACCGCGGCGCGCAGCTCCAGCGCTTCACCCAGATCGGCCACACCGAACAGATCGACCTCGTCGCGCAACGCCTCGGCGACCTCAACCATGCCATGGCCGTAACCATTCGCTTTAACCACCGCGAGCAGGGATGTCGAAGTGCCAACTCGCTCCCGCGCGACCCGCGCGTTGTGACGCAAAGCCGCGCAATCAATCTCCGCCCAACAACGATTCTGGCCTAACGAACTCATTTTCTAGCAACGGTGATGTAAGGCGCTCGCAAATAAATCGGCTCGAGCTCTTCCGCGTCTTCAATATCCATCTCCCGCGCCAGTTCCGCGAGACGAAGGGCTGACGGATGCTCGACGATGACATCGGCAAATTGCGAAAGAGGCTGCGTCGCGATGTGTGGCAGTCCTCGCCATTGCTGCAACTTCGAAACAATTTCTTCCTCGGCCGCGAGCGTCGGCCCTTGCACGCAACGGCCGTCAACGACATGAGCGAAGAAAAAGGAATTACGACGCGCATCGCCTACAACCACATATTCCGGACGAGGGAAGGCGCAGATTGAGGGAAGTCCAACCAGGTTCGCAGCCATAGCCGCCTTCAACCCAAGCGCAGTCGCAATCGCGATGCGAACCCCAGCATAGGAGCCTGGCCCGAGGCCAACCACGATGACCTCGGGTTTTCCCGATGCCGCGAGAGTGCTTTCGAGGTTTTCGTAAAACAAGCCGGAGTCCTTGCGGTCCGCCGGAAAAACTTTGAAGGCATGAGCGTCGTTCTCGCCGCAAGACGCGACACTTCCGACCGGGGAGGAAAGTTCCAAGGCGAGGAGATTCATTGTGTTTGGCTGTGTTGAAAGCCTTGCGTTGTGGGGTGCGCTGTCCCCAGCGCATCCTCTCCCGTTCCGCCGAGACAGCGGACGCTACAACCGCTTGGTGAATGCATGTTTTTTAACGGAGCTATTCCATTTCTTCGCTGATCATTCGCTCTAACGCGCTCGGAGCGCTGAGGCGGAGCCACCGGGTTCGTTCCGGGAACACTTCTGGGAAGCGATCCCCCCACTCCACGACCGCGACTCCGTTTTCCTCCAGATAGTCATCGAAACCAATCTCACGGAGTTCACTCGGCTGGTTGATTCGGTAAAAATCGAAGTGAAAAACTGGCAGCCAACCGCTCCGATATTCGTGGATCAGAGTAAAGGTCGGGCTGGTCACCTCGTCGCTGCCCCCCAACCCCTCGAGCAATCCCTTGACGAAATGCGTCTTACCGGTCCCAAGCTCGCCAGCCAGGGCGATGACGTCGTTAGGCTTGAGTGACCGCGACCAGTGGCGCGCGAACTCGATTGTTTCCTCCACGCTATTGGAAATGAACGAAGCCATGGAAGGAGTGACGAGTGACAGGTGACGAGTGATTAGTGAGGAAGCCGATCGCGGTCAGTGGGAGACGTGGGAACTTTTTCGGCCATTTTTTTGCCAGCGCTGCTGAGTCGTTAGGCGAAAGCGCGAAAAGCAATTCGTAATCTTCTCCGTCATTGATCGCCTCGGAAATCGAACAATCCTTATTGCGAGGCAGAGCTTCCTCTTCGATCGCAAACCCGACTCCGCTCGCCTCGGCCAGACGCGGCAGATCAGCGCCGAGACCGTCGCTCAGATCCATCATCGCGTGGATACGGAAGTTTTTCGTCAGCCAGCGCGATTCGTCAATTCGCGGCACGAATTTCAAATGGCGCCCTTTGCCCGAACCGCCCAGTTTTCCCGTCACGAAAAGGACATCGCCCGCCTTGCCGCCGCTCCTCCCTACCCATCGCGTTTTCTCGACCGAACCAAGCGCGCTCACCGAAATCACCAGCGGACCCTTGGTCGCACTTGTCTCGCCTCCGACAATCGCAACATCGAAGCGATCGGCGGCCCGTCGCAAACCGCGATAGAGCTGCGTCATCCAGTTCGCTTCCCGATCGGCGGGGGAAATCAGCGTCACGAGCGCATACTGAGGCAGGCCCGACATGGCGGCGAAGTCGCTCAGCGTCCGCATCATCGCCTTCCAACCCACCGCTGCCGGCTTCTCGTTAGGGCGAAAATGCACGTGCTCGACCACACAATCCGTTTTCAAGAGGATGAGACGGTCGCCTGGCGCGGCCACGACCGCGCAGTCGTCCCCCGGACCAGCCACGACATCCGCCCGCGACGCAAGGCCTTGCACCAACTGCCCGATCAATCGGTCTTCACCGATCTCGTCCAGCTTCATTGCGGAAGCAGGCTGGGAAAAGCGAGCGCACTGAGCGAAAGGAAATTGAAAAGCGCGTGCATCGTCATCGGAACAAGAATCGAGCCGCTCCATTCATAGGCCAGCGTGAAACAACCGCCGAGAACGAAGAGCGGTCCTAGACTCGGAAGATGGACGTGGACCGCGCCAAAGAGAAGCGCGTTGAGGATCAGCCCCGGCCCGCGGCCAAGGTAACGCTTCAAAACACCGTAAAGGAAAAAGCGAAAAATGAACTCCTCGACGAAAGGCGCAATCGTGACCGCAAGCACAATGATAAGGACTCGCTGTTGCAGAGTCTGTGAACCGGTGAACATCTCGACGATCTGCTGCCGGTCCGATCCTTCTCCGAGCAGCCATCGAGAAATGGCGTCGGCCACGAAGAGAAGCGGATAGGCCGCGAAAAGCAGCACCGCAGCGGTACTGAGAATTCGACCGAAGCTCAGCCGGGAAAATCCGCCTAACGAGAGGACGCTGAAGCCACGCAATTTCAGCAGGGTCGTCAGGCCCGAAACCACCGCGATAGAAAACCCGCCGGTGAGAAGGAGGTCGCGGGTCTGAAAGACCGCGTGTTCGACTTTGGCCACGGCCAGCATGTTGAGCGCAAACCAGGCGACAATCAGTCCCGCGGTAATCGCTTCGGGGAAGCCGAGTTGTTTTTCGCCGAACGCAACCGCGCCGCTTCCTCGCACGGTGACCTGGCGATAAAGGGCGAGATAGACGTAAAGGCCGAGAACGACGAGCAGCGCGTTAATCAGGCTCATCTCGCGGCCGAACTGTTAGGGAGCGTAGAAACTCGGCAGAAAATAGGCGCGGCCGCTTTGCAACTGTGGCGCTAATTGGCCAGGAAGCGAAAGCTCAATCTTGGTGTCGCCGCTCTTGTTCAACATCCGGAAAAAGCGATTCAGACTGAAGGGCGGGCCATACTTCACGATCTTCGCGCTGGGCGACCGGCCGAGATCCTTTGCCTTCGCGAACGCGTCCTCGATCTGCCCCAAGCCATCGATCAACTTGTTGTCCAGCGCATCACGACCCGAGAGAATGCGACCATCGGCAATTCCGTTGCGCAGCGTGTCGGCCGGCAGGTTCCGCTCTTTCGCGACGATGCCGAGAAACTTCTCGTAAGTCTTCATAACGAAGCTCTGCACATAATCGCGTTCCTCCGGCGTCATTGGCCGCGCGCCGTTGAGCATATCCTTGAACTTGCCGCTCTTGAAAACCACCGAAGCGAGCCCGATTTTGTTAAACAGCTGCTCGTAGTTCAGCGTTTGAATGATGACGCCGATGCTTCCCGTGATGCTAGTTTCGTTAGCCATCAAGTACTTACCGCCACACGAGACGTAGTAACCGCCCGAAGCCGCCAAGGATTCCATATACACGACGACCGGTTTTTTCGCCCGCGTCTTTGCGACCGCGTTGTAGATCATGTCGGAAGCGGTGACTTCGCCACCGGGTGAGTCGACTTCCAGAACAACCGCGCGCACTTCATCGTCGTTTCGCGCCTGCTCGAGTTGCCAGCGCAAATCGTCGACCATCGATTCGCCTACATTGCCGCTGATGCCGGTGCTGATGATACCGCGCAGGGTGATGACGGCAATCTTGTCGCTGCTCCCGCGGGAGCCATTTTCGACGATTACCTCGCGGAATCGTGGCCGGGATTCCTCGTCGGTGGCCACCCCGTCGAGTTTACGGAATGCGGTGATGGCCAGGGCGAAATTGACCAAAATGCTGCCGCAAAGAGCAACGAACAAAAAGATGCTCAAACAGCCCAGTTTTCGATCCGCCATGACCGGGATGAAATCGCCGAAGAACTGCGGAGGCACAAGCTCTTTTCCCACTAAATTCAAGGGGCAAGGCTAGGGGGCAAGGGAGGCTGGCAGGGAAGCTGCTACCACATGGTATTACCTATGACACCGTTGAATCCGAGCGGGCACCTGAAGAAGAGCGAGTCAGCTGTTCGGCCACGCCCGAAAACCCGAACACCGCACAAAGCCAAGCGCCGTCCCAAGGCGGTCCCGGGCGATGAGGACGAAGAATTCATCCGTCCTGCCGTCGGCACCCTTTCCCGGACCAAGAGCCTGCTCCTCGCGGCGCTCAAGGTTTGGGAGCTGAAAAACGGGATTCGCGATTAGGCAATCACGCGGCCAAATCCGGCCGGTCTGCCTGCGAGCTTAAGGCACGTGTTCCCCCACGCCCCCATCCCCGGGTCGTGCCTTTTCACGCAGGTCTGGCGAGCGAAAACGTTTGCTCCACCGGCAAACCGCACGCCGGACTGAGGTGCAACTTTGCACCACATTGTATCAAAACAAGGCCGGTGCATTCTAAGAACTCTACCGCCGATTCTTGCGCAGACGTCGACGTTTCCTGCAAATCCAAAATAAATTCGGCAGCTTTCAGCGCCAGGATAATGGTCGGACACGGCCACCCCAGAATATATCGCGAAGACGCGTATTTTCTTGACATCGCCCAGCGGAAAAAAGACAAACCTACCATGCACACCCCATGGAAAAAGACGGCTATTAGAAATTTTACCGGAGGTCTCGCCTTGGCCCTCATCGTCATCGCTTCAGGCCAAATTGCGTCGGCCACAGATAAACCGGCCGTGAATGACCCGATAACGGAGGGTGAGTGGGGCGCTCCCTTCGATATCGGGATCACTGCTATCCATTCCACGCTCTTGCAGAGCGGCAAAGTCCTTGTCTGGGAATCCACCAATGGTCCCTCCGGTGGCAGTCATGCTGTGCTGTGGGACCCGAGCGGCACCTTGACCGATGTCAGCGTGCCCTATGACCGCGATATTTTTTGCGGGGGACAAGTCCATATGGCTGATGGGCGTCTGATGGTGATCGGCGGAGTCGTCTGGCAGCATGCTGGCAGCCAGGTTGGGGTAGTAGAGACAGACTTCTTCGACGCCACCACCGAAACTTGGAGCCCGGGACCGAATATGAGTGAGAAGCGGTGGTATCCCGGCGCGATCGAGTGTGCCGATGGCAAGATCCTCGCCATCGGCGGTTGGGAAGATACAAAGACCATGTCTACGACAATGGAACTTTATGACCCCGCCACGAATGCTTTCACCACTCTTCCGCAAACAGCGGATAAGAATGTCTGGATTTATCCCAGAACTGTTCTTCTCAAAAATGGCAAGGTCTTCATGGCTGGACAAAATCAGGACACCAACACTCTGGATTTCAACACCAATACCTGGAGTTTCACAGGCAATTTCAACTATGGGAAAAGGTTCATTGGGATGACAGTCCTTTTGCCGGGCTTGTCACAGGTGATGGCGATTGGCGGAGGAGTAGACGTGGATGAACTCGCCACAGAAACCGCCGAGATCATTGACTTTTCGCAACCGACTCCTTCTTGGAGTTACACGACATCCATGGAATATCCCCGCGTCCATGCCAATGCGGTATTGCTACCCGACGGGAAGGTCCTGGTGGTTGGCGGCTGCCACAGGCGACTCGCTGAAGAGCCTGTAGCACCTGCAGAACTGTTTGACCCGGTCAGTCAGACCTGGACAGAGATGGCCGAGCTCCAGGCGCTTAAGGCTCATCATTCAACAGCATTGCTTCTCCCCGATGGCCGGGTCTGGTCAGCCGGCGGTGACCAACGCGTGCCGCTGCAAACATATGCGCAGATTTACTCCCCGCCGTATCTCTTCAAAGGGGCGCGACCAATAATCAGTCGGGTACCACAGACAATTGCTTATCGCCAGTCATTCTCCATCACCACCGCCGATGCGGCGAACATCACGCGAGTCGCACTAATCAAATTGGGAGCGACAACTCATGACGAAAACTTCGACCAACGCTACGTCGATCTCGCGTTTCAAAAGAAAGACGGGCGGCTAAAGGCAAATTCACCGGGCGACGGCAAGCAGGCACCCCCCGGCTATTATATGCTCTTTATCGTGAATGGCGATGGCGTTCCTTCGGTCGCCTCCATGGTCCAACTCCAATAGGATCTGTGTGGCCTAGTCGTTGCGGCCCGCACGGATCTCTTTGCTGACGACAGGACTAACAACAGTGAAGTCCAGGCTCGCATTAGCTCTTTTTGCCTTCGCGCTCGCGATTGGGCCACCTTTAGCTGAAGGCACTTCGGCTGTAGAAGGTTATAAGTATTACGCTCACAAGATTTCAAATCCTAAGAAGGCGTATGACTTCACCCTTATCGACCAAGACGGGGAATCTGTCGCTTTGCACAGCCTGCAGGGCAAGTTCGTCCTGATTGACTTCGGTTTTACCTCGTGCCCTAACATCTGTCCAACGACCCTGGCGAACTTGGCGGCGACTTACGCTCTCCTCTCCCCCAAGGAACAAGCGCGGCTGCAGGTGCTTTTTGTTACTATCGATCCAGAGCGAGATACAGAGAAGGTGCTCAAGAAGTATGTGCCATTTTTCGATAAGTCTTTTGTCGGTTTGACGGGGAAACAGGACAAAATTGACGCGACGGCCAGGGCTTACGGTGTGCAGTACGAGGACGAAACCGAGCGTAAGGCCGGATCAAAAGATTACGTCATTGCTCATTCGGCGGTGATATTTCTGATCGGGCCTTCGGGTAAATGCATCGGTTTCTATGGGAACAACGACCTGCGCGACAACAAGCGTATGGCGGAAGACTTGCGCCACTTCATGGCGTTGCCAGCAGAGGAGAATGACGATTGGGAATCCCAAAAAATTGGGGTTGTGAAACCCCTGCCAATCTCTGGCCGACAACTCTATCTGGAACAATGCGCTTCTTGCCACCTCGAGAACGGTCGCGGCATTCCTGGTAAATATCCGTCGCTGGTCGATTCCGCCTGGGTGACTGGAGCGCCCAATCGTCTGACCGCGCTCGTGCTTGATGGGGTCGAAGGAAATGGCGATCCCGGCAATGCGCAACCAGGCGGAGTTATGCCGGCATGGCGAACCGCATTGCCGCCGAGTTACACGGCTCAGATTCTAACCTACATTCGTCAGGCTTGGGGTAATGACGCTCCCGCCATTTCGGGTCCGTATGTTGAAAAAATCTTTTATCAGTTCGCCTCCCGGTCCCACTTTTGGTCGTGGAAAGAGCTGAAAGAATTACCGCCCGATACGAACGCCGACGATTCAAGTTCAGGGGCCAAGAGTTCGGCTGTGCCTTGAGAGCAAAAAAATAAATTCCGGTCTTCCCATTCTTGACCGGAAACGGCACACCTTCTGGAGCCGGTTTCGCAGCATCAGCACGCGAATGTCTCACGCCGTTGAAAAGTAATATGGAGCCAAAGAAATTGCGATGGACTCGAATGTTCTCCGTCCTACCGGAGCAAGATTGGGTCGTAGTGGGCTGGACGATCGCGGCCAAGGCCCTTCTGGCTGTTGTCGGCGTTCAGACCTTCCAAATCCTGACTAACCAACGGATGAACGGCCCGCATAATTGGCTCGAGATCTGGAACCGATGGGATTCGTTGCATTACCTGAAGCTCGCAGAGTTCGGCTACAGCAGCACGGATCCTATGAAGGCATGGCTCTATCCTCTGTTCCCGTGGACTGTGCGAGTGTTCGCATGGGTGACTCGTGACTATCTCGTGGCCGCTTTCGTTGTCTCTGGGTTGGCCTGTGCAGCAGCAGCGGTTCTCTTGCGGAGGTTGGTAGCGCTAGACCATGGAGAGGCGGTGGCGCTGCGCACTGTCTGGTTCTTTCTAATTTTTCCGACCGCCTATTTTCTACATATCGGATATACAGAATCTCTCTTCCTGGCCTTCATGCTCGCTTCGCTTTTCAGCGCGCGTAAGGAATGCTGGTGGATGGCCGGGGTGTTCGGTGCACTCTGCTGGATGACGCGCCCGACCGGCATCGTCTTGCTCCCAACTCTTGCGATTGAGGCAGCGCATCGTTTCTGGGAAACGCGACGGTGGCAGTGGCAATGGCTCTGGATCGCGTTCGTCCCGGTCGGATTCGGCGTCTATCTTCTTTTGAATTACAAGATCGCCGGCAGCCCTTTCGCATTCCTGCCCATGCGGAGACAGCTTTTCTATCTCTCGGGCGCGCCGCCGTGGGTTGGAATGATGGCCGCCTGGCGCAACCAACTCCAGGCGCCCTCCAGCGCGATTACGGTAGGCACGGAGGAATTCCTCGCCGCCAGCCTGGGATTGGCCTGCGCGATTATTAGCTGGATCAAGCTGAGGCCGATCTACGCTGTTTGGATAACAGGCAGCTGGCTGCTCGTCACATCAGCCACTTTCCTGGTCAGCGAGCCTCGCTACGCGCTGACCCTGTTCCCGATTTTCATGTTAGCCGGTCTCGCTGGCCGGAATCGATTCTGGTATGGAACGATGACGGCAGCGTCGCTTCTTTTCATGGCTCTCTTCGCAGGACTTTTCGTTCGCGGCTGGTGGGGCTTTTGAGACTCACTGCACCACCCGGCGCGATTTTGTTACGAGCCACTTGGCTTCCTGTGGCGATTTCTAGGGCGAATAGAGTTCGGCGGATGCCGTTGGAGTATCGCTAAAGTCTGGGTCTCCCCCCGCCTCAAGGACTTTGCCGTTGCGCAGGAACACCGCCTGGGCCCCGAAGCGAGGTGTACCCATGCTCGTCGTCACAGACCAGCTGCCGAGAATCGGATCGTATAACTCGCTTTCAGTAAGAACGGCGGCATTGATCCCATCATAATAATCGCCGCCTGCGATCAGCACCTTGCCGTTCGGGAGAAGCGTCGCCGTAAATCTTTCGCGGCCTTGGAGCATGCTGCCAGTCGTCGTCCAAGTGCCAGCAATCGGGTCATATATCTCTGCCGAGGCGACAGTCACGCCATTGAAGTCAACTGTGGTTCCGCCGATCACGAGCACTTTACCATTGGCGAGGAGAACGGTTGCGTGATCCTCTCGACTGATCGACATCGTCCCGGTTGCGCTCCACTTCTTTGTCGTCGGGTCAAACAGATCGGCCCAGGCAATGGCCTTGTAGTCGAAATAATCCGGCCCCGTATGAATTCGGCCGCCGACGGCGATTACTTTGCCGTTGGAAAGCAAGGTAGTAGTAAAGAACGAACGCGGAATCGTCATCTCTCCCGCTGTTTTCCACTGGCCCGTCGCTGGATTGTACACTTCCGATCCGGCGATCGTGTTGACGCAAACATCTGTTGCGCAAGGTGTGCGATCAATGTTTCCGCCACTAACTAATACCATTCCGTTGCCAAGAAGGACAGCGGAATGCTGCTGGCGACCTTGGTTCATCGCGCCAGTCATGGACCATGTTCCACTGGTCGGGTCGTAGAGCTCAGCTGTGTTTGTCGCAATTTCGGCGTCGGTGGCACCGCCTGCGACTAACACTCTGCCATTAGCTAACCGCGTGGCCGAGAAACCGACCCGCGGTTTATTCATGTTGCCGGTCGCCGTAAATGTTCCGGTGAGCGGGTTGTAGAGATCGGCAGTAGCGGTGGCAACCTGTCCGGGAGCTTCGCCGCCGGCCACCAACACCTGATTATTTTGAAGCGTTGTGGCCGTGAACACGAAGCGCCCAACGCTCATGCTGCCGGTCGGATTCCAGGCCGCATCGGTGGCCGCTCGGGTCGACGCCGCGAGCGCCAAAAGAGTGATCGCCATGGATTGGCAGAGTTTGTTTACATTACTGGCTCTAAGGTGGTGTTTGAAGGTTTTCATATATCCTTTCTATTCGCCTGTTCTCATGGGGCTCCGGTTTGGTGTCTGGAAGAGGCGACGAGTCCTTAGGCGAAGAGGCTTCGTCGCCAAATTCAGATGTTATTGATTTAATCCTGGGTTGACGGATCAAGAACGGTAAAATCGACAATCTCTTTTGCATTAGGCACTCGTTCCCAAACTCCCGTTTGGGAACGCACGTGTCTTGGAAGCTGCGCTTCCTCTCATAAAGCGGCGCACTAATTATCGACTACTTTTGCCCCGGACTGAGTTGCCTCCAGTCGCGCGCTAATTCTCTGGATTTGCACAGCTTGGGCTCCTGATGCGGCCTCGAGCGCTTCGATCGTCTCCTGCTGCTGGGCGATGGTCGCTTCCTGTCGCTGCGCCTTAAGGGCTTGCTCTTCGACTTTGCGATGTTCTTTGAGAAATTCATTGAGCAGCATGGCATTTACCGCTTCATAGCGAACGCTGTAAGGCTTGCCTTGTTCATCGCGGACGACCAGATCGGGATCGATTTTCTCAACCTGTTCCGCGACCAAGCCGAATTGCGGAGTAGCTTCCGGATCTAGCTCTTTCTTGTAACAAAAAGTGACCGGACTAAGAGAAAGAATCGCTTCGCTCGTCTTCGCCATCGGCTGAATGTTCTCCTTGAATCGTTTTGAGGAAACGATCGTTCCGAGGTGGCCATTGGTGTCGATGATTACCCCAACACCGCGTGCGACTGTAACTCCGCTGACGCCGGCAACGTAAGCATTGGTCTGAGTGCCTTTCTTTCCCAGACGTGTGGTGTTGGACTCATCCGCGATGCCCAAGGCGGCGATATCGATGTTATTGCTGCCGGTGGTGAGGTTTGTGCCGGCGAAGGCCCCGATTGCGATGTTACTGCTACCGCCGCTGGTTACCAGAGCTTGATAACCGACTGCGGTATTGCTTATGCCAGTCATACTGAGATTGAGCGCTTCAAATCCGACCGCGGTGTTCTGATTGCCGGTCGTATTATTGGCCATACAGAACGTACCCATGGCGGCGTTATTCTTGCCGGTGCTTGTGAACTCGAGTGCGGAGGCCCCCACTGCGGTGTTATTGATCGCCGTGGTGTTGCTAAAGAGCGCTCCCGAACCACAGGCGGTATTCAAGTTGCCTGTGGTGTTGGCGGTAAGTGCGAGATTGCCGATGGCGGTGTTTTGGATCCCCGCCGTACTATCGGAGAGAGCATTGAAGCCGACCGCGGTGTTGCCGCCGCCGGTGGTATCGCTGATCATCGCTTCCACGCCTACTGCCGTGTTATCCCCACCGGTCGTCACCGCAAAGAGCGCGTCATAACCCACGGCGGTATTGCCAAATCCGGTCGTCAGGCTAAAGAGCGCATCCTGACCTTCCGCCGTATTTTCGTTAGCATAGCCACCATCGGGCGCGGGGCTGACTGCATGCAAACTGGTTGCGAACATTAAACAAACAACTGGAATAAGAAACCGAAGGGATAAATGCCAAAGCGATAGCGGGTTGAGTGAGCGGCGGGTCGTCGGTGTTGATCTTTGAGTTGTCATGTGGTTTTCCTTTCATTTGTTCTGTTTTCTACTGCTAGCTAGCGATGAGTTGCGATGGGGCTTTGCTCAGTTGGAGTTGGTTGCTGACCTTCTCAATTTGGGCAGTCTGTTCTTTCAGACTCGCGCTGAGCGTTTGTATCTCTTTCTCTTGCCTGATCATCACATCTTGCTGGAAGAGGGCTGACTTGGTTTGAGTTATTGCGCTTTTCTGTTCTTCAACGGCTCGGTGTTCCTTCAGGAATTCATTGAGCAGCATCGCGTTTACTGCTTCGTAGCGCACTGTATAAGGTCTGCCTTGATCGTCGCGTGCGATCAGGTCGGGGTCGACTGTCTCCACTTGCTCAGCTACCAGACCGAACTGCGGAATGCCAGCCGGGTCTCCGCAACCCTGTTGACAAACTGCTCCAGCTCTCGGCGCGAGTGTGAGCGTTACGAAGGCTAATAGTACGACCGGAAGATTGATGAGAATGGGGTTGCTGAAGTTATGGTCGTTCCGGTTCATGATTTGGAGAGTTGGTAGAGTTGGCTTGACGATTACGCGACGAGCGCCTGAGAGACGAAAGCAGAGTGCTGCAGCATCGGGGCAGAACCGACCTGCTTGCAGCCGACCTAAAGGGGTTCATGGCGGAGACCTCCGATTATTACCGGAGCCTCTCTAAAAAAGGCCGGCCCGATCTACCCTTTGAAACGGGTCGGGATTATCTAGTAGGGGCTAGGGCAAGCGCGATTAGATGCTTCTCGCCCGATCTGCGTCAAGTCTTTTCCTTTGCTTTTGGCTCTAAAGGACAACGCCTTGTTTCATTTGTTTCCGTTCACCTGTTTCTTGCAAATTTTCTCGCCACGTGGCGCAAAATTGTGCACCTCACACCCAAGAGTCTCTCCGCCAGATTCTTATCTTTGGGGCATTCCATCTGCCCATGTAAACACTGCGGCCTATAGTTTTCGCTTTCGAAATGTAGCCGAGTGCTCTGAGGCGCTAAGGCGCCTGCCGCTCGGAATCTTCAGACTTCTTTATATCAAGGCTAGGCGTCGATGCCTTGGTCACCTTTCAAGTGCAATCACCCGCGACCCTGACCAGCAATTCGAAATTCCGATGACCGGCACCTGGGACATTTTCCCACTACATCCAGGTCAACCGGTTTGACGAATGTCTTCACATACCGGCAACTGGTACAAACCCACTGAACAGAGAATCCACGGGGCGGTTGATCGATTCGTTTCAATGCGGCGTCAGCCGCGTTGCGTATCTTCAGCAAGACCTCACGAATTGGCTTTAGCGGCGCTTCCTCGGCCATAAATCCAGCTCCAATTGCTTGTGCTTGTCCGAGGACCGGAAGCGCAAAACGGCAGCGAAAAATCGGCGGATGTAGCGCATAATGTTCATCTGAACATTAGCACGCTTGTTCGTCAAGCTCGAAGAAATTTCTGCCGGTCCCGGTGTTTACGCACAGTCGACATCATTATTGCCGTGATCGCCGTTTGGCTTGCTCACCACTTTTTTGCAATTCCAGCCGGTTTTTTCTTTTGGAAGGAGTGATGAAAACAAATTACAGTTTTCGATCAGCACCTGGCCACCGTAGCCCGAGCGAAAACGGGTTTTCCACTCCACGCGTTCTGCTCAGCGTTACCCTCTGTTTATGGAGCGTCTGGGCCGTCGCTGCGCTGAGCGGTTCAGTGCTCGATGGCGCAAATCCTGTCCCACTGATCAATCAGCCCCTGGTTCCTGGCGCAATCGCCCTTCCGGCTTCGAGCGCGTGGCAGCTCATATCGCCGATGTCGATGCGACGCACACATGTGGCGGTAGCTCCGGCGCCTGACGGGATCTACGCCTTGGGCGGGGACACGGATCGCTACGTTTGTAGTTGGGGATGCGGGATCACGACATCGGCTGAGCGGTATTCCTCCGCGACCGGTTCATGGTCAGCGATCGCACCAATGCACAAGTCTAGGTGCTACTTCGCCGCTGCGACCGGGAGCGACGGACGTGTCTACGCTATCGGCGGCTGGACTCCGGACGGCGACGTCACCAACACCGCGGAGGTGTACTCGCCTGATACGGACTCCTGGGTATTCATCGACACCATGCCGGTGCGCGTAGCGATGGAAGCTGCGACGACTGGTCAGGACGGGCGAATTTACGTGCTCGGTGGAGGTCCGGTGATGAACCAAGGCACGACGAACGTACTCATCTACGACCCTGCTACCAACGGTTGGAGTTATGGCCCGCCGATGTTGGAGCCACTGGCCCTACATGGGGCAGCGACTGGGTCAGATGGCCGAATCTACGCGGTAGCTTATAACTCGGAAGTCTACGACCCCGTATCAGGCGTCTGGTCGTTCCTTCCGCCGCTACCGACCGCGCGGGCTTACTTGGCTGGTGCGGCCGACCGCGATGGCCAAATTTACGCGCTCGGCGGTTGCTGCTCGCCTGGGGCTCTCAAGGAAGTGGACATCTACTCCCCCGTCACTAACGCTTGGGTAATTGGTTCACCTATGTTGGCCCAGCGATCCACTCCTGGAGTAGCCCTCGGTGGAGATGGCCGGCTATACGCGGTCGGCGGCTCGGACGATACGTTAAACCTTCAGAGTGCAGAGGTGCTTGTTACGGTAGATCGAAACTGTGTCTCGCCACCTTCGGGCCTTATTAGTTGGTGGTCTGGCGACAAGACAGCAGATGACGTGCAGGGCACAAATACGGGCACGCTGTTGAATGGAGCATCATTCGCAAAGGGAATGGCGGGACCTGGCTTTATGTTGGACGGCCTTGATGACTGGGTAATGATTCCGACCTCAAGTTCGCTAAACCAACCAAAGTTGACGGTCGATGCATGGATCTACCTGACGGGTAACGCAAATATGTTTCGGCATGTCATTGGCAAGGATGGCGTCGTCACAACTCGGGAATACAGCTTGGGTGTCAATAACGTTAACACGGTCGAGGGCTTCGTTGTTGTCCCATCGGGCCTGAAAGCCGTTGCGGGTGTTACTAACGTCGAACTCAACACTTGGTATCACATTGCCATGACCCATGATGGATTGAAGCTACGGCTATATCTAAACGGAGTGGAAAATGCTGTGCTGGATGCCGTTGGTGACATTGTTCCAACCCGCAATTCGGTTGGAATCGGTGGTGACGTAACCGGAGATTTGACGAAGGGGATCATCGACGAACCACAAATCTTCAGTCGTGCCTTAACCGACGCTGAAATCTTGGCGATTTATCAGGCGGGAGCAAGCGGGCAATGCAAGCCAGAGATATTTGTTTCTTCCATCGACCCCTCTTACAAAGCCAGGGGTTCCGAGTATTCAATTTCTATGCCGGTTCTGATTCAAGATGTCAACGGCGTTGGCATTCAAGACGCGACCGTGCAAGTCGGGTCCATGTTTCCTGATGGGCAACTTCTCACCTTCCCGGTGAAAACCGACGAGATGGGAGTGGGCACAGTAAAGTTCTCCACGACCTCCACTGGTCTATACAAATTCAAGGTCCGGAAAGTTAGTCACCCTACACGCGAGTACAACGCTTCTCTCAACGTCGAAACGACCGACACGCTGCAAATTCCGTAGAGGCGTCCCGTGATCCTGCGGATGCGGACACCTCGAGAAAGAAAATCCATGAAAAAGCAACCTGCTAAGTTCAAACGACGGGCGCTGCCGCACCTACTTGGAGCCACACTCATCGCTACAATCCTGCCCGCGTCTCTGGTTTTAGCGGCGAGCACAGCCTTTGCCAGCAGCGCCACTTGGAATGTTAACGCGACCAGCACCGACTGGTACACGGCCTCGAATTGGACGCCAGCAACCGTGCCTAACGGGCTGGACGATACGGCGACCTTCGGGTTCTCCAATATCACAAGCATTGCCTTCCCCTATGATTCTGAGACGGAGGTCAACGGCATCCTTTTTAACCCGGGTGCAGGCGCGTTCACGATTAGCAACGGAGAATTTTCCTATAATTTTCAGTTCACGGTTAGTGGAGTGGGGATTACGAATGACTCCGGTATTGTCCAACAGATCGTTAGTGCCGATGATTACGGAACGGAGTTTTTCGCATTCATCAACGGTGCGAGCGCCGGCAGTCTGACTGCCTTCACCAACAACGGCGGTAATTCTAGCTATTCCACCAAGGGCGGTATCACACGCTTTCGCGATCGCGCGACCGCGGGCAAAGCCACGTTTACGAACCTGGGTGCGTATGGTCCCTTCGTTTCTGGCGGTCAAACGCAATTCTTTGACGCTTCGAGTGCAAATCATGGCGTCTTTGTCAGCAACGGCAATGATGACTGGTCTTGGGCTGCCTCTACACAGTTCTTCAATAGTTCGACCGCGGGCGACGGGATCTTCACGAACAACCCGGCTATCTTCGGTTCTACGATCGGCTACCCTGATGTGCCCGGAGGCAGTACGGTATTTAATGATACGTCCGCAGCGGGCAATGGAACTTTGACCAACGAGGGTGCGACGATTGACAGCGCTTTCGGCGGCCAGACGATATTTTACGGAACGTCATCTGCAGCCCACGCCACGCTGGTCGCCGATGGCGGCTCGAGCGGTGGCTTAGGTGGTTCGATTCAGTTTCTCGAAGATTCCCTTGGCGGCAACGCTCGGTTGAAGCTCTTCGGCAATGGCAATCTCGACATCAGCGGGCGCAATCCAACCGGCATAACGGTCGGCTCGATCGAAGGAGACGGTCTCGTGCTTCTCGGAGCCAATAGCCTGACCGTGGGCAGCAACGATCGGAGCACGACCTTTTCCGGCATGATCCAAAATGACGGCTCGTTGACTAAGATTGGCGCAGGCACGTTTACACTCATCGGCGCGAACACCTACACGGGTGGCACCACAATTGAGGGCGGCGAATTGCTGGTTGATAACCCGCCTGAGGCGGGAACGGGCACAGGCACTGGCGCGGTGCAAATCGCTGCTGGCCGGCTCGGCGGCAAAGGCATTATTGCGGGGGCGGTTACTGTAGGAACCGGAAGCGGCCCGGGTGCAGTTTTGGCACCTGGGAAGCGCGGAGGCAAACACGGTACCCTAACCATCCAAAGCACATTGACTTTTAACTCGGACGGTACTTACAACTGCGGACTCAGAACCAAGCACGAGATCGCGGATAAAGTCGTTGCAAGAGGCGTTACCATCAATGGGGCGCAGTTTACCCCTTTGGACTTTGGTCAGAGCGCTCTCACAGCGGGCATCGTCTTTACGGCGATTGACAACACAGCCGCGACACCTATCGCGGGCACCTTCAGTAATCTGGCCGACGGCTCGACCTTTAACGCCGGTACTAACACTTTTCAAGTGAGCTACGAAGGTGGCGACGGCAACGATCTTACTCTCACCGTCCAATGACTCCAATTTCACATCAACCAATAGATCTGGATCTGGCGGGGACGCTTGTCCTGGGGGCCTCCACCATCTTTCGGAACTGCAGTCGGAAGTAACCTACCAGGTAAAAGGAAACAACCATATGAATCCGAAGAATAACATGTTCAAAACTATCAGTCTCATTGGCGCATTCGTTCTAGCTGCCGCGACAAGCCAAGCAGTCAGCCCGCCGCCGGATGGCGGTTATCCCAATCAAACCACCGCTGAGGGTGAGAATGCACTCTTTAGTCTTACGACAGGTGTCAATAACACGGCACTGGGTTTTGAGGCTCTCTATAGCAACACAATCGGCAACTACAACACGGCCACTGGTGTTCAAGCGCTCTTTAGCAATACCAACGGCGAATACAACACGGCAGTTGGTTCCTACGCACTCTCTGCCAACATGACCGGGACCGACAACACGGCCTGTGGTGCTTTTGCGCTCTCCGGTGGTGATGGCTCCGGAAACACGGCGACCGGTGCTTTTTCGCTCCAAAGCAACGCCGGCGGTCGAGAGAACACGGCCGATGGAAATAGTGCGCTCCGTTACAACACCACCGGCGTCGGCAACACCGCCAACGGTATTTATGCGCTTATCAACAATGAGACCGGCAGCTACAACACAGCCGTTGGTTGGGATGCACTCGACAACAACGGAACCGGCGACAGCAATATCGCATTGGGCTTTGAAGCTGGTTTCCTCCTCACGGGCGATAACAACATCGCTATCGGCAACTTGGGTGTTCCTAACGAATCAGGCATCATCCGCATTGGCACGGCTGGAACTCATCGGGCCGCGGTAATTGCTGGTGTCCATAGTGCCACAATCGCAGCAGGCGTTCCAGTCTTTGTTAACCGTGAAGGTCGCTTGGGAATCACAACCTCATCAGAGCGGTTTAAGGACAAGATCAAGCCGATGGACAAGTCGAGTGAAGCGATCTTGGCGCTTAAACCGGTCACCTTCCATTACAAGAAAGATCTTGATCCTGATGGCATTCCGCAATTCGGCCTAGTGGCAGAGCAGGTAGAAAAGGTTAACCCCGATTTAGTGGCAAGAGATGAACAAGGTAAACCCTATACGGTGCGCTATGAAGCCGTGAACGCGATGTTACTCAATGAGTTTCTGAAGGAACATAAGAAGGTGGAGGAACTAACGAACGAAATCGCTGACCTTAAGACTGCTGTAAACGAGCTGAAAGCCAGCCAGAAGTTCGATTAGCTGATCATCTTTACGAGTTTTCCGCTGAGACTCGCCACAGCGGACGGGCTCTGGACTCTGCAAGAGAAGGCGTGGCCGTGATCTTCAATCCCGGCCACACACCTTGTTCTACTGACCTTTGGTCGGTGGACGATAACCCGCCTTCACGGCCTCATCCTCGGTCATATACTTGCCCTGTTTGGTCTTCCCGTAATAACGGGAACCCTCGCGGTGGAAGACTTTCGTTTCGGTGTTTACCCATACCATGCCATGACCGCCACCAGGCATGGGCGTCGCATTCACTGGTGGTGCGGTCGCCGTCATGGGGTTCGCTGCCGCCACTGGGGCTGCGGTAGGAGAAGGCTTATTGAAGAATCGACCAAGGATATTTTGTTTGGGACTGCCTGATGGTGCCGGCGCAGGCGTAATCGCCGCAGTTGTCGGGGCCGCCTCGGACGCTGCGGTTTTCTTACGGGCCTTCCCGGCGGACGTTGCGGCTGGAGATGCCGCGGGCGACGAGGGTGCGGCTGCAGAGGATTCCGCCTTCTTGTGACCGTGGCTCTTTGCTGGTGACGGCGAGGCAGCAGCAGTATTAGCAGGCGAAGCTTCTTCCGTTGGCGAGGGTGAAGCTTTTGCTTTACGATGATGTTTCGCGGGTGAGGGCGAAGCGGCGGGTGACTCAGCTGGAGCGGGCGTTTGCGCCACGGCCAGCGAGGCACTGGTGATGACGGCGAGAGCCGTCAGCAAATCATATCCGACCAAAGTCGTATATCCACAAGGCAGCAATATGTAATCATCGGTGGATGGATCAGCCGGAAGATGAGCTAAAGCGAGTGTTACGGACGGCCCAACGACCCTGAAGCGGTGGAGGTCGTCACCACATGAAAATGTCAATTCGTCACCAGGAGCCAGTGTTCACGATCGGCAAAGCGCCGCTCGGCGCGGGGACGATTGTCCTTCGAAACTACATGCGAGCCCGGAGACAACATGAGAGACAGCCCAGATGGAGCGGCTTGACTTCTCGTCTCCTGTCTCGGCGGACTACGGTAAAGAAGTAGGCTCTGCAGATCGTTTTGCGCCTGTTCGGGTCTCCAAATTTGTCCGAATGCTTTTCAGCCTCTCGTAAGGCGCAACAGGAATGGCGGAAAGTGCTTCGCCTCACACCTTTGGTGTGGGACCAAGGTCCTATAGGCAGCTGTCAGGAGCACTGTTATGTGTAGGGATCACGAGCAAGAAAGGAAGGAAAAACAAAGTGAAAAAGACGGGTTTCAAGTCATTAAAGATGGGGGTGCGATGCATTTCCGTTGCGGTGCTACCTCTGATAGTTCTACTGGGGGCGTTGGCCGAGGTGAAAGCCGATGAGGCCGATGCCAAGCGGATGGTCAAGGCCATGTCCGATTACATGGCAGGACAGAAAGCCATTTCGTTTGGATACGATTCCATCCTTGAAGTGGTCACAAAAGATCATCAGACACTCGCGTTGGCGAGTTCGGGTACTGTTCTTCTGCGACGGCCCGACAAGATCCGAGCGACACGTAGCGGCGGTTTCGCCGACGTCGAGATGCTTTTTGACGGCAAGACGCTGACAATGCTCGGCAAGAACGCCAACCTCTACGCCCAGGCCGACATCCCTGGATCAATCGATCATCTAATC
>Ga0207701_10001097_pt1 | contig 28558 bp, 25 predicted proteins | sample KBSSwiSSwithPhiX_FD_184294 | JGI IMG/M metagenome (GOLD analysis project Ga0207701, IMG submission 184294) | Switchgrass rhizosphere bulk soil microbial communities from Kellogg Biological Station, Michigan, USA, with PhiX - S5 (SPAdes) (version 2) | ecosystem: Environmental > Terrestrial >... | reverse complement strand
AGTTATGGTCGCTGGGGCTGGTCAGATGATAATTCGTTTGAGGTAAGCAACGAAGGAAATATTGAAATAGAGATCGATAAAAAATCTTATATGTCAGGAGAAACAGTGAATGCACACTTCACACCGCCATTCAGTGGAAGAATGTTAGTGACAATGGAAACTGATAAATTAATAAGCTTTCAATATGTGAATGTTGATGTGAATGATAAAAATCGTACAGTAAGTCTCGATCTTCCATTGACATCCGATCATGTGCCAAATGTTTATATCACTGCAACCCTGATCAAAGCACATGAGATTTCTGATCTGCCGCTTACAGTTGCACATGGATTTAAAAGTGTAAAAGTGGAAGAGAAAGGCAGGAAGATGCAGGTTGATATCGTTGCTACAAAAGCTGTTCGCTCAAAAACGAAACAACGAATAACAGTAAAGGCAGCGCCGGGAAGTTATGTTACGTTATCTGCCGTTGATAACGGAGTGCTTCAGGTTAGCAATTTTGAAACACCTGATCCATATGACTTCTTTTACCAGAAAAAAGCATTACAGGTTTCTGCATTTGATCTTTATCCTTTGTTGTTCCCGGAAATAAGAGCCAAGTTCAGCAGCACCGGTGGCGATGGCGATTTGGATATGAGTAAAAGAGTGAACCCGATGCCGGCAAAAAGAATAAAAATTGTTTCGTACTGGAGCGGTATACAACAAGCCAACGGAAATGGGGAAGCAAGTTTTGAATTTTCCATTCCGCAATTCAGTGGTGAAATAAGATTAATGGCTGTTGCATACAAGGATCAAAGTTTTGGCAGCAGTGAAAATACAATGACGGTCGCAGATCCGATCGTTATCAGTACAGCATTGCCAAGATTTTTAAGCCCGGGTGATACAGTAACAGTTCCTGTGACTTTGAGTAATACAACTTCAAAGTCGACAAATATTTCTGCTACTATTTCTGTTGAAGGTCCATTGAAGGTTATTGGTGGAAATAATCAATCTGTAGCAATTAATGCAAACAGTGAAGGCCGTGCAGTTTTCCAGGTAGCAGCTGATCCTTCCGTTGCTGTTGGTAAAGTAAAAATTGCAGTAAATGGTATGGGCGAGAAGTTCAATGATGAAACAGAAATATCTATTCGCCCGGCTTCTCCATTGCAAAAAGTTTCAGGTAGTGGTTCTATTGCCGGTGGAGCAGATCAAAAAATAAATATTGGACTAAATGATTTTATTCCATTTAGCATTGCCTACAAACTTGTGGTAAGCCGTTCGCCTGCATTGGAATTGGGAGATCATCTCCGCTATCTCGTGGAATATCCTTATGGCTGTACAGAACAAACTGTTTCTGCAGCATTTCCACAATTGTATTACGGTGATATGGCCGATCTGATGGGATTAAATCAAAAATTAAAGACAAATGCAAACAGTAATATTCTTGAAGCAATCCGTAAAATAAAAATGCGGCAAACATATAAAGGTGGTATCATGCTATGGGACAATGATGATACCGAGCATTGGTGGGCCACGGTTTATTCAGCGCATTTCTTACTCGAAGCAAAGAAAGCAGGTTTTGATGTTGACAATAGTTTGATAGAAACAACGCTAGCTTATATTAATGGAAGGTTAAAGAACAGGGAGACGATCCATTATTATTACAATCGTGATCAAAGTAAGATGATCGCACCCAAAGAAGTGGCTTACGGATTATACGTATTGGCATTAGCAGGCAAAGCCAATACATCAGCAATGAATTATTATAAATCAAATCAGCAGTTGCTGGCATTGGATAGTCGTTATCTTTTATCTGCAGCTTATGCAGCGGCTGGTGATAAAAAATCATTCAATTCATTATTGCCTTCGGCATTTGCTGGTGAAGAATCAGTACCACAGACAGGTGGAAGTTTTTATTCCGATGTTCGTGATGAAGCCATTGCATTGAATGCCTTGATCGACGCAGATCCGGGCAATAGCCAAATCGGTATCATGGCAAAACATGTAAGCGATAAATTAAAAACACGTTACTGGTTGAGTACGCAGGAAAGAGCATTTGCATTTCTTTCTCTCGGTAAATTGGCTAGATCAGCAAACAAATCTGATGTGACTGCTGATATAAAAGTAAACGGTAAAACTGTTGCTAAAGTAGATGGCGGCCAATGGACGGGTAACCAGGCTGCATTAAAAGGAACGAATATAGATATTGAGACAAAAGGCAGTGGACGTTTATATTATTTCTGGGTGGCTGAAGGTATCAGCAGCAGTGGTGCTTACAAAGAAGAAGATAATTATCTCCGTGTGCGGAAACGTTTTTATGATCGTAATGGAAAACAGTTGACAGGAAATACATTCAAACAAAATGATCTCATCATTGTCAACATTACATTGGAACGTTCTTATTCAACCGATATTGAAAATGTGGTGATCACTGATCTGTTGCCAGCGGGTTTTGAGATTGAGAATCCGCGGACAAAAGAAATACCGGGTATGGATTGGATAAAAGATGCTGCTTCTGTAAGATCGCTTGATGTGCGTGATGATCGCATTCATTTCTTTGTTGATGCAGATCACACAAAGAAGAATTTTTATTATGCCGTTCGTGCTGTGTCACCGGGAATTTATAAAATGGGCCCTGTTAGTGCTGATGCGATGTACAACGGAGAATATCATTCATACAATGGGGCAGGAGTGATAAAGGTGGTGCAGTAAGAGTTTTGAGATTGTCACCCTGAGCTTGTCGAAGGGTTGTCGAAGCATGTTTATAAAAGCTGGTAATTATATTTGATTACCAGCTTTTGTTTTTCATAGCATCGTCTGTTGCGTCGCTCTCTTGGACGGTAAAAATTCTATTCAAATAGAAGTGATGACCATTGTCCCCCGCTGGCGGGGACCGGATGTGCAATGAGGAGAAATATTCGAAAGGGGGTGGACTAAGTTTCGAGAATTTAAATCCACCCCCATTTGAAAAGTGTTTTATATCGAACTACTTCCCCCGCCAGCGGGGGACAATATGCAGTCTTTTAAGTTGATCATTTGGATTTTAAGTTTTTGAACACTGATAGTCGAAAATTTGTCGGAAGTTTACAGAACGAATTTTTCTATATATAGCTATGAAAAAAATCTTCATATTTTCTATACTTTTTATTACTTGTTTATCATTCAGGATTTTCATTCAATCTGATGAGCCTGTCTTCGTTCCGCCCAGTCCACAAAGAACAGGCGGTGATAGTGCCAAAGGATATGATTATTTAATCAATGGTGATTATATAAAAGGCGGTGTACCAGAAATGGTTTTTAGAAAAACGATTGGTAAGCCAGTTATCTATCTTCAAAGAGATTCACTAAATGAAGGTATCCCTCACGATTACACAGCAGTAAAAGCTTTTAATGGTGAAATTGTTATTGCACCAAATTGTTTCCAATGTCATGCACAGGTTTTTGAAGACAAACTCTATATCGGTCTTGGCAATACATTTGTTGATTTCAGCGACCGGGAAACAATGAGTGTAAAAAACCTGGAGAAAGGTGAAAAGATCTTAAAAACACTAACGCCCAAAAAATGGAAAGCGACTGAACATTTTTTTGAAGTGGCTAAAACTATCGGTCCGCAATTGTATACAGAAACAAGAGGGGTGAATGCAGCCGATCGTCTTGCCGCTGTTCTCGCCGCTCATCGTGATCCCGTTACATTTAAATGGAATTCCGAACCACAAATCAAAATTCCCGAACAGGTTATACCTTCCGATGTTCCTGCATGGTGGTTATTGAAGAAGAAGAATGGGATGTTTTATACGGCTTTTGGGCGTGGCGATTTCGGAAGATTCTTAATGGCTTCAAATCTTTTAACGGTAAATGATACTTCTGAATCGGCGGAAGTTGATACTCACATGCCGGATGTGCTGGCCTATATTAATTCATTAGAAGCACCAAAATATCCAAAACCAATTGATGCAGCATTAGCAGAAAAAGGAAGAATTATTTTTAGTACTACTTGTTCTGAATGTCATGGTACTTATGGAAAAGAGGGACAATATCCCAACCTGTTAATTCCACAAGCAACTATTCAAACTGATTCATTATTGCAGGCATCCAATTATTCTAACCCAGAGTTTATTGATTGGTTTAACAAGAGTTGGTTCAGCAGTGGCGATCATCCGGGAAAACTTGTTCCTTTCAAAGGATATCTTGCTCCGCCATTAGATGGGATTTGGATCACAGCTCCTTATTTTCATAATGGCTCTGTACCAACATTAGAAGCTGTACTTAACAGTTCTATCCGTCCAAAATATTGGACAAGGGATTTTGATAAACCGCAATATGATTATGATAACCCTGGATGGAAGTTTGTTATGTTTGATACACTGCCTGATAAATTGATATACAATACAACTTTACCCGGTTATGGAAATTACGGCCATTATTTCGGTGATAAACTTTCTGATAAGGATCGCAAAGCGGTGATAGAATACCTGAAGACATTGTAAATTTCTCAACCACGTTTTTATTTTCAACACAGAGAAGAGGAGTTTTGGAGTTACACAGAGATTCCCTGCGTAACTCTGCATCGCGGTAGCTCCGTGTTGAAATCTTTCTTAACTTGACTTTCCAAATCGATCTTCATGAAAAAGACACTGACAATTTTTTCTTTATTAATTTCTTCATCTATTTTTTCCCAGGGCTGGCAATCACTTTTTGATGGCAAAACTCTTAATGGCTGGAAACTGATGACAGGAAAAGCTGATTACAAAGTGGAGGACGGTATTATTGTCGGGACAACCGTTATGAATTCTCCCAATTCATTTCTTGTCAACGATAAAAAATTTACCGGTGATTTTATCCTGGAACTTGAGGCAATGATCACTGACACCAATTCTAATTCAGGCATACAATTCAAAAGCAATTACGATGCAGCAGGAAATAAAGGACAAGGCAAGATCTTCGGTTACCAGTTTGAAATAGATCCATCATCACGTAAATGGAGTGGTGGTGTATATGATGAGGGAAGAAGAGAATGGCTTTATCCCGGCTCCTTAAATTCAAAAGCACAGGCAATGCTTACTCCCAATGTCTTTCATAAGATCAGGGTTGAATGTATAGGAAATACAATTAAAACCTGGCTTGATGAGGTAGCAACAGCTTATGTTGCAGACACGATCACGGCAAATGAAGGACTTATTGCATTACAGGTCCATGCGATCAGCAATGAAAAATCCAAAGGAATAAAACTTTGTTGGAAGAATATTCGTATCAAAACATCAGGCATAAAAGCTTCTTCTTTTCCAAAAGGAATTTATGTGGCAAGCCTGAAGTCAAACACTTTAACTGATTATGAAAAAAAAGATGGCTGGAAGTTATTGTTTGACGGGAAAACTTCTAATGGTTGGGTTGGCGCTTACAAAAAAACTTTTCCTGGAAAAGGATGGGAAATAAAGGATGGAATAATGAAAGTATTATCATCAGCTGGGCGTGAATCTGCAAACGGTGGTGATATTGTGACAAAAGAAGAATTCAGCGCATTTGATCTTTCTTTTGAATTTAAACTTACTCCCGGGGCAAACAGCGGAGTAAAATATTTTGTTACCCTTTCTGAAAATAACCAAGGCAGTGCTATTGGTTTGGAATACCAGGTGCTGGATGATACGTTACATCCTGATGCAAAATTGGGATTGAATGGAAACCGAACATTAGCATCATTATACGATCTGATCAAAGCAAACAAAACAAGCAGGTTCATAAAACAACCGGGTGGGTGGAATACAGGTCGCATCATTGTTTATCCAGACAATCATGTCGAGCATTATTTGAATGGGGTAAAGGTCTTAGAATATGAAAGAGGTTCACAGTCTTATCGTGATCTTGTTGCGATAAGTAAATATAAAGTGTGGCCAAACTTTGGTGAAGCAAAACAAGGCCATATTCTTTTACAGGATCATGGGAATGAAGTGAGCTTTCGAAGTATTAAGATAAAACAATTGTGATTTGCTAATGTGATAATATGCCAATGTGCCAATTGTAAATTCAGATCCCTCAGATATTAAATTAAAACAGGAATTGATTGGCACATCAGCCAATTTGCATATTGGCACTTCAAATCTTCGGTTCCCATCCCTTCTCATATTCTCTTCTCCATAATTTCATAGCAGCTGCATCATTTAGTATATGGCCATTTTTGGGATCACAGCATAACGTACGGCCTGTACGTTGGGCAATATTTGCAAGATGACAAAGCAAAACACTTTTATGCCCTTCATTGACTGGTGAATTGAGCTTTTCATCACCACGAATGCTATTAACGAAATTGTTGAAGTGGAAAAGATCAAGATTGCCAGTAGCACTTATTGTATTTGTTCCATCATTTTTCGTTGCTGATTGTATTTCTTTGACTAATTTATTATCAGCGTCAAATATCTTGTAATCATCATTGCCATAATTCATCAATGTACCCTTATCCCCATAAATAATAAAACCGCGGCTGGCGCCTTCCACATTCATTTTATTACAGCTTCTTCCTTCCCAGGTGATCGATTTATTATTTCCGAATTCAAATGTGGCTACCTGTGTATCCGGAGTTTGCCAATCGTCTTTAAAAGCATAACGTCCGCCTGCTGATGTTACTTTAGTGGGAAAGTCAAGACCAAGAAACCACCGGCAGCAATCTATTTCATGTGTTGCATTATTACATGTTTCCGCTGTGCCCCAATGCCAGAACCAATGCCAATTGTAATGAACCAGGTTGTCCTGGTAATCTTTTCGGGGCGCAGGGCCTTGCCATAATTCAAAGTCCAGTGTTGATGGAACAGGAACTTTTTTACCAATGCCAATTGATTTTCGATTATTGGCATACCATGCTTTTCCGAAATATGCATTGCCAATTATTCCATCTTTAATTTCCTTTGCTGCATTAATAAGATTGGGCATCGAACGGCGTTGATTACCCATTTGTATTAATTGCTTTGGATATTTTTTCATTGCGGCTATCAATAATTCTCCTTCATAAGGATTATGTCCGCAAGGTTTTTCAACATATACATGCTTGCTATGAGTGACACCAAGTATAGCAGCCGGTGCATGCCAATGATCAGGTGCAGCGATCAATAAACCATCAAAATCTGTTTTCTTAACTAGCTCCCGTATATCTTTTATGATCGTAGGTTTCTTTGCAGCATTGGCAAATGGTTTTAATCCATTCGCTATTGCTTTTTCTTCCACATCACAGAGATAAGCGATCTCAACATTTGCAAGACCTGCAAAACTTTCAGCAAGATAAGCGCCACGACCGTTTACACCCATTACCGCTAATTGCACTTTATTGCTCGGCGCATTCTTCCCAAATACAGGAAAATTCAAAAAAGTTATTCCTGCTGCGGCAAAAGAACTGTTCTTTATAAAATCTCTTCGTTTCATATAGTAAGCTTTGTATCGCTAAAGTTAATTATATCCGCAAAGCAACGATACGTTTTTGTAAATATGATTTATTAACTGCATCTTTAAATTACGAACCATGCCAGTGGAAAGAAATATTTCAATTGTTTGTAATCATCTTGCTGGTGGGGGCCGGGCTGTTACTTTAGGAAAAAGGATCGCAGGAGAATTGCAAAGCAGGAATATCAAACATAGCTTGCATATTGGGGAGTGGCCTGAAAATTTTAATTCTTTCACTGACGTATGGATCATTGGCGGCGATGGCACATTGAATTATTTTTTTAATAAATACCCGGGAATAAGATTGCCATTGGTTGTTTTTAATGGAGGCACGGGCAATGATGTTCATTCCCTTCTTTATAAAAACAAAAGTTTTGAAGAGCAATTAGAAATTGCCTTAACTGCAAGTCCGAAACTTGTTGATGCGGGTAAGTGTAACGAAAAATATTTTATGAATGGTGTGGGAATTGGTTTTGAAGGATCTGTGGCAAAAAGTTTAACTGGTAAAAAGAAAACAAAAACGGGCAAAGCAGCTTTTATGAGTACTATTTTAAGAAAAGTGTTTTTCTATAGATCAAAAAAGTATAAAACTATCTCAGATGAATATAAAGCGGAAAGTCAAAACCTGCTGATAAGTGTAATGAATGGTCAGAGGGCAGGCGGAGGGTTTCATATTGCACCTTTATCTGCAATTAATGATGGCTTACTCGATGTTGTAATGCTAGAAAAGCTTCATCCCTTCCGACGATTGCGTGGTTGCCTGTAATTGAAAAAGGAAAACATCTCGACATTCCTTTTATAAAGCATTTCAGAACAAAAAAATTAATAATCACCAGTGAGCATCCAATGGATACACATCTTGATGGGGAATATTATTCCGCCAGGAGACTCGAAATAGAAGTGTTGCCGGCAAAATATTTATTCAGGTATTAAAAAAGCGAAACGTCCCGATTAACTCGGGACGTTTCTTGTATGACTCTATCACTGGTTACTCATTGTCATCACAGGTATCTCTGAGCCATAAGAAAGAATTTTATTGTAGAGTTTGTTCCACCAACGAGGAATTTTATTTACTTCTACCGGGTTCTTGATCATGATAAGATTTGAACCGACGGCGAGCACCGGCACATTTGCTTTTTTTGCAATCTTATTAATAGAGGAAGAAGATATCCTACGTTGAAACAAATTATTACTTGATAAACCCAATACCACCATATCCATTTCAAAATCCCTGATATATTCAGCTAATTTGTTTGTTGTGTTGCCTTCAAGTAAGCTAATTTCTATTTTTCCATTGCCACGAAGCTGGTTGGAATACGATACTGCCAGTTCCTTAAGCTGGTCATAACTGTTTAACCTGTCAACACGAGATTCATAAGGAGTGAAAGAGCTAAAAAAATTTGGCTTAACAATATTTACCAAATGAATATTGCAATTCATTTGATTTGCCATTTCAATTCCTTTGGCTATTGCCCATTTATTTTTACCGGTAAAATCAACGGGTATAAGTATGTTACAAAGTTTGTTCGACATAAGTCTAGTTTAAAATGATTTTTAAACTAATAGAATAATCATGCCAACGATAATAATGGTTGAAAACTTTATTCTGCGATGGTATATCTTGCAGTTTTTCAATGTTACATCATTAGTGTAATAGCTGACATTAGTATTTCACAAAAAAAGCCGCCTCAAGGAGCGGCTCTTGTGATCACTTCAAATCACAAACTGCAAATAATCGAAAACTCTAATTCTGGATAATCATAGGGATCAGGGTATGGGTACTTGTTTTATGAAACAAAAACTTATTTCGAGTCATGAGTTTCAACCGCTAAAATATCTGAAAGCAAGTAAAAACGAAACAAAGGAGGATTAAAATCTGATTAAAATATGACCCTTGGAAAGGTAAAATGCTGTTTAAAAAAGGTCAGACTTATAATTGCCACTGATTTATCATCGTTAGGAAAACGATGAAATAATTGCTGTTTTATGGATTCCATCTTTCATCTTGTTTAAGAATAAAAGAGCCGCCTCAAGAAGCGGCCCGCATTTTTAATCACAAAACTACACAACGTTTAAATCTAATTATCATCAGAAAAAAAAACTAAAACTAGCATGTCTTTGAAAAGACTCTTCCCATAAAACTGTAACTAAAATAGCCAAAGACAATTAAAAAGGAATTAAGAATGGATTAAAAAGGGATTAAAGATTAGCGTTTTAGATACTAAACTTTCGCAGATCATAGCTTTTTTTATTTTCCGTTTTTATTTGAAGGGATTGAGTTTAATACAAAAGAGCCGCCTCAGCAACGGCTCTTTGCGAATACTACTCGTATTCAACATACTCATAGGGAGGAAAGCATGAACCATTAATCACCAACACGTATTCATTTTAAATTCTATTACCTATGCCCGGTATTGATTGTGTTTTGTTTTTCCATTTATAGCATGCACACTCAAAACAGGAATAGACGAATGATTCACGATATTTCCAGCCCACCTGCGAAGTATAGGAGTTTTGAAAAAAGATTCAGCACCGGCATTTACTAATATGAGATCAGCTCCGATGTTCTCTGCATATTGCACTGTTGCCTGTGCCAAATTATTTCCCAGGACCGTTCTGCATTCAATAGGAATGTTTGTAATGTCCTTCAAATATTGATAAGAAGCCATCAATACTTTGGTATCCTCGCTGTTAAGATTATGTCCATTTTTATTTAAAGAGATCAGGTGAACATTTGCGGCAAATTTTTTTGCCAGCTCATATGCGAGTCTGATTTTTCTTTTTGGAATAAATTTTCCGATTGGCAATACAATTTTTTTGATCCTGTTTGAATTTGAGTCAGGGTAAACACATAATACTTCACAATCAACAGACCTGATTATATCTTTTGCTTTGCTTTCAAAAAATAATTCCTTTAACCAATTTGTTTTTTTGGCACCAAGAACTACAAGGTCGACCTGGAGATCGCGGATGTAGTTATTCACTGTTTCTTTTAATTTGCCTTCTGCTTCATGATATTCTATGTCGATTTGAAAGCGTTCATCCAATTCCGTTTTTAGCCGTCTTAATTGTGCTTTAACAGAACGATCGTCCCCAGATAAATGAAAGAATTCGACCTCCGGGGCCAATATCCATGTTAACCTTGAGCTTGATGAGACATGCAGTATGTGAAGCTCACTTCTAAATTTTGATGCGATCATTGCAGCTTCTTCAGCAGCATGAAATGAAGCCATAGAGAAATCTACTAAGGTCAATATCTTTTTAAAATCTTCCTGCATAATTTCATTTTGGTAAAAATATCCCCGGGCAATTAAAATGAAATTAAGACCAGATTAAAATGAAATTAAAAATTCAAATTGAAGGTAGAGTAAGTATGAATGTGCTTCCTTTATCCGGTTCCGATTCGATATTGATCTCTCCCTTATGCAGACGTATTATTCCTGATGACATGGATAAACCCAGGCCAAGTCCTGTAGAAATGCTTTCAGCTTTTTGAGATCGGAAAAAAGGCTCGAAGATCTTTTGTATTTCAACTTCTGTCATACCAATGCCTTCGTCCTTTATACGTATGATCTTTTTATCGGGTTTAATAGTAATGGAAACCCAGGCAGTATGAGAAGGCGAATATTTGCATGCATTTTCAATTATATTTTTAAAAGCTATAAAAAGCAATTCTTCGTTGCCATATACATAACAGAGCGTTTCTTCTTCGGGTATTTCATCAAACGCAAAATAAACATGATAGTCCCCGTGCAATTTGTTTACTTCTTCCACTGCACTCAACATGATCTCATCAATGCGAACTGGTTCAAGGCTGATGCCTTTGCCAGCACCGGCCTTTGCCAGCTCCAGTAATTTTCTTACAAGATTATTAAGATGAACAACATCTTCCTGTACAGATGCAATTACTTTTTGATATTCTTGTTCACTACGATTTTGGAGCAATGCAACTTCCAATTGACTCGATATAGCGGCGAGCGGAGTTGACAATTCATGTGAGGCATTGGCGATAAAACTTTTTTGATTATTAAAAGATGCTTCAAGCCTTTCCAGTAAACTATTGAAGTTTTTGGCCAGTTCATTCAATTCATCTTTGTTATTATTTGTTGCTATTCGCCGGGAAATATTTTGAAAACTGATCTCGTTCATTTCAGTATTTATGCGAACAAGTGGACGAACAAGATTGATGGAAAAGAAATATCCGACAAGTAGGGTAATAATTATTCCGGCAAGACCACTTGAAAGCAATATTTTTTTCAATTGGGAAAGCGAATTTCTGCCTACCCGATCAATTGCTGTGGCAACTATTACATAATTATTATTTCCTTCTTTATAGATGGTGCCGATTCCATCATATTCGCCAATAGAAAAATTATATTCTTCGTCATTGCGGATCTTCTCCAGCACCGCAGTACTCGGCCGCAATCGATCGGATATCTCTTTACGATTGCTATAGAAAAGGTCATTGTGTTCGTTATAAATTGAAATCCTCTCTTCAAAAAGAAGATTCATTGTCAGCGAATCAATTTTCCGAAGTAATGGTTTATTTATTTCTTCCAGTTCTACAAGTAGTCGGGTAGTAGTAATAGCACGATTTCGTAAGCGTTGAGAAAATTCACTTTTCCGGTTAAGCGCTGAAAGAAAGTATACAGTGCTTCCCAATAGAAGAAAGATCAGCAATACGAGTAGTGTAAATAAGAATGCTATTTTAAATTTTATTTTCATTGCTCTTCTTTCATGATATAACCCATGCCGATCTGTGTATGGATAAGTTTTACATCGTAATCCTTGTCGATCTTTTTCCTAAGGAAATTTATATAGACATCAATTACATTAGTGCCGGTATCAAAACCTATATCCCAAACTTTGTTTGCAATGTCAGCACGGCTTACCACCTTATTCTTATTTCTTACAAGGTATTCCAGCAGCTGAAATTCTTTTGCTGTTAGGGAAATCCGGTTACCGGATCTTGTTACTTCTTTGCTATCAAGATTTATTTCAAGATCAGCAAAACGAAGAAGATGACCTGCCGGTAAGCTGGTGATCGATCTACGCAATAGGGATTTTATTCTTGCAATTAGTTCTTTGAACGCAAAAGGTTTAACAAGGTAATCATCAGCGCCTGCCTCAAATCCTTCTACTTTGTCTTCAACCGTTCCAAGAGCAGTCAACATTAAAATAGGAATGTCCCGGTTTTTTTGCCTGATCATCCTACTTAACGAATAACCATTTATATCAGGAAGATTGATATCAAGGATGACAAGATCAAAATTATAATTGCTGAAAAATCTTTCACCCATAGCACCATCATATGCAATCATGACATAAAGGCCCAACTCTTCCATACCGGTTTTTAAAGCGGCGGCTATCTTTTTTTCATCTTCAACAAGTAATATTTTTATTTCATCCATATTTAATAGAATTAACAAGGATAGAAATAAGAAGGTTAATGGTGGCGGCTGGACTGCTAATTAAAATTAAAAGTGTAGTATAAAAAATAAAAGTCCCGCTGCTGGCAAATTTTAATCAGTTTTTAATTTCAAAGACTTGTTTCCCATTGACAATTGTTCTGATCACTTTTGCATCTTTAATTTTTTCCGGCGCTATTTCGAAAATGTTTTCATCAAGAACAATTAAATCGGCCAGCATTCCTTTTTTAAGCATCCCTAATTTATTTTCCTGGAAACCTGCGTAAGCATTATTAGCGGTATAACATTTCAATGCCTGTTCAACAGAAATTTTTTGTTCAGGATACCATCCATTTGGATTTTTATCATCCAATGTTCTTCGTGTAACTGCGGCATAAATTCCCTGTATTGGTTTTAACGGGGCAACAGTCCAATCAGAACCAAATGTAAGAGTTGCTCCTGCATCCAATAAACTTTTAAAAGCATAAGTTCTTTTCAGTCTTGCATCATCGAGTCTTTTATAAGCCCAGCGTCCATCATCAATAGCATGATATGGCTGCATGGAAGCGATCACTTTTAATTGTGCAAATCGGGGAATAGCTTGTTGAGTTAGATGCTGCGCATGTTCAATTCGAAAACGATGATCTGTTGAATTCCTTTTTTCGGCTTCTTCAAAAACATTTAAAATAAAATCATTTGCCCTGTCACCAATCGCATGTACAGCAATATGCAAACCGGCAGAGTCAGCAGCTAAAACCCAATTGCGGATATCTATTGTATCAGTCACATTCAAGCCCGATGTTTTCGGATCATCCAAATAAGGTTGATAGAACCATGCAGTAGTAGAACCTAATGATCCATCCATAAATCCTTTTAATGCACCCCACCGAAGCATATCGTCACCTTTGCCTTCTTTTCTACAAAACGAATCCAGTTTTTTCCAGGTACTTATTGGTACAAAGGAATAAATACGCAGATCCAATTTTTTGTTTGCATAATTTCTGCGATAGGTTGCAAGATCGATCCATCCTCCATAGCTTGCCACATCATGAACTTGTGTTACACCATTTTCGAAGGCATGTTGCATGGCAGCCTGTAAATATTCATCCAGTTCTTTTTCTGAAGGATCGGGAATTACTTTATACAATAATCCCATTGCTTCATCTTTTAAAACACCGGTGTATTCGCCGTTTGCATCTTTTTTCATTTCTCCACCAGCAGGAACTTTTGTGTTTTTATTTATACCGGCAAGTTCCAATGCTTTTGAATTAGCCAATGCCATATGACCATCATAACGATTTACAAAAAGTGGATGATTACCGGTTACCGAATCGATCCAACTACGGGAAGGAAGTTCACCACCCCATGCCTCATGATCCCAATCACCACCGAGTATCCAGCGATCATCATTTTGTCTCTGACAAAATTCTTTGAGAATAGAAATAAATTCCTGATGGTTTTTTGCTTTTCGAAGATCAACTGCAGAAAGATTATATCCACCGCTAAGAAAGTGAGTATGATTATCAATAAAACCCGGCGTCATTAATTTACCACCGAGATCTATCATTTGAGTATTGGCTCCTTTGAATGATTGATAATCTTTGCCAACATAAACGATCTCGTTTCCTTTTATTGCAATTGCATCAGCCCATGCATTTGCTGAATCACCTGTCCAGATCTTTGCATTAAAATAAATTTTATCAGCTGTCTCTTTTTCAGCTTGATTGCACGAGTAAAAAAGAAGTCCAGTTGCAATAATTAAAAGTATTTTTCTCATTGATGATTTTTTAAGCCCCTTTAGGGGTTTGGGGTTTAAGGTATTTCGTGCCCTTTGCTTGCACGCCAGAGCATAAACCATTCTTCTCTTTCAATATTTATTTTAGTTGCATCATAAGCGGAAGTTAACCTTTCAATTTTAGTAGATCCGATCACCGGAATTATTTTTGACGGATGTTTAAAAAGAAAGGCTAATAATATTTGGTCAGCAGAGCAATTGTATTTTTCGGAGAGAATATTTGCAACAGCTAATACTCTAATATTTCTTTCGTCAGTATCATCATTATAAAGTTTACCACTACCAAGAGGCCCCCATGACATGGGGCGAATATTATGTTGTATGCATTTATCAAGTGAACCATCATGAAAAGGATCCAGGTGCAAAACAGAAACTTCAAGTTGGTTAAACTCTACTTTGAAAGCAGTCATCATCATATCCATTTGCGAAGGAGTAAAATTTGAAACACCAAAATGCAAAACCTTGCCTCCTTGTTTTAATTGTGCAAAGGCTTCTGCTATTTCTTGTGGGTTCATTAATGGATCGGGACGATGAATAAATAACAGATCGATGCAATCAGTGTTAAGATTTTTTAATGATCTTTCAACAGATGTGATAATATGTAACCTGCTTGTATCATAAGAATGAATTTTATGTTCAGGTCTGTTTGGTGTAAATCTTCTTATACCACACTTTGTGATCAATTGTATTTGCTGGCGCAAATGTGGTTTAAGCTTTAATGCATTTCCAAATTCTTCTTCCACAGTGTAATCGCCATAGATATCTGCATGATCAAATGAGGTGATCTTATTTACAATACAATTTTCAATGAGCTGCAGGTATTGTGCAGTGGAATATTTTACACCCCATTGTCCCCATTTCATGCAGCCAGCAATAACCGGTGAAAGTGTAAGCATTTTTAATTTTAGTTGAAAATAAAAAAGTCTGGCCTCGTTGCAAAACGAAACCAGACTTTAAAGACAGTGAATATTTATTAGATATTAATAGTCGCTGTTGTAACCACCACGGTCGCGATAGCCACCGCTACCTCCACCTTTGTTGTAGCCGCCTTTTTTGAAACCGCCGCCGCCGCCGCTACCGCCGCCGAAGCTGCGTTTTTTGAAGCCGCCACCGCCGCCACTGCCACCTTCCTGTTTAGGACGGCTTTCGTTTACAACGATATTACGGCCATCAACTTCAGTACCATTCAATGCAGTGATAGCTGCATTAGCCTGGTCGTCGTTTGGCATTTCAACAAAACCAAAGCCTTTGCTGCGGCCTGTGAATTTGTCGGTAACAATTTTTGCTGAGCTTACTTCACCATGTGTGGCGAAAAGATTTTGCAGATCCTGATCTTTCAGGTTCCAGCTGAGATTTCCTGCGTAAATGTTCATTTTTTTGAGAAATTTTTAAAAACAAAATAAGTGTCAACAGTAACCAATAATCAAAGAACATTTACCAAAAAATCGAAACGTTCATGAACTTGTGAAACTGTAAAGAGCACCGAATACAATACAAAATAACGGTTTTTACATGATAATATTGTAAATTTTTGGTCAGGCTCTTTGCCCGGAGTTAATCTTGATATAACCAATCACTTAGGCTCAATAAAAAAGCTTCTCCTAGAGGAGAAGCTTGCTAATAATAGTTTGTATTAAGATCTATTCACCCACCACTTCAAAATCAACATCAGCATTTTTGCCGTTGCCGAAATCAACATGAGCTTTATAAGACCCGATCTCTTTCACCTCATCAGTGATGCTGATCCTCTTACGATCGATCTCATATCCTTTTTGTTCACGGATAGCACGGCTGATCTGTAAAGATGTTACACTTCCAAAGATCTTTCCGCTTGTACCCGTTTTAGCGCCAATTTTTAAAGGAGCTTCTTGCAGCTTAGCAATTACACTGTTTACTTCAGCAAGCATTTTATCTTCTTTCTTTTTTGCCTGCTTCAATTTTTCCTGCATCTGCTTCACGTTGCTTTGGCTTGCTTCAACTGCCAGCTTGCGGGGAATAAGAAAATTGCGGGCATAACCATTTTTTACTTTTACAAGTTCATTGGCGCCGCCGAGGTTATCTACATCTTGAATTAATATTACGTCCATGATTCTAGTTTTTATCCCAATGAATAACAGGCTTCATTGTCCTCCTTGTATGGAGTTAGGGATGTGCCTATTTCAATAAGTCAGTTACATAAGGTAACAAAGCCATTTGACGGGCTTTCTTCACAGCATCACTTACTTTACGCTGGTACTTCAATGAATTACCAGATAAGCGGCGGGGAAGAAGTTTACCTTGTTCATTCAAAAACTTTTTCAAAAACTCTACATCTTTATAATCGATGTAGCGGATGCCATATTTTTTAAAACGACAGAATTTTTTTACGATCTTATCGCTTTTAATGGCCGTCAGGTATTTTATTTCATTTGCCTTTGCCATAGTATTAAGCCTCCACTGCTTTTGCTATTTTTTCTTTTCCTGTTGGTGCGCCACTTTTCTTTTTAGCATTGTACTCGACGGCGTATTTATCGAGTTTGGTTACAAGGTGACGAAGTACTGATTCGTCACGGAGAAGCTGGATCTTCATCTTCTCGTTGAAGTCGGATGGCGCAGTAAATTCCAGTACCCAGTAAAGACCAGTTGTCTTTTTCTGGATCGGATACGCCAGTGATTTCAGGCCCCAGGCATTTTCATGTATCACTTCACCTTTTACAGATGTAACCAGCGAAGCATACTTTTTTTGAGCGGCTTTAAATTCTTCATCGCTCAATACCGGGGTAAAAATCACCATCAATTCGTAGTTGTTCATTTACCCTTTTGTTTTTTAATTAATAAATCGGTTTACCCATTGGACATCCACCGTTTGGTAGAAGAATCTGACGATAACAGATTTGGGGTCGCAAAGGTAAGGGAATGAGTGCAGAAGATGGAATGCGGGGAAAAGATTTTTATGGTACCAGCTGCACCGCTCCGATTGGGCTTCTGTTGCGTCGCAATCCGTTCATCTTCCGCTCCCTGATTAAGCAATTTAAAGCTTGATTTTCAATATAAGACTGCGCTCGTCACAAAAGTTTCGTAGTATGCTCTCTTTACTTCCTTAAGATCTTCTCCATTGTCTTTCCTTTTGCCACTTCATCAACCAGCTTATCCATATAACGGATCTTTTGCATGAGCTTGTTTTCGATCTCTTCGACACGGTACCCACAAATTACACCGGTGATTTTTGAAACATTTGGATTCATTTGTGGCGCCTGGGCGAAAAAAGTTTCAAGATCATTGTTTTTGTCTATCTGTTGTTGCAGTGTTTTTTTATTATATCCTGTCAGCCAAAAAATAACGGCATCGAGATCTTCTTTTGTTTGCCCCTTTCTCTCCACTTTTTGTATATATAGCTTATAGATACTTGCAAAACTGTATGCGAATACTCTGGCGTTATCCATTTTACTTGTTATTATTTAGCAAAGTTAATTTCTTGTAGTCAACAGCTACAGGTAAGTTCATTAAAATTCAGGACTGTGTAATGTGTAGAAAATATGTTGTTGTCATTATAAAATATACGTCAAAGATCAATTCAGTGATCTGTATTCATTGGGAGATTGACCAACCCGTTGTTTAAATAAACGGGTAAAATGTTGCGGATATTTAAATCCTAATTCATTGGCAATTTGACTGATTGATTTGCTTTGATCGAATATTTTTTCTTTTGCAACATCGATCAATTTCGATTGTATATATTCCTGTGCAGTTTTTCCTGTTTCTTTTTTTATTAGGTCACCAAAATAATTTGCTGATAAATTCAATTCACTTGCACACCAGGTTACTGAAGGTAAACCGATCGCCTGCGGTTTCTCTGATTGAAAATACTCTTGCAGTAAATTCTCAAACCTTTCCAAAATTCCTTTGAGTACATTATCACGGGTAATAAATTGTCGGTCATAAAAACGAACACAATAATCTAATACCATTTCAATATTTGATACGATCAGTCTTTTACTGTGCTTGTCAATAGCATGTTCCAATTCATATTTGATCTTTGCAAAACAATCCAGCACAATTTTTCTTTCACGTTCTGATAAATGAAGTGCCTCATTAAATTGATAGCCAAAAAAAGTATAGTCTTGTATATGTCGTCCAAGTGAAGTGCCATGTATCAGGTCAGGATGAAAAACGAGGCCATGCCCTTTGGGTTGATAAATTTCTCCGTTACTCTTCACACCGGCGATCTGTCCCGGCGCAATAAAAACCAGTGTTCCTTCCTGGTAATCGTAAGTATTCTTGCCATACATAAGATCACCACATACTACATCTTTTAAGATCATGGTGTAAAAACCAAAATACATCCGTGAACCTTGTCTTGGGACAGCGTTCGAAAAATCGATCACACTCACCAGCGGATGAAGTGTTTCATTATTATTGAAAACGTTGTAATCGTTTATTGTTTCAAATCTTCGCAGGTCATCCATATCAATTTCATTTTATCAACATCAAAATTATAGTATTATTTATTTCTTAATTGATGGATATCCTTTAATCAGGAATATTGGTAGATATATCCGTAATGTGTATACCATTCACGTAGAAAAATGCGAAGACCTTTGTGATTAACTTATAAAAAAATACATATGAAAGTATCAATTCTCGGACTGTGTTTCTTAGTGATGGGTGTGCAATCCTCTTATGCACAACAGCCACCAACGGAAACAATTAAAACAGCAACAAACAATACACCTGAGCAACAGAAAATCATCAACCTTTCTAAACAGAAATGGGATTGGATGGCAGACAAGAATGTAGATTCTTTAAATGTGTTATTTGATGACAAAGCGATGTTCATTCATATGGGAGGAACCTGGGGAAAAACCCAGGAACTTGCTACTATTAAAAGCGGCGGTATATGGTATAAGAAAGCCGAAGTTTACTCAGTTGTAGTAAACATGTTTGGTAATACAGCTATCCTGCTAAATGATATTGACTTAGTAGCGGGAGTCGGTGGAAACGAAGTCACCAATCCTTTTATGGTGACCGAGGTATATATTAAAGAAAACGGCAAATGGAAGATGGGCTCACTCACTTTTTCGCACCTGATGAGGCCAGTCAAAATGAAATAATAAGTAGAAGCATTAACCGCTGTACAAAGAATATTGCCATGTGAGGCCCTGATGCCGATGAAAAAGAAAATAGCGAACGGAAGAAGCTTAATAAATAGACGGGCTGTTTGATTTTCATAGTTTATTGTTTGGGATAGTTAAATGCAAATGATTTTATGTTTCTAACTTTAAGTTACGGTTCGAAAATTGTAGGAAAATATTACCATAAATACAATCCCTTCTTTGAATTAATTGATAAACATTAAAGTTTTACAAAATGAAAGACATCAAAACTAATTATAACAGGCGATCATTTCTAAAATCATCAGCACTTGCCGGTGGGGGATTGATGATAAGTTTTAGCTGCCTGGCTGAATTGACCGATAAGGTAAGTAAGCTTGATCTACCTGACCAATGGTACGAATTAACCGGGTATATCAAGATAACCCCGGATAATATCATAAAAATTTTTAATCCTAATCCGGAATTTGGGCAAAATGTGATGACTTCACTTCCTATGATCGTAACTGAAGAGTTGGACGCAGACTGGAAACAAGTAGTGGTAGAAATGGGTCCGCACGACAGTGTGAAATTAGGACCTCAATTTACTGGCGGAAGTAATTCAATGAGGATGTATTGGAAACCACTTCGCGAAGCGGGTGCCGCAGCTAGAAATATGTTGATGCAGGCCGCAGCGCAAACCTGGAGTGTACCTGTGGAAGAATTGACAACTAAAGCAGGGGTGATTTATCATGAGAAAAGCGGTAAGTCAGGAACCTATGGCAGCTTTGCATCAAAAGCTTCGGAGATCACTATACCGAAAGGAGTAAAACTAAAAGATGTAAAGAATTTTAGTGTGGTACGTAACTCAAAGAAAAATGTTGAGGGCTTAAAAATTGTAACTGGCAAACCACTATTTGGATTGGATTATAAAGTTGAAGGAATGCTGATCGCTATGATCGAACATCCACCTGCTTTCGGGATGAAACTTAAATCCTTTGACGCCTCTGAAGCCTTAAAAATGCCGGGCATCAAAGATGTGTTTAGCCAAAAGTTATATGAAGATGGTTTCGAACAGGGCGGTTTTGATACCCGTACTTTCAACGATCTGCTGGTCGTTGTCGGCAATACAACCTGGGAAGTAATGAAAGCCCGTAAAAAATTAAAAGTTGAGTGGGAGCCTGCTGGCGAAACTAAAAACACCATGAGCGGAAAAAGAGAGGTTGTTGTTCCGGGAGAGCTTGAAAGTACAAGTGCTCAACTTGAAAAAATGAAGGAGTACGCAAGTAAGCCTGCTCAACAATTAAGAAAAGACGGAGACCCCGAAACAGCATTTAAAAATGCGGCCAGGATTATTGAACGTACTTATAACGCTCCTTTCTTAGCACATAACTGCATGGAGCCAATGAATTTTTTCGCTCATGTTACAGATGAAAAAGCTATAGTGGCCGGACCTTTGCAAGCACCGGGTTGGTCAGAACCAACTCTTTCAAAACTTTTAAACCTGCCAGCCGACAAGATCGAGATCCAGATGACACGTATGGGTGGGGGCTTTGGTATTAGAGCATATGGACATTATATATATGAAGCTGCTCTTATCTCTAAAAAAGTAAAAGCTCCTGTCAAACTTATATATACCCGTGAAGATGATATGACCTATGGCATCTATCGTCCAATGTACACGGCCACTTATCGTGCTGCGTTAGATGCAAATAAAAATCTAATTGCATTTCATGTAAAAGGTGGTGGCATTCCTGAAAATGCAGTTCATGCAAACAGGTTTCCGGCAGGCGCAATTGATAATTATTTGGCTGAAGGTTGGCAGATACCATCTAATATTACGATCGGAGCATTCAGAGCCCCCCGATCAAATTTCGCTGCGGCAGCAGAGCAATCATTCTTAGATGAGGTAGCAGAAGCAATGGGTAAGGACCCAATAGATTTCAGATTAGAACTTTTAAAACGAGCCAAAGAAAATCCTGTTGGAAAAAGCAACGACTATAATGCTGACCGGTATGCAGAGGTATTAAAATTGGTTAAAGAGAAATCTGGATGGAACAGTCTTGAAAATAAAAAGTACAGTCGTGGAGTTGCTGCTTATTTCTGTCACAATTCTTATGCGGCCCATGTGGTGGATATGATAATGAGAGATGGGCAACCTTATGTTGAAAGGGTTACCAGTGCGGTCGATTGTGGTATTGTAATAAATCCTGATGCGGCAATTAATATGATCCAGGGTGCAGTTGTAGATGGAATTGGCAATGCACTTTATGGAGGATTGACACATAAAGATGGCGTTGCAGAACAAAATAATTTTCATCGATACCGAATGATAAGATTTCACGAAGCGCCAAAAAAGATCGACGTTCATTTTGTGCAAAATGATATTGATCCGACTGGTTTAGGTGAACCACCTTTTCCGCCCGTATTTGGGGCAGTAGCAAATGCGCTGTATAAAAACACAGGTAATCGATTTTATGAACAGCCATTTATTTTACAATTGAACAAAACCAGTAAGGCCTAAAAACATTCTTCATCATTTATATTTAAAACCATGATCACATTAAATGTTAATAATAAAAACTACAACGTAGACGTAGATCCCGAAACGCCTTTGTTATGGGTGCTTAGAGATACTCTTGGTCTTGTAGGAACAAAATACGGTTGTGGCATTGCGCAATGCGGGGCCTGTACAGTTCACCTCAACGGTCAGGCCGTTCGTTCATGTGTAACAAGAGTGAGCAGTGTAGCAGGGCGAAAAGTTGTAACGATAGAGGGCCTGTCCGAAAAGAATGATCATCCTTTACAAAAGGCCTGGCTCGAATTAGATGTTCCTCAATGTGGATATTGTCAGGGCGGTCAGATCATGTCTGCGGCAGTTCTTATCAGGGAAAATAAAAATCCAACTGAGAAGGATATTGATAATGCTATGGCTGGTAATATTTGCCGTTGTGGTACTTATTTAAGAATTCGTAAAGCCATACAATTAGCAGCAGAGATACAGCGTAAAGGAGGATAGGATGCACAGCACAGAATTTGAGATTAGTAAAAATTATTCTTTTATGAAATTTAAAAAGACTTATTTCTTTCCTTTAAAAGCGATCACGGTCATAGCTATAATTTTTTCAGTGATTGCATTCATGAGCTTTGGATTTAAAAATGAATCTGGTATCAACAATGTAAAGATTGAAATAATTAATAAGGACAGCGTGGAATCAGTTAAAGCTTTTATGGACGTATATAAAGTTTTAACGAGTCCTCGTTGTATGAATTGTCATCCTGCTGGAGATGTCCCATTGCAGGGGGACGATAATCGTTTGCATAATATGACTCCACAAAGAGGCGCCGATGGTAAAGGTATTTATGCAATGAAATGTTCGAATTGTCATCAACCAACCAATATAGCAGGCTTAAATACACCTCCGGGAAATCCAAACTGGCACTTGCCTCCGGCAAATATGAAAATGATTTTCCAGGGAAAAACAGCTAATCAATTAGCCAAACAATTAGTGAATCCAAAAACTAATGGAAACAAAACCTTACAAAAATTAATTGAACATGCTGATGATGGCTTGGTAAAGGCTGCATGGGATCCCGGTGAAGGACGAACAGTTCCCCCAATGAGTCATGAAGAATTTAAGAAAGCTTGGATCACATGGATCAAGAGTGGGGCTTATGCTCCACGTTCGAAATAATTTACAAAAGCAATGCGACGTACCAACAAAGGCGTAACATTATTAGAAACTCACCTTCAAAAAAAGAATACAGCCAATATTGGTTATGATCAGCAGCAACGAATACTATATGTGCCGACCTTAAATGCAAAAACCGTAGTGGCGTATAGTTTAAAATAATTTTTCATTTTACAATGATCCAGATAAATATAAAACACCTGTTCTTGTTTGTATTGACTTTAACAATGACCACAATTGTAACGGCACAATTGCCGGAAGTTTTTATCATAGATGCAAATCGACTCGTTGAGTTAAAAAAGAAAGTACAGGAAAAGGACAACAATGTGCTGCAATTGATTGATAGTTTAAAAAAACAGGCTGATAGGTTTTTAAAAATGAAACCTGTATCAGTAATGGATAAGCAGTTTACACCTGTAAGCGGTAATAAACATGATTATATGAGCCAGGCCCCTTATTTTTGGTATGATAGTACAAAACCTAATGGGTTACCCTATATGCGTAAGGATGGAGTACGCAACCCTGAAATTTATAAGATCACCGATCGGACCTATTTGGGTGATCTTGAAAATGCCACCCGCACATTATCGCTGGCATGGTATATAACCGGTGAAGGAAAATATGCAGATAAATCAGCCGGGCTATTAAGAACATGGTTTTTGAATGAAGACACAAAGATGAATCCTCATCTTGAATACGGGCAGGCTATCCCGGGTGTTAATACTGGCAGAGGTATCGGGCTCATTGAAACAATCGCCTTGATGGGCATTGCTGATGCGGCAAGTCTTCTACAGGGATCAGGATCGTGGACTGCGTCAGACCATACTGCATTACAAAAATGGTATTCCCAATTTTTGAATTGGATGCTCACCAGTAAAAATGGTATGGATGAACATGCTGCCAAAAATAATCATGGTACCTGGTACTATGCACAGGTTATAGATTTTTCTCTTTTCACTAATGATGTGGATAAAGCAAAACAACTGGTACAGGAAAGCAAAGAAAGACTCGATAGTCAATTGACCAAAGAAGGAAAACAACCATTGGAACTGGAAAGGACCGATGCACTCGGGTACAGCACGATGAATCTGAGAGGATGGTTTACGGTAGCAACCCTTGCCGAAAAAACCGGGATGGATCTGTGGACATGGCAAACATCAAAGTCTGACTTACGTACTGCATTTGATTGGCTCGTTCCATATGCGTTGGGAGAAAAGAAATGGGAATACCAACAGATCAATAAATATAATAAGCATGAGATCTATCCATTGCTGTTACAAGCGTCATCTGCATTTAAGGATCAAAGATATTTTAGGGTTGCAAAAGATCTTGATACCGGAACTATAAATGTAATGGCTGATCTACTATACGGTAAATGAACAATTAAATTGAATGTTATGGAAACAAAAATTTCAAAAAGAAAATTAGGAAACAGTGGTCTTGAAGTATCTGCGCTTGGCCTCGGCTGCATGGGAATGAGCTTTGGTCTCGGTCCCGCCGCCGATAAAAAAGAAATGATCACACTTATAAGAAAAGCAGTTGAAAAAGGAATAACTTTTTTTGATACAGCAGAAGTGTATGGACCATTTACAAACGAGGAACTTGTTGGTGAAGCACTGGAGCCATTCAAGGGACAAGTTGTAATTGCAACAAAGTTTGGATGGAAACCCAATGCTGAAGGCAGGTGGAGTGATTTAGATAGTCGCCCCGAACATATAAAGCAGGTTTGCGAAGCTTCATTAAAGCGATTAAGAGTTGATGTGATCGATCTGTTTTATCAGCATCGTGTTGATCTCGAAGTCCCGATCGAGGATGTTGCTGGTGCTGTAAAAGATCTGATCAAAGAAGGGAAGGTTAAATATTTTGGTTTGTCAGAAGCCGGGGTGAAAACAATTCGTAAGGCACACGCAGTACAACCAGTTGCCGCTTTACAAAGTGAATATTCATTATGGTGGCGACAACCAGAAGAAGAGTTATTACCAACACTGGAAGAATTGGGAATTGGTTTTGTTCCATTCAGTCCTTTAGGCAAAGGATTTCTCACTGGAAAAATAGATGAGAACACAAAGTTTGACAGTACCGATTTTCGAAATATTGTTCCCCGCTTTTCACCTGAAGCAAGAAAAGCGAACCAATCAATGATCGATCTGCTTAATAAAATTGCTGAACAAAAAAATGCAACACCTGCGCAGGTTGCATTGGCGTGGCTACTTGCACAAAAGCCATGGATCGTTCCGATACCAGGCACAACAAAGTTGCATCGCTTGGAAGAAAACATTGGTTCTGTTAATATTGAATTTACTGCTGATGAATTACGTGAGATAGATAATGCATCTTCCCAAATTAAAGTTGAAGGAGAACGGTATCCCGAGCAATTACAAAAGCTTGTTGGCCGCTAAATACAGTAGCTAGATATTATTTTTCAAAAGCCCTAAGCGGGGCTTTTGTTATTTTTATATTCAATTCATTTCATGCAAAATACTTTTATTGAGTATGTTTTTCTAATCATGATCATTCTTGCATTGGTCATGCTTGCAAACAAATTGCGGTTGGCTTATCCTATTGTGCTTGTTATCGGTGGATTGTTATTGAGTTTTTCTTCATTATTTTCAAAGATCACTATTGACCCGGAACTGGTGTTCTTTATTTTTCTTCCACCCTTGCTTTATGAAGCAGCCTGGCAGGTTTCATGGAAAGAATTCTGGAAATGGAGACGGGTGATCATGAGCTTTGCATTCCCCATTGTAATTATTACTTCCTGTGTTGTTGCGCTTGCATCTTATGCGATCATTCCCGGTTTTACATTGGCATTAGGTTTCCTTCTTGGAGGTATTGTATCTCCTCCTGATGCAATTTCTTCAACAACCATTCTGCGACAGGTAAAAGCTCCTAAGTTGCTTACCAGTATCATTGAAGGCGAAAGTTTGCTTAATGATGCTTCATCATTGATCGTATTTCGGTTTGCATTGGCAGCAGTGATCACAGGGCAATTTCATTTTCAACAGGCAGCTTTAAGTTTTGTCATGGTCATTGTTATGGGAGTAATGATAGGTGTTGCAATAGGATTTATTTTTTATGCTATTCACCGATGGTTGCCAACAACAACCAGCATAGAAATTATTTTAACGTTGATTGCTCCTTATTGTATGTATTATACTGCGGAGCAATTTCATTTTTCCGGTGTATTAGCAGTTGTGAGTGGCGGGCTTTTATTATCAAGCAAGCGACAAACTATGCTCAATTACCGCAGCAGAATTGAGGGAATTAATGTATGGACCAATATCGTCTTTGTATTAAATGGATTGATCTTTTTTCTTATCGGTCTTCAACTGCCATCGATCATAAATCAACTTGGCGATATTAGTTTAGGTAGGGCCATCTGGTATGGATTGGCAATTTCCCTGGTACTCATTGTTGCCCGGTTACTTTGCACATTTGGAGCTTCGTTATTTACCCGTTTTATGAGTCATTTTATTACGGTAGCTGATCCAAATCCAGGCTGGAGAGGACCAATCATTTTTGGATGGGCAGGAATGCGTGGAGTGGTATCATTGGCGGCCGCGCTATCAATTCCATTGTTGATTGACGAAGGGCGGGCTTTTCCCTATCGCAATCTTATTCTCTTTATAACTTTTATTGTCATCCTGGTAACATTGGTTTTACAAGGACTAACGCTTCCGTGGGTGATCCGCAAAGTAAAGCTGGAAGATAACCGTGTGATACCAGAACAAAAACAGGAGATCATTATTCAAAAAAAGATGGCACAATACTCTTTGCAATATTTAAATGAAAAGTATGATGGAAAGTTACCTGAGAATGAACATTTGAATAACCTGAAGGCACGATTTAAAATTGATATGAAGCTACTGAGCGAAGAACTAGAGAAAATAGATCACACAAATGAAAATGCACTTCGAAATTTTCAAAGCATTTACCTGGAACTATTAGAGTATCAACGAAAACTTCTTAAGGAGATGAATCGGCGTGCTGAATTTGATGAAGAACTGATCAGGAAATATCTTTCATTGATCGACCTTGAAGAATTCAAGATCAGGGAAAAACAAATAATGGAAATCAACTCTGATTAGTTGAAATTAACTCATTAGCATCAGGCATTTTCTGATAAACTGGCTTTTATTAGAAATTAAAAAATAAATTAAAATGAGAATAAAAGCACCGGGCTTGTTGCCTTTCATTCTTATCACAGTTATGCTGACATTTGTTTTACATGGCAACATTTATGCTCAGGAGAAAACCCAAATGGTGAGGCTGGCAAAACTGGTCATTGATTCAATTCAGTTAGAAAAATATAAAGCTTCATTGAAAGAAGAAATCGAAGCTTCTGTGCAGCTTGAACCTGGAGTCTTGACTTTATATGCTGTTGCTGAAAAAAATAACCCGACTCACATCACTATTTTAGAAATATATGCGGATACAGTTTCGTACAAAGCACATTTGCAAACCCCTCATTTTATAAAATATAGGAATGGCACAAAAGATATGGTCAAATCTCTCGAGCTTGTCGAGACGATTCCACTTGTGCCTGGGATGAAGATCAAATGATGAAACAAACCAAATGTTTTAATGAGCATGCAGCCTGAATACTTTTGTAGCTTTATAGAATATGAACGATAACGACAAAAAGAAAAAATTTTATCTTATCCTGATACTTGGTTTGCTTACGGCTATTGGACCTTTTTCTATTGATATGTATTTGCCGGCATTCCCGGATATTGCAAAGAACCTGCATACTACAGTTGCACAGGTGACACTATCGCTATCCAGTTTTTTTATTGGTATTTCTTTCGGACAATTATTGTATGGTCCATTACTTGAACGCTTTGGAAGGAAAAAACCTTTATACATTGGACTTTGCGTTTATCTTTTAGCTTCTATTGGTTGTGCCCTGGCAGCATCAGTAAATGCGTTAATAGTACTAAGGCTTTTACAGGCCTTAGGTGGCTGTGTAGGTATGGTAGCAGCACGGGCAATGGTGCGTGACTTGTTTGAAGTAAAAGAAAATGCTAAAATATTTTCCACTTTGATGCTTGTGGTTGCTGTGTCACCGATCATTGCGCCTACATTAGGAGGTTACATAACTGCAGTGTTAGGTTGGCGCTTTGTATTTGCAATGCTTATTATTGTAGACCTCATCATTCTCGCAGGCGTCTATTTTTTATTACCTGAAAGCAA
>Ga0207701_10001095_pt1 | contig 28566 bp, 27 predicted proteins | sample KBSSwiSSwithPhiX_FD_184294 | JGI IMG/M metagenome (GOLD analysis project Ga0207701, IMG submission 184294) | Switchgrass rhizosphere bulk soil microbial communities from Kellogg Biological Station, Michigan, USA, with PhiX - S5 (SPAdes) (version 2) | ecosystem: Environmental > Terrestrial >... | reverse complement strand
AGCTGTTGCCAGTTCTTCCGCTGCCACTGGCAGAAGCCGACTGCGTTGGCGTTCGAGCGTCGAGTGCCACTCAGTCCCGATTCAAAGATGACCTGCGCCAGGCCGACGTCTGCGGGCACTCCGAACCGTTCGTAAATGGCGCCCCAGTCCGCGAGAAACTCTCCGTATCGCGCCGCGTTTATCAGGAGCGCATCGCCTCGCGTCGAGTTGTGCAGGACTGGGCCGGCGGCGCGTTCCATGAGCAGCGCCACCTGCTCTCTGCGATCGGCAAGATTGGGCGCAAGCGCCGATCCGTCGAGCGTCCGGGCGATCGCTGGATCGGTCCAGACGGCATGCTCCGACCAGTCTCCTCTCGCTGGAAATGTTGCGAGGAGCCGTCCATCCGCGGCGCTGCCAAACGCGATCGATCCGTCTGGAATCGTAAAGACGTGGCGCCAGAACGGGTACCGCGGTCTGAACGCTTCCATCGCGGCGACGTCCGCCCGCAGTCGTGCCTGCACGGGATCGGCATCCGTCTCCGGGGCAGGTACGTTTGCGGCGCTCGTTCCGGACTCTGGTCTCGGGGAACGGATGAAGACGTTCGACGCGGCAAGAGGAATAGCGACGCTCACCACGGCGAGCGCCAGGGTTGCTTTCGTTCTCATCATGAGTTGGAGGCAGTCACCCGATCTGTGCAAGCGCGAGGCCGAAGCACGCAATCGTGAAATTCAGCGGGGAATTGCGGACTCCCCGGCGACTGTCCCAAACTGCGTCAGGCGCCGGTAACGACTTTGAAGGTCGGATCCGGAAAATTGCGGACGCGTAATCGCATCCGCGGACGACAATCCCGTCGATCGAAAAACAGAATCGAAGCCGCAAGGGCTCGAGTTCTTCTCGAGTCTCCTCCATCGAACCTTCCGTAATCTGAGAAATCCACGCAGTTCGTCCCGCACCGCAGCGTCGGCCCCGATCCTGCACAAGCCGGTGTCGGCAACCTTCAACCCGCGAGACCTCAAATGCCGGGACCCTTGGCGAACGTGCGGCACGGACTGATCGCGTCCTTCTTGCTGTTGTCGATCGCGACCGCAGCGTCGGCGCAGTCGATTACTGATCCAACGCGCATCGAATTCGCGCCGTCAGGCGCACCCGGCGCGCTCGACGTCAGAACCGGCACACCGCTCGTTGAAAAGTACACCCTCGAGATCTATCGTGCTGGTGGTAGCACGATCGAGCAGACAATCGATCTCGGCAGGCCGTCACCTGAACCAGACGGAAAGATCCGTGTAGACCTGCTCGCCTTGCTCACGATCCCGCTCTCCCGCGGCGTCGTATACGAAGCGGTGGTGAACGCGGTGGGTCCGCTCGAGGTCGCTTCCAGCGCGCGATCCGAAACATTCGCATTCAGTTCCGCGTGCACGCCGGCGATCTCTCCCTCTTCGTCAACGCTGTCTTCGCCGGCAGCGGCCAATGGCAGCATTGCGGTCACCGCGAACTCGACCTGTGCATGGACAGCAACGAGCAGCGCCGGCTGGATCACGATCACGTCGAACGCATACGGCAGCGGCAACGCCGTCGTCACCTACACCGTCGCGGCAAACACACTGACGTCGTCGCGCACGGGGACGATGACCGTCGGTGACCAGACGTTCACCGTGACTCAGGCAGGCGCGTCGTGCGTGTCCGCAATCTCGCCGACCTCCTCGACGCTGACCGCGTCAATCGGCGCGAGCGGAGCGATATCCGTCGTCGCTGGCGCTGCGTGCCGCTGGACGGCCGTTAGCAACGACAGCTGGATCACGGTGGGGGTCGGCGCGACCGGTACGGGGAACGCAACCGTGGCGTACAACGTCGCCGCAAACACGGGCAGTGCGCCGCGCACCGGAACGCTGACGATTGGCGGCTACGCCTTCACCGTCACGCAGCCGGGAGCACCTTGCGGGTTCACGCTGTCCCCGGTTCTGGCGAACCTGACCTCTCCAGCTGCGGCTGATGGCAGCGTCACGGTCAGCGCCGGCGCTGGCTGCGACTGGACCGCAACGAGCAACGCGGCGTGGATCACGATCAGGTCCGGCGCCAGTGGAAGCGGGAGCGGCACGGTGAATTACACGGTGGCGGCAAATACTGGAACGACATCGCGCACCGGCACGATGACCATCGCGGGCCGCGCGTTCACGGTGTCGCAGCCAGCGACGTCGTGCGCCTTTACGATCTCCCCGACCAGTCAGTCGTTTCCCGGCAGCGGCGGAAGCGGAAGCGTCGCCGTGACGACATCGTCGACGTGCAGTTGGACCGCATCCAGTGCAGCCGCGTGGGTGACCGTGTCGGGCACGACGGGAACGGGATCGGGCACCGTCACGTTCAACGTCGCCGCCAACACCAGCACGCTGCCACGATCTGCGATGCTGACGATCGCCGGAAAATCGTTCACGGTGACGCAGTCGTACCCGTCGTGCACCTTCACGCTGACACCTTCGCTGATCAATGCGCCGTCGACCGGAACGTCAGGCTCGATTACCGTCGCCACCCAGGCGACCTGCGCCTGGACAGCGACAACGAGCAGCGCGTGGGTGACCGTCTCCGGCTCTGGCGCCGGCTCCGGCACCGTGACCTATACGGTGCAGCCGAACACCGGAACCTTCGCTCGCTCGACAATCGTGAACATCGGCGGTGTGTTCGTCGGCGTCAATCAACCGGCTGCAACCGCGGTCGTTGCCGCACCCGTGAGCCTCGAGGCAGCAAGATAGGAAGAGTTGCCGTCACGCAATCAGCGCTCAGCATTTCCTGTCACTTCTTCGCTGGAACGAAATCCTCCATCACGGCTTTTCGAAGCAGCCGCGGGGGAAGCAGGCCTTGCGCAAGCACGAAGTCGTGGAACTGCCGCGCATCGAAACCGGTTCCCTTTGCCTGTTCGACGTCGTGGCGCAGCCGCAGAAGTTGTGTGTATCCGTAAAAATAGCTCGTCGCCTGTCCCGGCGCCCTGAACGTGTAGCGTTCGACTTCCTGCGTCGCCATCGCATCCGATAGCACGACGTCGTCCATCAGCAGCTTCTTGACCTGTTCCGGCGTTGTCCGGCCCATCTGAAGCTCCGGATCGCTGAAGGCGCGAGCCGCGCGCAGCAGCCGGTGTTGCAGCGAGATCAGTTGGCCGTCGCGAGGCATGAATGGCTTGGCAATGTACTCGGCGTAGAGGCCCCAGCCTTCGACGTTGGTGCTGTTGAAGGCATAGATCGCTCGCGCCTGCGAGACTCCGTGCTCAATCATTGCGGCAAACTGCAGCTCGTGACCGGGCCGCGCCTCGTGCGCCGTGAGCGTCCATGACGCCGCCTCGAACGTGAAATCGTCGTACCGCTGTGCCAGCGCGGGATCCGCCGACGGGATGTTGAGCGGCAGGATGAACTCTCCCTGCTCGCCTTTGTTGTCAATGAGCCGCGGTGGCCGCATGTTCGGCGCAGGCTGCTGTGCGCTTTCCGCGGCGCTGGCAATCCGGATCCGCGCCGGACGATCGGGCAGCGTCACCAGATTCTTCGAGCGGATGATCTCCTCGAGCTGTTTCAGTCGCTGTTGATAGTGCGGCAGGATGGCGTCGCCCACGAGCTGCTGTTTCTTCAGGTTCCGTATCACCGCGCGGTAGTCGGAGTCGGGACTTTTTTGGTCGCTCGCGATTTCGGCCGCAATCGACTGCATCTCTTTCTGAATCTCGTCGAAGGCGCGGTGAGCCGTCATCACCAGCTCCTCCGGCGCGACGTCGACTCCGTACTGCGTCAGATTGATCGCGTACAGCTCCGGAGGAAGCTTGAAGTCCGTTCGCGTGCGAGGAACAATCTCGGCCCTGACCGCGCGTTCGTAAGCGGCGAACTGCGCCTTCAGCGCATCGAGCAGCGGCTCGGCTTCAGACATCCCGAATTTCTTGAACAGGTCGGTGAGGCCGCTGGCAAAGACAGGGATATTGCCGAGATCGCGCTCGACCTGATCTTTGAAGGGGCCGAGCAGCTCCTTGCGATCGAGTCGCTCGCGCATTCGCGCCAGCGCCAGTTCGGTAAAGGGTCTGTAGCCGGCCTCAGCGCCCACGTACTTTCGCAGGCGAACGAGGGCAGCACGCCGGCGATCGGCGGGAACCTGATCGTCGAGCAGCGGACGGAGGCCGCTGAAAATCGCCTGTGGCGCGTTGAAATACGGCAGCAGCAGGCGCTCGCCAAGGTCGAAGGATTTCTGCCCCTGACGCGTGGCATCGAGAAGGATCTCGAGATCCTGGCGGACGAGCGGCTCCTTCTCTTCCGACAGCCGCCGCTGCAATTCCTTCTCGGAGCGCGCGAGGCTCTCGCGAACCCGGGTGCTGCGATCTGGCGTCAGGGCCGTGATCTGATCGTCGAATCCTTCGACGCCGACTGCCCCGGCCCCCTCTGGCGAAAGCTTCGCCTGCTCTTGCAACAACCAGCGCGTATGTTCGTTGCTCCGCGCGACCCATGCCGGCGTGGTGGCCTGCGCCGACAGACTAACGGCCGCGGCAAGCATCGCAACGATCCCGGGCCATGGCTTTCGGCGAGCGTAATCCATCAGCTGAACTCCCTGATGCAGACGTCCGATTGCCACTCTATCGCTTCGGGTACCAGTAGGTGAAATGGCAGTTTTCGCAGGCCTGGTCAATTGCGTCGCCGGCCTCGAGCAGCGCTTCTTTGTCTTTCTTGTCGATCGCCCGCAGTACCGGCAGCACGCTGTCGTAAAGACCGTTGGCCAGCTTCGTGAAGTTCACGCGGTCCTGGTTGATTAGGGCTTCGATCTGCTCCGGCGGCAGTTCCACACGCGGGTCGCCTTTTTCTCCCGGCTTTGCCACGTGACGGCCGGGGATCAACAACATGTTCGAGGCTTCCATCAAGTGGATGGCATGCCGGCGCACCTCCTTCCATTCGTCGTCAGTACGAGGGTACTTTTCTTCTTTGCCTTTTGCGGTCACCGTCGTCGCGACTGCGTCCCAGATGTAGTCGGCGCCGGGATCGACGATCGAATCCATGATGTCTTTGATAGTGGCATCCACGTGGAATTGAGGTTGTGCCGCAGCCTCGGCTTTCGCGGGTGGGCGCGCCTGACAACCGGAAAGCAACAAAACGGCCGCAAGAATCAACGACAAGTATTTGCGCATGGCCGCCCTTTCGATTGCTGATTGTAGATTGCTGATTGTAGATTGAAGGCGTACGCTGAACGGGCAACAATCAGCAATCAACAATCAGCAATGGAACTGAACATGTCCCTGCTTGGCTGGTGCCAGTGGCTGGAGCACACACCGCTCGCAACGGCTATCAGTGAATCGGTCTGGCTGTTCCCGTTGATTGAAGGCACCCACATCATGGCGCTGCCGTTGTCGGTCGGGCTGATGCTGATGTTCGACCTCCGACTGCTCGGCCTCGCATTTCGAGGCGGATCGGCGGCCACCATGATGGCCGACGTGGTGCGCTGGTCAAAAGTCGGGTTCGGGGTCATGTTCGTGACCGGCGGTCTCCTGTTCATGACCCAGGCGGGAAAGGCGTACGGCAATACATTTTTTCGCGCCAAGCTGCTGTTTCTGCTGCTGCTGGGTCTTAATGCCCTCGTGTACCATGCGCTCTTCGTCCCGAAGATGACGCAATGGGATGCTGCCGGCCGCACTCCTCTAGGGGCGCGCGTCTGTGGCGCGTTATCGCTCGTCGTCTGGATCGGCGTGATCATCTGTGGACGAACGATGGCGTACCAATTCTGATCTTTGAAGGTTCCGATGACATCCCTTCTGCTGTGGATCTCGAACGCGCGGTGGATGGTGTACATCCGGGACAGCAGTTTCGGCATGCCTGCACTTCAGTCTGTTCATCTGGTGGGGCTGACGATGCTGCTGGCGACCGTGCTGGTCCTCAACCTGCGGTTGGCCGGCTTCAGGATGATGGAGTGGCCGCTCTCGTCACTGGAGCGTCAGCTCCGACCGTGGGCGTTAGGAGCCATCACCATGGTGATTTTCTCAGGAATCATCATGTTCCTGGGGAACCCGGCCAAGTACCTCGCCAGCTATCCGTTTCTATTCAAAATGACCGCCTTGACCCTGGCCATCCTTCTTCAGTTTCGTGTGGTCCGAGGGCTCTCGACGACCGACGCCGGTTCGCGTCCGCGGCGAACCGACATCCTTGTGGCCGGTCTGTCGCTGACGCTCTGGTTCGCGGTCGGGTGGGCCGGTCGCGCGATTGCCTTTGTGTAAGAAGGGGTGTATTGTCGAGCCCGTTAAGGAGCCTTCCTATGAGTCGCCGGATTGTGCTCTCGCTCGCCTTCCTCCTGCTGCCGTTCGGGAACTCGGCGCTCGCCCATCACAACATGACGGCGCTCTTCGACTTCAACGATCGCGTCACCTTGACGGGCACGCTGACGAAAATCGACTGGAGAAATCCTCACACCTACCTGACCGTCGACGTGAAGAACGCCAAGGGTGCGATCGAGAGTTGGAGCGCAGAAGGGCCTTCGCCCAGCTGGTTCCGAATTCGCGACATCGGGAAGACGGATTTCGAAGGAAGCCTGAACAAGAGCCTGACGCTCGAGCTCAGTCGCGCGCGCGACAAGTCGCTGTCAGGCCTGCTCCGAACGATCACGATGCCGAACGGGCGTGTCGTGTCGGCGTGTCCTCAGAACTGTTGAACTGATCGCACCCGCTAGAGGTGTCCCATGAAGAACGTCGGTCGGTTCGCGATCGTGATCGCGGCCGCGTTGCTGTGTTGTGCCCGCTTTCCGGTTCGCGCAGCGGGACAGGACCTTTCTGCCGAAGCGAAAGACAAAGCGACGGCGGCCGAGAGGGCCAAGCGCAACGCGCTGCAGTTTGAAAACAACGCACGGACGATTGTGTTCTATGACCGCGCCGGTCAGCGAACGGGCACGCTGGGCGAACGCGCGCTGTACGACGACACGATCATGTCGCCGGATCGCACGCGGGTGGCCGTTATCAAGAACGACCTCGCCAACGAAAGCGCAGACCTCTTCGTTCTCGACATTGCAACCGGCGCCAGCACGCGTCTGACGACGAGCGCCAGAACCGAGTTCGTGATGGCACCGGTCTGGTCTCCGGACGGCAGCCGGATCGCCTACGTCACTATCCTCAAGGGCCAGGAAGGCATCTACGTGCGGCCCTCGAATGGTCAGGGCAGCCCTGAACTGCTCTTCAAGAATCCCGGCGCATTCCTGAACCTGTCCGACTGGTCGTCGGACGGTCAATACCTCGCCTATGCGTTTTCCGATCTATCGGGCGGAACCTTGTACACGCTGCCGCTCGACGGCGGGGGCGGCGAGCGCAAACCTACTGTGATCGCTCACAGCGATTTACGGATGTTCGCGCCGAAATTCTCTCCCGACGGCCGCTTCCTCTCGTACATCGTCATCGACAAGGAAAACCGGCCGGAGGTATTCGTTCGCTCGATCGATCCGGCGTCGACGGCCGCCCCGTGGCAGATTTCCAGCGGCGCCGCCAGCGAAGCGTACTGGCGCCGCGATGGAAAGGAACTCTACTACCTGGCGCGCGACCAGGCGGTGATGGTTTCGGAGGTCGCCACGTCGCCGACGTTTACCTTCAGCAAACCGAAGGTGTTGTTCAAGCAACAGGCCGCGGAACCCGATCGCCTCGGCCACATCAGCGCCGACGGCGAACGCTTCCTCGCGCTTCCGCCGCCGCGCGGGCCGCAGCTTCAGCAGATCACGATCTTCGATCGACGCGGACAGGTTGTGCAGAAAGTCGGCGATCCGGGGTTGTACCAGGGACCGTCATTCTCGCCCGATGGTGCACGTCTGCTCGTCACCAAGAATGATCGCCAGTCCGGGCAATCGGATCTCTGGACGATCGAACTGGCGACGGGAAAGCAGACGCGGCTTACAAACGATACGCTGCCGAGAGTCAATCCATTGTGGTCGCCCGACGGAAAGTACATCTATTACTCTTCGTTCCGGAACGGAGATTTTCCAGTCTACCGAAAGCTCTCGGATGGAACCGGCGACGAAGAACTGATGTTCCGCTACACGCCTGGCGCGTTTGTCGGCCTGACCGATATTTCACCGGACGGAAAATCCCTGATCTGCGACTCCGGCGGAGTGATCATGGTCATCCCCCTGACCGGCGATACCGCGTCTCGCAAGGAGATAGAGTACCTGCGCGAGGAATTCACCGATGGCGTCGGCCGACTCTCCCCCGACGGCAAGTTCATGGCCTTCCGATCCGATGAAGCGCAACCGGAACGCGGCGAAGTCTACGTGCGGCCGTTCAATGCGGCGACGGGCCTGCCGGGCGAAGGGAAATGGCGCGTGTCGAAGGATGGCGTCATGGCGATGGTGCACTGGCGGGCGGACGGAAAAGAGATGTTCTTCCGCGGCCAGAATCTGGAATCGAACGAGCTGCTGCTGATGTCGGTCGACGTCGCGACCACGCCGACGTTCACGGCGAGCACGCCGAAAGTGCTGTTCAAACTCCCCGGTCCCCTCGGCGGGAACCTGGGGAATATCAGCCGCGATGGGCAACGATTCGTCTTTGCCGTGAACGTGCCGAGCGGCGGCACGCGCTGAGCTCGACCTGTCCCGAACACCCTCGGTTGTGTACGACGCCGGTAGCCCCGACCGGCGTTTTGACGACTTCTTTGTTGCGTAATCCGGTTTCTGTTGTAGAGTCTGCCGACGCACGCGCCGTTATTTCATTCGGTTCCGTCAACGCTCAGGCAAGGGAGGTCTCATGGGCTTGTTCGGCATGTCACAACCGGATCCACGGCAACAGGCGGGGGACGCCTACAAACTCGCTCGGACAGAAGTGTGGGACGCGGAGATCGGGCGCATCGGGAGAGAAGAATTTCAGCGACGCAGGAACGCCGTGAGCGAGGCCCAGACGGGCCATAACGGCGCTTCCCACGACTTCGACGAGTGGGACCAACGCCTGGCAGAAGCCGTCACGCGGCGGGCCGATGAGTTACTGCGTGCCATGCAGAGGACAAGCTGAACTTTCGCAGCGCGGGTGCAGGTCGCGGCACCGGCTGCGACCTGCGCTCCCCTCATCTTTCTACCCTGACAAATCCAGTCCCTAAGGCTTTCGCGCCGACGCTTCAATCTGCGACGGCTGTCACGGCGCTGTCGTGGGGCGGCCTCGAGTAACCCAGTCCTTCGCCAGCGTATAGGTCGCGGCGAGGATGACCGGCCCGACGAACAGCCCGATCATGCCGAAACTGATCAGCCCCCCGATGACGCCGGCGATGATCAGCAGCATCGGAAGCTGCACCCCGCGGCGAATGAAGAACGGCCGAATCACGTTATCAAGCACCCCCACCGGCACACTCCAAACCAGGAGTGCCGTGGCCGACCAGGGATGTCCGATCCAGAACAGCCACCCAATCGCCGGGGCCAGCACCAGGAACGGTCCAAGCTGAGCGACGCCGAGGATGAACGCTATCGCCGTCAGCAACCCGGCATATGGGATGCCGCAGAGCCACAGGCCGATCCCGGCAAGCACCGACTGAATCAGTGCCGTGACGACGACGCCGAGTGCAACGCTGCGGATGGCTTGCCCGGCGAGGTGGACGGTCCGTTCGGCAGACTGACCCCCCAGCCGATGCGCAAACGCCAGGACGCCCGCGGCCGCAGCTTCTCCCTGCGAGTAGAAAATGATCACTAGCACGACGGTCAGCAGAATCAGGACAAGCGTCTTCCCGAGACCGCCGGTCGCGGCAATGGCCCATGTCGCGGCGGAAAGTGCGTACGGTTCGACGAACGCCACCAAAGCTTCCGGTCCGCCGGCCGAGATAGTCTGCCATCGGCTCGCGAGTTTGTGACCGACCAAGGGAATTCCTGCGATCCACTCCGGAGGCGGTCCAATCCCTTTGGCGAGGAACGTGTTGATGACGCTGGGGCTGCCTTCCGCCGCCTGAAGCAGCGCACCAATCGCCAGCGCAAATGGGATAACGAAAACCGCCAGAATGAGGAGCGTCATGATCGCAACCGCTACCGAGCGGCGCCCACCAGCGAGCCGCTCGACGCGCAACAGCGCCGGCCAGGTCGCGAGAGCAATGGTCGTCGCCCACATGAGCCCGTTCAGAAACGGCAATAGCGTCCATGCGCTTCCAACCAGCAGCACACCGATCACAAGCACGAACAAGACGATTCGCGTAATGTCGGTTGACGATTCGGATTGCATTCGTTCCTCCGGCGGCTGTCGCACGCGCCCAGCATTGAAACCCTGCCAGGGATCTCTCGACAAGCGTCACCTACTGTTCGTCTCGCGGAGGCCAGCAGTCAAAAGTCTGCCGCCAGGCAGACAGATCGCACGTATCAGGCGCTAACTCAAGCATATCCGACGAAAGTACCGGCCCACGTCTTGCTCATGAATGAAGTCGCGAGCACCATGCCGACTGATCCGCGACCTCTCCCTTCTTCACCACGTCCCCGAGTGTGGCAGGATACCGCGGCCGAAAGTCTGCTCGGCGGCGCCGTCAGCGTGATTGCCCTCACCGGTATCAATCCGCTGGTGCTGGCAACGAATCAGTGGCTCGCGACCGTCGCGCCCGGAATCGACCCCGTCGTGACGATGCTGCTGCTCGTGATTGCACTGACGACGGTATTGGTGCTCGGTGGCATCAGGCTCAAGACCGAGGCTCGCCGGGTTACTAGCCAGGCCGTGATTTTCTCTCGTACGGAAACCCGCGCCACATCCTCGGCCCGCGCCGAGGCCTGACCGTTCGCCGCACGCGCGGACCTTCTCATCGGGAGATGAAAACGATGGGGTGGAGCTCGATGCAGTTCTTCGAGCGGCCCCGTTGCCCGTGATCGAAATCGTAGAAGCCGACTCCCCGCATCCTCACCGTGCTTCCGACTAAAGATGTCGGAGAGGCACCGTTCAGCATGCTCGCAAACATGCCTTCCACGCTGCGCAGCGTCGCGAGATGCGGTGACATCGCCGCGCCCGAGCACATCGTATCGGCCAGTTCGGTGACGACCGAGGAGCTGGAGTCGTCGAGATCCTGCACCGCGATGTGATAGTCGCGGTCGTCCTCGTGCGCAACAAAGGTCACGCGGCCTACGATCTCGAACACCTGGAACTCCTCCGGATAGGCGCGGCGATCCGGGCCGCCGTCGCAGTGAGAGGACAATCCGTTGAGATCGTGGATCGATATCGGAGTGAGCACGGACAGATTGACCGAGCTGGCATCCGGATCGGCCAGCGTTTTCACGAACCATCGCTCCACGCCGCATGACAGCCCGGGATTCGGCGCGGGAGGCGTCGGCGCCGGCGTGGTGGGCGACGACGAGCTCCCGCAACCCCAAATCGTGACGGTCAGGCACGTCAACAGTGCAGCGCTGCAAAGTGAACGACCCACGAGGTAGGTGCATCGTGATCTTCGGGAAGGACGTGTGTCAAGTTCGGGATTCTCGTGGCTTCCGCCTCTAGGTGGAAGATGCGGCCAGGGCCTTGGCACCAGGGCCGCGCTGTCGTAGTGTTGCCTGAACGTCGTCGCGAACATTGGGCGGCGTCGAGGTGACGCACATGACATCTCTCGATCACGGCACGCGCATCGAATCAGAGCGGCGCACGCCTCTCGATATCGACGCCACAACTTTCCGCGCCCTCGGACACCGCCTGGTCGACGACGTGGCGGCGTTCCTGGAGTCGCTGCCCGCGAGGCCGGTCACTCGCAGTCAGCCGCCGTCCGGCGTCCGCGAGGCACTCGGGCTTGGCGGGCCACTGCCGGAGCGCGGCACCGATCCCGCGGTACTCCTCCAGCGAACCGCGTCGCTGCTCTTCGATCACTCATTGTTGAACGGGCACCCGCGCTTCTACGGCTACATCACGTCCTCGCCGGCGCCGATCGGCATTCTCGCGGAGCTCCTCGCCGCGGCCGTCAACGCCAACGTCGGTCCGTTCGTGCTCTCCCCCGCAGCGACCGAAGTCGAATCGGAAACCGTCCGCTGGATTGCCGAGTTCATCGGCTACCCCGACGACTGCGGCGGGTTGCTCGTGAGCGGCGGCAATATGGCAAACATGGTGTGCTTTCTTGCTGCCCGGGCGGCGCAGGCGACCTGGAATGTTCGCGAACAGGGGGTTCTCGGCGGTGGCGGACGAACGCTACGCGTCTATTGTTCGTCCGAGACTCATACGTGGATCAGCAAGGCGGCCGATCTTGCCGGGATCGGCACCGCCGCGATTCGATTGATTCCGACCGACGCCGATCTCCGACTTGACGTCGATGAACTGCAGCGTCAAATCGACGCGGATGCGTCGGCCGGAGATCTTCCGTTCCTGGTCGTTGGCACCGCCGGCTCGGTGAGCACGGGCACTATCGATCCGCTTCGCAGAATTGCCGCCGTGTGCAAACAGCGCGACCTGTGGTTTCACGTCGACGGCGCCTACGGCGGTTTCGCCGCCGCGGTTCCTGGCGTGCCTGACGATCTCCAGGATCTCGTCGAAGCAGACTCCGTCGCCGTGGATCCTCACAAGTGGTTGTATGCGCCGCTCGAAGCTGGCTGCGCGCTGGTGAAACAGCCCGAGGCGCTTCGCAACGCATTTACCTACCATCCGCCCTACTACCACTTCGCGGAGCGGGCGACGAACTACGTGGACTACGGCCCGCAGAATTCGCGAGGGTTCCGCGCGCTGAAGGTGTGGCTGGCATTCCAACATGCCGGTGCCGCCGGCTACCGCGCAATGATCGCGGAGGACATGGCACTGTCGCGAGCCATGGCAGACGCGGTCGCGCGGCATCCCGAATGCGAGCTCATGACCCAGGCGCTGAGCATCACCACGTTTCGCTACGTGCCAACGGATCTTCGATCAACCATCGGCGACCCCGAGACCGAACGGCAACTGGATGGCTTGAATCGAGCGCTGCTGGATCGAATCCAGAAGAGCGGCGAAACCTTTGTGTCGAATGCCGTCATCAACGGTCGCTACGCTCTGCGCGCGTGCATCGTCAATTTCCACACCACGAAGTCGGACGTCGAGGCGCTGCCCGAGACCGTCGCGAGGATCGGTCGCGTTTGTCGCAGCGAACTGTAGCTCCGCGTCAGCGAATTGGTCGCGCTACTTCTTCACCAGCGCCTGCTCGAGCGCCTCCATGCGCTGATTCAGATCGATCCATCGCCCCTGCTCGGTCGCCAAATCGGTTTCGATGACGGTCGTCTCGCCGGCGATCCGCTGAACGTCCGCCGCGACACTCGCGAGTTCCCGCTCTCTGTCGCGCTGCATCGCCTGTAGTTCAGCGATCGGCGGGCCTTCTCCCGGTCGAGCCTCGCGAATCGCACTCTCCAAGCCTCGCTGCTGCTGCTGGACCTCGTTGTACTTGCGCTGTGCGTCAACCAGATGTCCGCGGCTCTCTTCGAGACGCCGCGCGAGGTTGTTGACCCGCTGTTCCTGCAGCTGCACCCGTCCGAGCGCGAGCTGGACGCGCGGACCGGCCGACGCCATCTGCTCCATCGCCGCGCGCAAGCCTCGGACTTCGGTCAGCAACGCCGGCAGCACGTCTTCCTGCTGCGCCGGGCGCTGAGCCTCGCTCGTGTGTCCCGTCGCAACGCCCACCACGATGACGAGGGCTAGCATCAAAATGATCGCGCTCGGTTTCATGATTGCTCCTCATGCCGTTTCCGTTGGACGCTGAAGATTACTCCTTCCGTCGCTGGCCGGTTCCGACATTAATGTCGTCACGATCCTCTGGGACCAACGTGTTTGTGAGTTTCGCGTGATCGCGTATGGCGTGATTTGTTCGGAAAACCTGCGAATCGACCCCTGGCGGACTGGCAGCGGTCTTGATAGCACTAACGCATCTGATGTTTCTCCGCGGGTGCTTTCGAACCGGTCGTCGTGCAGCGATGGTACGCTGGTGCGCCCGCTTCCTCATCGCGCTGGTGCTGTGCCCGTTCACGGCTCCCTATGCCTCTTACGATCTGAATGCCGCGCCCATCGACATTCAGGACGCATCGCTGCTCGCCGCCCATGACAAGGACGTCACCGTTGTAGACGCCCTGCCGGCCGCCGCGAACTTCATCGCGCTCGCCCAGATCGAGACGACATTCAGCGTGGTCGCCGCGGTCAACCCCACGAACGCCCGTTTCATCGTCCTCAGGATCTAGTTCCCTCGCCGGTCACCGCCACGCGCGGCGTGGCTCCAATCAACCATGGTGATCGCTGTCTCGAATCGAGGCGCGACGAGGGGAGAGGTCTATGCGTTCGAGTGTCAATGTGCGTGAGCGGTTGCAAGCAGCCTGGCGCGATCCTGAATGGAGAATACGTGCGCTTGCATTGATTGGCGGCAAGTTCATCGGCCTGTCACTGCTGGGCGCGGCGATGTGGATCTTTCTGCCGCCGGTCGTCCATGCCCAGTCGGGCGGACCCTCACCGGAGATCAATGCGCTGAACACGATGTGGGTGCTGCTCGCTGCCTTTCTCGTCTTCTGCATGCAGGTCGGGTTCGTGATGCTCGAAGCAGGCTTCGCGCGTTCGCGGGAATCGATCAACATCCTCGTCGAGGGCATCGTCGATACCTGTATCTGCGGCGTCACCTTCTGGGCGTGGGGCTTTGCCTTCATGTTCGAGCCCGGTAATGGATTCATCGGCACCACCGGGTTCTTCCTCAAAGGGCTCGCCGACACGTACGGCACGACAGGAGTTCCGTTGCTCGCCTTCTGGGTGTTCCAGTTTGCATTTGCCGATACCTGCTCGACGATTACGTCGGGCGCCATGGTCGGCCGGTGCGGCTTCGTCGGCGACATTCTGTACAGCATCGGCGTGACCGGCTTCATCTATCCGATCGTCGGCCACTGGGCATGGGGACCGGACGGGTGGCTGGCAACGATGACGACGCCGTTCCGCGACTTCGCCGGATCGACGGTGGTGCACAGCATCGGCGGCGCCATCTCACTGATGGGCGCCATCGCGCTGGGGCCGCGTCTCGGCCGTGTCTTCCGCCGCGACGGCGGCGGCCCACCCCTGCCGCATAACATCATCCTGGGAGCCGTCGGCGGCCTGATTCTCTGGTTCGGGTGGTATGGCTTCAACCCGGGCAGCACGCTCTCGGCCCTCGATCTCCAGGGCGTCGCCCGCGTCTCGTTCAATACGACGATGGCAGCCTGCTCCGCTGGCCTGGCCACGCTGTTCTACGCATTCGCGCGTGTGAGGAAATGGGACCTGGGCATGACGACCAACGGCTTCCTGGCCGGGCTCGTGGCCATCACCTGCCCGTGCTACTGGGTCAGCCCCACCGGCGCATTCTTCATTGGCCTGGTCGCAGGCGTGGTGGTTGTCTGGGCGACCGATGCGCTCGAGTACGCGCGCATCGATGACCCAATCGGCGCGGTCCCGGTGCACCTGGCCTGCGGCATCTGGGGAACGCTGGCGCTCGGTCTGTTCGCGACCGGGCAGTACGGATTGCCCACACCCACCGGTGTCGACGCGACCGTTTCGGTGAAGGGCCTGTTCTACGGCGGCGGCACCGCGCAACTGATGTCACAAGCCCTCGGCAGCGGCACCGTCGTGCTTGCCACGATCCTCGCCGCGGCCGCTCTGATGTATGGAGTGAAGGCCACCGGCACGCTGCGCGTTTCCGAACGCGGAGAGCTCGAAGGCCTGGACCTTCACGAACACGGCATGGTGGCGTATCCGGAGTATGTCATCCACGGTTTTGCCTCGTCACCGCGTCATGAGCCGGCCACCGGCACCGCCGCCGGTGCGCCCGTCAGCGTCGCGGCGCCAGCACGTACATGATGGCTGCGAACTGCCATGCAGTTGATCAAGACCATCATCAGGCCTCAAAAGCTCGAGGAGGTTCAGGACGCGCTCAATGAGCTCCCGGTCTCCGGCATGACCATCTACGAAGTGGTTGGCCGGGGACGCACTCCGGGGGTCAAGACCGTCTACCGCGGCGTCGAGTACGTCGCGCGCACTCGGCGCCAGATGCAGATCGAGGTCATCGTGTCGGACGAAGTGGCCGATGACGCCGTTCGCGCGATTCTGAAGGCGGCGCGAACCGGCAAAGCCGGGGACGGGCTCGTCGTCATTACTCCGGTTACCGATTCGTATCGCATACGAACCGGTGACTGGGAAGGATAGGATCCATTCGTCAGGGCGGGATGTCACGAGACGTTCCGCCCTGTCAGGGTTCGAGTCGCCGCTACCCGTCACACCTTCTGACAATTCTGTTCGAGTCGCCGCGGTTCTGACATCTTTGTCTGGCCCCGGTTCCACCAGGAGCGGCGTAATTCGTTTGCCCGACGCATGCGCTGCGGTGGCGCCAATCGTGCTTCCCGATTGTTTAACTGTCGAGGTTATGGCATCGTAGTCGTGTCGTGGACAAAAGACCATTCGATTCGAACGCGCCCGAACGCTTCCTGTCGTGCCCACGCTGTAACGCGGTCTCGGCCAAAGCAGAATCGCTGGGACGAACCGTCGTCTATGTGCGCTGCGGCGCATGCGGCGAGACGTGGACGATTCCCGAACGACGCAAAACGGTTCGTCAGAGCAATCGCGCCGCGCGTTTTCCACTCCCTCCAGCGGATTGACCGCCTTCCCGTTTTTGATTCGACGGCGGGAACGGATCGGAGACTGTTCACGAAAAACCCGAGACTGACAACAAATACATCTGGCCAGCCTGCCAGATTCGTCCGAAACAAAGACATATGATCTGGCTATTCGAGCGCGGCGATCGCGTCGCGCGACTCGTCACACGATTCGACCCACCGACCGCGGAATACGTCCTCGAAATGGAATGGTCCGACGGACTTGCCACGACGGAGCGGTTCGCCGATCTCTCCGCGTTTCAGTCGCGGATTGTCACGCTCGAGAGACAGTTGGTGTCCGAGGAATGGAAGCAGGCCGCAGGCTCGCCCGAGCTGATCTCCGCCGACTGGTGGAAACCCTAGGGAATGCTGAATGGTGAGTGTCGAATGCTGAGTTAATGACAAGCATGAATTCAGCATTCAGAATTCAGCATTCAGCATTTCACCGTTCATGAATCACCTGGACTTGAGCGGCCGCGTTGCTGTCGTCACCGGCGGGGCGCGTGGCATCGGGTACGCGATCGCGGCTCGGGCCCTGCAATCGGGCGCGGCGGTCACGCTGTGGGATGTCGATCGCGCACGACTCGAATCGGCGCGCAGTGAGCTCTCCGCGCGTGGCACGGTGTCGATACAACAGGTCGAGTTGACCGACTCGCAATCGATCGAAGCCGCCACCGCTGGAACGCTGGCCACACACGGTCGCGTCGACATCCTGATCAACAACGCCGGGATCACTGGCGGCAACGATTTGACGTGGGAGCTCGATCCGGACGTCTGGCGGCGCGTCCTCGACGTCAACCTCACCGGCGCCTTCCTCACTTGCCGCGCCGTCATCCCGCATCTCCTCGCCAATGGCTACGGCCGCATCGTCAACATCGCCTCGATCGCGGGCAAGGAAGGCAATCCGACGGCGTCCCACTACAGCGCGTCGAAGGCGGGATTGATCGGCCTGACGAAGTCACTCGGGAAAGAGCTGGCGAACAAGAACGTGCTCGTCAACTGTGTGACGCCGGCGGCGGCGAACACCGAAATCTTCGCTCAGATGAAACCCGAGCATATCGAATACATGCGATCGCGAATTCCGATGGGACGTTTCGTCGAAGTCGATGAAATCGCCGCGCTCGTCTGCTGGCTTGCATCAGAGGACTGCTCTTTCTCGACGGGAGCGGTCTTCGACATCAGCGGCGGCAGAGCGACATATTGAATCGCTGATCACTGATCACTGATCACTGATCTGCGAATCGCTCATCCTCAATCCTTCAGTCCTTGAATCGCTAATCTTCGAATCTCTCAATCCTCGAATCGCGAACCGCGAGGCGCGAGCCGCGAAGTGCGAGCGACTCTGTTGAGGTCACTCGCTTTGCACGTGTACTCACGGACGTGCATAGAGAGCTCATCAGAGGAGAATCGAAATGAAGAGGTACGGTTTCCTGTCAATCGCGCTGGCGGCAGCGGTTACTGTTGGGTGCAACTCCAACCACCGCAACGATACCAACGCAACGAATCCGCCGGCCGGCGGCGCCGTTGGCACGGCCGGCAGCGCAGACCGCAACGTCAAGAGTGGCGACAAGGACTTCGTTCACGATCTGGCGATTGCCAACACGGCCGAAATCGAGCTCGGCAGATTGGCCGCGGAGCGCGCCGCCAATCCAGAAGTGAAGAAGTTCGGTCAGATGATGGTCGATGATCACACACAAGCGAACAACGACCTCTCAGCAGTGGCCTCGCAGAACAACATCCCGCTGGCACACGAGCTTGACGACAAGCATCGCGACCTTCGCGACAAGTTAGCGAAGTATCAGGGCATGGAATTCGATCGCGAATACATCAATGCGATGGTCGACGGCCACGATGATGTGCTCGGCAAGGTCGGATCTCGAATCGACAAGGACACGCTCGAAAAGTGGAAGTCCGAGCGGAAAGACATTACCGGACACAAGGCCAAGACCGAAGGGCAGACGATCGCAATTCTCCCTGAGAAGAGCGACGACCCGGTGACGATGAGCATCAACGAGTGGGCCGCCAAGGCTTACCCGGTGGTCAGTGCTCACCTCGATGAAGCGAAGTCGATCAAGGACAACCTCAAGAAGCGGTCGACGAACTAGATACTGGCTTTATGCAGGTGGACTGCCCGGTGGCGGTCCACCTGACCTTCCCCGCTTCGAACAATCTCGTCAGCGCCTTCACAATTCTGCGTCCCCCGCACACGCCGCCCACCCCTCAACTCGTTGAAAAATAAGCCCCGGCAGGAAGGCTCGGGGTATGCACCGACCGGCACATTCCCTCGTGTCCCTGGCGGCTCGACGCGCTCAAAATGAAGACACGCACTTTCTGGATCATCGTCGCGATCGCCCTTACGCTCGACGTCCGCGCCGCGGAGGCGCAGTGCGCGCCGAGCGTCACGCCGACGAGTGTCTCGGTGCCGCAGACTGCAACCACAGGTTCGTTGTCGGTCATTGCAGGCACCAACTGCACGTGGACTGCAGTCAGCAACGACAGTTGGATCACCGTGACAAGCGCCACCGGTTCCGGCATCGGCTCGGTAACTTACTCCGTCGCAGCAAACACCACCGGTGCCACGCGGATCGGAACCATGACGGTGGCCGGAAAGACGGTCACGTTAACGCAGTCAGCGACTGGCTGCCCGTCGACGGTCACGCCCACCTCAGTATCAGTTCCGCAGATCGGAAGCACTGGTTCGTCGTTATCGGTCGTGTCGGGCACGCAATGTACGTGGACTGCCGTCAGCAATGTCTCCTGGATTACCGTCACCAGCGCGACGGGCTCGGGCATCGGTCAGGTGAATTACACCGTCGCGGCGAATTCGACGGGTGTGACGCGCGTCGGGACGATGACGGTGGCCGGGCAGACGGTGACGATCACGGAGGCCGGCTCTGGCTGCAGCGCGAGTGTCACGCCGACGAGTGTGTCCGTGCCGATGATTGGCAGCACCAGCTCGTTGTCCGTCACGTCCGGCACGAGCTGCACCTGGAGCGCCTTCAGTAACGTGGCCTGGATTACCGTGACGAGCGCAACCGGATCCGGTATCGGCCAGGTAAATTACACCGTCGCCGCCAATTCGACTGGCGTCGATCGAACCGGCACGATGACCGTGGGCGGGCAAACGGTCACGTTCACCCAGTCAGGCACCGGCTGCGGTGTGTCCGTTACACCAACCAGCGTCACCGTGCCCTCGATCGGCAGCACCAGTTCGCTGTCCGTCACGACCGGCACGAGCTGCACCTGGAGCGCCGTCAGCAACGTCGGCTGGATCACCGTCACGAGCGCAACCGGCTCCGGCATCGGCCAGGTGAATTACACCGTCGCCGCGAACTCCACGGGGGTCGATCGAACTGGCACGATCACCGTCGGCGGACAAGCAGTCACGTTCACCCAGTCAGGCACCGGCTGCGGTGTGTCCGTTACGCCAACCAGCGTCACCGTGCCCTCGTTCGGCAGCACCAGCTCGCTGTCCGTCACGACCGGCACGAGCTGCACCTGGAGCGCCGTCAGCAACGTCGGCTGGATCGCCGTGACGAGCGCAACCGGCTCCGGCATCGGCCAGGTGAATTACACCGTCGCCGCGAACTCCACGGGGGTCGATCGAACCGGCACGATCACTGTCGGCGGCCAAACGGTCACCTTCACGCAGGCCGCGTCGAGTTGCACCTACTCCGTCACGCCACTCAGCGCGAACGTCGCCGCGAACGGCGGGGCGAGCGCCGTGTCGGTCACCTCAGGCACGCAGTGCTCGTGGACCGCCGTCAGCAACGTCGCGTGGATTTCGGTGACCAGCGCGACCGGTTCCGGAATCGGGCAGGCCAATTACACCGTAGCCAACAACACCGGCGCCGCCCGCTCGGGCACCTTGACGGTGGCTGGGCAGACGGTCACGGTGACCCAGGCCGCCGGCACGACTCCCCCGACATCGCCGGCAAATCTTCGGATCATTCGCTAATTACTCCGAGGGGCTTCGCCCCTCGGACTCCCCAACACGCGCCCTCGCTCGCCGCTCCGCCGGCTCGCTCCGGTCGCGTGGGCTCACTCGCACGCTCGTTCGCCAGTGTCGCAGAGTCTTGAAATCACTTGTAGTCTGACAAAGATCGTAACCGGGATCCGCGGTGCGGGATCCGGGATCCGGACTTGTCCTTGTCCCTTCTGCTTTTCCCTTGTCCCTTTTAGTGATTCTCTTCGTGTGAGACGTGCTCGATGACGGCAGACGCGCTGACGAACGCGTCCACCACCGCCGGATCGAAGTGGGCGCCCTTCCCCGCCAGGATGAACTTGACGGTGTCTTCGTGCGACATCGTCCGGCGGTACAACGTTCTCGCGACCGCCGCGTCGTAGACGTCGACGATGGCCATGATGCGGCCGGGAATCGGAATCACTTCGCCGCTGAGGCCCCGCGGATAGCCGGTCCCGTCCCAGCGTTCATGGTGTGTGTAGACGATATCCTTTGCCATTGCCAGCGTGGCATCGTCGTACACCCCCACCTGCTGTTCGGCCTTCAGAATCACCTCGTAGCCGAGCACCGGGTGCTTCTTCATCTCAACCATCTCGTCGGGCGTGAGCGGTCCTGGTTTGTTGAGGATGTGATCGGGGATACCGACCTTTCCGATGTCGTGCAGCGGCGCGAGGCTCGACAAGAGATCGATCCGCTCTGGCGTCAGGTACTCGCTGTACTCGGGGTTCTTCGACAGTTCCTGCGCCAACACTTTCGCATAGAGCTGCGTGCGTCGTGAGTGCCGGCCAGTCTCCGCATCCCGGGTTTCGGTGAGCGATAACAACGTCTGCACCATCAGTCGCTGCGCGTCTGTCCGCTGCTTGCCCGCTGTCTCGGCTCGACGCCGCTCCACGACGAACTTCGCAAATGTCATCATCGCCAGGCCGGAGGTGACGCCAATTGTCGGGAACAACGGCGACACGAACAGGCCCTCGGCCGAGAGCAACCAGATCGAACCCATCCACAGACCCGCGACCGAAAGAACTCCGCCGATGATGCCCGGAACCACTCCGGCGATCGCGACGAGAATCGACATGGCGAGACCGAAAACGATGACGACTTGGAAATCTAGAACAGAACCGAGCGACGAGCGCCGGATGAACGTCTGCTCGAGCAGGTTGTCCGCAATCGTCGCCTGGACTTCTACGCCCGCAAACAGCGTATCCAGCGGTGTCGCGACCACTTCCCTCGTACCGAGCGCGGTCGTCCCAACCAGGACGATTTTGTCGCGGACGACCTCGGCCGGCAGCTTGTTGTACAGAATGTCTGCGGCGGACAGGTGCTGGAACGCGCCTTTCTTGCCGCGATACCGCGCCAGCAGATTGCCTTTACCATCGAGCGGGACCAGCAGGTCGTCCAGTTCGAGCATCGAGGCGTTCACGTTCAGCACGCGCAGCGTGATGTTGCGCGAGCCGGTCGCCGCGCGAACAGCAGCGAGGGCGAGCCCCGGATAAATGCGGCCGTCGAGTTCAGCGATGATCGGCACACGCCGCAGGATCCCGTCACCATCGGGCGCAGCATTCAGGAAACCCGAATCTCCGGCCGCCTGCGAAAGCACCGGCAAGCTGCAGATCGCGCCGGTCGCGTGGAAGTACGGAATCTGCTCGTTCTCGTCCGGCGGATGAAGGACGGCAACATTCACCGGATGGAGCTGACAGTCCTTACGTACGCGCCCTGCTTGATCGAATGTCAGACCGTAGCCGAGCAGAACCTTGCCCTGACGAAGAACGTTCGCCATGAGATCGTCGGGCGTCACGTGAGCCGCGCTGGAATCCGATTCCGGGATTTCCAGACGATCCGCCTCTGGGAAGATGATGTCCAGGCCAACCACTGACGCGCCCATGTCGCGCAGTCGCGTAATCAGCTCACCGACGACGTCGCGGCGCCACGGCCACTGTCCGAGCGACGTGAGGCTGCGCTCGTCGATGTCGACGATGACGACGCGCTTGCCGGGAGGCTGGATGCTGCTCGATCGCATCACCACGTCGTAGACAGTGTCGTCGAGCCGGGGTATGAATGCCGGGCGATAGACCGCAAGAATCGCGGTCACGGCAACCGGAACTAGTCCGGAGAGAAACACAATCCGGCCGCGGCGCGCCGCGCTGCGCTCGGGAGACGAGGAATTCGCTCGGTTACCGGACGGAAATCTCGACACGGCGGTTGCGGGCTTCCGGCGTCTCATCGGGTGTTTTTACCAGCGGATCGCTCTCCCCATGCGATCGAATTTCGATCGTGTTGGGATCGAAACCCACCTGGATGAGGATTCGGTATACCGCCGTTGCGCGCGTCATGCCCAGCTCGAGATTGGCCTTGGGGGTTCCCATCGTATCGGTGTGGCCGACCACGAGTACCTCGGGGAAGGTGCGGCTTCTCACGGTCTCGAGAATCTTGGGCAGGAGCGCGCGAGACTCTTCGGTCAGCTCATCGGATTGAAACAGGAAATACAGCGTGAAATGAACCGGCGCCGTCGGCAGAGCCGACAGCGCGTCACCGAAGACCCGCTGCACCTCCGCCTCGCTCATCGTCGTCACAGCCGCCGGAGTCTGGCCCGTGCTGGCGGTCGCGGAATCGCGGGGCGCGTTCAGATCGGTCGTGCCCGAACTGTTGGTGATGTAGGCGCGTCCGGTGACACCGGTGTCCGCGTCCGGCAGGAGGACGACGAGCGTCTGAGCGGTCGGTCCAGGCGCCGGCGCCGGAGTGACGTGTTTCTTGATACACGCCAGCTCCAGCGTTCCGGCAAAGGTCGCAGCGATTGCGACCACTAAGAAGCGGTAGTTCACGGCTGAACGCGTATCGCGAGTGATGTTCCACGCACCCCGACAATCGCCGACGGCGTTTCGAGCCGAATGGAATCAGGGGCCAGCTTCGCCAGGCGCCCCGACACATACGCGGTGACGCCCTTCACGAACTTCAGCACCATGCCGAGACTGGCTGTTCCAGGCGCATAGGCGAACCGCTCGAGCCGCACCTCGCTGCCAGGCCCCAGCGCCAGCCGCGTGTCGTCCTTCAGCGTGACCCCAACCTTGCCGTCCGCGCCGGTGCGGAGGCTGTCGGATTCATAAACAAGCTGTCCCGGCTGGGCGGCAACCTCGGCGCCGTTCCGGACAATGAACGCCGTGCCCGAGACGGTCTTGATTCGCCCAGCGGCATTGCCGTCCTGCTGGGCAAACGCCGGCGCGGCGGACGCGACCACGAGGGCAACAACGCCGAGCGACCATCGAAGATTGCTCATAGGGCCTCCTGGCACCACTTACAGTTTTCGCACACGTCCCGCCAAGCCCGGCCGTTATTCGGACACTAGCTTACAGAAATGGTCGGTCTCTGCGGCAGCTTTCTTTAAAATGCCCTGAAAATCCAGGTGCACCGGCTGAGTCTGCAGTCACCATGCCGGCAGTAGCGGGATTTCAATCTTGAAAAGCTCGGGAACGGGAGCGGTCGCGCGGAAAAACCCGAGTCTCGGCACGGACCGAGAGCGGAGCTCAGCCTAATTCGTTCCGCCCAAAACGGCGTCCAACTTGCAGCCGAATCGTGTACCTGCGTCGCACACGAGACGGCAAGTGTCTCAACAGCCCGTCATTCTATTGGTCGAAGACGACGAATCCCTCAGGGCGTTGTGGCGAACTGCGCTCAAGCTGGAGGCGTTCGATGTCGTCGAAGCTGGCGACGGACTCGACGCGTTGAAGCTCGTCGAAGCCAACCCGCCTGACCTCGTTGTGCTCGACCTCGGTTTACCACATGTCGATGGTCTGTCTGTACGCCAGGATCTTGCGGCACAGTTTTTCAGCCGGACTATCCCCATCGTGGTTGTCACAGGTTCCACGGGGGATCTCTCCGCCCTCGACGTGGCTTGCATTCTGCGAAAGCCAGTGACGGTCGACCACGTCGTCCGCGTCGTCCGCCGGTGCGTGTCTTCCAGTACTCGCAGCCTGGCGGTCTAGTCGGACGCGTCTTCTTACCTCGACAGGAAAGTGGCTAAGCGTTCCGCAGGTGCGTACAGGTGTCCCATCCAGCCCACACTGTAGGCAACCAGTGGGGTGAAGCTTGGGTCAGACGGGGATCAGACCCTGCTTCCGCGACCTGCCGGGAAGTCACCGCACAGCGCGACAAAGCCCGCGAACAGATGAGGCTTTTCTCCAGTCGAGTCAGATGTTTCCAAAGAAAACGCTCATCCGCCCTAGGAACCGGATTTGCTCGGTCGGATCGCATGAGCGTCGACATCGTCATTGGCAGAACGCTCGCGTGCTGCGTTCACCCCGCTGCCGCCTGGCGCCGCCTGTCGGCGTCCGGGCGAGTCCTCATCGTCGCGATGTACTTTGCGATTAGCTATCTCGGAGTCCTGGCGCTGCTGCTGAGCCGGCGGTAATTCGGCTCCCGCTTCCAGCTACCAGCTTCCAGCTCTCCACTCCCGCCCTCAGGGAAGCCGGCGAGTTGACGCGGCGATCGCGACTCGCTGATGGGTGCGCGCTGACTCCCGCGCGGCATCGAGAATCTCGGTCACGATGACGTTGTTTTCGAGGGACGACAGGCCGTTCGGCTTGCGCTTGCCGCGCGCGACGGCGAGTAGATGCGCAATAGAGTCGCGTTCGTCGGCAGCACGCGGCTCGGGCGTGACGACGTGGTCAGGCTCGTTCGGGAGCAGGACGCGAAGCCCATTCCCGCCCGTCGCGATCGCGTATCCTCGCTCGCCGTATACCTCGAAATCCTTTCGGCTCGCCGGCCAGTTCCAGGATGCCTGAATGATTCCCTGCGCGTTCGGATACTCGACAAGGATCGTCCCCTCGTCGTCGACCCGCGGATAGACCGCAGGCTGGAAGTGCTGGGTCACGGCAGTGACTGCAAGCGGCCGCTGATTGTCCATCAGCCAGGTCATGAGGTTGGCGCCGTAGCAGCCAAAATCGTAGAGCGCGCCTGCCCCGTTCTTGACCGGATCCGAGAGCCAGGCGAAAAACTCCGGCTGAACGTTGATCGCTTTCGGTCCTTGATGGCCGTCCATCGCGACCATCTTTCGAATCTCGCCTGCGGCTTTCCGATCCTTGATGAGCGACCAGATCGCACCATGGCTCGGATACCACGTCGTCTCGTAGTTCACGAAGACCTCGACGCTACCGCGATCGGCGGCGCGCTTGATTCGCTGCGCGTCTGCATTGCTCACCGCCAGCGGCTTCTCCATCATCACGTGGATATGCCGCGCCGCGGCTGCTTCGACGATGGCCGGATGATCGAACGTGTTGGTAAACGAGGCAACAGCCTCGGGCCTGGTCTTGTCGAAGAGCGCTGTCAGATCGGTGAACCGTGCCGACTCTTCAATCTTGTATCGGTCGCCGTACTGTTTGAGGAGTGCAGCGTCGGGCTCATACACACCGACGATCTGAACGTCGGCGCGTGCTTGCGCTGCTTTGAGAAACCCGCTGACGTGGCCGTGCACCAGGCCTGCGATAGCCAGCCGCAGCGGCTTCTCCCCGGAGGGCTGCTGCGAAGCTGACGGGGTCAACAACGCGCCGACCAGAACCACGAGCGATGTGGATCGAAGCATTCGCTTTCCTCACTTTCGCAAGACCGATCGAATCGCGTCGGCTGAAATCGATACGCTGCCCACGGCACCGGTCGCCGGATCGCGGACGGCGATCCGGACCGAGTGCGCCTCTGGGTTCGGCCGGATGCGCCGATTCAGGTTCAGACCTTCACGGAGCGCTTGATCGCGCATGGCGGTGTTGAAGCGCAGCGGCACGGTCACGTCGAGCGTCCTGACGAGCGCCCCACTTGGCAACGCCTGCGCGATGGCGACGTCTACGGCGCCCTCCCACATGTCAGGTGCCGTCTGGCTCAAGCGGATCGAACTCGCGTTGAGCCGGAGCGTCGCCGTGAGATCACTCTCCGGGGCTGGCTCGAGGCTGACGCTTAGAGGAAGCGCAATCGCATTGAGCGGGCTGGCAAGCGCGCGCACCAGAGCGTTCTGGCGTGTCTCCGGGGTCTGGGGCGGCGCCGGTAGCGCGAGGTAACCGGTGCGATGGCGCACCTCTGCTCCCTCACGCCGAACCTTAACGGAGATTTTGCGGAAGTGACCGTCCCACGTCACGTTGGACGGGTAGTAGCCGAGCGTGTAGGTCGTGCTCGCGTCGCTCACCGCTCGGGCAATCGCGCGTCCGAGATCGTTCGTGTTGGTGTAAACGAGCCCACCGGTCCGCTCGGCAAGCAACTGCATGCTGTCGAGCGCCGGCATGTTGCTGCTGAGGGTCGCATACACCGGCGTCCTCGCCACCACGGCGGAACTGCCCATCAACCCGCGTGCGTCGATCGGATAGATAGAGACGTCTGCGTCGGCAATCGCACGTGTGGCGATGCTCACCTCGCGATACGTCGATCGAGTACCGAACCCATCGTCAAAGGACAACGGAAACGCGGACGACACCCAGATCAGGTTCTTACGGCCTGGAATGCCCGCGAGGTGCCGGGCAATGGCTTCCAGGGCGCTCAGCGTCGATTCGGTCCGGTTCTTCAGCTCCTCCCCTTTGATCATCGTGTCCATGCGCGCGAGCGCTGCGTCGAGCTGGGCATCCATGGCCGAACTCGGGCCGCCGCTCGACGCGATCGTCGGCGCCTTCTCGTCGGTGATGTTCACTTCCCGCGATTCCCGCGCCTGCAGCCTTGTGAGCGCGCTCAGCAGCGATCGGGTGTCGGTCGTAAAGTCGTGGGCGATCGTCACGTACGACGAGTCGAGGACGTAGAACCCAATCCGCTCGGTCGGCGGGGCCTGCGAGAGGTATTTGATGATGTTGCGCCGGGCCTGCGCCTGATCGCCCCAGGCCGTGTTCAGCCGATCGAAAAGAATCACCGTGACGCCGCCGCTGAAAGGCACCTGATTGCTCACCGTCGTCGCCGCGGCCGGAATCACGTCGACGGCCGTCGAAGACGACGGGCGCGAGTCGACTGAGAACAGCGATATCGACTGTTCCTTTCCGTCTTCGAAGACGCGGAAGTCGCCGACCTTGAGGTCCTTCACCGGGTTCTGCCGAGAGTCGGTCACGACGACGCTGACCTGGACGAGGTGGGTGTCGGCGCGAAAAGTCGGCGGTTGCTGAGCCGGGGTCTGACCCCAGACGCCCGCTCCGACGATCGTGCAAAAACAGGCCAACAGAAACCGCCCGAACATGCGCGCGCATCATACTTCAGCACTCAGCCTTCAGCATTCAGCATTGTGGTATCCTCCCCCGGGGTGTCGTGTCCAAGCGCGGAGGACTCCCGTCGGTCCAAAAGCTTTGAAATAGCAGGAGCAGTTATGACGATGAACCGAAGAGATTTCCTCGTGAGCACCGCGGTAATGACTGCTGGCGCAACCGTGCGTGGGCTGGCGAGTCCCAATGACACGGTGCGTATGGGGGTCGTCGGATGTGGCGGCCGCGGTCAGAGCCACGTGACCGCATGGTCGTCGATGCCCAATGTCGAGATCGTCGCTCTCTGCGACGTCGATCAGTCGCACATGGACGCGAAGCTGAAATACCTCGAGGGCAAGGGGGCGCGGAAGCCGGCGACCTACGTCGACATGCGGAAGCTGCTCGAGGACAAGAACATCGATGCGGTCTCCATCGCCTCCCCCAATCACTGGCACACACTGCAGACGATCTGGGCGGTGCAGGCGGGCAAGGACGTGTACGTCGAGAAGCCCTGCACCCACAACATTTTTGAATCGCAGCAAATCGTCGCCGCCGCCCGCAAATACAACCGCATCGTCCAGCAGGGCAGCCAGAGCCGCTCCTCACCGGCGCTGCAGGAAGCCGTGCAGCGGATGAGAAGTGGCGAGTTTGGCGAGATCTACATGGCGCGCGGCCTCTGTTACAAGTGGCGCAACACGATCGGAAAGTACCCCGATGGCCCGATGGGTGCCGGCGAGAAGTTCTCGTTCACGCCAGACGGCCGTCCTGAGCCGTGCTACGACGCGGCCTACCTGTCGCAGGTCGACTACGACTTGTGGCTTGGCCCGGCACCGAAGCGGCCGTTCAACCGCAACCGCTTCCACTACAACTGGCACTGGTTCTGGGACACCGGCAACGGCGACCTCGGCAACCAGGGGATTC
>Ga0207701_10001094_pt1 | contig 28571 bp, 32 predicted proteins | sample KBSSwiSSwithPhiX_FD_184294 | JGI IMG/M metagenome (GOLD analysis project Ga0207701, IMG submission 184294) | Switchgrass rhizosphere bulk soil microbial communities from Kellogg Biological Station, Michigan, USA, with PhiX - S5 (SPAdes) (version 2) | ecosystem: Environmental > Terrestrial >... | reverse complement strand
TTCTGATCGAGGTCGACGAGCGGGATCACCGCGTCGTAGGTGTGATAGCTCTCGAGCCCGAGGACGCGCTTGCGCAGGCGATGATACCGGCGCAGCGGCTCGGTGCCCGCCTTCGTGCTCTCAATCAGGTTCTCGACCACCGTCGTCGGGATGTTGTTGCCGTGCAGCGCCGCCTCGAGCGTCGAGCGGTAGTCGCGCGCCTGCGAGAAGAACCAGTCGCGCTGCAGGACGCCGTTGTAGAGCGACGCGTAAGTATTGAGGTTCGCCTCGAACAGCCGGTGGAACGCGGTGAACGAGTTGGCGCGGTCCTGCTGGTTGTGATTGGTGGCGAGAATCGCGCGGTACTGCCCGTAGGTGAGCGTCACCTCGGCGCCGGACGACAGCTTCAACGTCGGGTACTTGATGTCGGCGGTGGACAGGGATGCGTAGGCATCGTGCGGCGCCGACGAGAACCGGCTCGACAGCGAGAGGAGGTGCTCCCCTTTCTCGTCGAGTACATGTTCCTGCTGGCGATAGAGATCTTCGAGCGCAAAGCGGTAGAGGGCGAGCTCCGAGGATTCCTTCATCCACTGCTGGATGGTCGGCAGCGGAATCGCGAGCAGTTCCGGGTTGAACCACGCGCTCGCCTGGCTCGCCTTCGCGAACAGGATCTGCACCTGCTGGCGGCGCGCGTTGATCTGGTTGTCGCGCTGATCCTCGTCGTGTTTGAGCGAGGCGAAGTACCACACCTTGTACGTGAGCTGCCCGATGTCGTCTGACAGCTTCATCGCCGCAAGCAAGTAATCGGCGCCCTTGTCGAGCGTGCCCTGGAGCGCGGCATACGCTCCAATCTTGGCCTCGAGCTCCGAGTAGGCGCGCTGCCAGTCGTCCCAGGCGGTGAAGATGTGCGTCAGGTCCCACTTGAAACGGTCGGGAATACTGTCGCGGTCGCGCAGCTCGGGTGCAGCAGGCGCAGGTGCCGAAGCAGTGAGCGGATCCATCGGCTGATCATATCAGGCGTGCTTCTTGCTCAATGGGTCTTTGCTCGTGCGTGCGGCACGACCTACAAGGAGGCATTCATGGACCATCCGCGTCCGAATCTTCGATATGTCGATGCGAAAGATCTCGACGACACGGCAACCCGGCTGCGAGGGCTGCGGGTAGACAGCATCGGGAACGAGCAGTTGGGAAAACTCGAAGGATTCATCATCGACGGCAACACCGGGCGTCCTTACCACGTCGTTGTCGGCTCAGGCGGCTGGCTGAAGCATAAGCATTTCCTGTTGCCGATCGGCCACGTCTCGCTCTCCTCCACCAGCGACCGGCTCATCGCTGACGTCGCCAAGGATCGGGTCGAGCGGTTCCCCGGCTTCGACAAGGATGAGTTCAAGACGATGTCCGAAGCCGACCTGAAAAGGGTCGACGAGCCGACCATCGCGGTGTGCTGTCCCGATGTGAGCGCCGTCGACGTCGCCGGCTGGGAGGCGACGCACTATGCCTACCCGACCTGGTGGCAGGCGGATTACTACCGGCCGGATCGTGCCGACCGGGCGGCAATCAACGTCGCCGGCGCCAATCTCAACAGCGCTAATCCGCGTGCAACGCCGCCGACGACCAACGAACGGGCGCGCGAGCGCGTCATGGCCAGCGAGCGTACGGACGACAACAGCCCACATTTCGACGGCCGCGCGCAGCCAGGCGATGTGTTGGGAGTTGAGACGGGCGGCGAGCGTACTTACGTCGGCGACACGAGCGAGGACGAGAACAAGCGGCGCAAAGACGCGCAAGAAGCGGCAACCAAGCGTAAGTAGGCCGACGGGGCGAGGGTGCACGGTGCAGGGTGCATCGTGCCAGGTGCACCGGGTGCATCGTGCGGGCGCATCGTGTCAGGTGCGACATGGGGGTCGGGCGGGAGCCCGACCCCGTTCGTCTTAATGTGACGGGTTCGAGGCGGCGTAGACGACGCGGGTGATGTCGGCGGCGAGCGTCGAGGCTTTTTTCGTATCGTCCAATCCGCGAATCAGCACCACCAGCACGAACGGGCGCGGGGCGTAGACGATCGCCGCGTCGTGCCGGATCCTCGTGATCTCCCCTGTCTTGTGCGCGACAGCGACGTCCGCGGGCAGCCCGGCGGGGATGCGATCGTTCACCGTCTGCCGCCGCAGAATCGCAACCATCTCCTCGCTCGACGTCTTGTCTACCGCCTGCCCTTTCGCGATCGCTTCCATCAACGTCATCAGCGCGCGCGCGGTCGTCGCGTTGTTCAAGCCCCTCTCGAACGCCTTGTTGTCTTCGACGCCGCGCAGGACGCGCAAGCCGTTCGCGCCCATCGCGACCATCGTCGCCTGCACGTTCTTCGCGCCGACGCGCTCGATGACGAGATTGGTGGCGAAGTTGCTGCTGACGGTGATCATCGCCTCGGCCAGCGCGCGATAGGACATCCGGCCGCCGAGATTCCTCACCACCGCGGCGTCCGATGGATCGCTGGTGTCGAGCGTGAATGGGCTGCCGTCGACGATGCTGTGGAACTGGTTGACGACCGGGATCTGGTCGTCGAGGCTCAGCGTGCCGGCGCGTACCTGCCGGAACAACTCGATGAGCACCGCGACCTTCATCGTGCTCGCGGCGTGATACTCGACGTCCGGCTGAATCAACATTGATTGGCGGCCGTCGAGGGTGCGGTAGGCGACGGCGACGTCGGCGCCGCTCTTCCTGATCAGCGACTCGACCCGCGCCCTGGTGTTTTGCAGCGACTTGTCGGGAGGATCGGCAGCGCCGACAACGGCCACTGCCAGCGCTGCCAATACTGCGGCCGGAAGGCACCTCTGCAGCATGCGCGATGATTCTAGCCCGGAGGCGCGCCGTTCTGTGTCATCTTGTCCCTGATGCGATTCCTTCTCCGGCTGTGCATACTCGCGGCGGCAGTGTGGTCGAGCGCGTGCTTCCAGATGACGACGGTCCTGAAAGTGGCGGCCGATGGCAGCGGGACCATCGAGCACCGGATGCTGTACACGACCGCCGCGCTCGCGCAGCTGCGTCAGTTTTCCTCGCTGGCCGGCGGCAAGTCGGTCGATCCGCTCTCCGAGGAGGCCGCGCGCGAGATGACGGCGAGCATCGGGCCGGGCGTCACCTACGTGTCGTCCGAGCCGGTCACATCCCCGATCGGGCAGGGGCGGACGTCGATCTACGCGTTCACCGACGTCAGCCAGCTCCGGATCTCGACGCAGCCGGCGGCGCCGGCCGGCATCAAGATCCGGACGCAGGGCTTCAGCACCGAGGCGGAATCGGTGACCTTCGCAATCTCGCGCAACCCCGGCGGCAACGCCGTTCTGCAGATCAACGTGCCGGAGCCGAATTTTCTCGACGCGTTGGGCTCGCCGAACGCCACCGCCCAGATCGGGATGATCAAGACGATGCTGGCCGGCGCGCGCGTGCAGCTCGCGGCCGAACCGGCCGGCACTGTCGTCCGCACCAGCAGCCCCTACGTCGAGGGGTCGCGCGTCACGCTGCTCGAAGTCGATCTGGACGAGGTGCTGAAAGACGAGACGCTGCTGCCGCGTCTTCAGGCGGCGGCCACGCCGGACGAAGCGAAGGCGATCGTCAAAGGCGCCCCCGGCCTCAAGATCAACCTCGATCGCGCGATCACCATCGAGTTCACGCCAAAGCAATAATCTCGACCGAGGTTTCCGCCGGCGCTCCCTCCCCCGCCGCCCTGATCGTCAGGCGCGCCACGCTCGGCTGAAGGTTGAACCGCCGCGGTCCGGCGGCGCCCGGGTTCATCCCGATCCGGCCCGCGCGGTCGCGGACGACGATCGACCGGTGCGTGTGCCCGAAGACGACAACGTCGCCGGCGTAGCGGGCCAGCGCCAGCTGCGGCGTCGGGCTCCCAAGCTCGTGGCCGTGGCTGACGTGAATCGTCACCCCGCCGAGCGTGACGACGCGCTCTCGCGCGAGCGACGGATCATGCGCGTCGTCGACGTTGCCGAAGACGGCGTCCACCGGCGCCAGCTTCGACAGCGCCTCGAGCACCGCGGCGCCGCCGACATCGCCGGCGTGGAGGATGCGCTGCACGCCGGCCAGGGCCGCGGCGAGGCCCGGTCGCACGAGGCCGTGCGTGTCGGCGACGACGCCCACCACGTATACTTCACGGTTCATGTCCGAAAGATTGTTCACGCCGCGCTTCTTCGTCATGTGCGGCTTCACCTTTACCGTCTTCCTGTCGGCGTTCCAGCTGCTGCCGACCGCGCCGTTCCGGATTCAGGAACTGGGCGGCTCGACGTTCGCGTCGGGCCTGTTCCTCGGCTTCCTGACCTACGCGTCGGCGCTGTCGGCACCGCTCACCGGGGCGATTGCCGATCGCATCGGGCGGCGGCGCACGCTGCTGATCTCCAGCGTCGTGATCCTGCTGTGCGCGATCGGTTACGGCACGACGGCCAGCTACCGGGTGATGCTCGCGCTCGTCGTCGTCCACGGCGTGTTCTGGTCGGGGCTGCTGTCGGCGTCGGCGGCGTATCTCACCAGCCTCCTGCCCGACCAGCGCCGCGCCGAGGGGATCAGCTACTGGGGCCTGTCGAGCGTCGGCGCCGTTGCCGTCGCGCCGCCGATCGCCTTCTGGATCATGGAGCACGGCGGCTGGCAATGGATCTGTATTTCGTGCGGGGCGCTCAACGTCATCATGGGCATCATCGCATTCTGCCTCGAGGAGTCGCCGGCGCCGACCGCCCAGCTCCCGCTGCCGTTCGGGCCCGACGCGCCGGCGCCGATCATCGAGTGGCGCGTGCTCGCGCTCTCGGGGACGCTGTTCCTCTACTCGTTCGGCTACGGCGCGATCACCAGCTTCAGCGCGATGTATGCCGATGCGGTCGGCGTGACGCCGAAAAGCCTCTACCTGACCTCGCTGGCGATCGTGATCCTGATGACGCGTCCCCTGTCCGGCAAGCTTGCCGACCGCATCGGCTACCGCCGGGTGTTCATGCCGTCGCTGGTGCTGATCGCCGTCGGCCTCGCCCTGCTCACGATCGGATCGACGCGGCTCGCGCTGATCGCCTCAGCGGTGTTCTTCGGCATTGGCTTCGGCACCGCCTACCCGGTCTTCGTCGCCTACGTGATGCGCGACGTCTACGCCGCCCGGCGCGGCGCCGCGTTCGGCGCGATCCTGGCGGCGTTCGACACCGGCATCGGCACCGGATCGACGACGGTTGGCTGGCTGATTCAACGCTTCGGCTTCTCGACCGCGTTCACCGTCGCCGCCGCGCTGTCGGCGGTGTCGCTGCCGTACTTCCTCCTCGCTGACCGCAAACTCAGATAGCGGCAACGGGGATCAATTGCGGCTTGTACTCGACACAAAGGATACAGAGGACACAAAGCCCATTTTCCTTAGCGCGCGCGACAAAACCTCCGGAAACTGATCTGTGTGGCAGGTCGCTTGGTCACCTCTCCGTACGCCGCCGGCTCTCGGCGTCTATGCCAGTAATTGATGGGGATGATGAGCAGGAACCAGCCCGTACTGCAACGTCGGCAACACCAGCAGTTGCCATGTTGCTGTAATCAGGTCGGCATCAGTCACGCCTGCACTGAGACTTGCCAGCGGATTGGTTGGACGGACGCGGAGCACGCGGATCAGCTGACCCGTCACGAGCTGACCGGCGAGGAAGACCCCGAGCACTTCAAGTAACGCGGCCGTACGTTGTCGCGCGTTCATCGATTTCCGCAGTCTGGGTATCTGGCTGCAATGAACGAGAGACCTGGCGACTCAAGACACGAACCACGCCGTCAGGAAAATACCGACCATCGCAAAGGCGAGGCCGATTTTTACGATCGTGCCGATGAGAAAGCCGATCCAGGCTGCAATTCCAGCCCGGCCGGCGCGACCGAGGTCGCGGTGCGCGGTCAGCTCGCCGAGGATGGCGCCGACGAACGGTCCAATGAGCAGCCCCGGCAGCCCGAAGAACACGCCGGCGAGGGTCCCGATGGCGGCCCCTGCCATGGCGCGTCTTGTCGTGCCCAGGCGTTTCATGCCGAGCGCCATGGTGGCCACGTCCACGAAGTAGGTGGCGACGGTCAGGATGCCAAGTCCGATGATCGTGCCGACGCCGACCCGCACGAATCCATCCGCCCAAGCCGCCAGCAAGAGTCCGGCGAATATCAGAACAGTTCCAGGAAGGGCCGGGAGGACGACCCCCGCCAGGCCGACGACAACGAGGACGACGGCGAGCGCCCAGATCACCCGAACATGATGAGGGTTGGACCAAGCAGTTGCCAAGGCCTGGATTAGCGTCCGTCGGCCTTCGTAGTTCGTGCGCCCGTCGGATCCGAGTGCCGGCGTGCCGCCGGTGATCTCAGCTGGTCTCACCGTCCTCGACGTCGCCGTCAACTCGTCGCTGCAAAGACCGTCGAGGCACCCTCTATCGCGGCGGTCGCTATCGCCCGAGTTCACGTGCCGTTCGCCTGACCGGCGCATGAACTCACGCGCCAAACGCCCAGGCGACCATCAACGGAAACTCTTCTCGCCACATCGCGTCGTCGTGCCCCGCGACCCTCTCGCTCAACACGACGTCCGCAGCTGCATCGCGCAGCGCGGCCGCCCACCGAGCCGCGTTGTCGAGGAACAACGGTTCCAACGTGCCGGCCACGAGGTAGGTGCGCGGCAACGAAGTCGGCATCACGTCAGGCGGCCGGTAGCCCGCGCCTGGCGAGCCTGAGAAGATCGCGCCGTAGAGATCCGGATGTCGAAGCCCAATGGCGAGCGCGAGCTCCCCACCCGCCGAAACACCAAACACCGCCGTGCGCTCGGCGGACAGCGTTACCCCGAAACGCGACCGCGCCCACGCACCGACATCCTCGACGAAAAACCTCTCGTGTGCGGCAAACCGTTCCGGATCGAAGCCCGGCGAATACTCGTGGAGCCGCAGCGTCTCGTCGGCCACGCGGTGCGCGCCGACGATCATGGTCGACGGCACGTCCGCCGCTTCAAGAAACCCGCCCCACTGCGAGATCATCTGACCGTCACCGGCGAATACGATCGCCTCGGGCGGATCCGGCGGGACGTACACCGTGACCTGCCGACCACCGTCGTAATCGAACATCTCGGTGACACATTCGCCCGCGATCGCGTGGGCCCGCGGCGGTTCCGGCGGTGCCTCAAAGAATTCGTTCACGCGTTCACCCTCACGGCGCCAGCTTCGCCGCCTAACGGGTGGCGATTGAGCTGCGGCGCTCACGGTTCAGATTCGCCGTCGGCTCCAATCGCGGTCAGGTTGCGCGGTCGGGTTCGCAGCTCGCCAGCAGCTCGATCAATTCGTCGAGGGTCGCGTTGCCAGCGAGAACCGCCTCCTGCGGCAATCGTCCAGTTGCTTCCACGACCGTGATTGCCTCCACCGGGGATACGCCTCGTGCGGCCACGAGCCAGGCGGCGAGCGCGTGACCTGTTCGGCCATTGCCGCCCCAGCAATGGATCACCGCGCGTTCGCTGGCGCTGTCTGCGGTCCTCAAGAAAGGAAGAATACTTCCCCTGAGCGCTTGCCGTGAGCAGAGGTGGTGGTCAGCGATGGGCTCCATCAGCACGCAGCTTGCGCCGAACAGCCTCTTGTACTCGGCCTCGAGGTTGACGGGAAAAGCAGCCAACTGCCCGGCGTCGAGGAGGCAACACACTCGGGTGACACCCTGAGTGCGCATGAAGTCCGCCCATTCCAAGATGCGGGGCAAAGACGCGTCGGGCGTCCGTGCGCCGTATGCTGTCACCTCGCCGCTCCGGGCCGGCCCGAAGTGGAAGTTCGAGTCCATTACCCTCTCGCGAAATCGGCCGTCAACCTGCGTCGTGCCGCTCAGCCCGCGAGCGGCGCTCATTGTGCGATCTCGCTGACGCCTCCGCCGCGAGACGCTCAGCCGTCGCGCTGCGGTCGTGGCTGGTCAGGTACGCGGAGAAGGCTCGTGGTGCCCGAGGACCTGCGAACTGTCGGATCCAAATCCGCCGCTCGCGGGACGTGAGTTCCCGTGTACGAGCCAGGTGTACGAGCATCGCCACTGGAGCGACGAGCATGAGGATGAATGAGGTCAGCAACAGCGCGTTGTTCGGCTCCTCAAAGCCGATGACCGCTGTCACAGCCAATCCGACCATCCCCACGGCGCTCACCGCGGCCAACGCGCCGAACACCCTGTTCGTGAACGACGGCTGCCTCGTCAGCGATATCGACATCTCTCGCCTCCTTACTGACAACCTCAGGTTTCGGCAGGTGCATGTGCCTGGTCGCGTTCATAAATTGTCTACCAGACGCCAGGAATAAGACGCGCCGTTCGCGCCGAGTACGCCGCGTATTCGTCGCCAAACTTCTCTAACATCATCCTCTCCTCCGCGCGGACCCGAAGCGCGAGGAGGATCGCGAACGCGATCAGGTTCGCCGGACCCGCCACCCAATTCGGGATGACGAGCGCCTGGCCGACGGAATACAGCACGAGTGCCAAGTACATCGGGTGGCGGATACGTCGATAAACGCCTTGCGTAATGAGTTGATGCTGTTCGCGTACCTCCAGGGTGACCGACCAATTCGTACCAAGGTCAGCGTGCGAGCGGTAGAAAAGCCAGAGGCCGATGACCAAGCACGTCGCACCGCCGACGAGCGGGCCGCTCCTCAGCGGGTACTCAGCGAACGAGAACGCCGGCGACACGACCCAGATCACAGGGACGAAGAATCCCACCCAGGCGAGAAGCAAGAGCCCGGTCTCCAGCGGCGTTTTGTGGCTCGCGGCGACCTTGACACGTCGACTCCGGCGGCCGTGCGGCGCGCGAATGACGACCATCACCAGGGTAGCTGCGAGCACCAGCGCCTTCGCGACCCATGGATTCATGGCTGAGCACCGTCATGTCAGGCAGCCCGCAGGTTTGCGGAATTTCAGGACCAGAATTGCTGTCGTGCGCAAGAACAAGCCGACCGCCACACCCAACAATAGCGCACCTCCACCATACGCAATCACATAGGGAGGTGCTTCAGCCGGCCGCAGCACAATTCCAGGCGCAAGGTACAGGAGCGCTGGAATCACGCCGCAGGCTCCAGCCTCCGCCACTGCCCGCCAGCCGCGATCTTGCTGGTCGCACCAACGTTTTGCGTACACCCATGTCCGCCAGCCGGCGAACAATGCGAAAGGGAGTAACACCAAGGATGTAGGAATCAGAATCCCAATCGTTGCCCACATGCGTGGCGCGCCTGGCACATCGGCCGTGACCGAGGCGTCGAAGTTATCCAGGGTGCTATTGCTTCCGGCCACAAGGACCGCAAGCGGTAACCACATCACCAGCAGACCGTTCACGACCGCGGCCACGCTCTCAGAACGTCGCTGCACTGGAACTCCCAGAAATTGCTTGCCTAGCGATCGCGCCGACCCTCGCCGCGCGGCGTCAACATCGTATCGCCGCGCGGGCGTCGGCTCCAGCGCGATGTTCGACGGCGGACCACCTATTCAATCGTGGAGAATTCTTCACGATACCGGGCCCGGCCCCGCAAGCTGCCTCCGGCCTGCCGATTCAAGATGTTCACCATGAACGCCTCGGCCGGCACATCCCATTCGCACGTCAACCCCTGTGCCCCAGCCGATCGGAACCCGAACCGCGGATAGTACTCCGGGTGTCCGATGACAACGATGAACGGACAGCCCCTCTCCCGAAGGCGCTCGACACCACGCGTCACGAGCCGGCCGCCAATGCCTTGTCGTTGGTGCGCCGGGACGACCGCCATCGGCCCGAGCGCCGCGCCCACGACAGGCCCCACAGTCAGTGGGCTGAATATGATGTGGCCGACGACCACACCATCGGCAACCGCGACAAGGGACAGGATGGCCGCCCCTCGTTCGCGAAGGGCATCGACGATTCGGCCTTCCTGTTCCTGATCGAAAGCCTGTCGATTTACCTCGCGAACCGCGTCGACATCACCCGGTTGCTCATCTCGTATCTCAATCATGTTGTTCTTCGTTGGTCCGCCGACGAGCAACCGCACGAGCCAGCGGGTTCCACCGTCTCCAATCCATCGATGGGATAGCCGTCATACCGCCAACAATCGAGGCCGCCGATCTGATCCGCAGGGCGCTCCGCGCATTCCGCACCTGCCTGTCGGCTCCAGCATGTTGCTAGGCCGGCCAGATGGCCCCGAGCACCCGGACCGCATTGCCACCGAGGATCTGCGCGATCTGCGCGTCCGTATACCCGCGACGAATCAGGCCTTCGGTCAGATCGAAGACGCGTTGAGAGTGATTGAGGCCCCGGATTGTGATGGCGCCGTCGGCATCCTCGTGGTACTGGTACCGCGCGAAATTTGGCTGGGTCCGCGGATCGAATCCGCCCCCGTTCACAGCGTTCGGATTGCCGACCAGGTCCAGGTCGCTCCCGATCGCCACGTGTTCCACACCGACGAGCTTCGTGACGTAGTCCACATGATCAAGGACATGCTCGGGCGTTACCGGCTCGCTGTTGCGCACCATAAAGCGGATCATGGCGATGCCCATCACCCCTCCGCTCTTGGCCATCCTCTGAATCGCTTCGTCGGTCTTGCAGCGTAGGTGGCCGGGCAGAAGCGCACGCGCCGTCGCGTGCGTGAAGATCACCGGCTTCTTGGCCGCGTCGAGTACGTCGAGCGTCGTCTGGTCGCCGCAATGCGACACGTCCACGGCCATCCCAACCTGCTCCATGCGCTGCAGGATCGACAGTCCGAACACAGACAGGCCGCCGTCACGTTGCTCGAGAAAGCCGCTCCCGATCCGGTTGTTGAAGTTGTAGGTGAGCTGAGAGATCCGCTGGCCAAGCCCGAAAAACGTCTGCACATCGTCCGGCGTCCGAAAGTGACTGGAGTCCTGGAGCGTGAGCATCACGCCCACCTTCTTCTGCGTTTTCGCGCGCGCGACATCCGACACATCATCGATGCGCGTGAACCAGTCACTGTACGCCGCGAGAAAGCCGTTCCATCGGGCGTAGAACAACAGGCCTTCCTCGTAGCTGCGCGCGCCCAAGCCGAGTGCAAACACGGTGATGCCGGACTGCTGGTATCGCCTGGCGTCGTCTGCGGTGAATGTGCCGGGAAGCGACAGCCATTGGTCAATTCTGGGCGGCTGTACCGAGAAGTCCTGGAACTGGAATTGATTGAGCAGATCGATGACGACTGATGATTCGAGGAGCCTGACGGCGCGCGCGGAGTACTGCGCGTTCGATTGCGCGAACAGCTGATAACGTCCGCGCAAAACAGCCGGAGCGAAAAGACCGACGGCCATCGCACCTATCGCCGTGCGTCTCGTAATCACGGCCATCTCTCCTCCCCGACGACGCAGCGATCCTGATTACGAAGCGGATTCTGCGCGTGTGTGTTGTCGGACGAATCGGCATCAGCGCGAGTAGTTCGCTACGTCCCCGGGTTGTGTACGCCCTGACGTCGCGCCGATAACCTGCGGGACGCAAGCGGCCGTCAGGTTCATCGGCAGGTCACGCAGTGCGTCCCACCGAAGCGCGCGTGATCCGCGCAGAAATCTCGCGGGTAGCACGAAGCGTCTGGAGAACGACACAGTATCGCTCGGTCAGCTTTAGGAGTGTCGCTGTCTGTTCTTCCGACGCGTCCGTGTCGACCTCGAATCGCAGGCGTATCGTCACAAACCCAACCGGCGCGTCCTTCGACACTCCAAGCGTCCCACGGAAATCCAGATCGCCCTCCGCCACGACCTTGGCATCGCGGAGATCGATGCCAATCGAAGTGGCGACCGCCCGAAGAGTCACCCCGGCACAGGCGACCAGGGCTTCCAAGAGCATGTCGCCGGAACACGCCGCGGTCCCGTCACCACCTGTCGCGGGATGAAGTCCGGCTTCGATCAACGCCTTCCCGGTTTCGACCTTGCACGACAATCCTGACGCGCGCCCTTCTGCACGCAAGGTGATCAGCGCCGACCCAGGATCCTTCCGATACTTTTCCTTGAGAGGCTCCTGAACCGCTCTCAGTTGCGTTCCGTCCACTAGGGTCTCCTTTGCGGCCGTCTGGCTAACGGACAGGATTTGCCGCGGCGGCTGATGATGACACCAGCCGCTGTCGGCTGCAAACCAGGCGAGGCCTCGTCTGCATCGACATGCTTCGCTCTGATCGCACTAGCCCTGGCGATGCCCGTTACGCGAGTACGGTCAGCGCGTGGCGACCAAAGAACGCAGCCACGGCCTCGGCCAGACCGTGGGGATTCTCCACCTGCAGCAGGTGCGTCGCATTCGGAAGCACAAACGGCTCGACGTTGGGCAGCCAGTCGAGCAACAGCTGTTGCCGCTCACCCCAAATCGGATCCAGCTCTAGACTTCGCGCGCCGACAACCGCCAAGACCGGTTGAACGACGCGGCTGGCATCCTCCTGTCGGAACGACCACTGCTGCAGCGCCGGCAACTCCTGTTCGAAGAACGTATCGGCGTCGGTCACATGCTGGTCGAATGCGCCGGGAAGTACCTGATCCAACGTCGCACGGTAGCCGGGCCCGCAGGTTCCGCGTAAAAAGGTGTCGATTGCCCCCGCTCTGTCGCCCGTCCTGTACAGCTGAACGGCCGTGCTCACGAACGCTCTCGACGTCGGGGCGCTCGGCACCGACATCAGCGCCGGTTCGAGGACCGCGAGCGACTGCACGATGTCGGGGGCATCCAAAGCCAGCTGCAGGGCGATATTCCCGCTGGACGAGTGACCCACGACGTGAGCCCGGGCGATCCCGAGATGCTGCATCAGCAACCGGCTGTGCGCCGCCGGCCGCGCGAGGCTCATCGGACCTGCCACACGGCTGCTGCCGGCGCAGCCCGGACGGTGGTAGTGCACGAGGCGATACCGGCTGATGAGAGCCGGCTCTCGAAGAAGAGGCGTGAACCAATCGGCGAAGATGCCGGGATGAATGAGTAACACCGGCTCCCCGTTTCCATGAAGCTCGTACTCGAGTTCTACATCGTCGAGTACCGCTCGATTCATTTCGACCTCCTCGCGTCTGCGGTGGAGAACCTCATTCGAGTAGGTCGAATCGGGAGTTACCGGTCGCGATCGACCGCAGCACACCGTCGGCTGCCTGCCAGGTGAGACGTCATCGCCACACTTCACTAAGAAGTCGACGCATCATCCCACGTAGTCGAGGGCTGGTCATGGGATTCGAAGCCACTTTCTCAGGAGAAAACCGGATCTTGCGATCTCTGTACGGTTGGCCACCAGATTGGAGGATGACATCCGCATCCTCCTTCGACATCACGACGTACGGCTCGACACCAGCGTACCGTAACGTCTCAATGCACTCACGCATGCCTCGCGGTCGAATCGAGCGAATCGCATCCTCTATGTGCTGGCTAGGAATAGCGTGAACCAGGGCTGCTAGCCGGACGATGCCGGCGTGGTAATCATGTCGAAGATCAATATGGATCTTGTCTTCAAGGAACGTTGGCAGCGATGCGTCGGCTGCTACGATCGGAATCACGACAGTTGCGTTCTCGCGTCGTTCCCGCGCGAGAGCTTGCTTCATTTCGTCGCTGGCCCATCGGGAATCTGAGAAATTCGGGCCAATGACGATCGCGACAAAGCGAGAAGCCGCAAGGGCATCACCGATCGCGTCATGCAGACTCTCGCCGGGCCGAAGTTCCCACTGATCGAGCCACGAGTCGACTTCGCAAAAGGCGAGGTCTTCGGCGAGCCGCCAGACAAAGTCTTTGTCCCGTGCACTATGGCTCAGAAATATGTCGGGCTTGCGGTGGACGCGAGCTTCAACCGAGCGGTCAATGATCTGCACGTCGTCTCCCCTAAACAAGTGTGCAAACGAGAACGGTCTACGACGCCTGACGACCTGCCGCGCAGCCGCGAGCGGCGAATCCGGTGTTCACTCTACCTCGATCTTCCAGCCGCGCGTCGGCTCCAGCGGCTGGTTAGCCAGTCGGTCCGCGAATGAAAGCTTTCAAGCGATCGAGTCGAGCTGCCCGAGTTGCCTCATCGGAGTGCCCGAATGTCCAACAGTTCATGACCGTTTTCGCAAGAGCTCATCTCCTCTAGCAGGTGCGTCGTGTTTGACTCCCTCCCAACGGAACCGTGTTCTCGTCTTGCACTTCGACATGAGTCGCTGTAATCTCTTGTCGAAGTGGATAGTGATGGGATGTTGTCCAAATGACGCCGATTCCGCGCAATGGTCTTCCGCAGGGAACGCTCGACCTCCTGATCCTCAAGACGCTGGCCCTGGAACCACGGCATGGGTGGGCCATCTCGGAGCGCCTCAGCCAGCTCTCCGGAGCGACGCTGACCATTCGACAAGGTTCGCTCTATCCCGCTCTTCATCGCCTGGAGCGCCGCGGCTGGGTCAACGCTTCATGGAGTACGTCGGAGAACAACCGGCGTGCGAAGTACTACGAGCTCACTAAACGCGGCCGCGCCCACCTCGAGGCGGAGATCGGCGCCTGGCGGGAGCTGAGCGACGTCGTCGCGCAGGTCCTCGAAAGCGCGTAGCCGGAGGCCGTGATGTTCACCGATCTCGCGCACAGGCTCCGGTCGCTCATCCGGCGCCGGCGCGTTGAACAGGACCTGCACGACGAGCTCCATTTTCACTTTGAACGCCTGGTAGACCGCCATCTCGCCAACGGCGTACCACGCGACGAAGCAATGCGCCGTGCGCGGCTGGAAATGGGCGGATTCGACCAACTCAAGGAGGAGCACAGGGATGCTCGGGGTGTCCGTCTCCTCGAAGATGTCGCCAGCGACCTGCGGTACGCCATTCGACAACTCAAGCGCTCACCCGGCTTCGCGCTGCTCGCGGTACTGTCCCTCGGCCTTGGCATCGGCGCCAATACGTCTATTTTCAGCGCGCTGAACAGCGTGCTGTTTCGACCGTTGCCCGTCGCTGAGCCGTGGCGCGTCTTGCTGCTCAGTCGTGGAATCAGCGCGAGCTTCTCCTATTCAGACTTCCAGGATCTGCAGGCACGCGGTCGTCTTCTCTCGGGCCTCACGGCATCATTCCCGATGGAATCGGATCTGGAAGTCGATGGTGTGAGCGAGTTCGTCGCCGCCGAGGTCGTGGCCGCGAACTACGGTGCGGTGCTTGGCGTTGCGCCCGCGCTTGGACGCTGGTTCACCAGCGAGATGGAGCCGGTTGCCGTCATCAGCCACGCGGTGTGGCAGAACAGGTTCGGCGGCAGTGCGAACGTTCTCGGGCGCAGAATCGGATCGGAGGCGCAGTCCTACACGATTGTGGGCGTCGCACCGCGCGCCTTCACCGGCATCTTCGCACCGTATCGCACAGACATCTGGGTGCCGATGCGGACACGCCCGAGACTGGCGGCGATGCTCGATGACCGGTCGCGCCGGCTGGTCATGGTCTTCGGCCGTTTAGGTTCGGACACGACACCGGGACAGGCGTCCGCCGAACTGAACGGCATCGCGTCGCAACTCGTCGCCGAGCACGGCGCGGCAGCGGAACCGCTGCCGCCGATCGTGGCGGAACCGGTCCGTGGGATCCCCAATCCTGGTGGCCGGCGCCTCGTCAGCGTGAGCGCATCGCTGCTCATGATCGTCGTCGGCGTCGTGTTGCTCATCGCCTGCGTCAACGTCGGCAACCTCCTGCTCGTGCGCGGATCCCTGCGCCGGCGCGAACTGGCCGTACGACAGGCACTCGGCGCCACGAAATCGCGCCTGATCCGTCAACTGCTGACCGAAAGCTTCGTGCTCGCAATCGGCGGCGGTGCAAGCGGCCTCTTGCTGGCTGTCTGGACGACCAGAATCCTCGAACGTCTCATGCCCTCGGTGCGATCGACCTTTCCTATCGAACTGGATCTGTCGCTCGACGGGCGCGTCATCGGGTTCGCGGCGATTCTGTCGCTTGCGACAACGCTTGCCTGCGGGCTGGTACCTGCGTGGCGAGGATCGCAGACCAGCGGAGTTGCAGGACTCAAGGGGGAGGTTGGAGGCTCAATCAGACGCCGGCGTCCTTTCGGACTCGTCGCCCAGGTCGTGCTCTCGTTCGTGTTGCTCTTGATCGCGGGCAGCGTGTTAGGGACGTTGCGCCGGCTGCAGGTCACCGATCCGGGCTTTGCGATCAGCGGGCGCCTCTACGCGTACATCTACTTTCCCTCCGCATCGACACCCGAGACTGGCCGAAAGCTCTACGCACAGGCGCTCGACCGCCTGCGAGCATTACCGGGCGTTCTGAGTGCGTCGCAGACGTCGGCGTTACCGTTGATGCCGTCCGGAACCGATTGCGCATCGTTATCGGGCGGCCCGCAGCTGCACGTATCGACCAACGCGATCGATCTCGGCTACTTCCACACGATGGCCATCGGCATGATTGCTGGCCGCGACTTCACGTCGATCGACCTGCCACGCGAATCATCGACCATTGTCATCACCGAAAGCCTCGCGAAGCGCCTGTGGCCCAATGCCTCTCCGCTCGGGGAACGGGTCCTCATCGGCTGCCAGGCGCCGCAGGCGTCGGTCGTGATCGGCGTTGTGCGCGACTCAGCCGTCCGCGATGTTGGCGAACCGCCGCAGCCCCGATTCTATCGACCCTTCGCGCGCCAGTATTCCGGTGGCCTCACGGCCATCCTGCTCGAAACGGGCACGGACCCAGGAGCCATGGTGCCGGCGGTGCGCGAAACGCTGCTCGCCATGGGACAGAACATCCGTGTTTATGCGGTGCAGCCCCTCAGCACCTACATCGATCAGTCGTTCACAGGCGTTCGCTGGATGGCGACGGCTCTCTCCGCTTTCGGCCTGCTCGCATTGGTTCTCGCAGCCATTGGCCTCTACGGTGTAATCGCGTATCGCGTCAGCCTTCGGACACAGGAGATCGGCGTTCGGATGGCGTTGGGCGCCGGGCGTGGCGCAATTTTTCGCGACGTGCTGATGCATGGTCTCGCGATTGCGGTGGCAGGCGTCGTCATCGGCGAGCTCCTGGCGATCCCGGCGAGCCGCGCTCTCGCCGCGATACAAGCCAGCATCCGCCCAGCGGCACCTTCTGCGCATATCGCGGCGGCTCTCATCTGGGTGGCGGTCGCCCTCTTAGCCTGCTACGTACCCGCCAGTCGCGCGTCGCGCGTGGATCCCATGGAAGCCCTGCGGCACGAGTGAGCCAAGCTCTCGGAGAAAAGGATTCCGCTGTGTCGTGTTGAATGCACGGTGTGAGAGATCACGAGCGCCGATAACCGCGCAGCGCCGGCGTCGTCGCCGCCACCCAGGCGGTGGCGATCAGGCAGCCGATCCCGCCGGTGACGACTGAGAAGGCTGCGCCGAACCAGTTTGCGACCGTGCCGGCCTCGAGCTCGCCCAGTTGCGGGCCGCCGAGGAAGAACACCATGTTGATGCCGGTCATGCGGCCGCGCAGGCGATCGGGGGTCTCGAGCTGGCGGACGACGTTGCGGATGATCGTGCTGACGGTGTCGGTGGCGCCGGTCAACGCGAGGCAGGCGAAGGTGAGCCAGAAGGTGCGCGACAAGCCGAATACCACCGTGGCGACGCCATAGCCGCCGACCGCCCACAGCAGCGTCCGCCCGCGCCGCTCGATCCGCTCGGTCATCGGCACCATCACCGCGCTCGTGGCCACCGCGCCCACCGCCGGCGCCGCGTAGAGCCAGCCGTACCCTTTGGCGCCAACCTGCAGGATGTCCTGCGCGAAGATCGGCAGCAGGGCCGTCGCCGACGAGAAGAACGTCGCGAAGAAATCGAGCAGCATCGTCGAGCGGATGAGCGGGGAGCGGAAGACGAAGCGCAGCCCCTCGAACGCCGCGTGAAAGGAAATGTCATCCCTCGAGCCGGCTTCGGATTTCGGCCGCGCGGGCACGTCGCGCATCATCAGCAGCGCCACTACCACGAAGGCGAACGAGATCGCGTTGGCGATGTACGCCCAGCCGACGTGGGTCGATGCGATCAGCAAGCCGCCGAGCGACGGCCCGGCGACCGACGCCGTCTGGAACATGATCGTGTTCAGGCTGATCGCGTTCGGCAGGTGCTCGCGCGGCACCAGTGTCGGCACCAGCGAGTTGCGCGCCGGAAGGTCGAACGCGCCGACCGCCGACCCGAGCGCGGCCAGCACATACAGCGGCCACACCGCCGTCGTGCCGCGAAACGCCAGCAGCCCCAGCGCCACGGCAACTATCGTTGCCGCAATCTGCGTCCCGAGCATCAGGCGCCGCCGGTCCCACGCGTCGGCAACGACGCCGCTGATCATCGAGAAGACGACGATCGGGACGACGCGAACCAGGCCGACCATGCCGAGGGCGAGCCCCTTGCGCTCGGGCGGCACGAGCAGCGACACGTGCCACAGGAGGGCCGCGTTCTGCATCATCGAGCCGGTGAACGAGACGAAGAGCCCGATCCAGATCAGCCGGAAGTTGCGGTGCTGGAGCGCGACGAATGACTGCCGGGACAGCAAGCTAGTGGTGACCGAGCACCGGGTGCGGCGTATACGGCTCCTCGAGGAATGCGATCTCCGCGGCGTCGAGCTTCAGGTCGAGTGCGCCAACCGCCTCGTCGAGGTGCGGCAGCTTCGACGCGCCGATGATCGGCGCGGTGACACCAGGCTTCGCCAGCAGCCATGCCAGCGCCACCTGCGTCGGCTTGACCCCTCGCCGCCCGGCGAGCTCCACCACCCGATCGGCAATCGTGAAGTCGGTGTCGGCGTAATACAGCTTGTGCGCGAAGTCGTCGGTCTGCGCGCGCACCGTCTCGCCGCGCTGCTCGCCGCGGCGGTTGCCGGCCAGGAAGCCGCGCGCCAGCGGGCTCCACGGGATGACGCCGATGCCTTCTTCGCGGCAGAGCGGCAGCATGTCGCGCTCCTCCTCGCGGTAGACGAGGTTGTAGTGGTTCTGCATCGACACGAACCGGGTCCAGCCATGCGCAGCCGACACCGCGAGCATCTTCATGAACTGCCACGCGAACATGCTCGATGCGCCGATGTAGCGTGCCTTCCCCGCCTTGACGATATCGTGCAGCGCTTCGAGCGTTTCCTCGATCGGCGTGTCGTAGTCGAAGCGGTGGATTTGGTACAGGTCGACGTGATCGACGCCGAGGCGGCGGAGTGACCCGTCGATGGCGTCGAACAGGTGCCGGCGCGAGAGGCCGCCGGTGTTCGGCCCCTCGGTCAGCGGGTAGAACGCCTTGGTCGCGACCACCACCTGATCGCGGGTGGTGAACTCCTTCAGCGCGCGCCCGAGGACCTGCTCGCTGACGCCGCGCGAATACATGTCCGCGGTGTCGAAGAAGTTGATGCCGTGCTCGATCGCCCGCTTGATGAACGGACGGCTGGCGGCTTCATCGAGCACCCAGGGCCGCCACTCGGGCGTGCCGTAGGTCATCGCGCCGAGGCAGAGGCGCGAAACTTTCAGGCCGGTTCGGCCAAGCCGCACGTAGTCCATGGGAGTGATCGCGAATTGGGTAATCGGGTAATTGGGTAATTGATTGGGTAATTGGGTCTATCGGGTAATGGATTGGGCTCCATCACTATCCCAATGACCGATCAATTACCCGATTACCCAATTACCCAATTCATCAGCCAGGTTACTTGACGTCGAGGAGCTCGACGTCGAACAGCAGCGTGGCGTTGGGCGGGATCACGCCGCCGGCGCCGCGCGCGCCGTAGCCGAGCTCCGACGGGATGATCAGCGTGCGCGTCCCGCCAATCTTCATCCCCGCGACACCTTGATCCCAGCCGCGAATCACCTGGCCGGCGCCGAGCTTGAAAGAGAACGCCTCGCCGTGGTCCTTCGAGCTGTCGAACTTCTTGCCGTGATGGTCGACGGTCTTCGGATCGTAGAGCCACCCGGTGTAATGAACGGTCACAGTCTTTCCGGCCGTGGCCTCCGTGCCGGTGCCCTCTTTGCCGTTCGAGATCTGCAGGCTGGTGATGTTGTCCATAAGCGAACCATCTTACCGCACGCCCGGGCTCGACTTCGGCGTTTAGTCAACTCTGTGTCCTCTGTGTTGAGTACAAGCCTCAAGCTAGCTCGACGCAACAAGTACGAGCTTTCCGATGTGCGCGCCCGATTCCATCACGCGGTGTGCCTCGGCGGCGTCGCGCAGTGGAAAGGTTGCGTGCAGCACCGGCTTCACCGCTCCTGATTCGAGCAGCGGCCACAGATGCACGCGCACGGCGGAGGCAACGGCGCCTTTCTCTTCGACGCTGCGCGCCCGCAGCGTCGAACCGGTGATCGTGAGGCGGCGGACCATGACCGTCTGGATGTTCAGCTCGGCCTTGACGCCGTGCAGCGTCGCAATCTCGACCAGCCGCCCTTCCGTCGCCAGCACGTCGATGTTGCGTGCGAGGTACTCGCCGCCGACCATGTCGAGCACGACATCGACGCCACGCCCGGCGGTGAGCTCGCGGACAACGGCGACGAAGTCGGCCTCGTGGTAGTTGATGGCGCGCTCGGCGCCGAGCCGTTCGCAGGCCGCGCACTTCTCCGCCGATCCCGCGGTCGCGAAGACGCGCGAGCCTCGGGCGCGCGCGAGCTGGATCGCGGTGGTGCCGATGCCGCTCGTGCCGCCATGCACGAGCAGCGACTCGCCGGTCTTCAAGCGTCCGCGCTCGAAGACGTTGGTCCAGACGGTGAAGAAGGTTTCCGGGATGCCCGCCGCGACGACAAGATCCATCCCGCGCGGCACCGGCAGGCACTGCGGCACCGGCGCGACGCAGTACTCCGCGTAGCCGCCGCCGGCGACCAGCGCGCAGACCGTATCGCCGACGCGGAAGGCGCTCACACCGGGACCGAGTTGATCGACGGTGCCCGCAACCTCGAGGCCCGGGATGTCGGACGCGCCCGGCGGCGGCGGGTAGCGCCCGAGGCGCTGGAACACGTCCGGGCGATTGACGCCGGCCGCCGCCACCTTGATCAGCACTTCGCCGGCGGCGGGCACCGGAATGGGCCGTTCGCCGGCGACGAGCACTTCTGGTCCGCCTGGCGTCCGAATCTCGATCGCGATCATGCTTCGTCCCCAAAGGCCGCAGTGGTCGTCGCCGGCTCCAGCACGACCGCCGCCAGCGCGATGCCGAGCGCGAGCGCGATCGTCAGGACCGCCGGCAGCGCGCGGCCGCCGGCGATGACGACACCGTCGATGAACAGCAGGGTTGCCATCAGCAGATCGAGCGCCAGCATCGGGCGCCGCGCGCGGCGCCGCTCCGCGGTCAGGTTCGGCCGGTTCATCGCCTCGGTGAAGACCAGGTGCCCGCGCAGCACGCCGCAGATGGTCGACACTGCCCCAACGGTCAGGAAGATCGTGACCGTGACCGGCATCTCCATCCAATCCTTGATCTGCCATGACCAGGCCGACGCGATCGCGTAGAGGACGATGACGATGATCTGATGGACCCGCCAAGAGGTCGTGTGCCCGCTGGTCGCGCCAACCGTGGCGCCGACAGTATCGAGCGCGCCAACCAACTCCATCGCCGAGGCGAAGCGCTCGGCAGGCGCCTTGCTCATGCAGCGCGCGATCACCGCGACGAGCGGCGCCGGCACATCAGGACACCGTGCCCCGAGCGGGCTCGGGTCGCTGCCGAGCACGCGGGCGACGGTGGCCAGCTCCGTGCTGGCCGCGAACGGGTGCACGCCGCACGAGAACTCGTAGAGCAGCACGCCCAGCGCGAAGATGTCGACGCGCGCGTCGGCCGGCTCGCCGTTGATCTGCTCGGGCGCCATGTAGGCCGGCGTGCCGACGATGATGCCGGGACGGGTCGCGAACGACGCCGCCGCCGGGCTGATGCGCCCGCCGCCGGGACGGGGCGTTCCGCTGCGCGCGTCAATCGTTTCCCGGACGGCGCCGTCGTCGATGATCCGTGCGAGGCCGAAGTCGAGAATCTTCAGGCGGCCGTCACGGGTCCGCATCACGTTCTCGGGTTTGAGGTCGCGGTGCACGATGCCGGCCGCATGGGCGCTGGCCAGCGCCGACGCGATCTCGCGCGCGGTGCGAAGGACTTCGCCAGGCGTCGCGCGTTTGCCGGATGCGATCTCTTCGCCGAGCGTGTGGCCGTCCACATACTCGGTGGCGAGATACAGATCGCCATCCACCTCGTCGAGGGCGTAGACAGTGCAGATGCCGGGATGCGTCAGCGACGCGGCCGAGCGTGCTTCGCGCCGCAGGCGCTCGCGCTGCGAGGGATCGCGCAGCAGGTGCGGCGCCAGTGCCTTGAGCGCGACGGTGCGTCCGAGGCGGGCGTCGGTGGCGAGGTACACGCGCCCCATGCCGCCTCGTCCAACCTCGCGGATGATGGTGTACGCGCCGACCACGGCGCCCGGCGCCAGCCCTTCTTCGTCCGCCAGCAGGTCGGGAACATCGTCGATGATCGGGCGGGCGAGAAAATCGCCGGCCTTCGAGTGGTGCTCGACGAGCGACAGCACTTCGTCGCGCACGACCGGATCGTCCGCGGCCTGATTCGCAATCCAGGCCGCCTCCCCGGCGCGATCCAGCGCGGCTTCGAACAACTCGCGCACGCGGCGCCGTTGTTCGGGCGTCACGGTGCGCCGCCGCTCAGGTCGCGATGGAGCCACGCACGCGCCAGGGCCCAGCGGCGCTTCAACGTGGCCGGCGACATCCCGAGCGCCTCGGCCGACTCCTCGATGCTCAACCCGGCGAAATAGCGCAGCTCGACGATTTTCGCCTGCTCCGGATCGATCTTCTCGAGCCGGGTCAGCGCATCGTCCAGCGCCGGCAGGATGTCCGATTGGTCGTTCGCGATGGCAATCGAATCGCTCAACGAGACGCGGCCGAGGCCGCCCCAGCGCTTCTGGGCGCCGCGGGCGCGCGCGCGCTCGACCAGGATCTGCCGCATCGACCGCGCGGCGATGCCGACGAAATGGCGCTTGTCGTGCCACGGCGTGCCGGCCCCGGCCAGCCGGAGGTAGGCCTCGTGGACGAGCGCCGTCGCCTGGATGGTCTGGCCCGGCCGCTCCCGCCGCATGTAGGCCCTGGCGATCCGGCGCAGCTCGTCGTAAACGAGCGGCGCGACCTCCTCGGCCGGTGGCGGTTTTGTCGGGTCGGAAGTCATGAGCTGGCTTTGCGACAGTCTGCGCATTATCCGGTGAAAGGCAGGTTATGCGCCACACACCATCCCTCGTCATCATCGCTTTGATGTGCTCCGCTCCTGCGTTTGCGCAGACCACTTCCACCCCGCCGGCCGATACCCCCAACCAGACGTTGTCGTTGAACCCGTTCGGGCTGATGCTCGAGTGGTTCAACGTGGAGTACGAGCGGAAGATCACGTCCTCGGCCACGCTCGGCGTCGAGGCTGCGCACAACACCTGGATGGAGTATTCGAACGTGGAGCTGCTGGCGCGGTTCTATCCGCAGGGTGAGGCGTTGAAAGGCTTCTATCTGGGAGCCCGTGCGGGCGGGTTCGGGATCGAAGTCACCGAGTATCACTACGCGCCGCCCACCAGCCCCAGAGATCCCCGGTCGTATCCACCCTATCCGATCGTCACGACGCACCGGCAGGTTTTCCCGGGCGTCGGCCTCGAGGTCGGCTACAACTGGCTGCTCGGCCGCGAGCAGCGGGTCGCGATCGGGCTCGGGTTCGGCTTGTCGCGGCTGCTGCGCGAGTCCGACGACGACTTCTACTTTCCCGTCACCCTGCCTCATCCGCGCATCGTCAACGTGGGGATCGCGTTCTGAGTGTCGGCCCTCAAGGGCCGCCCCACACAGGTACAAGGGCCGCTCCACACAGCTACAAGGGCCGCCCCACATGTACAGGGGCCGCCCCCACACATATACAAGTAGGGCGCCCCACACAAATACAAGTAGGGCGCCCCTTCAGGGGCGCCGCGGCGCCGCGGTATCCTGCGCGTGTGGTCGTGATCCTGATTGGCGTCGCCGGCTCGGGCAAGACCACAATCGGGCGCGCGCTGGCCCGACAGCTCGCCTGGCGGTTCGTCGAAGGCGACGACTACCACTCGCCCGAGTCGATCGCAAAGATGCGCGACGGCACCCCGCTGAACGACAGCGACCGCTTGCCATGGCTGGCCAGACTGCACGCGGTCGCGGCGGCGGCGATCGATCGCCGCGAGCACGCCGTCATCGCCTGCTCGGCGCTGAAGCAACGCTACCGCGACCTGTTTCGCGGCACGCTGCGCGGCGTCCGCTTCGTCTACCTGAAGACCGACGAGCCGACGCTTCGTGCGCGGCTCGAGCAGCGCCGCCAGCACTTCGCCGGACCGAAGCTCCTCGCCAGCCAGCTTGCCGACCTCGAAGAGCCAGGCGATGCGTTGACGATCGACGCCACCAGCGCGTCGGACGATATCGTCAAGGCGGTTCGCTACGAATTCGGGCTCTGAGCTTCGACGAACTCGCGCGCGTGCAGCGAGAGGACCATGTAGCGCCGACGCAGCGCGTCCACCCGGCCGGCATATTCGATCCGCGGGAAGTCGTGCCGCAGCAAGCGCTCGCGCAGGCAGCGGATCTCGTACTTGTAGAGATCGCGGACGAAGTCGCGCACGAGATTCGGCGGAGTGTGCTCGGTGGGACGGATGCCGTGCCGCAGCAGGTGCTCTAGCACGTCGCTGCGGTAAACGAACCGGCGCTCCTCACCCATCGATGGTTCCCATCACCGCGGCAAGCGACGGCTCGATCCGGATGATGTGGCGGGGCCGCGCGAGCGCCTGTGCGAGCGGCGCGGGCTTCTCGACCTCGCGGCCGACGATCGGCTCGACGATCTCGGCAAACTTCGCCGGGTGCGCCGTCGCCAGGAAGATCCCCGCCTGCCCCGCCCGCCGTTTGTGCCCCTTGAGCCCCATGTAGGCGATGGCGCTGTGCGGATCGAGCAGGTAGCCTCGCGCCTCGTAGACCCGCTGGATCGTCCCGCGCACATCGTCGTCGGTGAACCGGCAGCCGGCGATGTCGCGCCGCATCGCATCGACGTCGCCGCCATACAGCCACGACATCCGCTCGAAGTTGCTCGGGTGGCCGACGTCCATCGCGTTCGCGAGCGTTGCCACCGACGGCCGGGGCGTGAACGTCCCGGTGTCGAGGTACTCGGGGACAACGTCGTTGGCATTGGTCGCGGCGACGAAGCGCTCGATCGGCAGGCCGGCGCGCTTCGCGAGCAGGCCGGCGGTCAGGTTGCCGAAGTTGCCGCTCGGCGTCGAGAAGACGACGTCGCCGCCGTTCGCCGCTGACGCGGCGCCGTTCTGCTGTCGCATTTGCGCGACGGCGTGAAAGTAATAGACCGACTGCGGCAGCAGGCGTCCGACGTTGACCGAGTTCGCTGATGTGAGGCGAACACGCCGGCGCAGCTCGGTGTCGCCAAACGCCTCGCGCGTGAGCCGGTGGCAGTCGTCGAAGCTGCCGGCGACCGCAAACGCGCGCACGTTCGCACGCTCGCCGTTGAACATCGTCAGCTGCGCTTCCTGGGTCGGGCTGACGCGGCCGTCGGGATACAGCACGACGACACGCGTATTCGGCACACGGTGGAAGGCGTGCGCGACGGCGCTGCCGGTGTCACCCGAGGTCGCGGCGAGGACCACCAGCGGCTCGCTGCCGCGATGGAGCGACGCCATCAGCCGCGCCATCACACGCGCGCCCACGTCCTTGAAGGCGAACGTCGGCCCGTGAAAGAGCTCGAGGACGAAGATACCCGGCTCGAGCTCGACGAGCGGGATCTCGAAGTTCAGCGCCTCGACGACGACCGCTTCGAGCGTCGCCGGATCGATCTCGCCGCGGGTAAACGGCCGCAGCGCGCGCAAACCGATTTCCGTCAGCGTACGGCGCGGCAGCCGCGCCTGCTCATCGGCCGTCCACGGCTCGATGGTTTCGGGAACGTAGAGGCCGCCGTCTGGCGCCAGCCCTTCGAAGAGGGCGTCGGTAAATGAGACCGGCGGCGCCTGGCCGCGTGTCGTGTTGAAGCGCATGAGACTCAGGCCGCGTCCGGCGAGCGGCCTACACCTGCACGGCGGGTCCCGTGGGACCTGCCGTCGTGACGATCGAGGCGCCGCGCCGGGCGATCGCCGACACGTAGGTCTGCGGCTCGCCGCCGATGTGCCGCCGGACCGCATCCGTCATCGCCTCCGCGGTCGCGCGCGCGGTCGGCTCGTCGCGGCAGAGCGCGAACAGCGACGGGCCGGAGCCGGAAAGGCTGCAGCCGAGAGCACCCGCCTCAACTGCGGCCCGCTTGATCGCGGCAAGGCCAGGCACGAGCGGCGCGCGCCGCGGCTCGGCGATCGCGTCCTCGAGCGATCGCGAGAGCTGATCGAAATCGCCGCGGTGGAGCGCGTCGACCAGCGCGCCGAGGTTCGCCCATTGCTTGATCGCGTCGCTCAGCGGCACCGTTGTCCCCAACAGCGCGCGGGCCTTTGCGGTTTCGATCTCGAGCTCGGGGTGGACGACGACCGCGGTCAGACCAGGTGGCACCGGCAGCCGGATCACGTCGGGCGGATTTGGCACCCGGACGAGAACGAACCCGCCGTAGACCGCGGGCGCGATGTTGTCGCCGTGCGCGGAACCGGCACCGATACGCTCTCCCTCGAAGGCGCAGGCCATCAGCTGGTCGAGAGGCGTGTGCGCGCCGAGCAGGCCGTCGACGGCGACAACGGCGGCAACCGCGCTCGCCGCGCTGCCGCCGAGGCCGCTCGAGAGCGGCAGCCCCTTGCGAAGCGTCAGGGCGACGGCGCGCCGGTCGCCGGCGCGCGTCAGCAGCTCCTGCGCCGCCACGCTGGCGGTGTTCTTCGCCGGGTCGCGCGGCAGGCGCCCGCCGTCGCCGGTGATGTCGTCGATGCGGACGCCGCCGTCGCCGCCGGCAAAGCGCGCCGTAACCTCATCGCCCGGCGCGCTCAGCGCAAAACCGAGGACGTCGAAGCCGCAGGCGACATTGGAGACGGTGGCGGGGGCGAAAGCGGTGACGGCGTCCATGGACAGCCGACATCTTACTTTCGCCGGCGCGAGATCACGAAGTTGTGAAGCCGAGCTCCGCCGTACGGTGGAATCCGGTACTCTTTTGTCCATGGCGAAGAACGACAAGAAAGGCAAGGCAGGGGCAGGCCGCGCACCGGCCGTGCCGCCCGTGTATCAGCCGCGAAGCTCTGGACGGCCGGCGCAGGCCAAGGCGGCCCCGTCCTCGCGCCAGAAGACCGCAGCCCCACCGGTCTTCAAGGCGCCAGGCTCGCAGCGGACGCGCGCCACGCGGGTGGCCTCGGGCCGCGCGGCGCAGGCGAAGATGTCGCGGACCATTCAGATGGCGGCTTGTCCGCAGTGCGGGAAACAAATGGCCTTCGACCTGTGCTTCGCCTGCGGATACAACCCCAACGCCGCAGGACCCGCAGGGCCCCGGGGACAGATGGACATCATGCCCAACTACCCGGGTGGCAACGTGCCGGTGAACGAGATCACGCACATCGGCAACAAGAGAGTGAAATGAGGGAACCGGCGCGCGGGCGGAATTCTCTGATCGCCGGTCAGCGGCGATAGCGTTCGCGGATGGTGGGAATCAGGTACTCGCGGAACGCGCGCTCGAAGTCGTAGGTCGGCGCAAAACCCCAGTCGTGCCGCGCCGCCGAATCGTCCACGGCGGCCGGCCACGAGTCGACAATTCCCTGCCGCTTCTTGTCGACTTTGAAGCCGATCTCCGCGTCGGGAAACGCGGCGAGGACGACGTCGCGGATTTCCGCCGCTGACGGATTGAACGCGGTCAGGTTGTAGGCGCTCCGCGTCAGCCGGTCGCGCGGCGCCGCGGCCAGCGCGAGCAGCGCCTCGACGCCATCCGGCATCGCCATGAACGGAATCTTCGTGTCGGGCCGGACGAAGCAGTCGTACGCCTCCCCCTTCGCCGCGGCGTGAATCATCTCCGGCGCGTAGTCGGACGTCCCGCCGGAGGGCAGCGTCAGCGCCGAGATCAGGCCCGGAAAGCGCACGCAGCGGAAATCGACGCGGCCGATCGCGTCGGCGGACAGTTGTTTGTAGTGCCGCGCGTAGTAGTGCCCGAGCTGCTCGCAGTACAGCTTGTTGCACCCGTACATCGTTGTCGGCAGCGCGAACTGATCCTCGGTGACGGCGCCGGCGGCCGTCTTCGCGTCGAGGCTGGGCAGCCCGTATGCGGCGATCGACGACGGGTAGACGAAGCACACCGGGCGGCCATGCGACTCGCCCTCGTGTTGCGCGAATTCGAGCAGGTTGAGCGTCCCCTCGACGTTGACATGGTGCGCGGTGACGGGCGTGAACTCGGCGCGCGTCGACAAGAGGGCGGCGAGGTGGAACACGCGCTCGACCTCGAACTCGGCCAGGATCCGTTCCAGCAGCGCGACGTCGGTGATCGATCCGGTGAACTCGCGCGCCACCAGCGGCGCGAGCGAACCGTCGAGCGGGGCGACGTCGAGGGTGACGATCCGCGAGCCCGTCTTGGCGAGCCGCGTGACCAACCCGTGGCCGATTTCGCCGCCGGCGCCGGTGATGAGGACAACCGGCTTACGCATTCAGCGCGGCCTTCGCATCGTCGGGACCGGCCGCCGGAACGGGCTCGACATTTTCCACCTGGTCGGCGGTCAGCAGCATGTTCAGCGCGGTGTAGACGACGACCACGACCACCAGCCAGCGAACCACCTCGAGCGGCAGCGACTTGACGATCAGCGCCGCGATCAGCGCCGCCGGAAGGCCGCCGATCGCCAGCCCGAGCGCGGC
>Ga0207701_10001093_pt1 | contig 28574 bp, 18 predicted proteins | sample KBSSwiSSwithPhiX_FD_184294 | JGI IMG/M metagenome (GOLD analysis project Ga0207701, IMG submission 184294) | Switchgrass rhizosphere bulk soil microbial communities from Kellogg Biological Station, Michigan, USA, with PhiX - S5 (SPAdes) (version 2) | ecosystem: Environmental > Terrestrial >... | reverse complement strand
CCGCCCGGGAGTGGTCCTCCACCTTGCCACGCCGCGTGTGTCAAACGAGTCGGCGCGAGCACGGTTCGTGGAGGTCACCGTCCTTGGGGCGGCGAACCTGCTCCGGCTCTCGCGCGAGTTCGGCGTACAGCGCGTCGTGGTCACCGGCAGCTCGCTCGAGTACAGCCCGAGCGACACGCCGCTCACGGAAGACGCATCGCTCGAGCCGACCACCGTGCACGGCGTGGCCAAGGCAGCCGCGTCACTCCTCTGGCAGCAGGCCGCCCGCGACCGCGGTATGCCCGTGTGCGTGCTGCGGCTGTTCCACGTGTACGGCCCATGGGAATCCCGCCATCGGCTGTTGCCGTCGGCCATCCGCGCGGCGTTGAGCGGAGTGCCGCTACCCCTGACAGCCGGCGGCGGGGCCCGCGACTGGGTCTTCGTCGACGACGTCGTGGATGCGATCATCCGGGCGGTCGGCTTCGAGAGCCGCGGCGAGATCATCAACGTAGGGTCGGGCTGCGAGTACTCGAACGATGCCGTCGTCGCCTGCGTCGCAGAGGCGCTCAGACGGCCGCTCCGGATCGAGAGCGGGGCATTTCGTCCTCGCGCCGGGGAGGCACCACACCGGCGGGCCGACCGTGCCAAGGCGGCGCGGCTGCTCGGCTGGGAGCCGCAGGTCTCACTCGGGCAGGGCATCGCGCGCACCATCGAGTGGTTTGGCTCGCACCCCTCGGCGTGGTCGGCGCCCGACGACGCGCCGCCCGCGGTGATTTGAGCTATGGACGTCACCATCGTCGTGCCAGTGTTCCGTAACGCAGACACCGTCGCCGCGCTGGCCGGGAGGCTGTGCGCTGCACTCGGCGGCACATTCGGCACGTTCCGCATCCTGTTCGTGGTCGACGCGAGCCCGGACGAATCGTGGGGAGTCGTGCGGGATCTGGCGGCGCAGGACGCGCGGATCTGCGGGCTCCTCCTCGAAAGGCGTGTCGGTCAGCACGCGGCCGCGCTCATGGGCCTGGCCTCGGTGCCCTCGCGCTGGTTCGTGGTCATGGATGCCGATCTGCAGGATCCTCCGGAGGCGGTCCCGCTCCTGCTCGATCGGGCCCGGGAACTGGGCGGCACGGTCTTCGCCCGCCGCAGCGGCCGTTACGAGCGCTGGGATCGTCTGGTCACGTCACGCGCGTTCAAGGCTGTGCTGCGCTGGGTCAGCGGCGTCCCCGAAAACGTCGGCACGTTCTTCGTGGTCGACGCCGGCGTCGCCGATGCGATGTGCCGGATGGGCGTGCCGTCGACGCAGGTCGTCATACTGGCCCATCACTGTTCGCCGGCGTGGGATGTCGTCCCGGTGACGCGTGCTCAGCGTGCCCTCGGACGGTCAGCGTACTCGTCGGCCGCACGAGTTCGCGCTGCGCTGCGGAGCTTGCGCTGCGCCATCGAGTGCCGGCGGTCCAGCGGCCGTGAGGGGATCAACCCGTCGCGCAGCGTGGCCCTCGCCGCACAACGGGTCAACCTGTGAATGGCGAAGCGCCGCGGCGCTCCCGACGCGAGGCCCTGCTTGCATCGGGAGTGACGGGCCTGCTCAGTGCAGCCGGAGTGTGGCTCGCCTTCAGGCCGATGCGACCATGGCTCCACTATCCGCTGGCCTACACGAACCTGCCCGATTCCATCTTCAACCTGTGGGTCGTCAAGACGGTGCTCGAGACGGGATGGTTCGTGTGGAATCCCTCCCTAGGCGCGCCCTTCGGTGCGAGCGTGCTGGATTTCGCCCGGCCCGAGGCCCTGTTCCTGCTCATGCTCCGGGGGGCAGGCGTCTTCACGTCGAACGTCGTCCTCGTTCAGAACCTGTTCTACTTCGCTGGTTTCTTTCTGGTGGCGTGGTCGGCACTACTGGTATTGCGCAGCCAGTTGCACATCTCGTGGCCGCTCGCGGTCGTCGGCGCGCTGGCCTTCTCGTGGTTGCCGTATCACTTCGCACGGATCGACCACTTGTTCCTCTCGAACTACATGGTCGTGCCCATCGCGGCCGCGCTCATCCTCCGTGTCTCGGATCACCGGCCGCCGTTCTTCGAGCAGGGCCGGCTGCGGCTCGCGCATCCGGGCGTATGGCTCGCGCTCGTGGTGATCGCGTCGACGAGCATCTACTACGCGTTCTTCGCGATCGTGCTGATCGCGGCCGAGGGCCTGATCGGATCGATTGCCGCGCGGTCCGTGCGCCCTGCCGCGAGCGCCCTGCTGCTCGTCGGCTGTCTCGCGGTCTTGCTGGCGCTAGTGCTGACGCCCTCGCTGCGGCACCGGACCGTCGAGGGAACCAACCCCCTGGTGGCGGTGCGGAGCGTTGCTGAGAGCGACATGTATGCCCTGCGGCCGCTGCACTTGCTGCTGCCGTATGGCGGCCACAGGTTCGAACCGCTCGGCGCCCTGACGCGCACGTACAACGCGTCGGCGCATGACATCAACGAGAACCGAACCGCTGCGCTCGGCCTGATCGGTGCCGCCGGGTTCCTGCTGCTCCTCGCCCACGCCCTCACGGGCAACCGCGTCTTGCCGGGCACCCCCGCGATGGCCGTGTTCGCGCGTGCCAACCTGGTCGCGCTCCTGCTGGGAGTGGCCGGTGGTGGCGGCACCCTGATCGCGCTGCTGGTCTCGCCGCAGTTCAGAGGTCATAACCGGGTGAGCGTGTACATCGCGTTTTTTTCGATCGCGGCCGCGATCACCGCGATCGATCACGCGCTCAGTCGCCTCGGCGCCAGACGTCGTCGAGTGACCACAGGACTTGCCATCGCCCTCGTCACGCTGGCATTTGTGGACCAGAAGCCCGCGCCTGCCTCTGACCTCGATGACATCACGCAGAAGATCGACAGCGACCGGGCCTTCGTCGAGCACATCGAGAGGCTCGTGCCGGAAGGAGCCATGGTGTACCAGGCCCCGTACACCCGATTTCCCGAGGGTCCCCGGGTTCACGTCGAACCGTTGTATTCGCCCTTGCGGCTCTACGTGAACTCGCACCATCTGAGGTGGAGCTTCGGCGGGATGAAGGGCCGGCCCGCAGATTACTGGAACCAGGCCCTCGAGCGGCTGCCCATGGCCGACCGGGTGGCGCTACTCCAGGCGCTCGGCTTCTCGGGGATCGTGCTGGACCGGCAGGCGTTTCCCGATCGCGGACGAAGTTACGAGGCGGAGCTCGCACGCCTGGGAGGGGGCGAATCGCTCGACAGCCAGGATGGCACGCTGGTGTTCCACCCGCTGCCCGCTTCGACGCCGCGTGAGGGCGGCCTCCTCACGCTGCTTCCCGCCCCGGGGCCCGGGTTTTACGCGCAGGAAGGCGAGTACCCGAAGACCTGGCATTGGGCCTTGGGGAGCGCGTCGGTGTTCGTGCACAATTTCGGCTCCGCGGACCTGCCAGCGGAGCTCACGTGCGCGCTGCGGTCGCCCACAGTGAGACAGGTGACCGTCGGGCCACCGCGTGGCCCAGGGGTCACTGCTTTGTTGAGCGCGCCCGGTGAGGACGTGCCGCTTCGCCTGCGCATCAGCCTGCATCCGGGGTGGAACGTCGTTCGCTTCGTGACCGACCAGCCGGCCGTGCGGCTCACAGGCAGCACGGACCGGCGTCCGGTTGCGGTCATGGTGCGCGAGCTGCGCCTGACGCCGGTGTCGCGCTCAGACATCGAGCCGCAGCGCTGACGGTAGTCCGCGCGGCGCACGATGGTTCCTCCGGCCGTCACATGCTCGCCACGAACGACGGCTCATGCTGCACCAGCATGATGCGGTGGTGCTGCAGGTCGAGCAGCACCGGGAACTGCCGAAGCAGCTCCGATCCGATCACCCACTGGCTTCCGAGCGCGGCCATCGACTGCTGGAGCAGCGTTGGCAGCAGACCAAACCTCGTGCGGAACCGTAGACCCGCCAGCTCGATCTCGGCCTCGTAGACGTCCGTCTCGAACTCGCCAACCATCGGGAAGAAGTCCTTCTCGCGGCCGACTGGCCGTCCGCTGACCGCGGCGGGGTCCATGTACGACAACCGCGCGCCGGTGTCGATAAGCGCCACGCCATGTCGGGCGCCGAACCTGATTTCCGCGCTCGGAACGTCCATCTGCAGCGGCGTGCGCAGCGACACGCCGTCGCAACCCAGGCTGCCGTGCGAGAACACTACCTTGCCCCGGCCAAGGTCGATCAGGCACTCGAACTCCCGGAGGAGGTCGCCGCCGATCACCGCGTCGACCATCGTTCCCAGATGCTGGCCGATGGACTCTGCGCTCACCCCCGCAAGTTCCAGCGGCAGTCGATGCTCCCGGCCAAGGATCCGCAACGGCAGCCGTCCGAAGCTGTTGGGCGTTCCGGTGACGATGGCCGCCCGGACGCCCTGGCAGACGATGACGGGCACGCCACTGTGGAGTTCGACGTCGAATGCCTCAGCGTCGAACCGGGCGCGATGTGCCTTGCCAGACGACGAGCGTGAATGCATGGCCGAAAGCGACGCGTAGTGCTCCCGCTTCATCGTCATCGAGTCCATCCGACGCTCGTACTGCTGCGCCTCCGTTCGCAATGAACGCACCAGGTCGCGCAGTTCGGTGGAGGCGCCGGCGTAGCGCTCGATGCGATCCGCCACGCGCTCGAGCATTCGGCGGGCGCCACGGTAGTTGCCAATCCGGTTCAGCTCGAGGGCATCACGCCGCGTCCGCGCCGCATAGAGGTTTGCTACTTTCAGGTCGACTGCCGTGTCTCTCGGCTGTGGGTCGTTGCGCTCGTGCGAGGCCCACGTCCAGCGCACGTCCACTGGAGGCGCATCGAGCGCGCCCTCGTCGGCGCCGGCTCGAATTCCGAGCACGGCCTGCTCGCCCTCGACGCCGTCGGGCAGCGTGACCTTGAGGACGATCGTGATCGACTGACCGGACACCAGGTTGCCGAGGCGAACGGTCGTCGTCTCGCCCTCCTGCCGTGCGTCGAAGTCAGTCAGCACTTCCACTTTGGCGCCCTGCGGTGCCTGGACCGACAGCGACGCCCCGCGCGCGACGACCTCCAGCGACTCGGCCAGCTCGCTCGTGAGCAGGTCGCCGATCTGGCGGGCGTCCTGGATGAAGTAGCCGTGACCGCCGCCGGCGCGCGCCATCCCGCTCATCAGCCGCTCGTCGAAGCCCGCGCCGACACCAAACGTGGACGTCACCACGCCACGCTGCTGCAGCTCGCGGGCGTGACGCTCCAAATCACCCGGGGCTGTGATGCCCACGTTTGCCTGGCCATCGGACATCAGCAGGCAGCGGGCACCGTTCGAGTGGCCGACCGCCTCGGCCACCTGCTGGCAACCGGAGAGCCAGCCACCACCGAGGTCCGTGCTCCCTCGAGAATCGATCTGTCGGAGCTCGCGCTCTGCCCCCGCACGCGCCTCGGCATGCGCCGGCGTCAGCGGCACGACCACGTCGATCTGGTCGTCGTACGCCACCACGGCAAACCTGTCCGCCGGCTGCAGCATCGCGATCCCCTGGAGGATCGCGTCGCGGGCCAGCTCGATCTTCTCTCCGGCCATTGACCCCGATCGGTCGAGCACGAACGCCACGTCCGCGGGCGGACGCTTCTTGTCACGGTCGGATACGGGAGCCACCAGTGTGACGGCGACGTGCCGGACGCTGCGGCCGGCGGCGCGGATAAGCGATCGGTCGGTACAGGCGGTCAATTCATTCATGAGTGCTCCTTCATCAGTGCTCGGGCCAGTTCGAGCAGTCGTTCCAATTTGCGGTTCATCACGCGCGAGAGCGGGCGTCGCACGTGGAGTTCGATTTCGGGGGCCAGGGCGATGCGCTCCCATTGCGAGCGCTCGCCGGTGGACACGTGCCCTGCGGCGGGCGTCATCGGTGGCGGCGTGCGCGCCGACAGGCTGTGCCGCGCCACGGACCCGGCGTCCGGCAATTCCTGCCCGGACAGCACCGATCGGATGTAGTCCGCCGCGCTTTGCTGCTGTGGCGGCGCTTCGGCGCTGTCTTCGGGGCGCTCGGCCAGCCGGCTCAGCTCGTCCTGCGACAGCCCTTCGATCTGCTTGCGGATCTCGGCGAGCGGCAGGTGCTGGTCCTGCAGCTGGCGGATCAGTCGAAGGCGGTCCCGGTGGACCTGGCTGTACCTCGCCCCCCGCCCGGCCCCATCGGCGGGAGGGAGCAGGCCTTGCTGGACGTAGAAATAGACCGTCCGTGGGGAGACGCCGGTGTCGTCGCAGAGGGTCTTGAGGTCCAACTCAGCCAATGATAAATATAACAGTCACCAGCGACACTGTCAATATTTTTTGCCGCCAATCAGGCGTTTTTGGTCTCAAGACCATGCCAATGTGCACCATCGTGGCCTACCTCAGCAATTTTTTGTGGCGAAGACATGCTGCGTCGACGTCGCGGACTCAAGACGCCGCGGCGGTCAGTCGCTGCAGGTGCTCGAGCATCCGCTGGCGGTGGGCGGTTTGGCGCGGGTCGAGGACGAAGGGGCTGGCGCCGGCTGAGGGGCCGAACGGTGATCGCACCCGTGACGGAACCGCGGCGTGAATCAGGCGGCGCGCCCGAGAACGATTGACCTCGCCCCGATAGCACTCGAAACAGAGGGTGTGGTCGCGGTCCGCGCGGACCTCCCCACGATAACGAAACCTGGCCTTGCGCTTCTGGCACGCCGCGCAGAGGGTCCTGACAGACTTCGACAGGCGACGACGTTCCTTGCACGACATCGGCAACCTCCAGTCCGGTGCGGGCCGGCACCCTGCTTTCGACTTTCGCAGGGTATCGAAGGAGGCTGACAGGTCAGGTCATACGCTCGATGTTCGCCTCGAGACAATCCCGACCAGGCAGGATGCGCGACGAATCATTGGCTCCCGCGCGGAAGGACAATCGGATTCCCGAATAGTCGCCGGCGTTTCAGTAGTGGTAATGAAGCCGGCGCGTCGTTAAGCCGTATCGACGGGCACCGTGACTGTGCCGTCAATGCTTCTAGTCTTGGTTCCCGCTCCGGCCAACTTGATGGCGACCTTCACGGCATCTTCCATGGGATCCTTAAAAAGCACCTCGATCCTGAGCAATCCGTTCTCGTACGTTGCTTCGGCTTTGTCAGGCTTCACCGGCCAACCCAACGCCAATGCCGACACGTACTCGATGTCCCTTGCTGGCGCCAACAAATAGACGCTGTCTTCAAGGATCTTTACATCGATCGTCTCCGTCGGCGCTCCTGGGATGGCGAACTCCACTATCAGCTTGTGGTGCTCTCCGTCGGCATACGCGACTGTGTCGGGGGCAACCTTCATCCGCTCTACCTGCATATCGGCACCCTGCCTTACTCGTCTGTCTTGTTCAACTACGTTGTCACTCGCGCTCGAACGCGGCGGCGAGGTCGCCGACTTGGATCTTTAGGTCCCACACGTTACGCGCTTCCAGACGCGGTATCTGTCCAATTGTGTACACCGCCCACAATCTTCAGGCGTTCTCATCGCCTCCAAGCGATATGCCGTAGTGAAGTATGGAATCAAGTCGCTGAAAACATTCTTCCCGGCTGATCGTGTGTGCACAACGGGACAGACGGCGCGCTCCCGAGTACCGGATGCTGACTGCGTCCCACCGCCGACGAAGGCCCAATGTTCTCCAGAGAAGTCAGGGCTCCAGTACCGGACGAGCCTTTCTGCGGCGAGATGTGGGCCAGGCACGCGTCACGCGGGAGTCTCATGGGTCCACTGCAGGAACTACTCGCGATTGATCATCGGCAGACGCTGGAGTTCTTCGTTCTGCGCCTGCAGGATGTCGCCGAACCCACGGTCGATCGAGAGGAACTGCTGTACAACGCGAGCGTCCTGGCGCACTTTGCCCAGGTCTCCACACAGCCCGATGTCGACGCGCCTGCTCCCTCGAATCTCAGCGCAGTATTCGACCATTTCGTGTCTGGCACGACCCTCCTGCATGGCGGCCTGATGATGGAAACGGCAGGCGCTCAGTGCCTGCTGCTGGCGGGGTTCTTCGAGGACCAAATGCGTCGACGGCACAACATCCGCTGGTATGCCGAGCTCGGCGCGAGCTTTTTCAGCCGGGCCGCGCTGCACGAACGCTCGCCGTCCAAGGCACGGCTGCTCAACGCAATCGCCAGACGCTTCGAGCCCTGGCGGCGATGCCAGGCACAGCTGAGCCGCGAATTGCGCGACCAGCCCTTTTTGATGACCCCGCCCCCTTCCCCGCTCGCGTAGAAGAGAGATCACCACATTGGCGCGCGTGTTCAATTGTGCACACGCTGCGCCTGTCAGAAGCGCGAGAATGGATGCCACAGGTTTTCACGCTGCGCTCAGCCTGGTTCGAGCCGCACGCTCGCGCAGCCGGGCGACCGACTGGCGCGCGTCGGTCGTCGAGCGCATGAGGCATCCCGCTCACAGGTTCACTGCCTGAGACGGCCGAGTCCGATCGTCGCATTCACGTCAATCTGGAGTTGAAATCCATGAATATCAGACCGCTCCACGACCGCATCATCATCCAGCGCCTGGACGAAGGCGAACAGAAGGTGGGCGGAATCATCATCCCCGACACCGCCAAGGAGAAGCCGCAGCAAGGCAAGGTGATCGCCGCGGGCACCGGCAAGATTCGGGACGACGGCACGCGCCAAACGCCGGATGTCAAAGCCGGCGACCTCATCCTGTTCGGCAAGTACTCGGGGCAGGAAATCAGGGTCGATGGTGAGGACTATCTCATCGTGCGAGAAGAGGAAGTCCTGGGCATCATCGACGGCGGCGACGCGAAGAAACAGAAGTAGGAAGAGAGAGAGCGATGGCAAAACAAATTGTGTACGGCGAGCACTCACGGCAGGCAGTGCTGCGCGGCATCAACCAGTTGGCGGACGCGGTCAAGGTCACCCTCGGCCCCAAGGGCCGCAACGTCGTGATCGACAAGAAGTACGGGTCGCCGACCATCACGAAGGATGGCGTCACCGTCGCCAAGGAAATCGACCTCAAGGATCCGCGGGAAAACATGGGTGCGCAGATGGTGCGCGAGGTGGCGAGCAAGACGTCGGACACGGCCGGCGACGGCACGACGACGGCCACCGTCCTCGCTCAGGCAATCTACCGCGAGGGGGCGAAGAACGTTGCAGCCGGCGCGAATCCCATGGACATCAAGCGCGGGATCGAGAAGGCCGTGGAGGCGCTCACCGCCGAAGTGAAGGCGATGTCGAAGCCGGTGAGCGGCAACATGGTGGCCCAGGTCGGCACCATTTCAGCGAACAACGATGAGACGATCGGCAAGATCATCGCCGACGCGATGGCCAAGGTCGGCAAGGACGGCGTGATCACGGTCGAGGAGGCGAAGAGCATGGAGACGTCGCTCGACGTCGTCGAAGGCATGCAGTTCGACCGCGGCTACCTGTCGCCCTACTTCGTGACCGACCCGGAGCGCATGGAAGTGGTGCTCGAGAATCCTGTCATCTTGATCCACGAGAAGAAGATTAGCTCGATGAAGGACTTGCTCCCCGTGCTCGAGCAGGTGGCGCGCCTCGGCCGGCCGTTGCTCATCGTCGCCGAGGACATCGAGGGCGAAGCGCTGGCGACGCTCGTGGTGAACAAGCTGCGCGGCACGCTCCAGGCCGCGGCCGTGAAAGCCCCCGGGTTCGGCGATCGCCGCAAGGCCATGCTCGAGGACATCGCCACGCTCACTGGTGGCAAGGCCATTACCGAGGATCTGGGGCTCAAACTCGAGAACCTCACGTTGGAAGACCTCGGCAAGGCGAAGAAGGTCACGATCGACAAGGACACCACGACGATCGTCGAAGGAGCGGGCACGTCGGCTGCCATCGAGGGCCGGGTGAAACAGCTCCGCGCCCAGGTCGAAGACACCGAGTCGGAATACGACCGCGAGAAACTGCAGGAACGGCTGGCGAAGCTGGTCGGTGGCGTCGCCGTCATCAAGGTCGGAGCGGCCACCGAGACCGAGATGAAAGAAAAGAAGGCGCGTGTCGAGGACGCGATGCACGCGACCAAGGCGGCTGTCGAGGAGGGCATCGTGCCGGGCGGCGGCGTGGCGCTCCTTCGCGCGTCGAAGGCTCTCGGGAATCTGAAGCTCGGCGGCGATCAGCAGATCGGCGTGAATATCGTGGCGCGCGCCATCGAGGAGCCGTTGCGCTGGATCGCGACCAACGCGGGCCAGGAAGGATCGATCGTCGTGCAGAAAGTGCGAGAGATGAAGGACGAAGAGGGCTTCAACGCTCTCACCGACAAGTTCGAGAATCTCGTGCACGCGGGCGTCATCGACCCGGCCAAGGTCGTGCGCTCGGCGCTCCAGAACGCAGCGTCCATTGCGTCGCTGCTCCTCACCACCGAAGCGCTGGTCTGCGACATTCCAGACGACAGGAAGGAAACGCCGATGCCGGGCGGCGGCGGAATGGGCGGAATGTACTAGCGCACGCTCAGAGAGCAGAAGGCTCGAGACAAAGCCACAAAGGCCCGGTCGAAGCACTTCGCCGGGCCTTTGTCTTTTTCTGTCGTGCTACTTCTTCGCGGGCGCCTTTCCCGGCTCCACCAGCTTGAGATCGAACCTTCCGTTGCTTTCGACAAAGAACACGCACTCTGAGGCTTTGTCGCAGGACGTCGTGTGCCGATAGTTCCCGCCGGGCTGCATCATGTAAGAACCCGGACCGAGCCGCACCTCCGACTTTCCTTCCGGCGCCTGGATGTACGTGCCCGAGATGAACACAACTTTCATTGCGTTGGTATGCGTATGAAGTGGAACGACGAATCCCGCCGGAAGCTTGAGGAACGCGCCGAACGCTCCCTTGGCATGGTCGCCCCACAGATCCGCGACCTTGACTCCGGGAGCGCCGTTGGGGTCGAGGTCGGTCCATCTCAGGTCGCCGGCCGAGATGAAGACGGGTTGGCGTGGCGCTGCACTCGTAGCCTTGGGCTTCGCCTCTCCGGCTTGCTGCGCCAGCACTGGCGACGCGAGGAGAAGCGAGATCGAAAACACCAGGACGCTTCTTGGCCTCATAGAAATTCCTCTCGTTAGTGGGTCACTCTACGGGGTGCAATTCCACCGTCCGTACGAGGATCTCGGCGCCTTCAGACTGGATCTGGATCCGCCCCGCCGTGTGCGATGACTGGGTCACCTCGTTCACGGTCACGCCGTTGACGATGTTCCTGAGTGAATCGGCGCGGGCAATCACTTCCTGGCGGTTCCACTGGCCAGTCGGGCGCTCCACGTCGCGGCTGCCGCGGAACCCGAGCACGTCCTTCCAGGCCGGATCGCGGCCGAACCAGTTGACCCGGCCCTCGGTGATCGTCCGCCGCTCACCGCCGCGCTGCCAGATGATCTGATCGCCCTCCTGCCGCACCTCGGCGACCAACGACGGCTTGCGCAGCCCGGCCACGGGGAGGAAGTCGCCGGCGCCTCCCTCGATGACCTGCGACTCGATGGACTCGAGCCAATTGCCGCCGGCCGCGCCGTCCGGGCCCACCGCGTGGACGAGGATGCCGCTGTCGCGGGCGCGGTCCTTCCGTTCGCCCCAGGTGGCGCTCCCCCACTTCCACTCCACGACGAGCCGATAGTCACGGTACGCGCGCGTGGTCGCGATGCCGCCCCACTCTTCGCCCGAGATCCGGAGCAGGCCATCGCGCACGCTGAAGACGTGCAGCGGATCCTCGGCGTGGTGGTCATGGAGGAACGCGGACCAGCCGTTCAGGTCCCGGTGATTGAAGAGGATGATTTTGGCGGTCGGCCGGACAGCCTCGGAGACCGGATCGGCGGGACTGGCCCCGAGCGTGGCAACGAGCGCAATGGCGAGCGTCGCGAGTCTCATGGTGGCAGCGCCTGGGCTCATTGCGCGGGTGCCGCGGGCCCTGGCGCAAGGGCAAGCCGGACGCGATTGGCGGAGTCCGCATAGAGGCGCGCCGCAGCCTGCACGTCAGCGGCGGTCAACGCGTTGACGCGCGTCACGTAAGCCGCGCCGTCGTCGTCAAGATCCGGGTCCAGCGCACGGTCGCGCAGATGCTCCGACCAGTAGTCGTTGGTCTTGGTGCGCGCGTCCTGCTCGTTCAACCACGTGCGCGTCACCTTCTCGAGCTCGGCCGCGGTCGGCCCCTTCGCCTGCAGGGCCTTGACGATCACGTCGACGGCGTCCTCGACAGCGGGGATCTGGTCGGAGGCGCAACCGATGCCGAACCGGAGCATGTACTCACCGACAGGTACCTTGGTGAACTGGCTCACGACGCTCGGGGAGTACGAGCTTCCGAGCTCTTCGCGAAGGCGATCGACCACCCGCAGCCGCAGCACCTCGGTGAGCGCGTCGAGCCGGATCTTCTCTGCGAGCGAGTACGGACGCTCGCCGCTGTAGACGATGCTCAAGGCACTGTTGTCCGAGCCGGCCTCCAGCGTCTTGTCGATGGCGCGCGTCGGATAGCGCAGCCCGACGTCCCGGAACCGCGACGGGCGCGGCGAGGACGGCAGGCCGCCCAGGAAACGGGCCACCAGCGGCTTCATCCCGGCGACCTCAAAACTCCCGACGAGCACGAACGTCATGCCGTCGGCGTTGCCGAAGCGCTCGCGGTACATGGCCACGGAGCGCGCCGGGTCCACCTGGTCGAGATCGGCGGCCTTCGGCAGGCGCGGCGCACGGGGATGCCCGCCGGACAGCATGTCCATCGTGAAGTCTTCGTACCGGTTCAACGGGCTGTTCCAGAGGCTCGCCAGGTAGCCTTTGAGCGCCGTACGGTTCGCCTCGAACCTGGCGGCGTCGAGGTGTGGCGCCGTGAGCTTCACGTACACGAGCTGCAGGAGCGTGGCGATATCGTCGCTTGTGGATCCGCCCTCCACCTCCTCGGAGTAAGGCGAGAAGGAGACTCTGGCGAATGCACGCTTGGTGTTCAGAAACCGCTGCAGCTCGGTCGGACTGAGCGCGCCATAGCCCATCGCATCAATCGTCTCGACCAGGTGCATCGCGTTCTGGTGGTCGGCCTGCTCGTACAGATATTGACCACCGTATCGGCCCGACGAGAGCAGGATCTCGTCGCTCTTGAATTTCGTGGGCTTGAGGATGACGTGCACGCCGTTGGCGAACGCGAGCGTCGTCGTCCCGACGGCGGGGTCGCTCGTCTCGGAGAGCAGCCGACCGGGCTGCGGGAGAGGGTCGAGCAGCGCGGCCGGTACCTTGACGCCGCGATAGGGCGCGATGACGGCCTTGAGCACTTCGTTCAGCACGGCCCGCAGCCCGGCCTCGGTGGCGCCCTGCGCCGACGGCGCTGCCACCATCACGAACGGCTGGCTGCCCGGCTCGTCAAGGACCATCCGCGCGTGGGCGTTGACCGCCTCCAGCGAAAGCGAGGGAATGAGCTCTCTGACGCGCTGGTTCTCCCACGCGATCCCCGGCACGGGTTCGGCGGTGAGGAAGTGGCGCCCGAGCTCGTCGGCCAGCGAGGCGGACTCGGACGTGTTGCGCTCGGCATCGGCTTCCGCGTACTGGCGCAGCACGGCCTGCTTGGCGGCGTCGAGCTCCTCGCTGGTGAACCCGAACCGCCGGGCGCGCTCGATTTCCGTCGCGAGCAAGCGCGTCGTGTCGACCGGGTTCTGCCCGGCGATGCCGGCAGCCGCGACAAAGGCTTCGTATCCCCGGACAACGGGCGACCGTTCAGCCTGCGCGCCCAGGAACGGGCGCACGGGCTGGTCCATCAGCTCGGCGAGCCGCATGCCGAACATCCGGTTCACCAGTTGGTCCTCGATCAACGCATCGTACGCCGCTACTGTCGCCATCGATGGAGCCGGGCGCACGTAGGTGGTGATGTCGACACGGCCCGCAGTCAGTTCCCGATCCGTCACGAGAAGCGCGTCGGTCGAGGCGCGCGGCGGGATGTCGAAGCGCGCCGGACGGGGCCGCGAGTGGACCGCTGCGGGCAGGTCGCTGAAGAGCGTCCTGATGCTCCGCTCGATCTCGTCAGGGTTGACGTCGCCCACGACGATGACTGCCTCGAGATCGGGGCGGTACCAATCGTGGTAGAACCGGCGCAGCGCCTCGTGCGACATCGTGACCAGGCTCCGTTCCGTGCCGATCGGCAGGCGTTCGGCGTAACGGCTGCCGTTGAACATCCGTGGCACGATCTGGCGCTGGACGCGGCTGTCTGCGGCCGCTCCGCTGCGCAACTCGGCCAGCACGACTGCCCGCTCGGTGTCGATGTCGGCGTCGGCGAGCAGGGCGTTGCCCGCCCACTCGCGCAGGATGGCCAGACCGGTGTCGAGTACCTGATGGTCGCCTACAGGCACCGGCAGGATGTAGATCGTCTCGTCGTACCCGGTGTTCGCGTTGAGGTCGCTGCCAAGGCGCACCCCCACCGACTGCAGATAGGAAATGAGCTCGTTCCTGGGGAACCGGCGCGTTCCATTGAACGACATGTGTTCGATGAAGTGCGCCGCCCCGCGCTGGTCATCGTCTTCAAGGATCGACCCCGCGTTGACGACCAGACGCAGCTCGGCCCGTCCTTCGGGCCGACGGTTGGGCCTGATCAGGTACGTCATCCCATCCGGGAGCCGTCCTTCTCGGACCTCGGGGTTGAGCGGGACCAACGACGAGGGGGCAGGCTGGGCGGCGACAAGGCCGAGACCTGCGGCGACGAGCAGTAGTGCGGCAAGAACAGTGCGAGTCCGTCGGTTGGGCATGTAGTGTGTGCGTCGGCCTGCAGTCGATCCTACTCTGAGCCGGCGTGGACGGCGACGGACGAGAGTGGTGCGAACCTCAGGCATCCCTCCTGCGTCCTAATTCCTGTACGATTGACGCCCGGCAAGACTAGCCCGTAACCTACGGCGGCATTTCGCCTGTTTTCACCGGGGCGAGGAGACCTGGCCATGCACCGCCCGAGCGCCCAGGAGTTCCTTCAGGGGCTGCTCGACACACTGGATGATCTCCCGAAGGAGTTCGCCAGTCGTTTCGAGGAGATTCTGAAGAAGGACGAGGCCGACCGTTCGCAGGCACTCCGGCAGCTCTTCGAGGATTTGGCCGGTGACTGAAAGGGTGCAGCGACTCGTCATGCGCGCGTTCCGCGGAATCCCCGGCGAAATGACGGTGGATTTCGGGAAAGGCGACAGCATGGTCATCTACGGGGACAACGGTACCGGCAAGAGCACCATTGCCGATGCGTTGGAGTGGTACTTCACAGGCGGGATCGAGCTGCTGTCCCATGAGGGACGCCAGCACGCAGTCAGTTACGTGGGCGGCGAGCGCGGCGAGGCGACCTCGGTCGAGGTCTTCACGAATGGCACGCTCGGCGGGAAAGTCGTCATCCCCGACGAGCGGAGCGTTGAGACATTCCAGGCCATGCGCCGCGAGACGTTCCTGCTTCGCGGACGCACGCTGGCGGACTTCATCAACAAGACAAAAACGGAGAAGTGGAAGGCACTGGTCGAAATACTCGGGCTGGAGGCGATCGAGAATCTTCGGGAGGACCTTCAGCGCGCGCGGAACGAGCTCCGGAAACTGTCCAAGGCGGGAGACGAGGAAGTCCGGGCGTACCGTCGGGCCCTGGCTTCGGGATCCGACGAAGTCAGCGACGACATGGTGCTCGGCAGTCTGCAGCAGATCTGCACGATGCTCGGTGTCGACCCTCCCCGGACTCTCGATCAGGTGGTCGACCCGTCGTGGATGACGGCGGTAGTTGGCGCCAGCGCAGCAGTGTCGAAGGGCTCCGACCGCGAGCGCCTGCTGGCCGAGATCAAGACACTGAGCCCACCAGCCTTCGACAGGCGTGCCGTCGACGCATGGAACGAGCTCGTGTCCTCCGACCGGGCGAAGCTTCTGCCGCGCGCCTCGCTGGTGCGGGAGGCGAAGCGTCTTTTCGAAACCGGATCGACAGACAAGGGACGCTGCCCCCTGTGCGGCCAGAAAGTCGACGACAACAGCCTGGCACAGAGCATCGAGCGCGCGCTGGCAGACGTGATGGCCGCGTCTCGAGATCTCGAGAGCGTCCGCGATTCGGTCGCCCAGCTCGCCGATGACCTCGAGGCGGCGCATGACCTGCGGCTCTCGATTCACAGTCGCGCGGGCGGGATGGAGCTCGGGTTGCCGGCGGTGCCCGAAATGCCGCACGCTCTCCCCAGAGTCAGCGTCGAAACGCTCACGCCGCTTGACATCGATGCGATCGCGAGCGCGGTGTCCGACCTGCGCAAGTGGGACCGATCGGCTGGCACCATCGCGGGAAAAGCGGCGCCCGCGGAACCCAGTGCGCGCGACACGCAGCTCGTCATGCTGGCCGCCTTGTGCCAGCAGGTGAATGCCTGGCGGCTCGCGGAGAAGAAAGCCACCCGAGCTCGCGGCGCGCTGGAGATCGCCGAGCGCGTCTTCGACGCATATCAGAACAAGCAGAAGGAAGACCTCACCGAGCTGTTGAAGCAGATCAGCCTCCGCGTGGCCCGGATCTACTCCACGCTGCATCCTGGCGAGGACCTCGATGCGGTGAGCGTCGAGCCGTGGACGGCCAAGGGGATCGAGCTGGCCGTCGAGTTCCACGGCTCGCGTCAGCGGCCGCCCCATGGCGTCCTCAGCGAGTCTCACCTGAACTCGCTGGCGATCGCGCTCTTTCTCGCCATGGCAGAAAGCTTCAATGAGCAGATTGGATTTCTCCTCCTGGACGACGTGATCAACAGCTTCGACGTCGAGCACCGCGGACGACTCGCGGAGATCCTCGCCGACGAGTTCTCCGAATGGCAGCTCATCGTCCTGACGCACGATCAACCGTTCTTCGAACATCTGAGCCGCCGCGCGCCGTCCTGGCGCAGGCTCGAGTTCACGTCCTGGAGCCACGCCTCCGGGCCCAGAACGACGCAATACGAAACGACGGACATTCTTCGTGATGCCCGCGAGCGACTGGACCGCGGGGACACCCACGATGCCGCCGCCAGGGCGCGTCGCGCACTGGAGGAGCTGCTGCAGGAAGTGTGCGAGGCGCTGTGGGCGCCGCTCCCCTTCCGGCGTGGTCAGGCAAACGACAAGCGGGAGATCGGCGAACTGCTCAAGGGACTGCGGCGTACTCTGAAAGAGCGAGCGAGACCTCAGTTGGAGTCGCTCGAGCCGCTCCTCAAGAATCTGGAGGCAGACGTCGGAGCCGCTCTGAACGTCGCCGTGCACGCAAGCCGCGCACGTCCTGGCGGCAGCGAAGTGCGATCTGCGCTGGAGCGCATCGCGGCGCTGGACGGCACGTGGACCTGCCCCGAGTGCAGGACACGCGTCTGGTACCGTGGAACCCCGGACGCTGGACGCTGCAAATGCGGTCAGAGCTCATTCCCGCCGGTTCGCCTCCTGACAGGCCGTTGAGGCCGGGCGGGGCGGCCACATTGTGATCGGTCAACAACTCGGCAACTACGTCGTCCTGACGGAGCTTGGTCGTGGTGGGATGGGAGACGTGTATGTGGCCCAGGACACCCGACTCGACCGGCGCGTGGCGCTCAAGCTCCCTCGCCGCGACATTGCGGCGTCCGTCGATCGTCTCAGGCTGTTTCAGCGGGAAGCCAGGGCTGCGGCCGCCCTCAATCATCCCAACATCGTTCACCTCTACTCCGTGGAGGAAGCTGAAGGCCTGATCTTCATGACCATGGAGCTCGTTCAGGGCCGAAACCTGCGCGAGATCTTGCGCGCAGGGGCCCCGCTGGAGCTCCCGAAGGTGTTTGCCTTCACGTCGCAGATCGCCGAAGGCCTCGCGTGTGCTCATGCCGCGGGAGTCCTGCACCGTGACTTGAAGCCTGGCAACGTCATGATTACCGACGATGATCGCGTCAAGATTCTCGACTTCGGAGTGGCAAAGTTTTTCAATCCTGTCGCGATGTGGGATCAGGAAGCAGCCACGACAACGAGAAAGGGCGCGACGACGACGAGAGAGATCTCGAGCGGCGGAACTACGGTCGGCACGGTCGGCTATATGTCTCCCGAGCAGGCGCTTGGAAAGAGGCTCGATGCACGAACGGATCTTTTCGCCCTTGGGGTCATGCTGTTCGAGATGGCGACCGGAAGAGCACCGTTCGTCGGGGACACGCCGGCGGCCGTCTTCGATCATCTGCTGAACAGGCAGCCCCTCTCGCCATTGACGTTGAACCCGGAGCTGCCGACCGCGCTCGACAGCATCATCGAGAAAGCCCTCGAGAAGGATCCGGAACGACGCTATCGGTCGGCGAACGAGTTTCTCGAGGATTTGAGGCGCGTCGACTCGTCGAACGGTCGCTCTGCCGTTCCAGGATTCGCTGCGTCGGCAGGGCAGGCCTCGACGGCGTCGAGCAAGGAGGCCGAACGCAATCGCGGTCTGCCGGCCTCAATCGTCGTGCTGCCTTTCGTCGACTTGAGCGAGGGGCGGGATCAAGAGTATTTCTGCCATGGCATCACCGAGGAGATCATCGATAGCCTGGCGAGAGTCCCGAGGTTGCGCGTGATTTCGCGCACATCGGCATTCTCCTTTCAGGGCCGGGACCTCGAGGTCACTGAAATCGGCAGAAGACTGAAAGTCGCGACGGCGCTCGAGGGCAGCGTTCGCAAGACGGGCGACCGCCTGCGTATTACGGCGCAGCTGGTCGATACCGAGGACGGGTATCAGCTCTGGTCCAGGCGTTTCGATCGCGAGCTATCGGATGTCTTCGCGATTCAGGACGAGATCGCGGCGGCCATCGTGACCGAGCTCCAAATGGGACTCGCCATGCAGGCGCCGGCCAAACCTGCATCGTTGAATGTCCAGGCGCACGATGCGTACTTTAGAGGGATGTACGCGTTGAACAAATGGACAGCCGAATCGGTGCCAAGGGCAATCACCGACTTCCGCGACGCCATCGCCCTGGATTCCGGTTTCGCTCCTGCGTACGTCGCTCTCGCGGAAGGCCACATCTGGCTGTACTCCGGTCTGGGCGTCCTCTCAGCCCCCGATGCCGTGCCTGAGGCGCAACGTGCTGTTGAGAAGGCTCTGGAGCTGGACCCGACTCTCGCTGATGCGCACCGGGTTCGTGCCCTCATCGCCATGAACCACGACTGGGATCGAAAGGGAGCGGAGAAAGCGATCACCCTCGCCCTCCAGCTGGGTCCCGGTTCGGCGGCGGCGCATCTCTGGAACGCGTGGCGGCTCGCGCTGCTCGAAAGGCAGCACGACCAGGCCCTTGCCGAGCTGGAGGAGGCCGAGCGGCTGAACCCTCTCGACCTCCAGCTGAAGACGCAGATCGGCTACGTCCACTTCTTCCATCGCAACGTCGATCGCGCGGTCGAGCAGTTCGAGAAGGTCCTGGCGGTGGAGCCGACGTTCGCCTTTGCGCACTACGCTCTCGGTGATGCGTGCACGCAAACGGGACAATTCGAGCGGGCAATTACGGAGTTCAACCACGCGATCGCCCTGGCCGGCAGGTCGGTGAACTACGTCGGGGTCCTCGGCTACGCGTATGGCCGCTCGGGAAATCGCGACCGGGCGAGAGACCATCTCGAGGAGCTCACGGCGCGCGCCGCCCACGGCTATGTCCCGGCCATGTGGAGCGCACTGGTCCACCTGGGGCTCTCGGATCTCGAGGGCGTCTTCACGAGCCTGGACCGCGCGTTCGAGGAACGCGACGGTTCGTTGATCCTGATCACGGCAGCCCTGGAGTTCGACCCGGTGCGCGCCGACGACAGATTCAAGTCGCTTCTAGGACGAATGGGACTTGGACATCTGGCGTCGTCACGAGACCACTGAAGCGTCCCGACAATGTGACCGGCGGACACCCTTCAGCGGTCAGCGCTTCTGCACTCCGAAATAGTAGTACCCCACATCCTGGCTGGCGTGATCGGCGGCTATCCCCTTGAGCGCCAGCTCGTAGTCGCCTACTGCGAGGGCGCTGGCGGGAACGTCGACCCAGACCGCGAAACCGGGACCAGACTTCCGTTTCACGAGATTGCTGCGAGACAGGACCTCTTCGCCCTTCCGCGTATGAAGCTCGGCGCGGAAGCGCGGGTAGTCATCCCTGGACTCGAGCTGAATCTCTATACGGGCAATCTGCACGGAGGGACTCAGCACGAGCCGCTCGACCGGCGCTTGTGCACGGGAGAGGCCTGGCATCAGGACGAGCGAAGCGACGAGCGGTGCGCGGGGAGCCTCTGAAGGCTGCGGATTCTGCGTGGCGAGAGCGGCGCGGGTCTGCTCTTCGCCAAGCCTCTGGCGCAGGCTCCGCTCCCTATCTTCGAAACCACGGCGCTCAGCCTCGAGCGCCGCCATGCGAGACCGAATCGCGGCATTCTCCGACACGAGCCATGCGCCTCCAGCGATGCAGACCACAATCGCCATTCCCGCCGCGAACTGAACCACGGGATTCCATCCCCGGAACACGCTCATGAAGGACAGCCGTTCCGCGGCCCGCGATTCCCGGGTCCTTGACTCCGCCGCAATTGTGCTAAGGGCCCTGGCGAACTCCACTTTGCGCCGCCGTTCCGGCGAGGCCAGGAACCGGAGCTCGAAACTGCGGCGGTCGGACTGCGACAGCTCACCACGCACATAGGCGTCGATCAGGTCCGCTTCGGCGGTTTCCAGGGCGCTCATGTAGTCCCCGTCCGCAAAAGCACGATCCTCCACCTGGACCTGCTCCTCTTCAGTCAGGGTGCCCAGGAGGTACTTGACCTGCCACGCCTCGTTACTGCGCTGCAATCGCATAGGCGATTTGTCCGCCATCACCCTGGACTGCAGAATTCCGGCAATCTGTCACGGAAGCATTGCTCCCTGTTTCTGCACGCAGTTCTCTGCGCACAGCTGGAGGCTTGCCCGAACCCGCAGCGCCCGCATCCGCAGCGTGCCGGCGGAAATTCCCAGTGTTCGGGTCAGCCGGTCGCGGTTCTTGATCTTGTCGCCTTTGTCGCCCTGGTAGTAATCCAAAATGAGCGTGCGATGGTCTGGGGGGAGTTGGCCCAGGCACGAGCGGAGGCATTCCACGCGCCGATCGTGATCGCCTTCGGGCTCGTGTGGCACGACGTGGGGCTCCGGCGCTTCGTCCAATGGCCGTGCCTGCATGGCGCGATCCCGCCCCATTTCGAGCAGAAGCATTCGCGCGATGCCAATGCAATAGGTGGGGACGTCCCGGATGATCTCTCCGTCGCCGATCTTCCTCGCGCAGCGGTTGATGGTCTCGTCAGCGTATTCCTCGGGTGTCGAGCAGCCTCGCCACTCGAAGAGGCGGACGAGGTTGCGACGAATCTCGAGATAGCGATCGGCCGCGACGTCGCGATCGGGTCCAAGCGACGCCAGCAGGCCGTCGAAGGCCGGCTGCGTGAGGGACCACACCCGAGAAGCCGCATCTCGCACGGGATCTACCGCCACTCTCCCTGGAGCGTGAATGCGGCCCAGTAGAATGGGGGATCCCATCCCCTGGTTCTCGCCACCTCTGCCTGCGCGCTTCTCAGTGCCGCGGCTGGCCTCTGCCCGCGAACCAGCATCCCTTCGTAAAAGTGCTTCATGACCAGGGCCGTCGTACGGTCGTCCACGGCCCACAGTGTCGCCACCACGCGGGGCGCGCCGGCGTAGAGAAACCCTCGCGTCAGCCCGATGAGACCTTCGCCCTCGATCTCGCCGCCGCGGGCAGTCTGGCACGCGCTCAGCACGACCAGGTCCGCCCCGAGCCTCAGGTTGTAGATGTCGTACAGCCGGAGAAAGCCGTTCTGCGACCGCCCTGACCGGTCGACCAGCGACAGCACCACGCCCGACAGTTCCGGTCGCTGGTTGTCAAGCAGGCTGTGAGTGGCGAGATGTACGATCCGATATTGCCCGAGGTCGGTGTTCAACATGGTTTCGCGGCTGGCATCGAAGTCGAGCGCGACACGCGTCAGGGCCGGCGGTGTCAGATGTGCGATTTCTTCTGCCTCGTGTCGGCTGAAACGAAGCCGCAGAAACTCCTGCCCGGCGATGTCATCGGCCGGTTTGACTGCGCCCCTTGATACCGATTCCGTGGTAGACACGGCGGCCGCGGCCGTCCCCTGTTGAACGACTCTGGCATCGTCAGCACTGAAAACGGGGTCCGCCAGCACGAGCAGGGCTTTTTCCGCCTGCTTGCGGCCCGCTGTTTCCTGCCGCAGCACCGACATGACGGACGCCGACGGGGCGGTGATGATCTCGTGACTGGCGATCAGCGGAGCGGCCTTCGTCTGCTCGCCAGTCCCGGGCTCCGGCAGGGCGACAAACGGCAGGTATTGCAGGACACCCTCGCCAACTATCAACAACCGCTTGCCTTCAATCACCGACGCGACGGGATCCAGAAGCATCCTGGTGGCCCTTGCAGCAGCGGACCGATAGGCCTGATCGGCCTGCCCTATGCGTCTGGCTCTCGCTGCGGGTGTCTCCCCTGGCGGCTTCTGGTTCCGTGCCATCAGCGGGTCGTACAGCCGCCGCACCGTGGATTCGATTTCCGCACGCGGTGGCAGTTCGAACGCTGCCATCGAGGTCGTCGACACCGCCCAGACGAAGCTTTTCTCCGAGCCCAACGCATATTCGAGCAGGACAGTGTCGTCGTCCAGGACCCTCGTCTGAATCTCGCTCAATTTGAGCGGCACGGGATGCGTCAGTGCGGCGTATTGCGGACTGGTTTCACGAATCCTGCTCTGGACCTGCTCGAGCTCGGTCGCTAACGCGTCCAGCTCCTTGACGGCGGCGGCGGCTTCGGCCTCAGTCTGTTTCCCGCTCCGCGTCTGCTGCTCCGCCTTCCGAGAAATGATGCGCTCCAGTTCGCGCTCGCGCTCGAGCAGGGCCGTGTCGACGCCGCGACGGATCTCCGCGCTCGATTCATGCAGCAGCTCGAGCAGGGAGCGCGCGCGCCCTCTCTCGCTCGCGAACAGCGCCGCAGCGCCAAAGCCTTCCTCCGGGTGCTCCACATGCAGGCGCATGAGGACTTCGATATCGAGCTCCTGGATGTCTCGAACGGAGGCAAAGAAGGATGCCCGAAGCGCGGGACTTGCTACCGCGAGTCGCACCGATTCAAACGCGGACAGTGCCGATTCGGCTCGCTCGTGAGCGGTTGCGTAGTTACCGCGCGCCCTCTCCACTCTTGCCAACTCCGCCAACGCGGTGGCTTCGCCGTCGCGATCGCGGATCGTACGGCTGATCTCGACTGCCTCGTTCAGATGGCTGAGCGCCTGGAGGTAGTTTCCGTTGTCGCGGTCCAGGGCACCCAGGTTCCTCAACGTGCCTGCCAGCATATAAGGGGTGGGCGAGGTTCTCTGAATCGCCAGCGCACGCTCGAAATGCTCGCGGGCCTCATTCCGCCTCCCGAGCCGCACGAGAGCAGTACCAATGTGATTGAGCGAATTCGCCTCCCCGTCGATGTCGCCCACCGCGCGGCGGAGCGAAAGTGCCTCCGTGTAGACCTGGAGCGCCTTGTCATAGTTGCCCAGACGCGTATGGATTCCGGCGATGTTGTTGAGCGTGACCGCGATTGTGTGCCGATCGTTCAGTGCTCGGACGATCTCCAGCGACTCCTGATAGAACGTGATTGCACGCCGATAATCGGCGAGCTGGTCGTAGACCCAGGCAATGTTGTTCAGGTTGATGGCGACACTGCGCCGGTTGTCCAACGATCGGTTGATCTCCAGCGCCGCAGTGTAGGCGTCGAGAGCCTTCTGGTATGCGTCCAGGCCTGAATAGGCCATGCCGATGTTGTTCAGGGCGATCGCCTGACCCCCTCGCTCTCCAAGCTCGCGCTTCAGCGCAAGATTATGCTGGTGGCTTTCCAGCGCCGCCTGATATTCCCCGAGGTTGTCATACGTGACACCCAGGTTGCCGGCGACCTCTGCGATCATCCGGCGATCGTGAAGCTCGCGAAAGATCTGCTCGGCCTGGCCGAAAAGAGCCAGAGCTTTCGGTTTCTCACCAGTGTGGGCATATGCCACCGCCAGATTGTTCAGAGCATTAGCCTCGCCCGCACGGTCGCCCGAGGTTCGCATCAGGGGCAGCGCCTGCTCGTAATATCCGATGGCTTTCCTCCTGTCCCCGAAATAGTTGTGTACTTCCCCGATGGCATTTAGCGCGCGTGCCTCGGCCCTGGGGTCGTTCGCTGCATGCGCCAGCGCCAGGGCCTCGGTGGAATGCTCGAGCGCCTCTTGTTGGTTCCCGATCTCGATGTAGGTCAAGCCGCTGGTATAGAGCGCCTTCGCAGCCTCGACGCGATCCTCCGCCGCGCGCCAGTGGGCCAGCGCTTCGGAAAAATGGTCGAGCGCCTGGAGCATCGCCTGCCGTGTGCCCTGCTGGTATGACTCCATTCCCTGTGCGAATGCTCGGGCGGCGGCGACACGCTCCCTGTGCCGCTCGGTGGCGGGCTCCATATCGTGCAGCGCGATCTCGTAGCGGCCACTCGGTGCTTTCGGCTCGGACGCCATGACCCGCAGCCGGTAGATGCCGGAAGCATCCCCAATCAGCTCGGCATCCTCGGGGTCGCCAATCGGGGTGGTATCGACGGCGAACCGTTCTTTTCCGTCGGGTCCAAAGCAGGTAATCGAGAGAGCGATGCCGATCTGGTCCGCCCGGACTCTGGCGTACTGGCCGGCTTGGAGGGAGAGCCGATACTCGTGCGTCTGGCCTCCCGAGAGTTGGCGTTCGATGGCCTTCTCCGGTTCCAGCTGCATCGATTCGACGGCCTGCATCGGCGCGACGTCACCGCCGGTCTGTGCCAGCAACAGTCTGCTGGCCGCGACAACCAGAAGCGGAACGCACGCGGGGAGGCGCTTCACAAGGCCGTCCAGAGCCCGTTTCGTCATTGAACGGGCGTCGGATTATACCCCCGGCGAGCGACCGCACAGTCTCCGCGTGACGTTTCCGGAGCTCACGACAGGACGGGTGAACCGTCCGATCGCCTGAACAGGCAATCCGACGGGAGGTGACCACTCCAGAAGGAGACGATCGTGAGAAGAGTGCGCTTGCTTACGGAAGGCCTTCATCTTGCTCGCTTCACCGCCGCTGGTGCTGTATCCGCTGTCGTCCTGCTCTTGACGACGGGAATGTTCTTACGCGCAGCGCCTGCTCCAGGCTTCCAGCCGTCCTACGCCAGGCTGCCGCTCAGCTTCGAAGAGAACCGTGGGCAGGCCCCCGCCGACGTCAAGTACCTGTCGCGCACAGGAAGCGGCGTCGTGCTCCTTCGTCCAAGACGCTTTTCGCTGGCCGTGGACGGAGCCCAAACCATCTCCGTGCGTTTCGTCGGCAGCGCCGGGTCCGGTGCGCCGATCGGTGAGCAGAAGCTGATCGGCACGACCAGTTACTTCATTGGTGATGAGGCTGATTGGGTCCGTGGCGCTCCGAACTACGCGAGCGTACGGTATGCGTCCGTGTACCCCGGCATCGACGCCGTCTTCCATGGAAATCGAGAGCATCTCGAGTACGACTTCGTCTTGCGTCCCGGGGCCGATCCTGCCGAGATCCGGCTTGCCTTTGAAGGTGCCGATCGGATCGGCATCGATGCGCAGGGGAATCTCGACCTGAGCACGCCGCACGGAACGATGAAGCAACTGAAACCGAGGATCTGGCAGACGAGCCCGCGCGGGCGCGAGGAAGTGGCGGGACACTACGTCCTGTCGGGGGTCTCAGAGGCGCGCTTCGAAGTCGACCGATACGATCGCCGCGAAACGCTCGTCATCGATCCGGTGATCAAGTACTCGACCTATTTCGGCAGCGCGCGGGACGACCGCTCGCGGGCCGTCGCGACCGATTCGACTGGCGCCACATACGTTGCCGGCAGCACCGCGACCGCCGGCGTCTCCCGGGGCTTCGTGAGCAAGGTGAACCCGGCAGGAACGGCGGTCGTGTACACGGTCTATTTCGGTAGCGGCGTGTGCGACGCCGCGGCCCGCGGCATCGCCGTTGATTCGCTGAACAACGCCATCGTGACCGGCTTCTATGTGCAGCAGGATACTGCCGGCGCATGCAACGTGAAGCAGGTTTACGGCGCAAAGATCAATCCTGCTGGCAATGCATTCGTGTATCAGGTCGTCTGGGGAGGCGGCCAGGACTACGGCAATGCTGTCGGCTTGGACAGTGCGGGCAACGCGTACTTTACGGGCGCGACACACGGCGACTTCCCGACCACAGCCGGGGTGATCTTTCCGTCCGGCTGGCTCGCGGCAGACGCATTTGTCACGAAGGTGAGTCCCACGGGAGTCTTGATCTATTCGACATATCTCGGCGGCAGTCTGAGCGATGAGGGCCTGGCACTCGCCGTTGATACGAACGGCAACGCTTACGTGGCCGGGGCCACGAGCTCACCCGACTTTCCTGCGACTGCGGGCGCAGTGCAGACCACAATGCCCAACCTCAACGAGGCAGGGTTCGTCACGAAAGTAAACAGCACGGCAACACAGGTTCTGTACTCGACATTTCTTGGCGGAGGCTCTCGAGAGCGAGTGGACGGTATGGCCGTCGACGGTCAAGGCAGAATCCATGTCACTGGAAACACCGGCTCGACCGACTTCCCGACAACGGCGAACGCGTGGGATCGCACGTGCGGCGTGGATGGCACCTGCAATGCCGAGGATGTGTTCTATTCGAAGATCGACCCGTTGAAGGCGGGCGCTGCCGGACTGATGTACTCGACTCTTCTGGGCGGCGCCAACGGGGACTTCGGCGAAGCCATCGCGATCGACAAGAACGGCCGCGCCTGGATCGCGGGGCGCACAGCGTCCGCCGGCGACTTTCCACGAGTTCTTGCAACGCAGGGAACATTCGGCGGCAACTACGACGCTTTCGTCGCTCTCATCGACCCCGCGCTGTCGGGCGCGGCTTCTCTTCGCTTTTCGAGCTTCCTGGGCGGCGCACTTTATGACGAGGCGACCGGGCTCAGGGTCGATCCGCTGGGTGATATCCATGTTGTCGGTTACACAGGATCCGCCAATTTCCCGGTAGCCGCCGCCGTGCAGCCGCAGACTGCGGGCGGTAATGAGGGCTTCATCGTAAAGATTGTCAGCCCGGCGCTGGTTTCAGTGGCCCTGAATCCGGCCACAGTGACGGGCGGCGCGGGTAGCACCGGTACGGTCACACTCAGTGCTGCGGCGCCGACGGCTGGTGCCATCGTCACGTTGACGAGCGGCAACACCAATGCAGCCACGGTTCCGGCATCGGTGACTGTGGCTGCCGGCGCGACGACGGCCACGTTCGCGATCACCACGAAAGCCGTAACGGCGGGGACGGTCGCTACGATTACCGCCACTTACGATGGCGTCTCCAAAGCCCTCGGGCTCGTCGTGAACCCGCTGCTGGGTTCGTTGACGCTGAACCCCTCCGTCCTGACCGGCGGCGCCGGCAGCACCGGCACAGTGACACTCACAGCCGCGGCGCCGGCCGGCGGTACAGTCGTCACGCTGACGAGCGGTAACGTCAATGTCGCCACGGTTCCGGCGTCGGTTACCGTGGCTGCAGGGGCGACGAGCGCAACCTTCGCGGTCACAACGAAGGCTGTGACGGGCGTCACACAGGTGAACATCACGGCCACCTGCTCTGGTGCGTCCAGGATCGTCACGCTGACGGTGAATGCGCCTGCAGGACTGGCCGGCGTGAGCGTGACCCCGACGGCAGTGACGGGCGGCGCCGGCAGCACGGGCACCGTAACGCTCGGCAAGGCCGCACCGGCCGGCGGCGCGGTGGTGACGCTGGCGAGCAGCAACGTCAATGCGGCCACGGTCCCGGCGTCGGTGACGGTGGCGGCCAATGCCACCACGGCCACCTTTGCGGTGGCGACCAAAGCGGTGACTGCCGTGACGGCCGTGACGATCACGGCCACCTACAGCGGCGTCGCGAAAACCGCGACATTGACGGTGAACCCGCCGCCGGCCCTGGCCGGCGTGAGCGTGACGCCGACGGCGGTCACGGGCGGCGCCGGCAGCACGGGCACCGTAACGCTCGGTAAGGCCGCGCCGGCCGGTGGCGCGGTGGTAACGCTGGCGAGCAGCAACACCAATGCGGCCACGGTCCCGGCGTCCGTGACGGTGGCGGCCAACGCCACCACGGCCACCTTCGCGATTGCGACCAAGGCGGTCACCGCCGTGACGGCCGTGACGATCACCGCCACCTACAGCGGCGTCGCCAGGACGGCGACGCTGACAGTGAATCCGCCTCCGGCGCTGGCCGGCGTGAGCGTGACGCCGACGGTGGTCACGGGCGGCGCCGGCAGCACGGGCACCGTGACGCTCGGCAAGGCCGCGCCGGCCGGCGGCGCGGTCGTGACGCTGGCGAGCAGCAACACCAATGCGGCCACGGTCCCGGCGTCGGTGACGGTGGCGGCCAATGCCACGACGGCCACCTTCGCGGTCGCGACCAAGGCGGTGACCGCCGTGACGGCCGTGACGATCACGGCCACCTACAGCGGCGTCGCCAAAACCGCAACGCTGACGGTGAATCCCGCGTTGGTCGGCGTGAGCGTGAACCCGGCGGCAGTGACGGGAGGCGCCGGCAGCACGGGCACGGTGACCCTCGGCAAGGCCGCGCCGGCCGGCGGCGCGGTCGTGACGCTGGCGAGCAGCAACCTCAATGCGGCCACGGTCCCGGCCTCCGTGACGGTGCCGGCCAATGCCACCACCACCACCTTCACGATTACGACCAAGACGGTGACTGCCGTGACGGCGGTGACGATCACGGCCACCTACAGCGGCGTCGCCAAGACCGCGACGCTGACGGTGAATCC
>Ga0207701_10001091_pt1 | contig 28644 bp, 22 predicted proteins | sample KBSSwiSSwithPhiX_FD_184294 | JGI IMG/M metagenome (GOLD analysis project Ga0207701, IMG submission 184294) | Switchgrass rhizosphere bulk soil microbial communities from Kellogg Biological Station, Michigan, USA, with PhiX - S5 (SPAdes) (version 2) | ecosystem: Environmental > Terrestrial >... | reverse complement strand
CGGCTTCGGCCTGGGCAACATCGGACGGGAGAAGGGCAAGGCCAACGTTGCCGTCACCGCGCGGATGGTCGACGTCACCTCGGCGGAGATCATGGCCAGCGCGAAGGGCGAAGGCGTGTCGTCGCGGAGCGGGCTCCTGCTCGGCGGCGGCGCGGGCGGCGGCGGTGGCGCCGGCTTCGGCGGCATCGAGATGACCTCGTCCGACTACCAGGACACGATCCTGGGGGAGGCGACCGAGACCGCGGTCAAGCAGGTGGCCGAGAAGCTCGTCGCGGCCAGGAACCGGCTCGACAACTAGCCCATGACCACATGACATCGCCGCCCCGTCTGGCCTACCTGGCGTGGGCGGCGATCTGCATCATCTGGGGCACCACCTATCTCGCGATCCGGGTGGGCCTCGCCGCGCTGCCGCCCGCGCTCATGGGCGGCGTCCGATGGACTACCGCGTCGCTCCTGCTGGCCGCCGTCGTGTACGCGCGGGGCGAGCGTCTGCCAGGACCTGAGGCGTGGCGCGACCTCGCCGTGCAGGGCGTGTTCCTGCTCGGTTTCGGCAACGGCTGCGTGAACTGGGCGGAGCAGTACGTGCCCAGCGGCCTTGCCGCCGTCCTGATTGCCACCGCGCCGTTCTTCCTGACCGGCATCGACGCGCTGTTCCCGGACGGCAAGATTCCAGGTGTCACCGCGATCCTCGGTCTGATCGTCGGCTTCGTCGGCATCCTCGTGCTGCTCTGGCCCGCCTTGACGTTTCACGACGCGGCCGGACTGCACTTTCTCGGTGGCGTGCTCGCGCTGCAGGTGGCGTGTCTCGGGTGGGCGATCGGATCCGCCTACTCCAAGCGGCATCGTCATCCCGGCCAGTCCGTCCTCGGGCAATCGGCGGTGCAGATGATGACTGGCGGGCTCCTGATGTTCGCCATCGGGACGCTCTCCGGCGAGTGGTCGCGCGTCCGCATGGACGGCCCGGGCTGGGCGGCGATGGCGTACCTGATCCTCGCCGGCTCGCTCGGCGGATTCGTGTCGTACGTCTACGCGCTGAAGCACCTGCCCGTCACGCTGGTCTCGGTGTACGCCTACGTGAACCCGCTCATCGCCGTCGTCCTGGGCGCTATCTTTCTCGGCGAGCCCTTCGGCATCCGCACGCTCGTCGCCATGGCGATCGTGTTCGTCGGCATCGGCTTGGTACACGTTCCACAGCGGGTTGCCAATTCCTGATTTCTTCCCGTGCCACATGCTGTGTGCTGGGTGCGGTGCTGGGTGCCTTGTGCTTTGTACACCGCACGTAGCACCCAGCACCGCACGCAGCACCTGGCACCGAGCACCGCACGAGGCACGTAGCACCCAGCACCAAGCACGGGTAGAGTAGTGACGTGCTTCCTCCGATCTCGCGCCTGTCAGCCGACCAGGGCGGCTGGGGCTTCTTTCTCTGCACTGAAAAGTCGCTGCGCAGCGGGCGGGGCGGTGATTTCCTCGCGCTGACGCTGCGGGACGGCAGCGGCACGCTCATCGGCCGCATCTTCGACAACCTCGAGCGGTTCACCGGCGAGTTCGATGCGGGCGAGTTCGTGAAGGCGCAGGGCCGCACGAACCTCTTCAACGGGCGGCTGCAGTTCGTGATCGAAAACATCCGCCGCGTGATGGTCGGCCCCGACTCGCAGGATCGCCGCGACGGCTTTCGCGAAGAGCTGCTGCTGCCCGTGTCGCCGAGGCCGCTCGAGGAGATGTGGGCCGAGTTCCAGCAGATAGTGGAGTCAGTCGGCAGCCCGCACGTGCGCGCCCTGCTCGTGCGCATCGTCGCGCAGACGGAGGAGCGCCTCCGGATATGGCCGGCCGCTCGCGCCGTGCACCACGCCTACAGAGGCGGGTTCCTCGAGCACGTCCTGAAGATGGCGCGGACCGGCCGGGTCCTGGCGAACGAGTACGGCGCCAACCCGGATCTCGTCGTCGCCGGCGCGCTCCTGCACGACATCGGCAAGCTCGAGGAACTGGACTACGGCACGACCACCAGCTACACACGCGAGGGGAATCTCGTCGGCCACGTTACGCTCGGCGTGCTGATGGTGCGAGGGGCGTGCGACGCGATTCCCGGTTTCCCCGACGCGCTCCGGACCGAGATCACGCATCTCATCCTGTCGCACCACGGCGACCGCGAATACGGCGCGCCCGTGGAGCCGATGACCATAGAAGCGATGATCCTCGCCTCGATCGACGATCTCGATTCGAAGATCAACCAGGTCCGTCAGGCGCTCGCGGAAGACGCCGGAGAGAGCGAGTTCACCGCTTACAACAGTCGTCTCGGCAGGTCGTTCTGGAAGGGTCCCGGGAAGTGACGGCGCTTGCGGCCGCCGCGCTTCTGGTGGCGCTGGCGGGGCCGCTGGCCGCGCAGACGGATCCACCTGAGCCCGCCGCGCCGCCGGAGAAGACGACTGCGGGGGATGTCGTCCAGTTCCTCGCAGGCGGCGCGCTGGGCCTCGGGCTGCACGAGAGCGGACACGTGCTGGCGGCCTGGGCCTTCGACGCGAACCCCGGCATCAAGGGCATCACCTACGGGTTCATCCCGTTCTTTGCGATCACGCACGATCCCGTGTCGCCGCCGAAGGAATACACGATCTCCGCGGCCGGCTTCTGGATGCAGGCGGTGACGAGCGAGTGGCTGCTGAGCAGGCGGCCGAACCTGCGCGCTGAACACGCGCCGGTCGCGAAGGGCGTGCTGGCGTTTCACCTCATCGCGTCCGCGACGTACGGCATCGGAGGGTTGGCGCACCTCGGCCCGCCAGAGAGCGACACGCACGGCATGGCCGGCGCCTTGCGCGTGAACGAGAGCTGGGTTGGCGCGCTGGTCATGGCGCCCGCGGTGCTCGACACGTGGCGTTACATGCGCCCGCACGCGGCGTTCCCGCGATGGGCCTCACGCGCGGCGAAGGCGGGGCTGGTGGTGCTGGTGATTCGGGCGGCGAACTGAACGTCGGAACTACAGGCTTCGGGTACTCACTCCTCGGGCTGTGCGCCTCGGGGACCAAGTGCGAACGTCATCGTGCCCTCGACGACGACTTTGCCCCCCACGCGCGCGACGCCGCGCAGCACGCCCATCCGGCTGCGCAGCCGCTTCACTTCCGCCTCTATCTCGACGACGTCGCCAGGGTGGACTGGACGCCGGAAGCGCACCTTCTCGATGCCCATGAAGAAGATCAGCTTCTGCTGGTTCTCGGGCTTCGAGAGGATCATGATCGCGCCTACCTGCGCCACCGCTTCCGTGAGGATTGTCGGCGGCAGCACCGGCGCACCGCCCTCGGGAGGATGCGCGAGGTTCCGCTCGTTGAGCGACACGTTCTTCACGCCGACGATGCGCTTGTCCGGCTCGAATTCCGTGATGCGATCCACGAGCAGGAACGGGTAGCGGTGCGGAAGAATCCGCTCGATGGCGGTGTAGTCGAGCGGCAGCGGAAGCGTCTCTTTGCTCATGTCAGTCAGTAGCCCAGCGTGACGCCGTCGTAGCGCGGGTCGGATGCGCCTCGCCGAACGCCAGTCGCAGTGTCGATGGCAATCGCCTGCACATCACCCATGTCGGACGATGTGCGTATCTGATGTCCGAGCGCCCTCAGCGCCGTCGCGACGTCGGCCGGGAAGGCGCGATCCTCGAGGACGACCTCGTCGGGCGACCACTGGTGGTGGAAGCGCGGCGCGTCCACGGCTTCCTGCACGCCCATGCCGAATTCGAGGACGTTGAGTACCACCTGCAGCACCGTCGTGATGATGCGGCTCCCGCCCGGCGTGCCCACGACGAGCACGGCCTTGCCGTCGCGCGACACGATGGTCGGGGTCATCGAGCTGAGCATGCGCTTGCCAGGTGCCACGGCGTTCGCGGTGCCGCCGGTGAGGCCGAACTTGTTCGGCGCGCCCGCCTTCACGCTGAAGTCGTCCATCTCGTTGTTCAGCAGGAACCCGGCGCCCGCCACGACCTGGCTGTTCCCGTACGCGCCGTTCAGCGTCGTCGTCGTGGCGACGGCGTTGCCGTCGGCGTCCACGACCGAGTAGTGCGTCGTCTCGGACGACTCGAAGGCGGCCGGCTGGCCGGCGCGCACGTCGCGGCTCGGCGTCGCGTGCTCGGGCGAGATCGACGCGCGGAGCTTGTTCGCGTAGGCCTTCGCGATCAGGCCGCTGACGGGGACCTTCACGAAGTCCGGATCGCCGAGCCACTCGGCGCGGTCGGCGTAGACGCGCCGCTCGGCTTCGATCATCAGGTGCATCGTCCGGCTGGCGTTCGGGCCGTAGTCGGCGAGCGGATACGGCTCGAGGATGTTCAGCAGCTCGACCAGCGCGATGCCGCCGGAGCTTGGCGGCCCCATCGAGCTGATGTGATAGCCGCGGAACGTGCCGGTGATCGGCGCGCGCTCCCGCGCGGCGTAGTCTGCCAGGTCCTCTTTCGAAATCAGCCCGCCGCTCGACGACATCTCGCGCGCGATCAGATCGGCGATCGGTCCTTTGTAGAACGCATCCGGACCCTCCGACGCGATGAGCTGCAGCGTGCGCGCGAGATCGGCCTGAACGAGCCGATCGCCCGCCTGCGGCGCTGAACCGTCGGGCGTGTGGAACGCGCGGATCGACGACTTGAAGGTCGACAGTCTCGGCCGGGCAGAGGCAAGCGAGTCGGCGAGCGACCAGCTCACGTCAAAACCGTCACGCGCGAGCGCGATCGCCGGCGCGATGACCTGCGCGAGCGTCAGCCGCCCGTATTTGCGCTGCGCCAGCGAGAGGCCGGCGACCGACCCCGGCACGCCGCACGCCAGCGGGCCGGTCAGTGATCGGCTCGACACGGGCGTCCCCGTCCCGTCGAGGAACATGTCGCGCGTCGCGCGCCCCGGCGCGGCCTCGCGGTAGTCGATCGTGGTCTCGCGTCCGTCCGCGAGCCTGATCACCATGAAGCCGCCGCCGCCGAGGTTTCCCGCCTCCGGCAGCGTCACGGCCAGCGCGAAGCCGATGGCCACCGCCGCGTCGACCGCGTTGCCGCCCTGTTTCAGGATCGCCAACCCCGCCTCGCTCGCGTGCCGTTCGCCGGTGGCGACGATGCCGTGCCGCGCACGCACGGCAGTCCACGGGGCTGCCTCGGGCGCTGCAGTCATCGACACGACGACGACGATGACAGAAAGGGCGATCACGCCGCGGGGCAGCATCATGAATGATGAATGACGAATGACGAACGACGAATGCGACCGAACGCCTTCCCCGCGCCTGGCCGAAGATTACCAGTATAATCCGGGTTTGGACGGGCTCGGCCCGGCCTCCCGCTGATGTCCCAGTCGCCTTCCACGCCTTCCACGCCGTCCACCGCAAGTTCGGTCGGCGAAGCCGCAGAACTGCTCGTCACGCTGTTCGAGCTTGGCCGCGAGGTTACCTCCGTCCTGGACCTCGACGAGCTGCTCGAGAAGATCCCGCAGCTCATCTCGCGTCTGACGCCGTTCAAGGCGTTCTCCGTCTGGCTGCTCGACGAGAAGCTGCAGGACCTGAGCATTGCCTACGCCGTCGGCTACCCGGACGAGGTGAAGCAGTTCTTCCGGCTCCGCGTCGGCCAGGGCATCGTCGGCACCGCCGTCGCCGAGGGGCGGTCGCTGCTCGTCGATGACGTGCAGGCGGACGACAGGTATGTGGTCAACATCGAGGGTGTGCGATCGCAGCTGGTCGTCCCGCTCAGGCGCAAGAAGCGCGTTATCGGCGCGCTGAATCTCTACGGCGAGCAGGTGGGGCAGTTCACGCCGCGGGATGAAGCGATGCTGCGCCAGTTCGGCGCGCACGTGGCAGTCGCCATCGAGAACGCACGGTTGTTCGAGCGCGAGCGCGGCTACTCGGCGACGCTGGAGACGCTGGCCGAAATTGCCCGCGAAGTCGCCTCGATCCTCGATCTGGAGCAGCTGCTCGAGCGCGTCGCCACACTCGTGCACCGCGTGGTCGAGTACCGCACGTTCGGGATCTTTCTCCTGAACCCGCCGTCGGACGTGCTCGAGATGAAGCTCGCGATCCGGTACGGCAATCGCGCCGGTTCACCGCAGCTGCGCGTGGGCCAGGGGTTGGTGGGCTTCGCGGCCGAGCACAAGGCGGTGGTCAACGCGCCGGACGTCACGCGCGACCCGCGCTATCTCCCGTGGGTCGAAGACTGCCGCTCGGAACTGGCCATCCCGCTCCTGATCAAGGACCGGTGCGTGGGCGTCCTCGACCTCGAGAGCCCGAACTACGACGCCTTCGGCAAACACGACGTCGAAGTGCTGACGCTGCTGGCCAGCCAGGTGGCGGTCGCCATCGAGAACGCGCGCTTGTACGCAGTCCTCCGCGTCAACGAGGAACGCATCGAACGCGAGCTCGCCTTCGCCGGACGCGTGCAGGCCGCGCTGCTGCCAGTCGGCCTGCCCAAGCGGCTGCGGGGCGTCGACGTCGCGGCGCGTTTCATGCCGGCGCGTGAGCTGGGCGGCGACCTGCACGACTTCCTCTCGCCCGATCCGCACAGCCTCGTCGTCGCCGTCGGCGACGTCTCGGGCAAGGGCGTTCCGGCCGCGCTCTACAGCGTGTTCGCCGGCGAGCTGGTCCGCTCGCGCACGTTCAGGCGGCGCTACCAGCCCGATCTGTTCAGTCCGGCCGGCGTGCTGATGTCGATGAACACGATCCTGTATGAGCGGCAGCTCGAGCAGTACTACTGCACGCTCTGCTACGCGTACTTCGATCTGAAGCGCCGGACGCTCACGCTGGCCAACTCGGGCCTGCCGTACGCGCTCCGCAGCACTGCCGAGGGATGCTCACCGATCGAGCTGCCGGGGATTCCTCTCGGCACGTTCCCCGGCATCAGCTACGACCAGAAGATCGTGGAGTTCGCCGCCGGCGACGTGTTCGTGTTCTGCACCGACGGCGTCTACGAAACCTTCAACGCGTCGGACGAAGAGTTCGGCGTCGAGCGCACCGCGGAGATTGTGCAAGCGCGCCGCTCCGAGCCGGCCGCGAAGATCGTCGAGGCGATCGTGGACGGCGTGGAGGGCTTTCGCGGCGATGCGCCGCAAGGCGACGATCTGACCGTGGTCGTGGTGAAGATTACTGCGTGAGCGGACTGACGGTTGCAGGTTGACGATTGACGGAACCAGCAACACCACGTACTAGCGCACGACGTGCAGATGATCCTCGCGGATGTGCAGCCCGATCGATCGGCCGCCGAAGCTGCCAAACTCCTCGACCTTCCCACGGACTTCGACGCGCGCGCCACGGGGCGGCACGCGTCCTGACTGCGACACGACCGTCACTTCACCGGTGCCATCCTGTAGTTTGTAGACTCGGACCGGAACCAGTGGCACGCCCCACGCGCTGCTCACGACGCCTTCGACGCTGACGGTGCGGTTGTAGTAGCGGCCCGGATTGTATTTGAGGTCGGCGATACTGGCGGAGCGAGTTGCGCACCCGGCAATCGCCAGTGCGCCGAACAGCATTGCCACCGTGGTGAAGTGCCTGATCCGTAGTGCCATGTGTTCACTCCCTGCACCGCGAAGAAATGGCCGCGCCGGATCGTGAACGCCTGCAGTTGGAAAGACGGGATGCGGCGGTGCCAGCGCCTGCCTGAGTTACGCACCCCGTTGACCCGACGCGACCGCAGGCAATCGCTACAAGGAACGTGCCGACGCGGAGTCGAGCGAAATAGGCTGGATTTTCGCGAGGCTGAAGTGGCAAGTCGAAAGTGCCACGTGCCAGGTGGAATGAGAAGTGGTCAGTGGAACGAAGTCCAGGGGACACTCACGGAAGTGCCAAGTTGGAAGTGCCAAGTCGGAAGTGCCAAGTTGGAAGTGCCAAGTGCTAAGTGGTGAGAAGTGGTGAGCGGACGGGGTCCAGGGGAGCGCTCGTCATTCCTGGCTCCACTTTGCACCTGGCACTTCCAACTTCGCACTTCAATACGCCGCCAGGTATCGTTCGATTTCCCACGGCGAGACGTGGCGGATGTAGTCGAACCACTCCTCCCGTTTCGCCTCGATGAAGTGGTTGAAGATGTGGTCGCCGAGCGTCTCGCGGATCAGGTCGTCCTTTTCCAGCTCGTCCAGCGCGTCGCTCAGGTTGCCGGGCAGCTCGTCGATCCTCAGGTGCCGCCGCTCGCGGTGGCTCATCTTGTAGATGTTCTTGTTCACCGGGGGCCCCGGGTCGATCTGCTTCTCGATCCCGTCCAGGCCTGACCGGAGCATCACCGCGAGGGCCAGATACGGGTTGCAGGAGGGGTCCGGCATGCGCAGCTCGATGCGCGTGCCGTCGCCGCGCGCCGCGGGGACGCGCACCAGCGGGCTCCGGTTGCGCTCCGACCACGCGATGTTGGTTGGTGCTTCGTAGCCGGGCACCAGCCGCTTGTACGAGTTCACCAGCGGGTTCGTTATCGCGCAGAACCCCTTCGCGTGGCGCAACAGGCCGCCGATGTAGTAGAGGCACGTCGCGCTCAACTGCCACGGTCCTTCGGGATCGTGGAACGCGTTCTTCCCGTTCGTCAGCAGCGACTGGTGCGTGTGCATGCCCGATCCGTTGATCCCGAAGACCGGCTTCGGCATGAAAGTGGCGTGCAGATCGTGCCGCAGCGCCACGTTCTTCACCACGAATCGGAAGGTGGCGATGTTGTCCGCCGTCGCCAGCACATCGTCGTAGCGGAAGTCGATCTCGTGCTGGCCGGCGGCCACTTCGTGATGCGCCGCCTCGACGTGGAACCCCATCGCCTCGAGCGCGAGAACGATCTCGCGGCGGACGTCTTCGCCCTGATCGACCGGCGTCAGGTCGAAATAGCTGCCCGTGTCGTGCGTCTCGGTGGTTGGCGCGCCGTTGCGCCGCTGGAACAGGAAGAACTCGGCCTCGGGCCCCGCGTTCATCGCGAAGCCGCGCTCGGCGGCCAGGCCGATCACGCGCTTCAGCGTGGAGCGCGGGCAGCCTTCGAACGGCTGGCCGTCGGGCCGGTGGATGTCGCAGATCATCCGCGCCACCTTCTCGCCGCCCGGGTTGCCCCACGGGAAGATCGCGAAGGTATCGAGGTCCGGCCGCAGGTACATGTCCGATTCCTCGATGCGGACGAAGCCCTCGATCGACGACCCGTCGAACATGATTTCGCCGTTCAGCGCGTCCTCGAACTGGCGGTCGGGGATCTCGACGTTCTTCACCGTCCCGAGAATGTCGGTGAACTGCAGACGCAGGAACTTCACCTTTTCGGCTTCGGCGCGCTCGAGGATGCGGGCTTTCTGGGCGGCCGGCGAGGGAACCGTCGGAGTCTTGGAAGGCATGCGGCGTCAGCTCCTCACTGCGAAGGCGACACGAAAATATTGGCGGGCTGCAGAATTATGACGGCTCACAGGCGTGAACGGCTTCTCAAACGTGCAAAGTGTACCAGAATTCGTGCGCAGCGGCGCGCCCAAGCCGAGGTCCGGCCAATGCGCCCCACGCCGCGTCTGATCGAACGGCACGCAGTTGGAGACCGCAATCACTCGATGGAGGCACGAGGTATGAGGAAGTTTCTCGCAGTCGCCGCCGGCCTGACTCTGGCCAGCGGGGTCATCGCGGTGGCCGCCGGAGCGGGCCAGGCGCCCGGTGAGAAGCCGAAGCAGAACGTCATCACGCGAACCGAGGGCCAGACCGTCTGGGTGGGCGACGACGCGCGGCCAGGCGACGAAGCAATGGTCCGGCGCCTGGCGATCCTGGACGGGCGCGGCGTAGAGCTGGGCGTCTCGATTCAGGACCTGGACGCGAAGCAGCAGGCGACCGCCAGCGGCGCGCTGGTGCAGGAGGTCCGCGAAGACAGCCCCGGGGCGAAGGCCGGGATGAAGAAGGGCGACATCATCACGGATTTCGACGGCGAGCACGTCCGGAGCGCGCGGCACTTGTCGCGGCTCGTCGCAGAGACGCCTGAAGGCCGCACGGTGAAGACGGCCGTGCTGCGCGAGGGCAAGCGCGTTGACCTTTCGGTGACGCCGGAAAGCGGCACGCACGCCGGCCGCCGCATCGAGCGCGAGTTCGAGTTCAAGGTGCCTCCGCCCGACGTGTTCGCGGGCCGTCCCGGCGACGACGAGATGATGGGGCCGGGGCCTGGCTCGAGGAAGTTCTTTTTCGACGTGCGGCCGCCGAAAGGCGGCGGACCCGGGGACTTCATGTGGTTCGCACCCGGTCGCGCCCGTCTCGGCGTAGGCATCGAGGAGCTGACGCCGCAGCTCGCTGACTACTTCGGCACCAAGGACGGCGTGCTGGTGACCAGCGTCGAGCCCGACACGCCCGCCGCAAAGGCCGGGCTCAAGGCCGGCGACGTGATTACGTCGGTCAACGGGAAGGCCGTCAGCGACGGCGGCGAGCTCATCGAGGCCGTGCAGTCGGCCGACGATGGCGCCGAGGTGACCGTGGGATACGTTCGCGACAAGAAGGCGGCGACCGCGAAGGCCACGCTCGAACCGCGGGAGAAGGAAAAGGTCGAGCGGAGAGTTCAGCCTATTTGAAGTGAGGAGTTAGAAGTGAGGAGTGCTAAGTGGTCCAGTGCTCCAGTTGGCACTCCTCACGTCCAACTTAGCACTCCACTTGGCACTCATCACTTCCAACTTGGCACTTTTTACGCCTCAGCCACGAGCGTCTGCCCGTCGGCCTCCGGAAGCGCGGTAACGAACGTCGCCAGCTGAGCCGCGAAGATCGACGCCAGCGCCCGCACGTCATCACGCCGCTCGCGCCCATCGCGCAGCTCGGCGGCGAGCACGCCCACGCAGCCCTCCGCGGTCACAATCGGCGCCACCAGCGCGCCGAAGCCTTCGGCGTCACTTTGCACGGCCTGAACTTCACCTGTGCGCCACGCCGTCGCGGTGGCGTTGTCGCCCCCGGTCGGGATGCTGCCGATGTGCACCACTGCCGCGCCCGAGTAGCCGTGGGTCAGCAGCGGGAACAGCGCGTGGCCGGCGCGGTCGGCGACCCAGACAATCACCCCAGACGCATCCAGAACGCCGGCAGCACGCGCCAGCAGACCCGGCAGGTCGCCGGCGTCCAGCACGCGCGCCATGTCGGAGCACACGCGCGCGGCGGTGGAGAGGTCCAGTGCAGGTGCGACGGGTGCGGCAGGTGCGACAGGTGCGACGGGTGCGACGGGTGCGGATGTGACTGCGGGTTCAGGGCGGCGGCCGGTCAAGGCGCGCACGGGCTCCGCGTCCGGCAAGTCGTCGAACTCCATCGTGCGGACGGGAGAAGTGACCCCGGCTGCCGGTTCGGTGCGCGGCCGCACGGCCGGCACGGCGGCAGGCGTCACTGTAAGCGCACGCATCGCCGTCAGCACGTCCACCTCACGCTCGGGCACCGGCGCCAGCAGGAGGACGGCGAACAGCAGGACGCCGCCGGCACCGGCCGCGGCATAGAACTGACGCCACCGCAGGCCGTCGATGGCGGCGTCGTTGAGCGAGGCCTCATTGGCTCGGGCTGCTGCGAGGCGCTCGGCTACTGTCGCGCCTTTGGCGAGGCTCTCGGTGAAGATCACGTCCGAGGCCATCAGCGCCTGGCGGCCCTTCACGTACTGTCGGATCTTCACGTCGAGCCTGCGGAAATCCTCGAGGACGCCGGAGGCTGCCTGAATCGCCGATCGTGTCGCCTCGCCGCTGGCGTCCACCGCAAGCGCGGCCAGGTCACGGTCCACGTTCGATAGCGCCTCGGCCGACTGCGCCATCCAGTAGTCTGGGCCCTGCCCCTCTGCGACGTAGGCCAGTTGCGAGGTACGCAGTCGCCCCAGGTCGGCTGCCACACCTTGCGCCTGCGCATCGAAGGCCGCGCCAGCCGACTGCCGCGCCCGAAGGTTCTGCTCGGCGTCGAAGATCACCAGGCCGCCCGCCGCCAGCGCTGCGAGGGCTGCAATGAAGACGGCAACGCGGGCGACTGTGTTGTTCATGGGCAGGTCAATGAAGGTCCGGCGCCGCCTCGCCGGCCGCGGTTATTCCCAGGGGAGTTCTCTGGAGCGCGTAGACGACGCCACCCGGCAGGCTGGCGACAACGGTGACCGCAAGGTAGAGGAGCGCCAGCGAGACTGCGACCTCGGCGGTGACGCCGATCTGGCCGAACAGCAGGATGTAGAGCGCTTCGCGGACACCCAGGCCGTTCACGCTCACCGGCACCATGCCGGCAAGCGATACCAGCGGCACGAACACCGCGACGGCGGAGATCGGAACGACGAGGTTCAAGGCGCGCGCGTTCAAGAATACCACGGCAATCACGAGCAGTTGGAAGGCGAGTGACAGCACGAGCGCGGCAGCGAGCGTCGGGACCGCGGCTTTGTACGGCGCTACGGCCTGGTAGAGCGTCGCCGCGCGCGGCCGCATTCGCGACAGCGGCGTGGCTGCGATCACGCGATCGACGAGGTGATACGCCATCGGGCTCATCAGCGTGACGTTGGCGATCACGTAGCCCAGCGAGAGCAGCCACACCAGCGCGACGAGCGACACCCCGAACAGATGCACGGCGGGCGCGTCGTACGCCGCAACCAGCGCGACGGCCAGCAGCGCGCAGAGTCCCGTATTCCGCTCCATGAACACCGACATCGTCGCGCGCGCGGGCGCCCCGGTTTCGCGCGCCAGCAGCACCGCCTTCACCGCATCGCCCCCGACGATGGTCGGGAGGAACAGGTTGAAGAACATGCCCGTGAAGTAGAAACCCACGAGCCGCGCGAAGCTCGTCGTCAGCCGGACCGGCCGGAGCAGCAGTCGCCACTTCAGCGCCGACAAGGTCTGACCGGCCGCGTAGAGCAATATGGCCGCGGCGAGCGGGGCCAGCTCCGCCGTGCGAAGGCGTCCGAGAATGGCGCGGAAATCGGTCCAGTAGAAAACGAACAGGTAGAGCGCGATCGTGACGGCGGGTTTCAGCCACCGCCCGAGGCGCGCGCGGCCGGACGGCATTGCTCGACTATAACAGGACTGGAACTGATGCATGGAACCGAGGCGGTGGCACTTCGCACCCGGCACCAGGCACGGGCAGCCACCCCCGAGAGTGGGTCAGCTCAGCTCTAGAACGTTGGCAGGTAGGGCGTGAGCCACTTCGCAATGAGCGTGAAGCGGTTCGTGAAAATCAGCAAGCCGATAAGGACGAGGAGCAGGCCCGAGATGATCTCGATCAGATGGTAGTGCTTGCGGATTCTTTTGAAGACGGTGAAGAACTGATTGATGGCGAACGCCGTCAGCAGGAACGGCAGGCCGAGGCCGGCCGAGTAGACCGCCAGCAACTGCACACCCTGGCCCACGGTCTGCTGCGTGCCGGCGATGGCCAGGATGCCTGCGAGGATCGGGCCGATGCAGGGCGTCCAGCCGAACGCGAACGCGAGGCCGACGAAGAACGCGCCGAAGAGGCTGGTCGGCTTCTTCTCCACCTGCACGCGCTTCTCGCTGTAGAGCCAGCCGATGCGCAGCACGCCCATCGTGTGCAGGCCGAACACGATGACGATGACGGCCGCGATCTTCGCGAGCAGCCGCTGCCGCTCGAGCATGTACTGGCCCACCACGCTCGCGGCCGCGCCGAAGCAGATGAAGACGAACGAGAAGCCGAGGATGAAGAAGATCGAGGCAACGAGCACGCGACGCCTCGCCGCGCCGAGCGACATCGCGCCATCGCCCGTGCCCTGCATCTCGTCGAGCGTCAGCCCCGAGATGTATGAGAGGTAACCGGGAATCAGCGGCAGGACGCAGGGCGAGATGAACGACAGCACGCCGGCGGCGAACGCGGCGAGGAACGTGGGGTTCTCGACCATCCGCTGGCGCTACGACTTGGATTCCTGGACCGGCGTCAGCGGGATGATGTTGAGCTGCGGGAGCGCCGCATTCAGTCCGTCCCACTTCTGAGTGTTGACTTCCTGGAACATGAAGTCCCACTTCCAGCGCTCGGAGGGGTTCGATGCCTGCAGCCAGTGCCTGGCGGTCACTGGACGCGAGAAGCTGATCGAGTCGAGCGCCGCGTAGCCCGGGTTGTCCTTCAGGTGCGCCGCGATGGCGGCGCGGACCTCGGCAGCCGATTTCCAAGGCATGGGCTGGCCGAGCACCTCGGCCACGCGCACGAAGACGTCGCGGTCGTCCATCGCATCGCCAGGCGCGGAGAAGACCTTCGCTGCCGGCTGGACACGGCCCTGATCGTTCGTGTACGTGCCGTCCTTCTCGACCCACGCCGAGCCCGGAAGCACGATGTCGGCCGCCGCGGCGAGCTCCGTCATCATCACGCCCTGGTAGACCAGCAGCGAGAGCTTTCCGGACTGGCGCGCGGAGGCAATCCACGACACGTCGCCGATCGATCCGGCCGGGCCGGGGTCGAATACGTAGAGCGCGGGGACCTGGCCCGACTCGATCGCGTGGCGAACGGCGCTCAGGTCCGGATCGCCGTTGTTGCCGGCGCCCACGGGCAGGCCCAGATCGCGCGCGCCGTTCACGTTCGGCGCATCCACCACCGGGACGCGGAACTTCGTGGCGGCGTGCTGTGGTTTCGCGCTCGACTTCCAGCTCACCGCGATCGCGCTCGCCATCCGCTCGATCAGGAATATCTCCTCGTTGGACGCATGCGCCGACATCAGGAACGTGATGCCGCTTGCCGCAACCGAGGCGGCGCGCTCGCCCAGCGCCTTGAGAGCGGCCTCCCACGTCGTCGACTGCTGGTGTCCCGCGCCTTCGCGCACCATTGGGGACGACAGGCGCTCGTCGCCTTCGATCCAGTGGTAACCGAAGCGGCCGATGTCGCACATCCAGTAGCCGTTGACCGCCGGCTCGTAGCGCGGCGTCAGCCGCACCAGCCGGGCGCCCTTCGCCCACTCCGGCTTCGCCTTGATCCACGCCGTCGTCGCGCAGCCCTTCGAGCAGAGCGTGCAGATGGTGTCCACCGCGTCGGGGTTGTCCCACGGGCGCGACTTGAAGCGGTAGTCCCGCGTGGTAATCGCACCCACAGGGCACACGTCCATCAGGTTGCCCGAGAGCAGCGAGTGGACACCCTGCTCGTTGAACGTCGCAATCTGGCTGTCGCTGCCGCGCGCGACGATGCCAATCTGCGGGTCGCCGTCGATCTCGCGCATGAAGCGGATGCACCGCGTGCACAGGATGCAGCGGTTGCGGTTCAACATCAGCGTCGGGCCGAAGTCGACGTCGGCCTTCACGCCCTCGCCGTCGAACGTGCGGCGCGGGAACTCCATCCGGCTTTCGCTGCGGCCGAACGAGTAAGAGAAATCCTGGAGCGGGCACTCACCGCCCTTGTCGCAGACCGGGCAATCGAGCGGGTGATTCACCAGCAGGAACTCGAAGACGCCGGCCCGCGCCTGGACGACGTCGGGGGCGTCGGTCGAAACGACCATTCCGTCCGCGCACGTCGTGGAGCAGGCGGTCTGCAGCTTCGCCATTTTCTCGATCTTGACGATGCAGACGCGGCAGGACCCGTCGATCCCCAGCCCTGGGTGATAGCAATAGTACGGGACCGAGACCCCGTGCTCGATCGCAGCCTGGAGGACGGTCTTGCCCTTCTCGACCGTGACCGGCGTCCCGTCGATGGTCAGCGTGACGGTGTCCATAGAGGGGTGATCATATCAGGGTCCTCTTGGAACTGACGCAGTCGGGGCTCTCGGAACTGACGGTGTCGGGTCCTATCGGAGTTGGCGCTCGGGTCCTACCGGAGCTGACGATGTCGAGTCCTCTGGAACTGACGCAAACGGGTCCGGGGCGCCTGTGGAGCAGAACTTCCGTTCTGCTCATCACGGACCGAGTGGGGCCAGCCGCGCTTACTCCAGATAGATCCCCGCAACCCGCGGAGATCCGTTGCGTTCGAAGGGCTCGAACACCAGGACGAACCTCGTGCCGTCGTGTTCGTAGAAGCGGGTCAGGCGTTCGCCGAGCGCACCGCGGTCTACGAGTTGGCGGCCGACTTCGGCGCTGCGGCCCAGGGTCGCGGCGACGGTCTCCACCGAATCGCCGACCTTGATCTGCTTGCCGTCGAGCAGCAGCAGGACGGGCACCGAGATGGCGCGGGACGGGACGGCCGCGGGAATCGCGTAGGTGGTGGGTTCAGGAGCCGCCTGCGCGACGGCCGCCGGGGCGACGCGCATCTCGCGGACGATCAGGGCCGCCACGGCAAACGTGGCAACCAGGAACAACGCAGCAACGAACCACTCGAGCGCCGAGCCGAGGCGGACGCGGACGGGTGTAGCCTCCATGATGGCCTCCGTCGCGGCCGGCCGCCCCGATGAGTCGTGGAGCCTGCACCTCCGAGGCTGGGAACCTCACGGGCGCTGGAGCGGCGTTGCCACGTCCTGCACGGGTCGAACCGGTCGGTGGTGAGCGGGTCTAATCGGAAGGGTAGGCCCGGGCCGAGGGCCTGTCAAGTTGCGTCACCGCTTCATCGGGGTGAGCCGATCGCGGTTCAGGACGATGCCCTTCAGGCGCCCCTTCAGGGGCCAGGTTATCTCGGTCTCCGCGTCGTTGACGATGACCGTGTGGTCCTCGGCAGTGCCGTCGGCCATCAGCAGCGTGACGGTGACGGGAAAGTCGAACAGCTTCGGTCCTACCTGCTTCAGCGACACGCTGACCGACGCCCCGTCCGGCGCCACGGTGAAGCTCGACGTCAGCTGGGGCAGGTCCTGCCCCAGAATCCAGCGCTCGAAGAATCGTCCGAGCGGCTGGCCTGATTCCGCCTCGAAGGCGTGCTCGAAGTCGTCGATGCCGGCTTTCTCGAACCGGTGCTCGGTGTAGAAGCGTCGCAGGCCCTTGAAGAACGTCTCGTCGCCCAGCATGCGCCGCAGCATGTGCACGACGATGGCCGACTTGTTGTAGACGAGGGCGCGGAACGTGCGGCCCGCGCCTTTGAGATAGCCCAGACGATAACCGAGATAGACCGGCCCCTGGTCGGACGTATCCTCCGACCACTTCGTCAGTTGGCGCAGGAGCGATCCGAACACCTGCGGGCCCTTCTGGTGCTCCGCGTAGAGCACGGCGAAGTACTGCGCCAGGCCTTCGCTCAGCCACTGCTCGTGGTAGTTCTTCCACCCGACGGCCTGCCCCCACCACTGGTGCGCCATCTCGTGCGCGATGAAGAAGTCGGGGTACTCGTCGAAGGCCGCCGGATCGTCACGCCACACGAATGGCGTCGTCGGCAGCGGCTGGTTGAGCACGACGAGATACGCGGGTGAGTGGCCGCCCGGCACGTTGCTCTCGATGATGGCGAGGTTGAGGCTGGGGTAGGGCACGTCGTGCATCAGCGACGCGTAGAAGGCGGCGATGTCGCTCGCGCGCGTGAGCAGGTCGCGGGAGCGCCCGCGCTGGCGCGCGGAGCTCAGCATGCGGATCGGCAGCGTCGCCGCCGCGGCGTCCGCCGCCGCACCCGTCGGCAGAGAAACGTCCTTCGCATCGCCGGGAATGAAACGCGCGACGACGCATCCGAGATACCGCAGGGGCACCGGCGCCGTGAACACGAACAGCTTGCGCGGCGTCGAGTCTTCGCCGGCGGCTTTCAACTGCACGGGCGATCCGGAGGCGGGTTCGCCGCTGCACGCGGCGCCGAAGCCGGACGGCACGGTCAGCCGGATCGTGGCCGTCGCGTAATCGGACACCGGGCCCTGCGCGTACCAGGCCGTGCGGTTGCTGTAGACGTAGCTGGGCTCGGGCTCGAGCGCGGGCGTGATCTCGTTGGGCCGCAGCGCACCCTGCACGCCGACGTTCTCGCGATCCACCCCGTGCGGCTCGAGACGTCCCGAGTACCTGACGGTCAGCGTCAGCACGTCGCCGCGGTGCACGGGCGTCGGAAGATTCAGCACGACGCCACTCTGGCCCCGAACGCGCAGCGCCAGCAGGCGCCCGTACTGATCGCTCGTCACCGATCGGACGAAGAGCGGCTCGGCCAGCTTGAAGGTCAGCGCGCTCAGCGCGTACGCGCGGACGCGGATCTTCAAGGTCGTGCGCCCCTCCATCCAGAAGCGCTCGGGGATGAACGCGTTGTCCACCTGGTAGTCCTGCACGTCGTACTCGGTGGAGTCGTCTTCGTTGTAGACCTGGCTCTGCGAGGCCCGCCGCGCGGCCGACATGTAGACGGCGATGTTGCGATGGTGCTCGCGGTCGAAGACGGTGATGTCTTCCTGATCGTTGTCGGCGTTGGCGTAAGTGAGCGTGCCGTACTTCCCCGTGCCGACTTCCGCGAGGAAGTCTCCCGGCGTCGGCGCGAGCGACCACGGGAGGCGGCTCAGATCCCCGAGCTCGACGCCGAACGACTTGGGAAGCTGCTCGGCGAACACCTCGCTGGCCCGGGACAACATGCCCTTGTCGACGTTCGACGGCGTGAGGTGCTCGGCGGGCAGTCGCGTTTCGGCCTCGCCCGGGCTCAGTCGCAGGAACGCCCAGTTGAATTGCGCCGTGAGAGCCTCGCGTCCGCAGTACAACTCGACCTGCCGGCGCTCGGTGTCGGGCGTCGGACGGAAGGTCATCGTGCCGCGGCCCATGAGGACGGCGGCGCTGACGCGCCCGCCGGCCATGGCGACGAACACGTCGCCGGCGGGCAGGCGCAACTCGAAATCCTCGGCGAGGACCACCAGGTCGTGCGCGCGGAACGCTCGCGTCGGATCGAGCTCGAGGTGGAACAATCCGTCCACCATGCCCGATGTGGTGGCCTTCGTGAGACGCCACGAGCCGTCCGGCGCGGGCGCCATCTCGAGCGTCCACGTGGCGAGGCGTCCCTCGGAGCCGGCCTCGACGAGCGCCTCGGCCATCATGCGCACGCCCCCGCCGTCGAGCGGCAGGCGATCGCGTTCTCGCACCGTGGCCCGTGTCGTCCTGGACACGAGCCAGCGATCGAGAAACGCGCGGACGTTGGGGTCGTCAGGATCGAGCGTCGACAGCGCGAGGAAATCAGATGCGGAGCCCGCGCCGACAGCCGCCTCGATCTTCAACAGCAGTTGCGCGACGCCATCGGTGAGCACGGCGTTGGGCTGCGCCCGGGCAAAGGAAACGTGGCTTCGGGCCGCGACGCTGCACAGGAGAACGATTGCCGCGGCCGCACGGCGAAGGCGAGGGGCGAAGCGAGTCGGCATCAGCGTCGCGGGGCGGCGACTACTTTACATCCGACGCGCGATCGGTTCTGGCTCCATCACGCCCGGTGGTTGCTGGCCCCAGGGGACGTGATGGCCGAACGAAGGTTCGGTTTCAGGCCTGTACGAGGGGCAGAGGTACGGGGCGGCGGACGGCCAGGACCGTGAGATCGTCGGCGATTTTTGCGCCGGCGGCATGCGCCTCCACGGCTCGCAGGACGGAGGTGCCGAGCGTGTTCAGGTCCTGCCACCAGTGCTGCCCGATGACGATCTGCAGACCGCCTTCGTCGAAGGCCACGCCCGACATGTTCTCGGCCTCCGTCACGCCGTCGCTGTAGAGCACCAGCACGTCGCCGGGGTCCAGTGTGAGTCGCCCGGTCGTGTAGACGGACTGATCGAACATGCCGAGCGCCATGCCGCCTTCGGTCAGCCGCTCGAACGCGCCCGACGCACGACGGAGCAGCGGAGGGTTCTGTCCCGCATTCACGTAGACGAGGCCGCCGCTGTCGGGATCATAGAGGCCGACGACCATGGTGACGAAACGGCTGCCCGGCGCATGCCGGCTGACCTGCACGTTCAGGCGCGTGGCAAGTTCTCCCGGCTCGAGCCCCTCGTCCACCAGCGCGCGCAGCATCGCGACGACCAGGGCCATCAGCAGCGCGGCAGGGCTGCCCTTGCCCGCCACGTCGCCGAGCGCGAAGACGATGAGACCGTCGGGGCGCCGGAGGACGTCATACAGATCGCCGCCGACCGTGTTGGCGGGGCGCGTCACGCCGAACGCCTCGATCCCGGTCGCCGCGTAGATCTCGCGAGGCAGCATCGCCTGCTGAATCTCGCGCGCCACTTCGAGGTCCTTCTTGAGCGTCAGCCGATCGGCCACCTCCAGGAGGATCAGCAGGTTCAACACGAGGAAGCCGCCGGCGAGCCACATCGCGCCATCGGGCCATGCCAGCCCGGGCACGCCGATGCTGAAAACGCCGGGCACGATGGGGATCCGCATCAGCTTGACGCCGATGAACAGCTTGAGCAGCCCGACCAGCGCCATGAGCAGCGCGATGCCGTAGATGGCGCGGCGCGCCGGCGACAGGCGCAGCGTGAAGGCGAGAAACGCGCGGCGCGTGTACTCGGCCGCGCGGATGTGCCACGGCAGCCGCGCCAGTTCCTCCGGCTTGATCGCCCTGGCGAAGAACTGCCAGGCCTCCGGCGTCTCGCGCGTGAACACGCGCTGGAAGTCGTCGGCGCGCAGGTCGCGGGTGTAGGTCTCGAAGAACTCCCACACGCGCGCGATGGGCATCGGAGGCGCCGGCCCCGGCTTCTTCGCCCGCGCCTTCGGTTCAGCTGTCTTCGCAGCTTTCGCCATAGTCGCAGTGGAGCAGAACTGAAGTTCTGCTCCACGTGTGTCCTCTACACAATCCCCAGTGACCGACCCACGCGGCCGAACGTGTCGAGCGCGAACTGCAGATCCTCGCGCGTGTGCGTCGCCGTGACGATGGTGCGCACGCGCGCCTTGTCGCGGGCAACCGTCGGGAACGCGATGCCCTGCGCGAAGACGCCGCTCTCGAACAGCTGATCCGAGAGCGTCATCGCGAGCGCGCCGTCGCCGACGATCACCGGCGTGATCGGGCTCTCGCTCATCCCGGTGTTGAAGCCGAGCGCGGTGAGGCCCGCCTTGAAGAAACGCGTGTTGTCCCAGAGCCGCTCGATGATCTCCGGCTCTTCGATGAGCACGTCGAGCGCAGCGAGACATGTGGCCGTCACCGATGGCGGATGTGACGTCGAGAACAGGAACGGACGCCCGCGGTGGTGCAGGAAGTCGATGAGCGCGTTCGTGCCGGCGACGTATCCGCCGAGCGCGCCGACCGCCTTCGACAGCGTGCCCACCTGGATGTCCACGCGGCCGTGCATCCCGAAGTGATCGACGGTACCGCGCCCGTTGCGGCCGAACACGCCGCTCGCGTGCGCATCGTCCACCATCATGATCGCGCCGTACTCTTCGGCGATGGCGCACAGCCCGGGCAACGGGCCGAGGTCGCCGTCCATGCTGAAGACCCCGTCCGTGATGAGGAGCTTCCGCTGCGACGCGGGAAGGTCGCGCAGGATGCGGCGCGCCGCATCGACGTCCTTGTGCGGGAAAACCTTGATCGCGGCGCGGCTCAGCCGGCAGCCGTCGATGATGCTCGCGTGGTTCAGCTCGTCGCTGATGATGACGTCGTCCTTCGTCAGGAGCGCCGAGACGGTGCCGGCGTTGGCCGTGAAGCCGCTCTGGAATACGACGGTCGCCTCGGTCTGCTTGAACTCGGCGAGCCGGCGCTCGAGCTCGACGTGGAGACTCATCGTGCCGGCGATCGTCCGCACCGATCCAGTGCCCACGCCGTAGCGCTCCAGGGCCTGCATCGCCCGTTCGCGCAACCGCGGGTGCGTCGTCAGGCCCAGATAGTTGTTCGATGAGAGGTTCACGACCGATCGGCCGTCGAAGGTCGTGTGGGCGCGCTGCTCGTCCTCGAGCACCCGCAGGTGGCGGTAGACGCCCTGTGCCTTCAGCGCGTCGATTTCCGGCGTCAGGTAGCCCAGCGGATCGATTCGGGTCGTGCTCATGGCCCCAACTCTATCAAGGACGAAGGACGAAGGACGAAGGACGAGGGACGAAGGACGAGGGTCACGGTGCGGGGAGCGCGTACGACCAGCGACAGGCCCGCGGCGCCTGGCGCGGCAGGCACCGGGGAACGCCGGGAGAGCGTTGCTCAGGCCCCCAGGAACTGGCGCGTAAAGCCCGCGATGTCGGCGTAGATGGCGCTGAGCTCGCCGGGCGATGCCAGGAACACCACGCGGAAGTAGCCGTCTTCCGGCTTCGTGCCGAACCCGGAGCCGTAGACGCAGAGCACGCCGGTCGCGCGCAGCAGGCCGACGATGAACTTCTCGTCCGTGACGCCGGCCGGCAGATCCACCTTCGGCATTGCGTAGAAGGCCGCCTGGGGCTCTACACACGAGAAGCCGGGGATGGCGCTGAGCGTTCTGGCAGTCAGAACCGCGCGCTCGCGCAACGCCGCCCGGAACGCCACCTGGTGAGAGCGATCGCCGAGCAGCGCCGGCGCGATCGCGTGCTGCGTGGGCCCGTTGCTGCAAAGCCGCCCGTCGGCGAGTTTTTTCATCGCCGCGAGCAGGTCGTCGAGGCGCGGATTGCGGCCCGCCGCCAGCCAGCCCGTGCGCCAGCCTGGTGCGAGATACGCCTTCGACAGGCTCGAGAACGCGACGATCGGGCCATCGGGCGCGAGGCTTCCGAGCGGCGGCACCGCGCCGTCATAGGCGACATCGCCGTAGACCTCATCGGCCAGGATCACCAGGCCGTGGCGCTCGGCGAGATCGAGCAGCGCGCGCCGGATGGGCGCCGGATACACCGCGCCCGTCGGGTTGTTCGGATCGATCAGCACGAGCGCCCGCGTGCGTGGGGTGATCAGGCTCTCGAGATGCTCGAGGTCAGGGATCCAGCCGCGGGCAGGGTCGGTCCGGTAGAAGGCCGGATCGGCGCCTATCTTGGCCAGTACCGCCGTGTACAAGGGGTACGTCGGCAGGGGCACCAGGACGCGGTCGCCCGGGTTCGCCAGGGCCGTAAGCGCGAGCTCGATGCCTTCGGAGGTGCCCGCCGTGATGAGGACGCGGTCGGGCGAGACCGGAAAGCCACGGCCGCTCCATTCCTGGGCGACGGCGTCGCGCGCGGGCTGGATGCCCGGCGACGGCACGTAGCCGTTGGCGCCGTCGCGCATGGCTTTCGTCACGATCTCGACGAGCGCCGGCGGCGTCGGGAACCCGAAGGGAATCGGGTCGCCAATGTTCAGGTACCGGACCGTCTTCCCGGTCGCTTCGACGGCTTTCGCCTCGGCGACGATGTTCCGGATGGCGTAGGTGAAGTGGTGCACCCGGTCGGCCACCGGAATGCTGGTGGGGCTTGTCGTGGCCATGGCGAGCATCTTACCCTCCGCCACAAGCCAGCCCAACCCACGCGTATTTCTTACGTGATGGCTCCAGCCTCATGTAGAAAAGTGCCGGAGTCTCACGGGCACCCCGAGTGGACCCTAAGGAATTTCCCCTAAAACCCGAGAATTTGGCAGGTGCAGTTTTTGGCAGGGAGCTTGATATGGACTACAGCGTCATGGGTGTGAGACGTCTCCCCGGCGCGATGCTGCTTGCTGCGGCAATGCTCTGCAGCGGGCGTCTTGCGGCCCAGACCCCAGCGGATCCTCCGACTTCTACAGCGCCCCAGGCTCCGGCTGCCCAGGAAGGCCAGCCCATCTTCAGGGGCGGCATCGACCTGGTGACCATCCGGGCCGTCGTCCGTGACGGCAAGGGCCGGCCCGTGACCGGGCTGACCGCCAGGGAGTTCCTGCTGGTCGACAACGGCGTCGTCCGCCGGCCCAACGCCGTCGAGCACGACAACGGCCCGATCGGTGTCGCGCTGATGTTCGACATCAGCGGCAGCATGGACATCGACGAGCGGTTCGCCCGCGCGCGCGAGACCGGCTACTACCTGCTGAGCGGCCTCAGAAGCGGGGAAGACGAGGCGGCGATCTTCGCGTTCGACTCGTCGCTGCACATGGTGCAGCCGTTCACGACGGACCTCGATCGGTTGAAGGGAACGGTCACCAACTTCAGCCCGTGGGGCATGACGTCGATCCACGACGCGATTGCGTCGGCGAGCCGCTCGATGGATTCGCGCGCGACGAAGCGCCGCGCGCTGGTGGTCCTGACCGATGGATTCGACACGGCGAGCAAGCTCGACGCGGCCGAAGTGTCGCGAATCGCGTCGAGCATCGACCTGCCGGTTTACGTGCTGGCAGTGGTGCCGTCGATCGACGACCCGCGGAACCAGGAAGGCGGCAACCGCGCGCTCAACGGCGATCTGGCCGATCTGGCGCGCTGGACGGGCGGGCAGCTGTTCATCGCGACGAGCACGCCGGAAGCCAGCAACGTCGCGCGCGAGCTGGTTGGCGAGCTGCGGGAGCAGTACCTGATTGCACTCGAGCCCGGGGAGAAGCCAGGGTGGCACTCGGTCGAGGTACGCGTCACACGGAAGAACTGCACCGTGCAGGCGCGCGGTGGATATGTCGCGGGGCCGCGCCGGCCCGTCAGTTAACGGAGTCTTATTCCGGTCGATAGCATGGAGGATCAGTCAATGCGTAAGCTATTGTTCGTCATTCCGCTCGTCATGCTCGGGGCCGGCTCAACGGCGTGCGCGACAAAGAAATTTGTTCGCGGCGAGGTGGGCCAGGTCAACACGAAGGTGCAGGGCCTCTCCACGCAGCTCGAAGAGACGCAGGAGCGGACCAAGAAGAACGAGGCGCGGATCGCTGAGGTGGATACGAAGGCCGATGAGGCCGGCAAGTCCGCCAGCGCCGCCCAGAGCTCGGCTGATGCCGCCAAGGCTGATGCCGCCAAGGCCGACGCGCACGCCGCGGCCGTTGAGAGTGCCAGCAAGAAGCTGATCTACGAAGTGGTCCTGAACGAAGACGAGGGCAACTTCAAGTTCGGCAAGGTGGAACTTCCCGACGAGGCCAAGCAGAAGATCGACGAGATGGTCAGCCACATGAAGGCCGACCCGAAGAACATCTTCATCGAGATCGAAGGCCACACGGACAACGTCGGCTCGAAGGTCTACAACCAGACGCTCGGCCTCGAGCGCGCGGAAGCCGTAAAGCGCTACCTCTACGAGGCGCACCAGGTCCCGCTGCACAAGATCAACGTGATCAGCTACGGCGAGGACAAGCCGGTATCGCCGAACAACACCAAGGACGGGCGCGCGCAGAACCGGCGCGTGGTGATCAAGGTACTCGCGTAGGAACCGTTTGGGTGGCGTTTGGTGGCGTTAGGTGGGGTTTGGTGGCGTTGACATGAACGCCACCGAACGCCCCCCAACGCCACCGAACGGACCTCAACGGTACTCAGGTCAGAAGCCGAAATTGATTCCCACCTCGATGCGCCTGGCGGGTGAAGACGAGAGCGCGGTGCCGTAGTAGTCCGACGTCAGGTTCCCGACGAAGTTCTGGAAGTTCGTCCGGTTCAGCAGGTTGAACGCCTGCACGTAGAACTCCATCTTGTAGCGGTTGGTCCCGCCGTCCATCATCATCATCCCCGGGCCGCCGGGACCGCCGCGGCCGCCTCCCGCCGGGCCGCCGCGAAAGCGCGGCATGCCGTCGCTCGTCGTCTGCTGCTGCGGGCCGAAGGCGAACGTCTTGCTCAGGCGGAGATTCAGGTTGATGTTCGTGGCGCCGCGCAGCGTGTTGCGCGTTGCCCCGTTCGGGCGGTCGTTGATCACGGTATCGCCGTTGGTATCGAACCCGGTCGTCAGGTTGTAGGGGAGCGCCGAGCTCCCCTGGACGAAGAGCGCCACGCGCGTGTTCTTCGGCGTCCCGATGTTGGCCATTGCGAAGAACCGATGCCGCGCGTCGCGCGACGAGGGTCCCCACTCGGCGGCCAGGTCGTAGTTGTCTGCCGGAAGTGAGAAATCGCTGTCCGTGTAGTTCAGGATGCGCGACAACTGGTAGTTGCCGCCGAAGAACAGCCGCCGCTGCGGGTTCGCGTAGTTGATGTTGATCATCAACCGGTCCAGATCCGACGAGCCGGTCGACTGCAGCTCGGTGACCAGGCCGTAGAGCGGATCCGGATACACGCCGCCGATAGGCGCGTTGATGTTCGACGAGCGGAACTGATCGACGCCGCGCTGCATCATGTAGCTCGCCTGCAGCCGCAACGCCTGCAGGACCGTCCGCTCGATGCCGATCGACGCCTGGCGCACGTACGGCATCGAGAGGCCCGCAGCCTGGAGGATCTTGCTCGGCGGCAGTGGCGTCGCGATCGCGCCGCCGCTGGGATCCGGATAGCCAGGGAAGCGGATCACCTCGTCCTGCTGGGTGACACCGTTCACCAGCAGCACCTGCTGGTAGTCCGACGCGTCGTACCAGTCGTTGAAGACCCCGTAGCCGCCTCGCACGGTGTACTTGCTCACCTGCCACGTGAAACCGAGGCGCGGCGCGAGATTGGCGTAGTCATCGAGGTGCGACTGGAACTCCTGGCGGAGGCCCATGCTGAGCGAGAGGCGCTTGTTCGGGGTCCACGTGTCCTGCACGTAGAGCCCGAGCTGCGCGTACGTGTAATTGACGGCCGCGGTGCCGAGTCGCTGCGAATACGTGGTGGGCAGGCCCAGGGCGTACCGGTCGAGGCCGCCGAAGGTGAACGTGCCGTTGAAGTTGGTGAGGTCGGTCGTGTCGTACCAGTCCATCTCGCCGAGCAGCCCCGCCCGGAACGCGTGCTTCTTCGCAACCGTCCAGTCGATGTTGTCGGCGACCTCGAGCGTCTTCGCCTGCCGGTTGCTGTTCTTGCCGGCGCCGCCGGTGCTGAACGCTCCCTGAACGATCACCGTCGGGTCGGCGCTCTCCGACGACTGCTTCGCGTAGCTCGACTCGAAGCGGACGCGCAGCTCGTGAGCGACCTTCGGCACGATCGTGCCGTTGAGCGCGAAACGAACGGCAGTGTCGGCCGTCTCGCTCGTGTAAGCGCGGGACGGCAGATCGAAGTCACCGACGCCCAGGTTGTCGCGCTTGATGTAGTTGCGCTGCACCTCGAAGAGCATCTGCTGCGTCTTCGACAGCGAGTGGTCGATGCGGACCGATCCGAACATCCGGTCCTCCGGTGTCCGCACGCTGCCGTTCACCAGCCCGTCTGGAGTCGTCGCGTTGATCGTCTTCGAGTCGTACGAGTTGTTGCCGTCGAAGTTCAACGCGAGTGAAGTGCGGCCCTTGGCGATCGGCCCATCCGCGTTGAGCCCGAACCTGCGGTACTGCTCCGGCGCGAGCGTCGGCGCGAACGCGTTGCGCGCGTTCAGCGACTCGTCGCGGAAGCCGAAGTTGCTCATCCCCTTCCAGTCGTCCATGCCCGGCTTGGTGACGATGTCGATGCCGAAGCCGCCGCCTTCGTGATACTCGGCGTCGAAGGAGTTCATGCGGAAGCGGATCGACCGGATCTGCGACTTCGGGGGCAGCCGGCCGCCCGTGAACCCGTTCACCCGCATCGTCGCGCCGGGGCCGGCCATCTGGTCGAGCACCTGCTGCAGCTCGTCGGGATCGTCTGGCAGCTCGGCGATCTCCTGCGGCGTGAGCTCGCTGGTGAAGGAGTTGCCGCGCACGTCGTCAGTGTTGTTGCGCACGATGACCTGCTCGTTCAGTCCGGCCAGCGGCAGGGTCAGCGTGATCTGGTTGGCGCCCTTCTTCAGCGTGATCGGACCGTCGTAGCTCTGGAACGCCTCCGCGTCGGCCTTGAGCTGGTAGGTGCCGGTCGCGAGCGCGGTGAAGGTGGCGATGCCGTGGTCGTCCACCTGCAGCGTGTGGGGCGTGCCGGCGGCATCGACGATCGTCACCGACGCGATGATCAGTGCCGCGCCGGTCTGATCCTGCACGGTCACCTTCAAGTCGGAGGTCGCCGCCGTCGGCGCGTCCGCGGCCAGGACGGGCCAGGCCGGGACGGCGAGCAGCGACAGCAACACGAATAGCCTCGAAAGCATTCCCCTCATCGAGCCTTTGTGAAGACGTATCCCGGGCGGGCGGCCATGAAGCCGCCGCCCGGGGCCGGCGCACGTGACGCCGCTATGAAACTTATGAACCCTTCTTGACGAACTGCTCGGGCTTGAGCGGTGAGTTCAGCTTGTATTTCTCGATCGTGAACTCTTCGGTCACCTTGCCGTTCACGCTCTGCGTGATCAGGTGGGGCAGCAGCACGCCGTCCACCTTCTTGTATTCGGAGAAGTGCACTTCGTAGGTCACCTGCTGCGGCGGTTCCTTGCGCATCTTCTCGATCTCTTCCGGCGTCGGCCGCTGCGCGTTCTGTCCGCCCTGTCCGCCGCCCCTGAAGAACATCCGCGGCAGGACACCCTCGTAGGTGAGCATCAGGGGCTTGTGCGTCTCCTGATCGACGAACAGCTTCATCGGCGCCGCGCCCTCGGGTTTGATCTCGATGACGTCGGCCTTGCCGTCGGGCGCCTCGGCGACGCCGCTGTAGGCCATCGGCGCGTCCGACTTCAGGAACCAGATGAGCGCGTAGCGGGCCAGCTCGCCGTGCATGCGCTTGGCCTGCATGTCGCGGAAGCGCTGCCGGTCTTCTTCGGTGAACTGCCCCTGCCCCTGGCCTTGCCCCTGTCCCTGGCCTTGTCCGGCGCCAGGCCCACCTGGACCGCCGAAGCGCATCGCGCCGCCGCCGCGGTTGGTCGCATCGTCCCATGTGTCGGCGCCGTTGACGGCGGACACGCGCGTGAAGCTCGGGCCGCCGGGGAATCCCATGTCCTCGGTGCGCTTGTATTTGTCCGGCAGCAGCAGGTCGAGCGTGACTTCGCTCGTCATCTCGCGCTCGCCCATCACGCGGCGCGCCGAGCCGGTGACCGTGGCCGACTGCACCTTGGCGAGCGCGGCCTCGCCGCCCATGGCGGCGCGCGCGGCCTTCAGGACGTCTTCGATTCTGGGATCGGCCTGGGGCTGTGCGGCCACGTGCGCGATGACCGCCAGGGGTGCAAGCAGGGCAAACGACAGCGACAGGCGGCTCGTGCGCATCGGGCTCCTCGGGGGAAGCAGGGCCCGTCGTGG
>Ga0207701_10001090_pt1 | contig 28648 bp, 17 predicted proteins | sample KBSSwiSSwithPhiX_FD_184294 | JGI IMG/M metagenome (GOLD analysis project Ga0207701, IMG submission 184294) | Switchgrass rhizosphere bulk soil microbial communities from Kellogg Biological Station, Michigan, USA, with PhiX - S5 (SPAdes) (version 2) | ecosystem: Environmental > Terrestrial >... | reverse complement strand
GTGTTGTTCCGTGTTGTTCCGTGTTGTTCCGTGGCTCGTGTCGTTCCGTGGCTCGTGTCGTTCCGTGTTGTTCCGTGTTGTTCCGTGGCTCGTGTTGATCCGTGGCCCGTGTTGATCCGTGGCCCGTGTTTTTCCGTGGCTTAGAAAGCCTGTCCGATGCTGAAGTAAAAGCGACTGCGCTTTTCGCCCGGGCGCGGATCAAGTACGAAGCCATAGTCGGTGCGCAACAACACCCACGGTGTTCGGAGACGCAGGCCGACACCGGCAGATTCGCGAAGATCGCTGAATGAGAAGTCTTTGATTGTCGGATAGACGTTTCCGACGTCGAGGAACACCACGCCGTCGATGATTCGAACGACCGGCAGGCGAAGCTCGTTGTTGAGAATGAAAACGGCGTTGCCGCCAGCCGGGACGTTGTTCACCCCAACTGGACCGACTGCGTTCTGTTCAAAGCCGCGCATCGTCGTGCTGCCGCCGGCGTAGAAACGCTCGCTCGTCGGTACATCCCCACCGATGCCGTTGCCGAGGCCAATGCGCGCGCCGGTGGCGAACACCAGCCGCGGCCTGATGATTTCGTTGGTGAACGGCTTGGGCTTCGCCGGGCGCAGCGGGAAGTAATGAAAGTATTGACCGTAGTATTTCAGGTAAGGACGATCCGAGCCGAGCCAGCTCGGAGAGTAGGCGAATGCCTGGGAGAGAAACGTCCCTTTCGAGGCGTCGAGAACCTCGTCACGCGTCTCGCGCGTGAGCGTGCTGCTGAGCGGGGTTACTCTCACCGTCTCCGTCACGCCGACGCCGAGTGAAGGTTCTAGCGTCGTCGCCAATTCGTAGCGATAGCCGTAGCTCCATACATAGATCTTGCGGAACTGTGCTTCCTGCTGGATCGATGCACCCTGGCGACTGATGTCGAACGGATCGGTCTCGTCGGTTGGCGGATTGAGATCCTTTCGGAAATAGACACTTGCTGTTGTCTTGCGCGGCCACGAGCGGAGAGACGGCTGGCTGACATAGATTCGCGCTTCGTGGATCTCGCTGTCGTAGCGACCCTGCGCTCCGAAGACCCTCGCCCTCCTCAGGACGTTGTGAACCGAGAAATCGAGAATCCCGCCAAGTCCGCCCTCCGTGTCGTACGACAATCCGTATCGCAATTGGAGCGGCTGGACTTCCCGGACCGACACATTGAGGTCGACTGGTCGCTGGTTGTCGATGTGAGGATCCTCCGCGACTGGCGCCTCTCCGGATGCGACGGTCTTGTCGTTGCCCGCATCGACTCGAGTGATATCAGCAATCGAATACGCACCGGTGCTGTAAAGATTTCGTCGTGAGCGCGCGAGTACGGCGAGGTCAAGCGGCTGCGACTGTGTCAGCTCGACCTGGCCACGAACCAGTTTGTCGCTCGTCCGGCGGTTCCCTTCAACGTCAATGCTCGCGACGATATTCTGCCGCCCTTCGACGATAGTGAACGAGACGTCGACGCGGCCGTCAGAACGATCCAGGGCGAGCGCGTATTCCGAGTGCATATCGTTGTATCCCTTGCTCCAATAGAGATCTCGAATGCGCTCGAGTGCGTGCTCCGCCCCGGCGGACGCGAACGGTCCTCCGGCTGCGATTGCAAGCTTCGCAACGATTTCGTCTGTCGTGTAAACGGTGTTGCCGTTAGCCGTGATCTGCCTGACCTGAAACCGCGGTCCTTCGCGAATCGGCACGACGACGCGCGCCGTCGTCGCCTCGAATTCAATCCGTGGACTGTCGATCTCGGCCGATAGATAACCCTGTTCGTGGTAATAGCGTTGAAGCAGGCCTGTGACCGCCGCCGGATCGGTCAACAGCTGACGTTCGAGGCGTTGCTGCTCGACGATCTTGTTGAGCTGATCCGGCCCGAGCCCCGATGCTCCTTCGAAGACGAGCGACACGCTGTTGTATTTCAGTCCAGGTTGTACGCGGAACACGACCTGGCGTTGCTGTCCGCTCTCCTTCAGTTCGTACTCGACGTTCGCCTGGAGGTATTTATCCAGCATCAGCCACTCGCGCAGCGCGCGGACGCTGTCGTTGGCACGCTGTCGATCGAACACGCCGTGGTGCCACGCGGTGCGAAGCTTCTGCTGGATCTTCGAGGGCGGTGTCGTGCCTTCGAACCGCATCTCCACGATCGGACCGCTGGTCACGCGCAATGCGAGGTTCGCCTTGTCATTGTCGATCTGACGCTCGAGGCGAACGCGTGACTGCAAATACCCCGACTCCATATAGAGCTTCTCGATTCGTTCCAGGCCAGTGCGCGCGGCAAAGTATTCGTAGGCGTCTCCCTCCTTCAACTTGAAGAGCTTTCGCAGCCTTGCCTCATCGAACGCGGCGTCAGCCGACACGGTAAGGTTCGTGACTGTTGGACGACGACGAATCTCGCGGCGCGGCGCTGGATCGCCGCCGAATCGCACATCGTGCCGGAAGTCGACGCGATAGCTGTCGTCCTCTCGCTCACGCACCCCGCGCATCTGAAATCTGCGAGTGACATCGTACTCGGCGACCCAGATCTGATCGTCGCTGTCGGCAAGGTTGGTGGAGTAAACGAGCTTGACCTGGTCGGTGACATTCTGTCCGACCGTCAACCTCGCTGTCGGATCGGTCTCGTTTGCGATGAGCACCGGCTCGATTCGCACTTCGCTTATTCCGGTCGCGCGCTCGAGACCGCGCCCGAACTTCGAGCCGAGGCGACCGGTAAGATACGACAGTGCCTGCACCCGCGCGACTTCAGATTCCTCGCCTCGCATTTCGTCGACCGTGCGGCCGGTGACGACAAGTGCCATGATGTCCGGCTCGGGAAGCGGCGGATCCGACGTCCAGTTCGTTTCGGTCTTGCCGGGTGTTCCCGCTACGGCAATCCGTACGTCGTAGTTGCTCGCCTTGGTATTCAAAACCAGATCGACCGAAGGAACGATGCGACGCTCGTCGACGAACGTGATGATGCCGCGCTCCACTTCATAGCGGCGCGCGTTGAGCGTGATTTGCCCGCCCTCGGCGAGCGTCAGCCGGCCGGTTAGTCCGGGTTCGTAGGGGGTGCCAACGATGCGCAGATCGGCGTCGACTTCGGCACGCGCGAGATTGTTGTCGATCGTCACTGGCGTGCCGGTGTCGATGTCAACGGCAAACCGGGCGCGTTCGAGCACGGGATTCCGCGCTTCCGTCAGGTCCAGCGTCTTTGGTGCGGTGATGGCGGCAAACAGTCCCTGATCGAAGTTGATGTCGGTCGTGAGACCGGCTTCGTTAATCGTGACCTGCCCGGTGACGACAAACTGGTCGCCGCGCCGGTTCACACGGATCGTCGAGCTCGACAGGCTGCGCAGGTCCAGGGGAGCGTCGTAGGCGACATCCTTGGCCGAGAATTGCAGATCGACATCGCCTATCGTGCCGTTCGCGAGCGTCACGCTACCTGAACCATCGATGGTTCCGCCATTCATCTCGCCAGTCAGCCTGGTGAGCTGCATGCGCGATCCAGCCAGGTCGACGTGGGCATTGATGCCGACTGCCGCGATCCGCAGATCGGCGCTGGCGATCGTCGCGTCAGTGAGGTCGAGCGTGCCGTCGAATTCTGGCGCGGTTACCGAGCCGTGTGCGCCGAGTTTCCAACTCGCGACGCCATCGGTGCGAACCTTTTCTGAGAGAACCGACAGCGCTGCCACTTTCAGCGCACCTTCGACCTTTGCATCAAGGCGCCGGTCCCCGACCAGACCGATGGTGCCGCTGGCGGTCACATTCCCGGCTGTGCCCGCCAGGGACAGCCGTTGCACCGTTGCCTGTCCGGAGGTGATGTTAATCAGCGAGGGCTCCTGCTGCGTCAGGGTCAGTCGCTTGAGCGCAAGCTCGAGCTGCGGAAACTCGAGACGTCCCTCCAAGGCAGCCAGGTCGGCGCGGACTGCCGATGCCTCGAGGTTGACGCTGACCCTCCCGCTTACTCCCGCCGGTATCCCGGGAATTGTTGACGGATCGAGGTCCCGTACTGACGCCTTGATTGTCGCGGGGCCGCCGCGGCGGATAATCTCCACCGGGAGCGATGGAAGAGCCTCGAGCGGAATTGTCCCGGATGCCTCGATGGTTGCACCACGCCATTGCCCTGTCAGGCGCTCGATCTCAGCGGCACCGCCAGCCATGTGAGCACGCAACTGAATATTGGAAGCACCGGATCCCAGCTGCGGTGACGAAACGGCGCCGTTCTCGATCGTCAACACCAGATCCGGAACGATCGATGCGAGCGTTCCGCTGATCGAGCCGGCGAGCGTGACGGCACCGGCACTGGTGACCGTGACGTCGGTTGGTACGAATCGCGTCAGCGTGGCGAGGTCAGCCCGCGACACGATGGCGAGATCGCCGGTCCCCGCACGCGCTGTAAGCGGCAGCTCTCCACTCACGGTAAGCGAAGACTCGCCGGCCTTCACATCCAATCGCTCGATCTCGAGGCGTTCATTCTCGTATCGCAGCTCGCGCGGAGTGGCGATACTGAATGTCTGACCGTTCCATCGCGCTGAACTGGTTTCGATGGTGGCGGTCGCGCGCGCGTGAGTCGGGTCGACGAGGTCGCCTGTTGCATTGATGGATGCACGTAGTCCACCGATAAGCGGAGTCTTGAGATCGAGCGGCAGCTTCTCGAGATCGAGGTCATTCGCACGGACGGCGAGTGTCGTCTGCCACGGTCGTGCAACAGCGATCTGTGCCCTGGCGTCGAGATTGAAGCGGTCGGCGGATGCTGTGACCTCAGCCTGACGATTCGCCGCATCCGCGGTGATGGTGATGCGACCGAGCTGCATGGGAGACGGTGGCTCAGTCGCATCCATCGAGCGCTGAAGACGATCGATCTCAATCGAGTCGACGATCAGCTTCACCGACCCCGAAGGTGCGGCAAGAGTACCAGCTCCATTCCCTGCTAGATCGACGTTGCCTCGCACCTTCTGCCCATTTGGCAACGACCACGTCAGTAGTCGCAGATTCTCCGAATGCAGATCGAACGTGTAACTGTTTCGATCCAGCTTGTAAGAACCTGTCGCAGTGATGCGACCCGCCGCTTCGGGTTGTGGCTTGTCGACGATGAGTCGCGTCAGCGTCGCGTCGCGGCCGACGAGAGTCGCTTCCGCCTCGAGCGATCCAAACCGTTCGCCGAATGCGACGATGTCATCACCGTGAACGGTGACGCTTCCGAGCGGGCGGCCGAGGGTTCCGCGAATCGTCCCGCGGGCGACGAGCGCACCAGACGCCGGAACGTTCTCCAGCTTGGCCGCGATGAGTCGTTGCAGATTCCCGGCGTCAATGTCGAAAGCGAGATCAAGGCGCTGCTTTCCTGCGAGTTCAACAACACCTGTCAACGCCGCATGTGCGCCGTTCCAATTCGCCTCGCCACGGGCGATGGTCACCGCGTTGGACGTGACGGTTGCGTCAGTGTCGATTCCAATTCCTGTCGCCGTCCCCGTGGAGAGCGACGGTGCCGTCAGGCTCGTGTGTGCGACAGGTTTGTCGAGAGAACCATCGAGCCGTACCTCCACAAACGCTGCGCCGCTGACGTGTGCCGGAAGAAAGGTGCCGCTGGGGCGACCGAGGAACATCTCTGCTGCAGTCGCAGTCGAGCCGACATCCCGCACGCTCACCTGAACTTGTCCTTGGAGACCACGATTCTTGTCGACGCGTATGCGACCTGTCATGTCGGTGCCGGCGGCAGAGAGCCGCTGCAGGTCGGTCACGATCGCGCCTCCATTCGCTCGCGCCGTGAGTTTTCCTGCGACAGGCATTTCGCGCCCCGTTGATGCTGTGGTGCCGGAAGTCAGTGTGGCGGATCCGGTGCCGGATGCCGCGAGATAGTCGAGTCCCGGCCACTCAGCATCGAGCTTTCCGTCGAGCCGCGTCTGAACGACGTGCGGCAGGTTCAGGCCGCGCATGATCGCGGCGACCGTGACTCGGGCGAGCTCGGCCCGAACTCGCGAAGGGCGGCTGCGATCGAGTGCCAGTTGCCCTGTCGCGGACACGTGACCCCACGGTGCCTCGAGACGTGCCGACGACACCGTTGCACTTCGCGTCTTCCCATCGTAAGAGGCGCGGACGCTTGCCGTCGCGGCCGCGAGCGATCGAAACTGCACCGCGGTGGCTGTTGCCTGTCCTTCAATGACGGGCGCCGACAACGCGCCCGTCGCGTCCGCATCCACGACGATCGATCCCGTAACTGAATCTTTGGTGCCGAGCAGCGACGCCACTCGAGCGGCATCGAAATTCGCGTGCATCACCAGTCCGAGTTCAGGGGCGGCGAAATTGCGAACGACTCCAGAGACCTCGGCACGTGAGCCGAAGCCGTCGACGTGCAGCCGATCGATTGTGAAATCGTCGTCGCCGCTCTCCAGGAGGCCGACGATGCGATCGATGGTGTCGTGTTGATCGCGCACTTGAAGCGTGCCGCCGGTGCTCTCGAATCGGATCTGATGTCGCCGAGTGATCGCACTTCCTGTGATGTCGATGTTCGACAACACCGCGGCGAGCTCGAGTCGCTGCGGCTGATTCGCGTATCGGACGCGTGCACTCGGAACAGAAACGCTCTTGATGAGAAAGTCGACCGGCTTCTTTGGTGCCTTTCCATCCCCGGCCAGCCGTGGAAGGTTGTCGCGGCCGCTCGCATCGACGATGTAGTTGATGTCAACGTCCTGAACATCGCCTGACTCGAGCACATAACGTCCGCGGAGAAGGTCTGTCAGGCTGAGATTCAGGTGTGCGTGACCGATCGTCGCAAAGGCGGGCCGGTCGGCTAATCCGCGGGCACCGACTCGGAGATTCCGCACGTCGACTGAAAGCCCGAGCACGCTGTATCGAAAATCACCGACCTGTAGTTCGACGTCCTGGGACGCGAGGAAGGTGGTCAGGCGACCGAGAGCAAATCTGTGAACCTGGGGCGATTGGAGAACGCCCAGCGCCAGCACGACGAGCAGGCACAACAGACCACCGGACATCGCGAGCCTTCGAACGACCCGACGCGTCCGCCATTGGGGTTTGTTCGGGCCCCCTGCCGATACTGACACCGTGGACTCCGGAACCCCAATCGTCGCACCAATCCATGAGTCCACGCAAAGGCCGAAAAGAGGTGACGGTGCGTGGTCAAATCTCGGTGATGATGGCGCTAGCGCGTGACTCGAATCGCGGTCATCACTTTTTTCTGTGCTGCGGCGTCACCTGTTGTGAACTCGATGACGTAGTCTCCGGCTGCCAGCGCCGCGAGCGTCACGTCGGCGGTCAGCCACCGCTGTCCGGTCTGCGCATCGGTTCGTTCAGCAGTCGTCACAGGAATCGACAGCGGTTCCCCGGATTTATCGAGTAGCCGCCCCGTGCCTGCTTTTACGTCCGCACCAGCAGGAAATTCCAAATGCGCGCGCTCGGTGCGGCTGAATTGAAAACTTCCAGCCGGCACCTGCCGGTTGCCCGTCGTGGGCCCGCGCCGAAACAGCAGCGGTTGACCGAGACTGGTTGCGAGATCGAGACGCAGGATGTCGGTAAAGGGAGCCGCTGATGGATCGCTGGCGGTCAGCGACGCGCGAACATCCAGGTCGCCTGTTGACACTGGTGCGGACAACTTCACCGGCACAGCGAACGAGCGGTCGCCCGCGGGCAACGGTACGCGCGCGGTTGCGGTGGCATCGCCGGCCCTGACGTCGAGCGCGATCGTGCCACCATTGGTCCACGCTCGCCCGGCTTCGCCTGACGGTACTTCGCCAGTGATCCAGATGGTCGAAATCTGATTCGAGCCGCCGGCGGCGATCGGCACCGCATTCATGCTGAACCGCCAATCAGGCCGGAGCCGAGACAGGGCCGACATAGCCGTCGTCGCGGCGTCCTTTGACGACGTGGTTGGCGGGTTCGCCGCTTTTCGTGCCGCTGCAACCTCCTCCGCCGTCGCCGAACGATAACCCTTGCGGGCGCGCACGTCGATGCCGGGACGCTTCACTCTTACTTTGATGGTGTGGTATTTCCCATCGAGCCTGGCGTTGTTCGAGAGGTACCCGAGAAGGTAGTAGGACGAAAGATCGTTGGCGATGCGTTTGAGGCCGACGTCGAGATCATTACTGTTCTGCACCGCCATGCCGTCGGTGCCGTCGGCCAGGGTGTGAAGCGTGTCGAGACGGCGTCGGAGCATGCGGGCATCGGCGACGATGGTCGGTGGAGGCTCGGGGCCGATCGCGGTATCGAACACCGGGAGACCACGCGGATCGATGGTGTAGAACGTGGCGTTCGCGCGATTGGCGGTGGCGATGATGTCGCGGAAATACTGGTCGTCGTCTATGTTCGAGAGGTAGATCCGCTCCGCGGCGCACTGCTGCTGCTCCATCCCTGTGCCGATGACGTTCGGGTTTTTCGTTGTGATCCTCCCGTCTGGACCGATGCTGATGGGAGTCGGGCTCGGCGGGCGCTCCTGAACTGTACCCGTCGGGTCGCTCGGGTCCTTTCGTAGCCGCGTCAAGTCAGCGTTTGGCCTGAACAACAGCCAGCCCTCGGAGACCGTCACGATGGCTTTCCGCTCTTCACGCATATCTCGCAGGTAGAGCACGATTTCATGCAGGGCGTCGAGCGTGTTGCGCTCGTGGCGTCGTGCCTTCATTTCGCGAACGACATCGGCCTGATATGGCATCGGGTAACACGTGCTGTATTCCCTGTCGCGATCGTCCTCGATCGACGTCTGTCGTGTGCCCCACGGCCAGATATTGCGAAGGCCGTCGGCGAGGACGACGGTTTTTCGCGCGAAGACGACGTCGGCGGCCGACATTGTCGGAGTCATGATTCCGACGAGATCGTCCGGGCCGAGGAGACGATCGACGAAACGGATCAATGGCTCGCGGGCATGCCAGGATCCATCAATGGTTACGTGCGGGCCGTCGAGAAAGAGGACGAATACGCGGTTCCTCGGATTGGCAATCATCTGTTGCGACTGTCCGATGCTGCTCGGCTCGGCCCGTTGGGACTGTGGTCCGGCCGGCGAGATGAGAATGTGTTCGAAGGTCTCCACTTTTTGCGGCTGGTCGTCTTCGAAGACTTCGAATTCCTCGGCCTTGAGATCGAGAACCGGCTGGCCGTTTCTGGTGGGATAGGCGTCAACGCGGACGAAATTTGCTTCAGTACGAAAGACTTGCGGCGGTTGTTGCGGCTGCTGTGATGCGCCTGATTGCGCGATGGCGATCGCACCGGTCCCGATGGCAAGTGCAAGGAATCCGAGGATGCGGCTGCGCACAGGTCTCCCCTCCCACTCCACAGGCGCGTTAGTGCTGGCTGTAATGAGTGTATGTCAGAAACGTTTATCCATTCGAACACGCGGCACTGGAATGCGTATCAGAGGATAGATGTCGGAGCGATCACTGAAAGCACGGCGAATGCATGAACTTCAAGTGGTCGCGTCTGGAAAGCAATCGCGCCTTGCGTCATCTCAGGGGCAGACTTCTTCGCGACGTTCATTCTTTGGCGTCAGATTCGTGAACTCGCACTCGTAGCGAAGGTGGCAGTGGATTTGCGACGGACAACCGTTTCCCACGCTGGAGGCGCCGTGAGCATCCCGCACTACGACGATTGGACAATCGACCGCTGGAGGCTCGAACCGAGGTTGCAGGGGCTGGAAATTGACGATCCGCCCGATTCCGACGCCGCGCCTCCGTTGTGGAAAGATGTCACTCTGGCTTTGGCTATCGCGGCCGCGCTGTGGATGACGGCCGCGATTGTGTTCGGATAAGAATCTGAAGGAAACGGCGCGCGGGAACCTTACGCAGCCGGACTGTCGCGCCAGCCTTGAAGTTTGAGTCGCTCGCAATAGGCACGCGCCCAATTCAGCGCAAGCCATTCTTCCTGGAAGAGTTCCGTCAAGACGATCTCTCGGTCCTGAAGCACCTGCACTTCCACCGGCATTCCGTTCGGGTACAGAATGCAGCGCACGTCGGTCGTGCGGCGACGCAAGCACCAGAGCATGCGCGAGCCTGGCTGAGCGGTATACATCGACACGTTTGGCGGCGCTTCCTTTTCCACGCCAACCGAAATTATTAGGGAGTGCCACGATTTAAGCGGAAATGACGTGTCTGCGTCAAGCTCGGCGATTCATTTCAGACGCCGCTTTGGCGACTGGCTCTCTCCGTCGAGTCGCTCGTCCCATCTGTGAGACCGTTCGGTTACCATAGGAGTAAATGCGCGCCTCCCTTTTCGCCACATCTATCTGTCTCGTAATGGCTTTTGGACTTTCTGCCTCCGAAAAGGTGGCTGGCACCTTTCTGCGAAAGGTGCCAGCCACCTTTTTCGAGAAACGTACGGGTATGCCCGTCTCGGTGGTGCCGTTGCCGGAGGGCGCGATACAGCCGCAGGCGGTTGTGGATTCGAACGACGTCATCCACATGGTCTTCTTCAGCGGCACGCCAGGCGGCGGGGACATCTATTACGTCAAGCTGGCCGCCGATGGGCACCGACTGTCGGCGCCCGTCCGGGTGAACAGCGTTGACGGATCTGCCTTGGCGACCGGTTCGGTGCGCGGCGCGCAACTGTCGCTCGGACGCAATGGATTCATCCATGTCGCCTGGCACGGATCGAAGCCAACCGTGGAAGGCTCCACGATGGACGTGCCGATGTGGTACGCGCGGTCGGCTGACGGTAAACGGTTCGACGCGCAGCGGCTGCTCTCCGGACGGTCGAAGGGGCTCGATGGAGGATCTGTCGCTGCCGATCACCTTGGTCACGTCGCGGTCGTGTGGCACGCGATGGGTACCGAACCCGGAGAACACCATCGCACCGTTTACATCGCGAAGTCATCAAACGATGGTGCGACGTTTTCGGCAGAAGCTCCGGCGACGTCAGCGCCGGTCGGTGCCTGTGGATGTTGCGGTATGCGCGCGCTCTTCGATCGCAGCGGCGCGCTGCACGTGCTCTATCGCGTCGCAACCGACGAAAAGCGACGCGATACGGCGTGGCTGATGATCCAGGGGAACACCGCGCGTCCACCCGTGCGCGTTCACCCCTGGGAAATCCAGTCCTGCCCGATGACCACCTACGCGCTCGCCGAGACCAGCGACGGGATCGTCGCGGCATGGGAAACTGCTCAGCAGATTTACACCACGACTCTGAATCCGAAGACCGGCAGCGTGGGCGTGGCCAGTCCAATTCCGGGGTCCGGCTCCCGTAAACATCCCTCCGTGGCTGTGAATGCCTCCGGCGAGCGCCTCGTCGCGTGGACGGAAGGCACTGCCTGGAATCGCGGCGGAACCGCGAGCTGGCGACTGACCGACCGCAACGGCGCGGAAATCGGCGTCTCGCACGATGCCGGCGCAGTCCCGGTGTGGGGGCTGGTTTCGGCGATCGCACTGCATGACGGTTCTTTCGTCCTTTTCCGGTAGAGCTGGTTCGCGAGCTCAGCATCAAGCCGGGCGGTCCGGTTGCGCGTCAAAATCATGACGGCTTCCGTGAGATGATCGAACCCATGCGAACTACCCCGCGCGTAATGGTTGTGGTCGGGCTGGTCGCGATTGCAGCGGCCTATGTGATTCCCGCAGCCGTCGACGCTCAGCGTCCCACGCTGGCGCCCTACATTCCGACACCTCAGGATGTGGTCGATCGGATGCTCGCGGTTGCAGAGGTGACCAACAAGGACACGGTGTTCGACCTCGGATGCGGCGACGGCCGAGTTGTCATCACCGCGGCGAAGAAGTTCGGCGCGCGCGGGGTCGGCATCGACATCGACAAGGATCGGATCTCAGAATCCAAGCGCAACGCGCGCGACGCCGGCGTCTCGTCGCTCGTGCGCTTCGAGCAGGGCGACATCCAGAACGCGGACGTCTCGACGGCAACCGTGGTGGCGCTTTACCTCGTGTCGAGCGCGAATCTCAAACTCCGACCCCTGCTCACGAAACAGCTGCAGCCCGGAGCGCGAATCGTGTCGCACGCCTTTGGCATGGGCGACTGGCAGGCGGATAAGGTCGATAAGTTCACTGACGCGCGCGGCGACGAACGCGTCATCTACCTATGGCGCGCCGATGGCAAGGTCCGCAGTAATCCTTAGTCTTCGCGCCCCCCGGTTGCTAGTAGCTGAAAAAGAAGATCACATCGATCCCGAACCGTTCGACGCGCCGGAACAGGGAGTTGCGCTGACGGGATCCTGAGGCGTCGGTTCCGCTTGCCCGCAGGCGCAAATAGCGCGCGAGTTCGTATTCCGCCAACAGCTCGTTGAACGGATCGGACGAAAACTCACGCGCGTAGGTGAGAAACAATCCCTTCCAGATCTCCCGCCCGGCGCTCAAACGGAAGCTCGTTCCGCCGGATGTGCCGATCGGCTCGAGCTGCAGGAAATCCAGGCCAAGCTTCTCACCCATCGCGGACACCGCCGGACTGACGACAAAGCCGCTCGCGAGGGTGGCGGCCTGGATTGCCAGTTCGTTGCGTTGCGAGGTCGCCAGCTCGTTGGCCGGCTGATTGAACAGGAGCAGCGACAAGATGTCGCTTTCTTCGAGTGCCGGGACGCTGGTGAGTTCGAGTTCGGGCGCCGATGCCTGCCCGTGAAGCGCCGCGCGAATGACCACGCTCGACACCGTGCGCGTCGCCGTGATCGAGATTAGCGGGTCGAGCCCGCTGTCGCCGACGAATCGTACTGTGCCGTCACGCTCGATCGTGAATCGTCGTCCTTGATACGCGTACGTGCCGCGGATTGTCTGAAGCGTCCCCGCGACCTCGATCGGCTCGTGCGGTGCCTTGCGGATCGACATGTCCCCGCCGAGCGTGACGCTGATGTCTCCCAGGCTCGCCAGCGTTTCTCTCGAGAGGTGCATGTTCTCCCCTCTCAAATTCAGATTGTTCGCCGTGAGGACGCGAAGGCGCAGCGTCAGATTGTCCCAGATCGTGGAACGACCCGGAGTCGAAGCACCGGCGGGTTTGGTTGGCGACGAATCTGCCGTCACAACCGCGTACGGCCGCTGAAGACGAAGAAGCAGAGTTGAGGCATCGAGGTTCGCGCGATCGAGCGCGAGATCGCCGCTGATCGTGGGAGCGGCCAGCGTGCCGCTTACGGTAAAGACGCCATTCATCACGACCTGCCCCAGATCGTTGTGAAGCACTTCGAACCGCGTGGCGGCGACTTCAAACCCGATCTCTGCGAGGCGGAGCGCGCGCGTGCCTGCCGTGCCGGTCAGGTCTATCGGATTGCCCTTGCTGTCTTCCAGATGAAAGCTTTCAATCTTGACCGCATCGGGCACGAACGTGACGTGCGCGGTGCCATTGCGATAGCGGATACCGGTGGCAGGAACCTCGAATGACGTGCCCTGGAGGTTGAGGAATCCATCGAACTGCGGATCGTTGGCTTGTCCTTTCACCTTCAGATCAATCTCCGCAGTGCCGACGACATTTCTGACTGACGTCGTCAGCCCTTCGAGCAAGGCAAGCTGAATGGTGCTCGAGCGAATGGCGACATCCACCGCCTTGGAAGAAGCCGTCGATGAAAAAAGATCGACTGGCACCGATCCGCTGGCAGTGAGCCACACACCTGGACTCTGATCGATCCGCACGTCACCCGTGATTGACTCGCCAGTCCATCGGCCCGAGGCCGTAATCGACTGAAACGTAAACTCGCGGACACCACCTTCGTCGATCCGGCCGTTGGCGGCAATGGTGGGGTCCGACACTGTCCCGCCAATCGTGACCGTCGCGTTCAGACGGCCGCGGTAGCCGGCAATCGACGGAAGGAGGGGTCGCAGGTCCTGCAACGGAACATCCTCGATCTTGATCGACAAGTCTCCCGCTGGAGCGGCTCGCCCGACGTCGCCAGCAATGGAGATGCGACCGGCCACACCCTTGCCGGTGTCGAAGACGAGGTCGCGCGCCGATAGCTTCGATTCGCTCCACGAAACGATGGGAGATCCGGATTTCGTGTTGAGCACCCATCGTTCATTGCCCAGTTCGACCTGCAGCGAGGCGACATGTAGTTCGTTGTGCTCAGGATGAACCACCATTTTCCCGGACATGCGTGCAACACGCGAATCGGGCAACTGGGCTTCAAGTTCCCCCTGTAGCTGCTGCTGGCGGTAGGTAAACTTTCCCGAAGCATTCGCAACGCTGCGTCCGAACGCAGACACGAACGAAGCGGTTGCGTCGCCAGACATTGTCGCCTCAGCAAGACGAGAGGCTGTGCCCTCGATGTGGTACTTGCCCGAGGCGCTGAGCGCACTGACGCCTGCCACTTCGACTCTCGATGCCGTGAAGGTTCCGTCGACCTTCGTGCGCTCGACCGGTCCGATGGCGCGTCCGCTGAAAATGCCGGCTCCCTTGGCGTCTACCGGCAGAAAATCTTTCAGCCGCGCCGCATCGGAGACTGCCAATTCATAAGTAAAGTCCGAATCGCCGCGCGAGACCGCAATGGTCCCTTTACCCGAACCGGCACCAAACGCCGTTTTGATCTCCGCCGTTTTAAGTGTGGCCAGTCCACGGTCGAAACTTCCGTCAATCGACACGTGCTCGATCTCCACCCCTTTCACGCGCGACGACGACAGTGATACGGAACCCGACAGTTGGCTGATATGGCTGTCGAATCCGGCGCCGAATAGACCCGGCAGCGATCCGTTCATGTCGAAGGCACCATTGAGTGTTCCGGTCACACGAGAATCAGCCGTGAGAATGGCGGCGTCGACGTCGGCAAATTGCCCGCGGCCGCTGCCCGCGAGCGAGTCGTTGCGAACCTGCAGATCGAGAGAGGTGTCTTTAACGAGGCCGCCGAACAACCGAGCGGCGACATTTGCGCCTTTGACATCGATCGTGAGGTCATCAAGCGATGCGCCGGCGCCGGTCAAATCGAAATCACCGGCGACCGTACCCGCAAACTGTGGTTCGCGGAGAGTCGGCAGATCGAACTCTTCTCCGATTTGTCCGACATCAAGGTTTCGAACGGTGCCGTTGGCGGAGTACGTGACACGTTCGCCGGACGTATCAATCGCCCCGCGCGAACCCGACGCGACCTGCGCATCGAGAAACGTCGAATCTTCAAACGTCGCGGTGCCCACGAGTATGGGGTTGTGAAACCGTCCGGTCGAGTCGTACGCGAAGGTCAGGTTCGATCGCATGCGCGGGACAGGAACGCTTGCCGGAAGCCGCCGCAGATCGAGATGCGCAGCGCGCCCGGAGAGATGGAAGCCGTATGGTTCCGGGAGATCGATCCAGCCAGCAGCCTGAAATGCCGATCCGTACGCGTTGCCGATTGCACGATCGACCAGCACGCGATCGACGATGAGTGTGCCCTTTGCCGTGAACTCTCGCGCCTCGTAGCCGGCGTACACCACGTGAGGCCCGGTGAACGAAAACGGTCCTCGGGGAAAATGTCGTCCGAGGCCCAGGAGAAGATCAAAATTCGCGACCCCCGTCAGGTCGGATTTCACATCGGTGGGGAGCCAGCGTGAGATATCGAATTGGGTAAGCTCGGCGCGACCCTTGCCTTTCCATCCGGGAACGGTGGCATCCAGTACGACGTCGGCGTTGACGTTTCCTGCCGACGACCGCGCCGTGAGCTGCGTATTGAGCGCATTCTGCGGGCCGGTCATCTTCAACTGCACTCGTGCCGGGACGTCGATGGTCCTCAAGCCCGGTACGACCCGCGCCATCTCCGGGAAATCAAAGGTCGACGCGTCGGCGGTTACGTCGTAACCGGAACTCTTGAACGACGATGACACGAGCAGCGACGATGCGGCGGAGTCCAGCGTTCCCTGTCGAATTCGCCAGCCGTCGCTTTCGATGGCGACTTCACCGGCGAAGTTGCGAACTGAAAACGTCGGATCGAATGCGTTGGCACGAAGTGCCTTGATGGGAAACGACAACAGACCTTCGCGCGAAAGCAGCCCGAGCGTCGACGTCAAACCGGTGATGCGCAAAGGCAGGCGCATCCACGAAGGACCCCACGAGCGATCGAACGTCAATTCCGCATCGTCCAACTGGATCTGCCGAATGTCGATCGTCCGGCGTGGTTTTCCCGAGGGCGCGCGCTTTTTGATCAGCGACCCGAGATTCAGCCCGCCTGACGGCAGGTGCACGACCGCCAGTTTCAGTCCGGTCACCTCGAGTCGGTCGATCGCGATCGTGTTGCCGCGGGCGACCTGGGAGACACTGTAGTGGACGACGAGCTTGCCGATGCGGACCGACGTCAAGGATCCCTGCTGGACCGCGACATCCTCGAGCACGAGACCCGAGAAAAAGTTGCCGCTCAGCCGGCCGATCGAAAGATCGCCGTTGATGATGCTGTGTGATTGCCGGACGATGAGATCGCGGGCATAGCGCTTGAACCAGGGGGTGTACAGGAGAGCGATGAGCCCAATCACCAGGATGAGAACGAACACTGCCCCGTAGGTCACGATCCGGCGCGCGAGCCGCCACACTCTCACGCGTACAATGCTACCCTGCGGCTTGACTTCCGCCTAAAGGCGGAAGCGGCAAGTCTCTCGCGTGGCTTCTGCCTTCAGGCGGAAGTGAGTTTGATGCTGTAACTTCCGGCCGGGAACGTCCGCTGCTCTCGCGTCATCTAATAAACAGCGATGAAATCCTCCAGTTCAGCTGCCGCCACAGACCTGGCTCTCGTGAAACGCATCGGCACCGGCGATCACGCCGCGTTTGAAAGCCTGATGCGAACGTACAACGGCAAGCTGTTCAGAATTGCCCGGGCCATTCTGAAAGACGACCGGGACGCGGAGGATGCGCTTCAGGACGCCTACCTCGAAGCGTATCGCCACATGGATGAGTTCCGTGGCGGATCCGAATTGCGCACCTGGCTGACGCGCATCGTGATCAATCAGGCCCTCATGCGGCTTCGAAAGGAAAAGCGCCGCTCGTCGATTGTGCCATTCCGAAGCGGGGCGTCGACCGACGCGGAAAGCCCAGAGGCGCAGGTGCCCGACAACCGGTCAGAGTCTCCATCCGCTGCCGCCATCCGTGCCGAGACCCGCCGCATCCTGGAGCGGCGGATCGACGAACTGCCCTCGTCTTTCCGCACAGTGTTTGTCATGCGCGAGGTCGAGGACATGGGCATCGATGAAATTGCCGACTGCCTGTCGATCTCACCGGCGACCGTTCGCACGCGCCTGTTCAGGGCCCGCGCGCTGCTTCGCGCCGCCCTCGCCCGCGACGTCGATCTCGCGACCGGTGATGTCTTCGCGTTCGCCGGTGCCCGCTGCGATCGAATCGTGGCACATGTGTTAGCCCGGCTGTCGCCTTCCGCCTAAAGCCGGGCGCACGGGAACGCACCACTCCTTCGCGTCATCAAATAAGCAGGACAAGCAAAGTGATGTGCAGCAATGGCTGCTCGAGGAGTGTTCATGAAATTCGCAACGTTCGTACTTGCAGGTTCTCTCGTCGCGTGGAGCTCCGCCGTATCCGCGCAGCAGATCAACGACGCGCAGATTGCGTCGATCGTCGTAACCGCAAATCAGGTGGACATTGATGCCGGCAAGCTCGCCGTCAGCCAGTCGACCAATGCCGATGTCAAGGACTTCGGTCAGCAGATGGTGACCGGTCACACAGGCGTCAACAAGTCAGCGACCGAGCTCGTGACGAAGCTGAAAGTGACCCCCCAGGACAATCCCACGAGCCAGCAGCTCAAGGCAGGGGGGGACGCGAATCTGGCGAACCTGAAGACCCTGAAGGGAGCCGCCTTCGATCGCGCCTACATCGATCACGAGGTCGCCTATCATCAGGCAGTACTCGACGCGGTCGATAAGACGCTGATTCCGAACGCGAAGAACGAGGAGCTGAAGGCATTGCTCGTCAAAGTGCGGCCGGCATTCGTCGCGCACCTCGAACACGCCAAGCATCTTCAGTCGACGCTTTCGAAGTAGAACGAGCGCTTCAATGTCCAATGTTCAATGTGCGATGTTCAATGACGGTCCCGCCATTGAGCATTCAGCATTGAACATTGAGCATTGAACGAGTTCACTCCTCTGTCTTCCAATGGATCTTGTCGAAACGGATTGGCTCAGTGGCCCGATGCGCAATGTGGCGGGCAATCTGACGCGCGTGAAAGCGTCCGTTCTCGATGAACCACCGTCCGGTTCTCAGTCCACCGCAGACCGTTCCGGCGAGGTAAATCCCCGGACGGCTTGTTTCGAACGTCGTCTCGTCGTAGCCCGGCGTGCGCGCGGGATCGTCCTGAATCGCCAAGTTGAGCGCCGCGAGAAACGGATAATCGGGTTTGTAGCCTGTCATCGCGAGAACCCAGTCGTTCTCGATCTCGACACTTCCGCCAGGCGTTCTGAGTAAGAGCGACGATCGGCGGACGTCTTCGACCGTGGTGTTGAAGTAGGCGCGAATGCTGCCCTCTTTGATCCGGTTTTCGAGGTCAGGTTTGATCCAGTACTTGACCTTGTCTGATAACGTCGCCGATCGAACGATAAGCGTCACCTGGGCGCCGTGACGGTAGCAGTCGAGCGCCGCCTTGGCCGCTGAATTCCGCGCCCCAATCACCGCCACTTTCTGCCGCACGTACTGATACGGTTCGCGGTAGTAGTGCGTGACCTTCGGTAAATCCTCACCAGGCACATCGAGGTAATTGGGATGGTCGAAGAACCCGATTGCAACGATGACGTTGCGTGCGCGGTATTCGCCGCGGTCCGTGGTTACGGTGAACTGTCCGACCTCGCCCTGCACGTCGAGCACTCGCTCGTAGAGCCGGATGTCGAGCTTCTCCTGCGCCGCGACGCCGCGGTAATACTCGACCGCTTCTTCGCGGGTCGGCTTATAGCCCTGGATGGGAAATGGATAGCCGCCGATTTCAATCAGATCTGGCGTCGAGAAAAACTCCATCCTCGCGGGATAGCCGACGATGGAGTTGACCAGGCATCCCTTTTCAATGATCAGCGCCTGAAGACCTTCGCGCTTGATCTCGATGCCGCAGGCCAGACCAACCGGTCCGGCCCCCACCACGATTGCGTCGTACATTGATTAGCGCTGCGCGCGCTGCGGTTCCAGCATGGGTTCCACAGGACGGAGTGTCGGCTTGCGGCGCGCGTATCTCTCCTGCAGCTTCTCCATGTAGATGTAGAACACCGGTGTGACGTAGAGCGTCAGTGTTTGCGAGACGAGCAGACCGCCGACAACCGCCAGGCCAAGCGGTCGACGCGCTTCCGCGCCGGCACCCCAACCGAGCGCGATCGGTAGGGTCCCCATCAACGCGGCCATCGTGGTCATCATGATCGGCCTGAACCGAACCATACAAGCTTCATGGATCGCTTCAGCAGCACCGAGATTGCGTTCCCGTCGCGCCTCAATCGCGAAGTCGATCATCATGATGCCGTTCTTCTTGACCAGCCCGACGAGCATGATCACCCCGACGAACGCGTAGATGTTCAGATCCTGATTGAACAGCAGCAGCGTCAGCAGGGCTCCAAAGCCGGCCGACGGCAAGCCGGAGAGAATCGTGAGCGGGTGGATGAAGCTCTCGTAAAGAATTCCGAGAACCACGTAAATAACGAAGATCGCGAGCGCCAGCACCCAGCCCAGACCCTTCAAGGATTCCTGAAATGCCTGCGCGGTCCCCTGGAAACTGCCGGACACCGTACCCGGAAGCGTCTCGCGCGCGAGTTGTTCGACACGCGCAACCGCATCGCCCAGTGCGACACCAGGAGCGATGTTGAACGAGATGGTGACCGACGGCAGCTGTCCGATGTGATTGACCGACTGCGGTCCGACGCTCTGTCGCGCGCTGACGACGGCCGATAGCGGAACGAGCTTGCCGGCTGACGACTGCACGTAGAGCATCGAAAGCGCCGCCGGATCCTGCTGGTACTGCGGCGCCACCTGCATGATCACCTGGTATTCATCGTTCGGCGCGAAGATTTGCGAGATTTGACGTGAGCCGTAAGCCGACGACAGCGCCGACTCCACCTGATCGACAGTCAGACCCAGCGCGGCGATCTGCTCGCGATCGAGGGTAACCGCCAGCTCCGGATTGCGGATCTGCAGATCCGAGTTCACGTCGAGGAGCCCGGGCAGACTTCGCATGGCCAGTTCGAAACCAGGCGCAACGCTATACAGTTCCTCGGTATCAGGATTCTGCAGGGAGAACTGATATTGCGCGCGCGACATCATTCCGCCGATCCGGATGGCGGGTGGATTCGTGAGTACGACGCGCACGCCAGGCACGCGCGCGAACTTCGGGCGCAACTCTTCGATGACCTGGTCGGCCGTCAACGACCGCTCGTGCCGTGGCTTGAGATCGACATTCAGCCGGCCACCGCCCCCACCGCCCGGTCCGCCAATGTTTGCCGTGAACGATGACACGTTCGGATCGGCGGCCAGGATGGCCATGATCTCTTTCTGATGCTTGACGTTCGCTTCGAACCCGATGCCCTGAATCGTTTCGATCTGCCCGCTCAGCTGCCCGGTATCGACGCTGGGAATGAAACCAGTCGGGACGATCTGGAAGAGGTAGATCGTTCCTACCAGGAGCAGGGCCGAAACAATCATCGTTGCGCCCTTGAACCGGATCGTTTGCGTCAGCGTCCATCCGTATGTCCGCAGCGACGCATCGAACACACGCTCGACCGAGTTGTACAACCGGCCGTGCCGCATCGAATGTGGCGGCTTGAGGAACCGGCTGCAGAGCATCGGCGTCAGCGTCAGCGACACGAGACCGGAGACGAGGATCGCCGCGGCGATCGTGACCGCGAATTCGTGCATCAACCGGCCGACAATCCCACCCATGAACAGGATCGGAATGAACACCGCCGCGAGCGACAGCGTCATCGATACGATGGTGAATGCGATCTCCTTCGAGCCGTCGAGCGCCGCCTGCAACCGCGGCTTCCCCATCTCCATGTGCCGGACGATGTTCTCCAGCATGACGATGGCGTCGTCGACGACGAAGCCGACTGAGAGCGTCAACGCCATCAGCGAGAGATTGTCGATGCTGTAGCCGCAGGCCCACATCACCGCGAAGGTACCGACAATCGAGAATGGCAGTGCGAGCGACGGAATGATCGTCGCGGAGAGATTCCTCAAGAACAGGAAGATCACCATGACGACGAGAAACACCGTCAACATCAGCGTGAACTTGACGTCTTCGACGGATTCTCGAATCGAAACCGAGCGATCGCTGCGAATACCGAGCGACAGCGCCGCCGGCAGCTGCGTTTGCAGTTCGGGCAGAAGCTGCTTGATCGCGTCGACGACCTGCACGGTATTCGTGCCCGGCTGTCGGGAGATGGCGAGATAAATCGTCGGTGTGCCGTTGAACCAGCTGGCGTTGCGCGGGTTTTCGACGCCGTCGTAGACGTTGGCCACTTCGCTGAGCCGGACCGGGCTGCCGTTGCGATACGCCACGACAATCGGCCGGTACTCCTCGGCGGCCATCAACTGTCCGCTGGTCTGGACGACGAAGTTTCGCTGAGGACCGTAAAGGGTTCCGGTCGGCCGATTCACGTTGGCGGCAGCGATCGCTTGGGCAACCTGATCGATCCCGATCTGCCGCGACGCGAGCTGAGTTGGATCGACGTCGATCCGCACCGAGAATTTCTGCGCGCCGAAAACGTTCACCCCTGCGACGCCGCTGACCATGGAAAGGCGCTGCGCGAGAACCGACTCGGCGTACTGATCGACCTGCGACAGCGGCATGGTCGCCGAGCTGAGGGTGAGAAACAGAATCGGCTGATCCGCGGGATTCACCTTCTGATACGACGGCGGCGACGGCATGCCGGGGGGCAGACTTCGCGCGGCGCGCGCAATCATCGATTGCACGTCCTGCGCAGCCGAATCGATATCGCGGCTCAGATCGAATTGAAGCGTGATGTTGGTATTGCCCTGGCCATTGCTCGAGCTGATCGAGGTGACGCCGGCGATTGTGGAAAACTGCTTTTCCAGCGGCGTTGCCACTGAGGCCGCCATCGTCGACGGACTGGCACCGGGAAGGTTCGCCTGCACCTGAATGGTCGGATAGTCGACGCTCGGCAGGTCGCTGACCGGCAGCAGACGATATCCGAGTATGCCGAAGATCAGAATTGTCGTGACGAGCAGTGTGGTGGCGACGGGCCGTCGTATGAAAAGTTCAGCGAAGTTCATGACTCATTCTCCCGGTTGCCACCACGGCGTCCACCGCCGCCCCGACGGCCACCGTTGTCGTTTCCACGTCCTCCGCGACCATCCCCTGCGCTCTCGCCACGAGTCCCCGTCGTCACCCGCGCACCGGCTGTGAGACGAAGCTGGCCGTCGGTGACGACTTCCTCACCAGGTTTGAGTCCCTGGGAGATCACGCTCTCCTCGCCCTGCTGCCGTTCCACCACGACGTTGCGAACTTCAACCGTGCGGTCCGGCTTGACGACGAACACGAACTGTCCGGCCTGCGATGCCTGAACCGCAACGGACGGAACAACGGTGGCGTTCGGATCGGTGCGAAGCACAAGCGTGACCTGGACGAACAAACCTGGCCAGAGTGCGTGGTCGTCGTTCGCGAACGTCCCCTTCAACCGGATCGTGCCCGTCGAGGGGTCGACGGTATTATCGATAAAACTGACGTTGCCTGACTCAATGGCGAGTGGGGCCGGATTCGCGGGGGGATCGGCCTTCGAGGCGCCATCGGTCGGTTCGGCCGAGACGGCACCGGGATTGGGCGGCGCGATTTGCGGCGCGCCCGGGGTCCCTCCCGGCTGAATTCGGGCTTCGATCCGAAGCGGATGCTGTGCGTGATATCGGCGAATATCCGGGAGAAATCGTCCTGGTACGGAGAACGTCACATAAATCGGCGCGAGTTGATTAATCACGACAAGTGGGGTCGTATCGTTGGCGCGAATGAGGTCGCCCTGGTGGACGTTGAGCGAGCCGGTGCGCCCAGAAATCGGCGCAATAATCTTTGTGTACTGAAGATTGAGTTTCGCGTTTTCTATCTGTGCCTGGTCGGCCGCCAGCGTTGACTCGAGCGCAGTGGTCGTCGCCATCTGCGTTTCGTACTGATCACGAGGAATCAGGCCGCGCTTGAACAGGTCTTCGTACCGAACGCGCTGCGACTGCGCGTTCTTGGCCTGGGCGGTATCACGTGCGAGGACGGCCTCAGCCTGTTGCAGAGCCGCTTGGAACGGCCGAGCGTCGAGGGTGAAGAGCGGCGCCCCTTTCTTGACTTCTTGTCCTTCGGCGAAGTGAATCGCGCTGAGCTGCCCTGTCACTTGTCCGCGGATCTGCACGGTTGCGAGGGGCTCTGCAGTGCCGACGGCAGGGATGGTTACCGGCATTGGCTTGCTGGTGACGTGTGCTGTGACGACGGGAACTGGTCCGCCACCCGCGCCCCGTCCGCCTCGCCCGCCACCGCCGCCGCGTCCAGCGCCTCCTGCGGACGCGTCGCCGGCGGCCTGCTGCGGATTCGATCCAGTATTTTTCGAGCACCCTGAAGTCGAAAAACCCGCCAAAACTAGACAGATTAGGCCGAACCCGAGGGTTCGCGCAGAGAGGAGGGAGGAGGGCGCGATTATGGGCATGCGGGAGCTGACAACATTATCTTCTACTCTTGGACGGACTCTTAAACGGTAAACGACGCCGATCTGAGCCGCGTTTACTCAGTATTGGCAGGGTCTGAAGCCCGTGCTCTACATTTGTGTGCGTTTTTTCTCGTACTCTTCAACGATGCGGCGGAGCGCGTCACGTTCGGACCCCTGCAGCCGGTCCGGTCCCTCGTTATTGACGCGCTGGACGACGATTTCGTATTCGCGATCGTCCTGAATTGAACCTCTGGCAAGCACGATGGGCGTTGCTCTCCAAACCCCGAGCGGCTGTGACCAGACGAATAGCTGATACTCGCGGTCGTCGGTCACCAGCGGCGCGGAATGACCCGCGTCGCCCCGTTCGCGCCAGCCTCGCGTTCGCCCGTCAATCGACCGCCACATCAACAGACGATCGGCAAAGAGTTCGTCGAGGAATCGAACGACGTCTTTGGCAATCCCTTCGACCGCCTCCGACGTGCCGCGCTCCTCATCGTAGGGATTGAAGAAGTGGTCGTACGCGATGTCGCCGACCGCGACATCGGCGGAGGTGCCGCGATCCGAGATTCGGATCTCTCCGACAAGGGGATGAGCCGCAGGAAAGACCGCGATTGGATCCGGCGGCTCACCCAGTGTGAGTCCACGATCCTTGAAGCGCGCAACCAGCATCGGCACGAGAACGTCGCGAATCGTCATGCGCGTGCCGGCGCCTCCGTCGGTCTGGCATAGTGATAGCCGTCCGAGACCTCCACCGCAACCGGCCGATCGAACAGCTCGCTGAGGCGTGGCGCGGTGAGATTTGCCGCGGCCGGACCGTCGGCGACGATGCAGCCGCTGCGCAACAGGATCACCCGTTGAACCTCCGGAAAGATTTCCTCGATGTGATGGGTGATGAGGACGACGGTGGTACCCGTCCGCGCCAGTTGCCGGACGGTCTCCATGAAGCCATGACGCGCGACGAGATCGAGACCGGTCGTCGGTTCATCAAGAACGAGGGCCCGCGGCGAGGTGACGAGCGCCCGCGCAAGCAAGACGCGTCGTGCCTCGCCGCTCGACATCTCGTCGAGCGTCCGCTCCGCAAGTTGCGACGCCCCTGCGGCTTCGAGCGCCGCGGCTGCGCGCGTCCGCATGGCATCGGTCACGGCTCCGTAGCGGAGAATGCCGTATGAACTCAGAAATGCCGATAGCACGGCAGCTTCAGCGGTAATCGAGCCTTCGCTGTTGCCACTGACGAAGTGTTGATGCAGATCGGCGGAGATAATCCCGAGCTGGGAGCGCAACTCGAAGAGATCCCAGTTCTGCCGGCCGAAAACACGCACCGGCGGTGTTCCATTGCTCGGCGCAATCGGTCGTTGCTCGAGCGTCAGCAGGCTGACGAGCACGGACTTGCCGGCGCCGTTAGGGCCAATGATCGCGGTGTGTTCCCCCTCCGCGATTGTCAGGCTGACTCGATCCAGCACGGGCCGGCCGTCCTTGACGACGGTCGCGTCGGCGAGTTCGAGCACGGGAACGTCGGACGACATGCGCTCAATTGTAGCCACGGATGAACACGGATGAACACGGAACGGCGTGATGACGCGAAAACTCTTCATCGCGGCCGTCATCGCTCTTCCACGTTGTGCTTGTGCAAGAGTCGGTGCAGTGCGGGAGCGGTCAGGAGCGCGAACGCGGCAATGAACACGAGGCCTGCATAGAGGGCGAAGAGGCCGGCGAAGATTTTTCCCGCCGTCGAGTGGATTTCTCCGACCGGGCCCATTCCGCCGAGCAGCATCGAGGCGTTCAGGAACGCGTCGACCCAGCCCTCCATCGCAAGAAAATGAAATCCCAACATGCCCAACGCGATGGATGCCGCCGCGATTTCCACCACGTATCTCCCGTGGCGCAGCATGCGACGCACGAAGGCGGGCCATGGAATTACCTGGGCCGATCGGTGTTCGTACATAGGATCAATTTCGGCTTCGCGCGAGCAGCCGCTCGAGCACGATCGACTCGCTGCCGCGTAAGCCGCTCATCGCCGCGTCCATCACGACAGGATCGTTGGCGTACCGGTCAAGCACTTCCAGCGCCGCAGATTCTCTCGCGCCTGCCGGCAACGCACCAATGGACGCCGCGAGTTGTTGATGCACGGCCCAATCGGAATCATCGAGCCGTTTGAGCAATGCTGCCTGAATCGGATGACCGTTCTCCCCCAACCATCGCTCGGCGAGACGAATAGCGGACACCCGCACGTCCCGATTGCCGTCCTGGAGGGCCGCCATAACCGTTGCTGGCTGAATCGCGTCGAGCCCATCCAAAATCCAGAGCGCATGGAGTCTGGTTCGCCAATCCGCCGCTGCGGTTGCCAACTTCGTCAGATTCGGGACCTCACTGCGCGCCCCGCGCTCTACCAACAAGCGCTGTGCTGTGTCGCGACGCCATCCGTTCGGATGTGCCAGCGCGTCGACGAGCTGCCCTGAACTTGCGCGCGCGAACGGATTCGCGGTGTCACGCCTGGTCGAATCGTGCACGACCCGATAAATGCGCCCATAGCTGGTCGGTCGATCCAGTTTGCGACTCGAGATTTGGTCGCGCAGATATTCCGTCACCGAAATGCGGTGCTCGATAATCCCGCGGTACATGTCAGCGATATAGAGCGTGCCGTCCGGCGCATTGGTCAGAAAGACCGGCCGAAACCGTTCGTCGGTCGACGCCAGGAACTCTCCGCGATCGTATGCCTTGCGTGCCCGTATCATCGTGCCGTCGTCGGACAGGATCAGCCGGCTGACGAGATTCGCCGCCGGTTCGGCGACGAACACGTTTCCATACACATCGGCAGGTAATCGGTCGCCGCGATAGACAAGCGGTGCACAGACGGACGTGAACCGCGCGAGCGATCCGTCCTCGCGATCGATCCCCACCTGATAGGCGCGATTGGTTCCGGGGTTCGGCCGAACCGGCCACACCGTGTTCAGTTCGGGATTGTCGTCTGCGAGCCGCTCGTAGCTTCCACGCGTGCGTGGCAGGTTCGGATTGCGCGCGTAATACGACGTCTGCACGAGATCGACGTGCAACGCCGATTCGTTCGTGTTGCGATACGTCCTGCCGCCATCGTCCTGGCTGACGCCCCATTCGCCGCGCGATAACGTCTGCTGCACTTCAAAGACGCCATCTTTCAAACGAAGCTGAATGTTCGATTGACCGGCGGTGTACATCCGGTTGTCCAGTCCCCAGTAGAAGCCGTTGGCGTTGTTCTGGGGGTCGCCTTCAAAACGGCCGTAGTGATCGGTGATGCGCTCTTTCGTATCGACGCGAAGGTCGCCGTTGGTATCGCGCATCAGCCACACGTTCGGTGGTTCGGCAACCAGGATGCCGCGATCCAGCACCTTCAGCGACCGCGCGAGTACCAGGCCGTCGGCGAAGACCGTGCGCTTGTCCATCCGGCCGTCGGAATTTGTGTCCTCGAGAACCACCACCCGGCCGATTGGATCGTGCTCGTTCGATCCGCGGATGTCGGCCATGAACCCCGGCATCTCGACCGCCCACAACCGGCCCTCGAGATCCCAATCGAGCGCAACTGGCTCCTGGATCAACGGCTCACTTGCCACGAGTTCCACGTGATAACCGGGGGGCATGTAAAACGTCTTCAAGGCATCTTCGGCCGCAAGCGCAGGAGAGTCGGCCGACACCTTTTGCACACCCGGAGGCCAGGGCTGGTTTCCGGGCGATCGCGGTGGTGGGGCCTGGGCGGCAAAGCTGACAGCGAGCAGCAGGCAGCAGGCACAAACGCGGAACACTACCCGGGACATGGTTGGTGCAGAATATCCCGGCATGAAGGAACACGAAAGCCCCTCCCTGATTTCGCGCCGGGACTTCATGGCTGGCGCCACAACGACGGTGCTGGGAATAGCAGGTGCCCAGACTGATTCGCGCGCGCAAGCCGAGCCGATCATCGACATTCACCAACACCTCGGCTACAGCGGCAGACCCGATGATGTGCTGCTGAGACACCAGCACGAAATGGGCATTACGACGACCATTCTTCTGCCCGCGGGACGAAACGTGAACAGCCCTTCGACACACGACGGTGTCTCCAACGGCCTGCAGGCGCAGTGCCGTGGCAACGAAGCATGTCGCCGATTCTCGAAGGCACATTCGAAGGCATTCAGGTTCGGTGCGAACGAGGTGCCCGACGTCGACGGAGCGAGGCGTGAAATCGAACGGTACCTGAAGCTCGGAGGCGTGGTGATCGCCGAACAGAAATTCGGTGTGGAGTGTGATTCCAGGGAGATGCAGGCGATCTACGCGCTGGCCGCCGAGCATCGCGTGCCGGTGCTCATGCACTGGCAGTTTCAGATGTACAACTACGGCTTCGAGCGGTTTCACAAGATGCTCGAGAAGTACCCAAAGGTCAATTTCCTCGGCCATGCACAAACGTGGTGGGGCCACATCGATCGCAACAACAAAGATCAAAGCGTGATGTACCCGAAGGGCGCGGTGACACCAGGCGGGTTGACCGATCGATATCTGAGCGATTACTCGAACATGTTTGGTGATCTGTCGGCAGGGTCTGGATTGAACGCGCTGACCCGTGACGAAGAGTTCGCGCGTGACTTCATCGTCCGTCATCAGGACAAATTGGTGTACGGCAGCGATTGTAGCGATCACGTCGGTTCAGGCACAGCCTGCCAGGGTGCGCAGACAATTGCGACGATCCGGCGGCTATCGCCGAACAAGGCTGTCGAGCGGAAGCTGCTCTACGGGAATGCGAGGAAGCTGTTTCGGTTGTGACGATGTTCACTGTCGCGCTGAAGCGTACCGACGGTTTACGTCGAAGAAACGAAGAAACGAAGAATCGAAGGGAGTCACGCGAGACATACAACCAGCTGGCGCCAGCGCGCCAGCCGGACAGAAAACACGCGTCCGCCGCCACGCGCTCCGCGCGTCAAGGAGTTCGAGAATCGCAGAGACAAACAGCTCCCGAAGTAAGTGCTGCTTGTCTCTGCGACTCTCGAACTCCTTGTAGGCCGGCCGAAGGCCGGCGGCGGCGGACGCGAACGATAGCTTCGTATCTTCGAATCTTCGGATCTTCGCGTTTACCGTCGGTACGTGTCAGCGTGAGTCTGACAGCTTCGACTCATGCGCGTCCGTAGTACCGTGCGACACACTCGTCCAACACCCACGACGTTCTCGCTGCACTTTCACCCGTCGATGGACAT